>OLQD01002214.1_pt1 | contig 14505 bp, 12 predicted proteins | sample 1672841 | NCBI WGS metagenome assembly OLQD01 (sample SAMEA3136729, study PRJEB25190) | human gut metagenome | biome: human gut; feature: human-associated habitat; material: faeces | place: Austria | collected 2013 | reverse complement strand
CTTCGATTGTAATCGTCATTCTTGGGTTTGTATGACAGTGGCTGGCTTGGGTTGTGCCCCGAGCATCTGCCCCGTAAAAATGCGCTGTCCAAGAAATTTCAGATGAGTGATGAATCTGGCGTAATGAAGGCTTTCTTCCTGCAGTTCAATATTCAGATATTCACTGACGATATTGACCACGTCGCGAATGAGACAGGTGATGTTCATCGTATTGCGTACACCGGTGTCATATTCCGCATTTACGATATGAAGTGCGACGGATGCGGCCTCATCCTCATTCAACTCCACATCAAGCTTCTCCCTGACCTTGCGGATTGCATACTTTCCAACGCCAAACTCGATCGGATAAAAGGTCTTCACCTCAACCTTGAGCGGGTTGTCAAACTGCATTCCTTTCTTATACCGTTCAATTGCGAAACTGATATGATCTGTCAGAGTCAGATAAATACTCTGGTGTAACTTCAGCCCGATATTGTTCTTGGCATAAGTGATAATCTGGTCGGATAACTTGAGATATTCCACCGGAAGCCTCTCCACCAGCCTGGCGAACTGCCCGGCTGACTTCTTATCCTCCAGTCGGAACGTCTTCTCAATCTGCTCCTCATTCACAATCTGTCCCGGCTTTGCATGGAAACCGATACCTTTTCCCATGATGACGACTTCCTCGGCGTCTTTGTCCAAAGCACTTACTACATTGTTATTAATAACTTTGATGATTTTCATAGTAATAACGTGTCTCCCAAACAAAAAGACCCAAAGAATCCAGAATCCTTCTCCTCTGAAACTTTGGGTCTTGCCTGCATCACCAGTAACAATCCTGTCATAACTACCAAATTCTTTAATTGCATCTCTACTATAGCAGTAAATTTGAACAATGTCAATGTTTTTTTAATCTTTTGTTTATGGATTGTTTATAATTTTTATTTTTCTAAAAATGTTTTCTGTAATGCAGTGATTCCTCTAGTTTCCAATACATTTCCTGACTGCTTTTCCTTTTCCCGTTCCTATGATCACATGATGCCTGCGAATTGCTCCGTTGCAAAGTAACTCCCGCAATCTATGCTCCGCTTCGTTCTGCACGAAACGAGTGCCTGTAAACATTCGGAATCCGCATATTTACTGCATAAACAGCTACTTCCTCATGGATTCAAGAATCTCTCTTGCCACGTAAACTCCGCTTGCGGATGCATGGGAAAGGGAATGTGTCACCCCACTGCCGTCTCCGATGATATAGAGACCTTTGTGGATACTTTCAAGATGCTCATCAAGCTGTACTTCCATATTATAAAATTTCACTTCCACACCATAGAGCAGCGTGTCATCGTTTGCCGTTCCCGGTGCGATCTTATCCAGTGCATAGATCATCTCGATGATGCCATCCAGGATACGTTTCGGCATAACAAGGCTTAAATCTCCCGGTGTCGCAGAAAGTGTAGGTGTTACGAAACTTTCCTCAATACGGGCTTTTGTGCTTCGTCTTCCGCGGATCAGATCTCCAAACCGCTGTACCATAACACCACCGCCAAGCATGTTGGAAAGTCTTGCGATGCTCTCACCATATCCGTTGCTGTCATGGAACGGCTCTGAGAAATGCTTGGATACCAGAAGGGCAAAGTTTGTATTGTTGGTATGCTTTGCCGGATCTTCGTAGCTGTGACCGTTTACTGTGATGATACCGTTGGTATTTTCATTCACGACAACACCTCGCGGGTTCATGCAGAAGGTACGGACCATATCCTCAAACTTCTCAGTTCTGTAAACGATCTTGCTCTCATAAAGCTCATCTGTCAGACGGCTGAAAACCTCTGCCGGAAGCTCCACACGGACTCCGATGTCCACACGGTTGGAAAGAGTCGGGATCTTAAGCTCTGTACATACCGTCTCCATCCATTTACTTCCGCTTCGTCCTGCGGAGATGATACAGTAAGTTCCCTCATAACGCTCATCTCCTACAAAAACTGTATAACCGTCTTCAGTTTTTTCTACTTTGTCAACAGATGCGTCAAAATAGAAGTCCACATGGTCTTTCATTTTTTCATAGAGGTTCTGAAGCACCACATAGTTGATATCTGTTCCCAGATGACGAACTGATGCATCCAGAAGATGCAGGCCGTTCTGAAGGCAGAGCTTACGGATCTCGCTGTTTGTGGTAGAATAAAGCCTGGTTCCTTCACCGCCATGCATCAGGTTCAGTTTATCTACATATTCCATCAGCTCTGTGGCTGTATCCTTGCCGATATGCTGGTACAGAGTTCCGCCAAACTGATTGGTTATATTATATTTTCCGTCAGAGAAAGCGCCTGCACCGCCAAATCCCTTCATGATCGCACAGGTTTTGCAGTGAATACAGGATTTTACTTTCTTTCCGTCGATGGGACATTTTCTTTTTTCCAGAGGATGACCAGCTTCAAAAACCGCGATCTTTTTCTCCGGATCATTATTCATCAGTTCATAGGCCGCAAAGATTCCACCGGGACCTGCTCCTACGATCAGTACGTCATATTTCATAAATAAAAACTCCTTATCTTGTATTGCACATTTTCAGTATTTTGTTTTTGCACAAACCCTGTTTATTTTACAACAAACGTGTTCAAAAGTCACCGTTTTTTTCGGTTTTGGAAAAAAAACTCAATCCTTTCGGAACCTTCCGATCTTAAGCTTTTTTCCATCTGTTTCCACGGTAATAGCACCGTTTTTCATGGTGTATTCCACCTGACTTCCGGCCTCTTTAAGCCGCTCTACGGTTTCCGGTGACGGATGTCCGTAGGTGTTGGTGGAAGAACAGGAAATGATCGCCACTTCCGGCTTTATTTTCTCAAGAAATGCTTCTGTGGTAGAATAACGGGAACCGTGATGTCCCACCTTCAGACAGTCAACATCCTCAAGCCCCCCGGCTGCCAGAAGCTTTTTCTCCGTATCTGCACCGATATCTCCGGTAAAAAGCATCTGAAAATCTCCAAAAGACAACTCCATCACCATAGCTTCCTCATTCACATCTTTTCCTGTGGCATTTTTCTCCGGCCACAGAACAGAAAAAGATACTTTGCCGCAAGGCAGCTCATCCCCTTTTCCGGCTGTCACGACCTTAACTCCGGCTGTTTTTGCTGCCTCTGCAAGCTCCCTCCATGCATCTGGTCTTTCCGCCCAGGCAGGCAGGATCAGATATCCGGCCCGGATGGTTGTAAGACCTTTTCCCATATATTCCAGAAGCTCCTTCACACCGTTGATGTGATCCTGATCTGTATGGGAAATAAAAATCCCATCCAGCCAGGAAATCCCCTGACTTTTCAATGCCGGCAAAAGGCAGTATCTTCCAAGATCCGACTGGCTGCTGCTTCCTCCGTCGATCAGAAAATGGTGATCCTCCGGGGTCTCCACAAGGATACCGTCACCTTGTCCTACATCCAGGCAGACCACCTTCAGACTTCCTGTTGGATGATATCCCAGTATCAGGATTCCGACTGCCAGAAAAATACCGGCTGTTATCCGGATAGCATATAGCTTCCAACAACCTGCTTCCGCCCGCTCCTCTGATAACTCCGTTTCCTCACTGACTGCTTTTTTCTTCCGGAGCTGTTCTTTTATATACTGTCCTATAAACAGGACTATGGTCAAAAAGCCATAATATACCAGGATCTGCCATATTTCCGGCTCCCCTCCGATCCAGGTACTCCATCCTGATCTTCCTGCCAGACTGCAGAGATATTCATAAAAAAGCAGCAGTACCCTTGCCGGCAGGATTACCAGTTTTGCCGCAGGAATACTGAGAATTCCCAGCAGCAGCGCCGCCATTCCTCCAGTCAGCACTACCCCCACACTTGGAAGCACCAACAGATTCAGGATAAATCCGGCAATAGAGACTTCTCCGAAAAACTTCAACATCACCGGCAGAGTCACAAGCTGAAGAGCTATAGGACTTACCAGTGCCTTTGTCCATTTTTTCTCCGCTCCTGCAAGGGCACAGATCTTTTCCGCAGCGAGCCCCATTCCCAGAACACAGCCAAAGGACAGAAGAAATCCGCTGTCCAGGAGATAGGCCGGAGATTCCACAAGGATCATCATGGCAGTTACGGAAAGAGCACTCATCATATCATAGATCCGTCCGGTGATCCTGGCTCCCATGGCAATCAAAAACATAGTTACTGCACGCATGGTGGAAACACTCCCTCCGGTCATGATCCCATACTGCAGCATCGCTCCCAGAGAAAAAATCCCGGCAGGCCAGATTCCCAGTCCCATCTTCTTTAGAAGGTTGTAAAGCCCCATTCCCAGAATACTGATATGAAGTCCGCTGATGGCAAGGATATGTATGATTCCGGCCAGCTGATAGCGCATCTGTGTTTCCGGATCCAGTTCCTGTTTGTCTCCAAGCGTCATGGCACAAAAAACAGGCGCATCTTTTCCTGCTGCTTCCTTCAAGATCTGTCTGCAGCTTTCTTTTATCTCCAAAAGAAGCTGCCTGTAGCCGGAATACACTGCTGTTTTCTTTTGGAGCACAGCGTTCTTCATGAAATAATAAATATGACGACAGGCATAAAAGTGTTGGCTGTCAAAGCCCCCCGGATTCGCAGGACCTTCCACTCTTTTCAACGTTCCCTTGACCAGGATCCGCATTCCCGGTTTCAGATCTTCTTCTTTTTTGAGAAATATTCTTACATTTTCAATTGGAAATTTTTTTGACTGATAGATAAGATATGTTTTTTTCAGATAAACAGACTGGGAAAATTCTGTGTTTTCATACTGTTCCACCTCCCCGCAGATCATGGAACCAGGGTGCGCTTCGATCTGCTCCTGCACATTTAACGGAAGGGGATTCCCCCTGATCAGAGGAATCCCCATCAGCTCCAGTGCGCCAAGACTCAGCACCATAAGAAAACACAAAAGACACATCGGCCTTTTCGCCATAAATGTTCTCCCGTTTTCTGATATTTTGAAATGTTTTATTTTTTCTGTTCTTTTTTAGCCTTTGTGTGTGCCAGCAGGCTGTCGTTCCATTCATAGAACTTATAAAGCTGCATATTCTGGCCAAAGGTCACTTCCTTGTTTCCTTCGATGGAAATCTCAACTTTGTCCACATCCGTTGCCGCGATCAGCGTATTTACCACCGAATACACGGCAATCTGTTCCGAAACATCCAGCGCATAATCCTGAAATACGGAATTATAATCCACATAGCAGATTCCGTTTGCTCTCGTCAGGGAAAGTACCTCTGAATTCTCCGGTATTGTAGGATAATGTCCTTTTTCCAGCGGACCTCTTGCAAGCTGCTCCAGAACCACCGTAGCCTTCGGAAGATTTCGTCTGTAGCGGACACTTCTCTGTTCCGCTACCAGTTTATCTCCGTTTTTATTTGTGAAATACAAAGTAAAGGTGTCATAGCTGTACACATCCCCATCGGACCCGGAAAACTCCACAAAGGTGTCGTTGTTCATGGCTCCCACTTCTTCACCCCTGGTATCTGTCAGCGGCTTTTTACCCACATAGATCTCCACAGAATCTACTCCTGGAACCTGTAAAAAGATCTTCACTATACCTGCCCGCACCAGAAGTTCCCTGGTACGTGACATTTTATCATAGGCCTCATTGAATTCTACGTTCAGGACTCCATCCTGTATGGAATAAGAAGAAATCTTTACCCCATCCGGAAAAAGTGAGATTCTGTCTTCCCGGGTCTCACGGTTATTCAGACTCTCGGAAAAATCGCGCAGCATCACTTCTGTTGTTTCCTTCTCCGGAGTATATTTTTCTTCTTTCAGTCTCGTTTCATCGCTGTTGATATAATAAAATCTATACTGCTGTTCTTCGTTTTTATTTCTTCCCGACAAACCTATGAAAGCAACCAGACCAAAAAGGATGCAGGCAGCGGCCACACAGATGATCAAAATCGTTTTTTTCATGCTGTACCTCCTAGGACGGGATATAGGACAGCGGGATCTTCACGGTAAATGTGGTTCCCTCGCCCTCTTTGCTGGATACCTTGATGATCCCATGATGCATGGCTATAGAACTTCTTGTAATAGCAAGTCCAAGACCGGTTCCGCCGATCTCTCTGGAATGGGATTTATCCACACGATAAAAACGCTCAAAGATCCGTTCAATGGAATCTTCCGGTATTCCCAGGCCGGAATCTGCAACTGTCACATAGAAATCCTTATGATCCGCATCCAGTGTTACGCGGACCCATCCCTCATCTACATTGTATTTGATACCATTTTCGACCAGGTTACTGATGGCAAGGGTAAATTTCACCTCATCCACATCTGCCGTTACCGGTCGGAACGAATCCAGGATCAGGTCAATCCTTCTCTGATCTGCAATAGGACGGAGACGCTTCAGGATATTCTCCAGCAGCTCATTGATATTCATATTACTGATATTCATATCTGCTGCTTTTTTGTCCATTTTTACCAGGGAGAGCAGATCGGTGATGATCTTGTTCTCTCTGTCAATCTCTTCTGTGATATCAGAAAGAAATTCCTGATACAGTTCCTCCGGAACCCCCTGCTGTCCTACCAGCGAATCCGCCAGAACCTTCATTGAAGTCATAGGTGTCTTCAGCTCATGAGACACATTGGATACAAACTCCTGTCTGGATTCATCCAACGTCTTCATTCTGGAAAGCATCTTGTTAAATGCATCTGTGATCAAAGCTGTCTCTGTATAATCCGGTACCGAGATCTCCTCATTCTGATATCCGTCTGTAAGGTCCTCGATTGCTTTCGTTACCCTGGCAAATGGCTTCACCAGGATCGTGGAAAGAATATACCCCAGAAAAATGGCCAGCACTACAATGATACCGATGATCAGAATCCCCTTCTGCTCCAGTTCATGGATGGTTGCTGTCACCTCACTGGAAGATGCCATGATCATCATGGCACCCTGCACCTGTTTTACATCCGGACTTTTTACCGGAACTGCCAGGATCAGCTTCTGGCTGTCCGAATCATAATGGTAGGCATCTTCTCCTTTAAAACAGTTCAATACTTTCTGGGAAACCAGGGTCCTGCCCTCATCCACGCCATAGGTATCCTTGATGATCCTGAAATCCCTGTCTACAATGAGAATCCTGCCACCATAGCTGTTGGACAGTAATTCCAGCTTGCTGTTCACCGTCTGAGAGCTGGTGTCATTCAGATAATTCTCCTTGATCAGCAGGTCGCACATGATGTCACAGATGTTCTCCATGCTCTGCACACGGTTGGCAATGGCACGATCTTCATAGTTGGCAATGACCATTTCCGTTACGATGACACTCGGTACGATTCCCAGTATGATCAGGATGATCAGAATACGAAAGCGGAGACTTTTGAAAAATTTGCCGTTCTTTTTGAACTTCACAGGTTATGCCTGGAAATAGTAGCCCACACCCCATTTGGTGTGTACATATTTCGGCTCACTGGGATTGGCCTCGATCTTTTCTCTCAGGCGGCGGATATGTACATCTACGGTACGGACATCTCCCGGATATTCATAGCCCCATACGATATTCAGAAGATTTTCTCTGCTGTATACCTTGTTCGGATTGAATACCAGCAGCTCCAGCACATCAAATTCCTTGGCTGTGAGGTTGATCTCTTTTCCGGAGATAAATACGCGGCGTCCTTCGCAGTCCAGCTTCAGTTCTCCGACTTCCACGGTCTTGGCTTTCTCCTGTTTGTTCTGGTTGCTGCCTGCACGGCGGATGATCGCCTTGATGCGGGCTTTGACTTCCAGGATATTGAAAGGCTTGGTGACATAATCATCAGCTCCGTATTCCAGACCCAGGATCTTATCCATATCTTCTCCTTTTGCTGTAAGCATGATGATCGGAACATTGGAAAATTCACGGATCTGCTGGCATACCTCAAGACCGTCCATTTTTGGAAGCATCAGGTCAAGAAGGAGGATATCGTACTCTCCTGCTTTTGCTTTTTCCAGTGCTTCCTCTCCGTCATAGGCACAGTCCACTTCCATTCCGTCCTGCTCCAGACTGAAGCGAAGTCCCTTGACAATCAGTTTCTCATCATCTACTACCAATACTTTCCTGCTCATTTAGCGCTCCTTACTTTATTGCTATTTTATCCTTTATCTTCTCATAGGTTCCTTCTTTGATACCTGGTACATTCATGATATCCTCTGCTGAAGTAAAGGGACCGTTCTCTTCCCTGTAAGCGATGATCGCCAGGGCCTTGGACTCCCCTACACCTGTGAGAGTAGTAAGCTGGGATACATCAGCGGTGTTCAGATCGATCTTCTGTTCTGTGGAAGATGCAGTCTCGGCTTCACCGGAATCCTCTCCGGCGGATTTCTGTCCGCTCGCCGTTTCGGTACTGTTTTCTGCTGTGACTTCCGATCCATCCTGGGTAGCTGCGATCCGCTGGCTGTCCACCTCCGCCTGGGTAGGCACATAAACCTGCTGTCCATCGGAAAGTCCCTTAGCACGGTTGAGATAGCTTGCCGCAGCTTCCGGAAGATATCCTCCGGCCTGCTCGATAGCCTGAAAAACACGGCTGCCATATGGAAGCTCATAGACTCCCGGGCTGGTCACTGCTCCACATATATCTACATAAATGGTCTGAGGGGTGTCTGAGATCTCCGGCAGCTGTTTTTCAACCTCCGGAGCCGGTTCCTCCGCAGACTCATTCTGTTTCTTCTGTGATATATCTGCCGCAGCCCCTGCGGATTCCTTCCCTGATACTTCACTTTCCGTATCCTTCGGTTCTTCCTGCTCTGCATCCATTCCGGATGCTTCCGTACTTTCTTCCTGCACCAGTTCTTTCTCCAGAAATTCTGTTCTGTCATCCTTACAGCCTGTCAGCCCTGCCAGGATCTGTAACAAAAATATGGAAAAAACAAGCCGAACACTTCTGATATGTGATCTTATTTTCATAGGTAGGCGGTTCACTCCTTTCCGCCGATGTGGCGGCAGGTGCCCCGTTACTCATGCAAAACCATACCTTATTTTAACGAAGTATTACAAATATTACAATACTTTTATTTCTATTTCCATTTGAAAATAACCACACCTGCAATACAGATCAGCATTCCCAACAGCTTTCTCCACTGAAAATCTGCTCTTTCCACACCGAAAATCCCCAACAATTCTATAAGATAGGCCACCGCAAGCTGAGAAATGACAATAAGCATAACCGCCCGCGCAGGCCCCAGACTTCCCATACTCCGGATCACTGTGATAGTGATAAATGCACCGATCACTCCTCCGAGTAAATTATATTTAGCCTCTACCTGCCACAGCATGCCGATACTTTCTCTGCCTGTGAAAAACCATGCTGCCACACAGACCAGAAATGCAGAAAACTGTACCCAGCCGGTTGAAACCCACAGACTGGTCTGTTTTGTTACATTTGTGTTAAATACCCCTTGAATACTCATCAGTGCACCTGAGATCAGTGCTGACAAAAATCCCCACATAAAAATCCCTCCATATATACTCCATTTCCGATATTACTGCCGGAAAAAGGCGCTGCATATTTCTGCAACGCCTTTACGGTTTCTTATAATTTAGTTTATGTGATTTTCCTGCAATTATACACACTGCTGCCCTGTTTTCTCATCCGCATAATATTTATATACATGATCACGAAACGCTCTTTATTCCGGAAAATATTTTCTGAGATATATCCTTCCGGAAAACGCAATATGCGGCATCTCATAAAAAATGGCTGTTTTCGGACAGATCGGACGATAGAGTGGGTCTGCCACAATGATCCTGGCTGTTTTCAGCTTTTCTTCCATGGCTTCCTCGCCACAGATGGCTTCATCTCCCTTGCGCAAAAGTCCCTCTGTGATCTCCAGCGGACAGAGCAGCTGAACCTTTTTTCCGTATTTCTGCTCTATGACTGCTGCCAGGGAGCCCATGGTAACCGGTTCTCCGATGATGGTAATGTCCGGTACGGAAAAAAATACCTCATCTTTGTCGGGCATTTCCCTGCTTTCTCCTGAAGGGTCAGATACTGCTGACAGACTGTTCCTTCCCTGAAAATAGATTACCTGCTCCGGAGTTACTTTCCACAGTTCCTCCTGTTTCCCTAAGATCTGCCCTCCGCTTTCCTCTGCGTAGTCATCCTTCTTATTTACCCACTCTCCACAGGATCTATCCGCGATCCGCTCAAGTGCATCTGAAATCTGCCCCTCATAGCCTTCCACAGGAGTCCCCACGAGAAATGGCGTACCGAATTTTTCTTTCAGCACATTGGCTGCCGGAATTCCCACAGAGGATACCACAAGGTTTACCGCTGCTTCACCGGCACGGGACAAAGCTTCCAGCGTATCCCCCATAGCCCAGGTGGAAAGTATCTCCCAGCCATAGTTTTTCAGACGTTTTTTCATGGCATCTACTGCAGACTGCGGGCCAAGATCAAGGGGTGTTGCTCCAAGAAGATTTAATTTTCTGCTTCTCTTCTCTGTAGATCTTTCCGCAGATCCCGTCGGTACTTCTGAACACCTTCCTGTTTTCTCTGCTGCTCCTGTGAAATGTCCTGCGATTTCCGCCAGTGCCAGCCCTGCTCCGTATACATAGTCGTGCATGCCGCTGGTCGGAACCGAAAATACCGGAATTTCGGTCCTTGCTGTAAGTGCACGGGCCAGTCCCTGAAAATCTGTTCCGTTCATAAAGGGGATCGGTGAACTTGCAAGTGCAATAAATTTCGGTTTCAGCTCCTTTGCCGCCTCTTCGATATCTTGAAGAAATTTCTCATCATTTCCCATAATGGCATCGATATCCGTAAGACCTGAGATAAAGATCAGACTGTCCTGGTCGTACCACCGGATCTCATCATGGGTATTATAGGTAGAATTACAGCCGGAGGGATCATGCATCACCGTCATTCCTCCAAGCTCATACAACGCAGAGCAGACACCAGACACGTCTGCCGTGTAGATTGGTATGATCCGATATGCCTGTCTCATATGCAGCTTTCGCACCCCCATCCCTTTCGAACGATCAGATCCTCCGGAGCTTTTTCCTCATTAAATGCCTCCAGCATCAGCTGTGCAGTACGTCTGATCCCGTCAAAGCCCCAGAGCCCGCCACCCTGTACCATATTGACAAAATTCCGGCTTCCGGTAAACCAGGCTGCTTTTTGTCCGACGGCAAGAATTTTTCCGGAATGCTGCCGTGGCCGCACTCTCATCTCCGGACGGACAGTCGAAATCAACATGAGTTCCGGGTAATTCTCCTGAAGCCAGAAAAATACTTCTTTTTCTTCCGGGCTGATACTGTCCATAAAAACGGACTGTACCTGAAATCCATGGGTAAGGAGAAGCTTTGCAAGTCCCAGAGGTCTTGGATGAAAAAGATAATCCACAGCTATGGGAGTGTCACCGATGATCTGGTGTGCATGGGAAAGAGCCTCCTCGCATTTTCGGATCTCCGTTTTGATATCCAGGCCATTTTTACCGCAGCTGTGCTGATCCAGCAGCTCCAGCAAATGCTTTTCCTGTGTCTCTATCTCCTCATAGTCAAAGCTTCCGGGCAGGTATAAAAACGGCCTTCCAAGTCTCTCCGCCTGCTGCTGTACTCCGAATTTTCCTGCCGGATAACAGTTAAGGATCAGGCTTCCCTCTCCCAGGCTCTGATAATCCTCCCAGGTCTTACAGGCCGGTGCTTCACGGAGACGGATTCCGTTCTTTTTCAGGATCCGGCAGATATCTGCACTCTCATCCAACACAAAATCACTGCCCAGGACTGTGACACATTCCGGATCAGCTTTCCTCTCCGGTACTGCATCATACATGGCACGGCGCAGCTTCTGATCCGGAGTCGGACCTGTTTTCTGCATGACAGGATCCATAAAGCATCGCATAAAAAAGATCTCCGGAAATCTTTCTTCCAGTTCTCCGTAGATGCGGTCCAGATCACTTCCCAGAAAATGATGAAGACACACGGTAAAAAGCAGGACTGCCTTTGGCTTCTCATCCAGCCGGTTCAGAATATCCGTCACTCCTTCAATGGTCACATCCTCCAGATTTCCGCCCAGAAGATCCTTTTCCTCCACGATCACAAAGGAAAAACGGTCTGCCGCATTCATCTCTGCGGCAGTCAGCACAACGCCACGCATGCAGTTATCCGCACAGACGTAGATCTGCCTTGCTTCCGGAACCAGCATTCCCGTATGTACGATATTCCAGTTTCCATGGACTGGTGAATTAAATTCCAGCCCCGGCTGAAAGGGAACCGGAAAAGAGGCTTCCTTTATAAATATTTCTGTTTTTCCCGAAAGCTCTCTGTTACCAACTCTTTTTAACATGAGTCTTCCTCCCTGCATGCATTCAGGATCTGCTCGGCCAGTGTCCGGTACTCCTCTGCCATCTCACAATCCGGATAAGCTTCCAAAAGAGTTTTTCCTCGATTCTCTGCTTCCAGGACCAGTTCACTTCTGGAAAGCGTTCCCACTACCCGCGTATGAAAATCCTCTGCCAGCTCCCGGACTTTTTCTTCCTCTCCCGGCACGTTCCGCCGGTTCAGGATCACGCCGCCAAGAGATGCATATCCTCTGTTTCTGAAATTATCCACTGCCATGGCAATATTTGCCCCTGCATGGATGGCCATGTTTTCTCCGGAGGTGATGATAAATACCTTATCTGCATACCCCTTTCGCATGGGCATGGAAAATCCACCGCAGACAACATCTCCCAGTACGTCATAAAAAACAATGTCCGGTTTATAGGTCTCATAGGCTCCGTTTTCCTTAAGCTTCTCGAGAGCAGTAATGATACCTCTTCCCGCACATCCAAGCCCCGGTGCAGGACCGCCGGCTTCCACACAGACTACACCCCCATATCCGATCTGCACCATATCCGTAAGCTTCAGCTCCTGGCGTTTTTCGTTATACAGCTCCAGCACTGTGGGAACCTTTTTTCCATGCCTGAGAAGGATCGTGGAATCTGCCTTGGGATCACAGCCAATCTGCATCACTTTCATTCCTTTTTCCGCAAGGGCTACTGCCACATTGGAAACCGTAGTAGATTTTCCGATGCCGCCCTTTCCGTATACCGCAACTTTTATCATTTTCTGTCCTCCGCTTTTGTGATCACATTGGAATATGCCGTTTTGGCGGAAACTCCACTGAGGTGGCCGATCTTTCCGGATAAGGAGCTGATCACATCCTGTGGTGCGTCAATGGCAATACTGATGATATTGATGCCTTTTTCCCGGTAAGGGATCCCCATTCTCCCGATAATATATTTTCCCGCTTCATGAAGAAAACGGTTGATATCATCGATCACGTCATTGTTTTCCACAATGATCGAGATCAGTGCCACTCTTGTCTCCATAAGATCTGACTCTCCTTTCCGATATTATCAGCAGATCCTCGGCAGAAGCTCTCCTCCCGGCTGCGGAAGAAGTGCCTGCGTTCCGATCTCCGTAGTCATGACAACCTTTCCCGGCTGGTCTTCCGTAACTTCACCGATAATGGCTGCGTCCCTGGAATAAGGACATTTACGCAGTGCTTCCACGATCCTTCCTGCCTCTTCCTTTGGTGCCATGATCACCATTCGTCCCTCACATGCCAGATAAAGCGGCTCCAGGCCAAGCATGCCGCAAACACCCTTTACCTCCGGAGCTACCGGAACAGCTGCTGCATCCAGGCGGATCCCTACGTTGCTCTGTCCTGCGATCTCGTAAAGAACCGTTCCGACACCACCTCTTGTGGCATCACGGATCACATGAATGTTATGGGTGGCATCCAGTACATCTTTTACAGCTCCCCACAGCGGTGCGCAGTCACTTGTCACATCTGCGTCAATGCCGAAATCCTCTCTTGCCAGAAGAATGGTGCATCCATGTCTTCCCACATCACCGGTTACAATAATGGCATCTCCCGGTTTTGCCAGCTCACCGCCTACCTGAACGCCCTCCTGGATCTCACCCATTCCGGTTGTTGTGATAAACACACCGTCAACCTGACCTTTTCCTGCCACCTTAGTATCTCCGGAAACAATACGCACTCCGGCTTCTTTTGCTGTTTTTTCCATGGCTGCGGCGATCTCCTCCAGCTTCTCCATGGGAAAACCCTCCTCAATGACAAAAGCGCAGGTAAGATACATCGGTTTTGCTCCCATACAGGCAAGGTCATTAACGGTTCCGCAGATGGAAAGCTTGCCGATATTTCCCCCCGAAAAAAATGCCGGAGAAACAATAAATCCATCGGTGGATACTGCCATTTTTCCTGCAGGCGGAACCAACACGGCCGCATCATCGGCTGTGAGATCCGGGTTTGCAAAATGCGCTTTGAATACTTCATCGATCAGTTCTGAGGTCTGACGACCTCCGGCACCGTGTGCCATGGTCACTGTTTTATTTTCCATAATATTATCTTCTTTCTATGCTGGGTCAAAGGAATTTCATATCGGTTTCATCCTGTCAGATCTTCCGGATACGATCCTTCGTTTGTACTATATGTAATGTATCATATTTCGCAGTCCATTAAAGCGGACATCAGTTTCCGTACATAAAATATGCGGAACATGCTCCTTCATTGGATACCATACAGGCACCTACCG
>OLQD01002212.1_pt1 | contig 14513 bp, 15 predicted proteins | sample 1672841 | NCBI WGS metagenome assembly OLQD01 (sample SAMEA3136729, study PRJEB25190) | human gut metagenome | biome: human gut; feature: human-associated habitat; material: faeces | place: Austria | collected 2013 | reverse complement strand
GCCCGAATATCTTCACCGATACCGTGAGTTTCTTGCGCTCGTTGTCGACGGCCTCAATGGTACCTTGGAAGCTTGAAAAAGGACCATCTGTAACTTTGATGGTTTCGCCGACAAAGAATGGTATTTCGTTTTCTTCCTCCATCGAACTCAATTCATCGACACGCCCCAGGATGCGGCTGACCTCCTGCGGACGCAGGGGCGTAGCGATCATCTTGCGGCTGTCCTCCTTGGTGTCACCCAAAAAACCGAGCACGTTGGGAATATTACGAATGATAATAGGGATCTGACCGACAAAGGCGGCTTCAATCAATACATATCCCGGATAAGAAACCTTCTCTTTGGAAACCTTCTTACCGTTACGGATCGTATAGACTTTTTCGGTCGGAATCAGCACCTGCGAAATATACTCTTCCAGGTGGCTGTGGCGGATTTCGGATTCGATGTACTCTTTTACCTTATTCTCCTTGCCTCCGATCGTACGAACTACATACCACTGTTTCGCTGTTTCGCTCATGGTCACAAAAACAATTAACGACCGAGCTTAGCCAGGGTCCTGTAGATAGCCTCCATAATGTTCTCAAACGAAATGTCCATCGCCAAAATCACGATGGCGAAGATCAACGAAGCGACCATCACCACTACCGTCGAGTTCTGCAACTGTGCGAACGTCGGCCAGGTCACTTTATGAACCAATTCGTTATAAGATTCTTTTACGTAATTGAACATATTCTTCTTACTTTATTTTAGCAGGAGCAGAGAGATTCGAACTCCCATCAACGGTTTTGGAGACCGCTATTCTACCCTTGAACTATGCTCCTAAAAAGTAGTGCAAGTCAATCCCTGCACTACTAAAATATCCCTGGGATTAGGCGAGAATCTTCAGAATCTGACCTGCACCTACCGTACGGCCACCCTCGCGGATTGCGAAACGCAGACCTTCGTTGAGTGCAACCGGGTAGATCAACTCAACGGTGATCGTTACGTGGTCGCCCGGCATCACCATATCTACGCCTTCGGGAAGAGTAACCTCACCGGTTACGTCCATCGTACGCAGATAGAACTGGGGACGGTATTTGTTGTGGAACGGCGTGTGACGGCCCCCCTCTTCCTTCTTCAGGATATAAACCTCAGCCTGGAACTTGGTGTGCGGAGTGATAGAACCCGGTTTAGCGACAACCATACCGCGCTTAACCTCTTTCTTGTCGATACCGCGGAGCAGCAGACCTACGTTGTCACCGGCCTCGCCCTCATCGAGCAACTTGCGGAACATCTCCACACCCGTACAAGTCGAAGTCAGCGTCTTCTCCTCCAGACCGATGATCTCAACGGGATCACCTACGTGGATAACACCGGTTTCGATACGGCCCGTAACCACGGTACCACGGCCGGTGATCGAGAATACGTCCTCGACAGGCATCAGGAACGGCTTCTCGTTCTCGCGCTGCGGAATCGGAATATAGTTATCAACCGCATCCATCAGCTCCATGATCTTGTCTTCCCACTTAGCCTCGCCGTTCAGACCACCCAGTGCGGAACCACGGATGATAGGAGCGTTGTCGCCATCGTAGTCGTATTTGCTCAGCAGATCACGAACCTCCATCTCGACCAGGTCGAGCATCTCGGGATCGTCCACCATATCGCATTTGTTCAGGAACACAACGATCTTCGGTACGTTCACCTGGCGAGCCAGCAGCACGTGCTCGTTGGTCTGAGGCATCGGACCGTCGGTTGCGGCAACAACCAGAATCGCACCGTCCATCTGTGCGGCACCGGTAACCATGTTCTTCACATAGTCGGCGTGACCCGGGCAGTCAACGTGTGCATAGTGACGATTTGCAGTCTGGTACTCAACGTGCGAAGTGTTGATCGTAATACCACGCTCTTTCTCCTCGGGAGCGTTGTCGATAGAATCGAACGAACGAAGCTCAGAAAGGCCTTTTTTAGCCAGAACGGTGGTGATCGCTGCAGTAAGAGTCGTCTTACCGTGATCAACGTGACCGATAGTACCGATGTTCACATGCGGTTTGGAACGGTCGAATTTTTCTTTTGCCATAGTATAAAAGTATTAAGATTTTATAAAAATTCTGCTCTTCAAAACGTCTGTCGTTTCGCAAGAGTGACGAGCGACGCAATACCTCTCCTCAAAGAGGTTTGCATCACGCGTCAACTGCATTTCTGGAGCGGAAGACGAGGCTCAAACTCGCGACCCTTAGCTTGGAAGGCTAATGCTCTATCAACTGAGCTACTTCCGCAAAAACGCACCGCAAGGAGTTTCCCCTTCCCGATCGACTCGGAAATACAGACAACCCGTTCGGCACTCTTTTTATGTGGGAAGTGATGGATTCGAACCACCGAAGGCATAAGCCAGCAGATTTACAGTCTGCCCCATTTGGCCACTCTGGTATTCGCCCTTGTGCTAATTGCGTTGCAAATGTACGACGAATATTTTAATTGTGCAATACTCGTCGTGCATTTTTTCGCAATTTTTTCCGCTTTTTGTTGGTAAAGTTGCTGCAAAGTCCGTTTTCCGACTAAAGTGTCTGATAGAAATTCACCATTTTGATGGCGGCTTCAGCAGCTTCCGAACCCTTGTTTCCCAATTTTCCGCCGGCGCGTTCGAGTGCCTGTTCTTCGTTGTCGGTTGTCAGCACACCGAAAATGACAGGGATATCACCGTTGGCGTTAAGGGTGGTGATGCCTTGTGTCACGCTGTCACAAACGTAGTCGAAGTGAGGTGTTCCTCCACGGATGACGCAGCCGAAAACGATGACGGCATCCACTTCCGTGTCCTGAATCATGCAGGCTGCACCGAAGGTGAGTTCCACGCTTCCCGGCACATAGCGGACAATGATGTTTTCTTCCGGATAGCCTTCACGCTTGAATACTTCCAAAGCGCCGTCGCGGAGAGCGTTGGTGATATGGCTGTTCCATTCGGCTACGACGATACCCACTTTCAGATCCTTTATTTTTGGAAGCGGGGTTTCGGGTTTGTGTTCAGCTCTTAATTCTGTAGACATAGTTGCAGTTTTTTATTGGTTATGAAATTAAATTCTTAAAAAAGGCTGTAATGCTGGATTCTGCCTTCAGTTGTCCGTTGAGGTAGGCGTTGATTTTCTCCAGTTCCTTTTCGGCTTTCAGTTTTTTGGCTGATGCCTGAAGGGTTTCCAGCAGCCGGATGCCGGTTTCTTTCCGCATGGGCAGATAGAGCAGCACTTCGGCAAGCTGAAGCGACAGCCGGAGTTCTTTTATGCCGAATTTCGGACTGAGTTTCTGCTGATAGCGCACGGCTTTCGTGTAGAGGCGTACGGCTGTGCGGTAGTGTTCCATTTCAAACATGGTTTCGGCTTCTTTCGAAATGGAGTTAATCAGGCTGTTCATAGCTTCGGCTGCGCCCGACTTGACGGCATCCGTATAGTATTCCGTCGCTGCCTGATGGTGGGCGAGCGTGTTGAGCATCTTGATTTTCGAACGGTAAATCTCAGTTGTGGCTGCGGCTGTATAGGCGGCTGCCTCTACGAAGCGTTCCGACTGGCTTTTTTGCAGCCGGTTGTAGATGGCCGATGCTTTTCCGAGCGCTTTTTCCGCCTTCGTCTTGCGGCGGTTGTTGTGGCACAGGACGGCATAGTCGTAAAGCAGGGCGGCGGTCATGGCCGTCACTTCCGTATTCTTCTTGTTGTCGCAGGCTGCAAGCAGCTGCAATGAGCCTACGATGCGTTCTCCGGCTTTTTCGTATTGCTGAAGAGCGACGGCAATCCATGCGCCTATCTGGAAACAGGAGGCATGGACAAGCGTTTCTGCCGCTTCGGGTTTGGGCAGCACGGTGCTTTCAAAAAGCGATTCGGCTTCGGCTATGTTGCCTTTTTCCACTTCTTTGATAAGGGCAAGCCGTGCGGTTTCAGCCGGGCAGGAAACTGCTTCGGCAGCCGTTGACGGCATGTAGGTGAGTTGGAACGGAAGCTGCTTCATGTTGACAATCGTTAGTTATTTCAGCTTGTTGACAATTTCGTCGGAAACTGTATTACGGTGGGTGTGCGAACTGTCGGCGGCACAGGTAAGTGCCGTTTGCACGATGTCGGCCCACGTTTCGGCGCTCACTTCATTCAGCGTACTTCGGAGTATGTCGTGTTTCAGCAGTCCGTGTACGATGCCTGCACAGAAGGTGGCGTGCCATCCCAACTGGTTTTTCGGTTTCTCGCCCTTGTATTCCTGTCGGAATTCGCCTTTCGGCGCGTGCATGGTCACATTGAAATCATTGGCCACAAACAGGAAATTCGGGCAGTAGAAAAGAATGTGGTCGTTGTAGCAGCGCAGCGAGTCCTCCTTTTCGTAGATTTTCTTCATGTCCGATTCACGGGCAAGCACGAAGTCGGCAAACTCAAGGTTCTCGTGGATGGAAGGCATCACACGGGTAATACGGCTGCACAGTTCCGGCTGGAATCCCGGCAGGTAGACGATGATGGCCTTACGCTCTACGGCATAGTTGAGCAGCTCGAGGAGCGGCTTGCGCACGTCTTCCTCGATGGCAAAGTAGGCACCGAACACAACGATGTCGTCCTCCTCGATTCGCGGCCAGAGCACGTTGAAGCGGTTGACCGGATATTTGCGGTATTCGGAATAGGAAGTTTTCCCGTCGGAGTTGCTGAATATGAGTGAAACCTGCGAAAGTCCGTCGGTGTAGCGGTCGACCGATGCCACCCCTACTCCGTTTGTTTTCAGGAAATCGACAATCATGTCGCCGACGCTGTCGTTGGCACATTCGCTTACATATTCCACCTGATGTCCCAGGCGTGCCAGCGAAGCCGCCATGTTGGCAATGCGGCCGCCGGTGAACGAAGCCGCCGGTTTTCCGTCGATGTGGATAATGTCGAGCGACGATTGTCCGATAGCAATGACTTTTCTCATCTTTCCTTATAGGTTTTCTCCGCGGCTTTTTACGCCGAGGTAGCCGCCGTGGTGGCGCATGGCGTACATTTCTTTTGTGAATCCGGTTGTTTTCATCACGTTGACGACAAGCACGTCACCGATTACCGTCATCAGCGTTGTGCTCGTGGTTGGAGTCAGTCCGAGCGGACAAACTTCCGGCGAATTGCCTGTCCAGAGGCAGATGTCGGATATTTCAGCAAGTTCGCTGTTGTTGTTGCCTGTGATGACAATGATTTGCAGTACCGGGTTCATGCGTTTGGCAAGGGCTACAAGCTCGATGATTTCGCGGGTCTTGCCCGAGTTGGAAAGCAGGAGCATGATGTCGTTGCGCTGCATTACGCCGAGGTCGCCGTGCTGTGCTTCGCTCGGGTGAAGGAATACAGCCGGAATACCGGTTGAAGAGAAGGTGGTGGCAATGTTCATGGCAATCTGTCCGGCCTTTCCCATGCCGGAAGTGATGAGCTTGCCCTGTTTGTTCCACACTTGTTCCACAATCATGGCCACAGCCTTTTCGTATCCGTCGGTGACGGGGATATTGGCTACAGCCTTGCTTTCAGCAGCAAGAATTTCTTGCATGGACTGTTTGATGTCAATCATATAGAGTCGTTTTTTATTCGTTTTCTTCGTTTGACGATTCGAGAAGATTGCGGCCCTCATAGTCGCAGATGGCCTTTACCCATGCCGCCGACAGCTTGGCAGAGCAGTGGTTCTTGATGTCGTAGCCCACCATGATGGTCACGCATTCACTTTTTATTTCCTTTGTGGAAAGGTTCACGATGCGCTGGTGGAGCTTGAAGCTCTTTTCGTGGATGGATTCCACGCGCGTAGTCACGGAAATGGGTTCCCCGAAATAGACGGGGGCATAGAAATTGCAGTTGACATTTGCCACCACCACATCAGCACGCTGCCAGTCGAGCAGTTCCTTGCGGATAGTGGTAAAATAGGCTGTCTTTCCTAAGTCATAATAGGAAAAATACACAGAGTTGTTGATATGTCCCAGTACGTCTATGTCGTTGAAACGCATCTGCACCGGTATGGAATGGCGGAATGCCGGTGATTCTTCCATTTTTACTGCTTTTTCGTTCTCTTTCATAGCTTATCTGAATATTATATCATCGATAACGTCGGCGCCTGTGATTTCGTTCAGCCGCCTTACGAGCGACGAGCGGTTGAGCATAAGCTCGTTGCGCAGAGGTGCGGAAGTTATCTGTACATAAAGTTTTCTGTGGCTGACAAACCGGCGGACGGTCTGGCGGTTGATGTAGGGTCCCACCACTTCCGGCCACAACGCTTCCAATCGGCGGGCATTGATGCTGTCGTCGAGCTTGGCGGGGTTGAGGTATTCCGCCATGATTTCTCCGATGGATTTAGCGTCTGTCGATTTCATGTTCGTCCAATGGTTTGCATTCGCCGCGGTCGACGAGGAAAATCCGGTAGTCGCTGCCTACGGTCTGGATGGTTTCGTCGATATGCTGGCGGTTAGTGTCGGAAATAAAAATCTGTCCGAACGAAGGTTCCGACACGATACGCATGATATTGGCCACGCGCAGCGCGTCGAGCTTGTCGAAAATGTCGTCGAGCAGCAATAGCGGCGTGATGCCCGCTTCTTTTTTCAAAAACTCAAACTGTGCGAAGCGCAGCGCTATCGTGTAGGTTTTGCATTGTCCCTGCGAGCCTGTCTTGCGCATGAGCGCATCGCCGAGCATCAGTTCGATGTCGTCGCGGTGCACGCCTTGCGACGTGTAGCCCAGCACGCGGTCCTTGCCGAAGTTGCTGCGGAGCACGTCGGCACAGCTGCGTTCGTTCAATTCGCTTCGATAGTCGAGTCTGACGGTTTCGTTGCAGTTGCCTATCGCGTTGTAGTAGCGCATGAAGATAGGCGTAAACTGTTCTATCCACTCCCGTCGGGCACGGTGGATTTCCGTAGCTGCCTCGCAGATGTAGCCGTCAACCGATTCATAGAGCAGTGGGTCGCTGTAACCCTGCTTCAGCATGGCGTTGCGCTGTTCGATACCTTTGCCGTAGCGGATGAGCGCATCCAGATAGCCGCCGTTTCCTTGCGAGATAATCTGGTCGATAAGCCGGCGACGTTCCTCGCTGCCGCCTTGAATCAGGTTCCAGTCGTTTGGTGAAACCATTACCAGCGGAAGCAGGCCGATATGTTCGCTCAGCTTGCGGTATTCCTTGCCGTTGCGTTTCACCGCCTTCTTCTTGCCTTTCTGGATGGCGCACGAAATGTTTTCCTGCTTGCCGTTGCGTTCATATTCGCCCTGCAGCAGCATGAACTCCTCGCCGTAGCGCACCGTGTTCGCGTCTGTACGGTCGAGTCCGCTCTTGCAGAAGCTCAGATAGTGGATAGCGTCAAGAATATTCGTCTTGCCCATCCCGTTGTTGCCCAACAGGCAGTTCACCTTTGCCGAAAACTCCAGCGAAGCCTCGGCAATATTCTTGTAGTTCAATATGGACAGACTCTTGAGTATCATAACGCAAATTTACGCTATTCCCGCCAAAATTCCACTCCCTTTCCCCTAAAAAAGTCGAAAACTGATGGTTTTATCCTCAAATCGCTGTTTGGTAAAAAAGCCTGAGCGGGGGCCCAGGCTTTTTCGTTATTGTGTGTTGTCAGTACGGTAGTTTTCGGTGGTTTGTCAGAATGTGAATCCGAGTTTTGCGTTTACGGAATTCTTGTAGTCGTAACCAATCTGCCAACCTGTATAGTTGACGCCTACCGACAGCCAGTCGGTAAGCTGATAGTCGTATCCGGCTGATGCCGAAACGGCAAAGCGAACGGAGTTTTCTTCGTGGGTCTTTACGATGTCGTAGGCTCCTGTCGGACTGGTGGAAATTCCATCTTTTGACACCGACGAGCTACCGATACCGGCTGTACCCTGTATGTAGATTTTGTGTCGGTTGATGTGCATCAGGTCGACTCCGATACCAAATCCGAGCATATAGTCCCTTACGGAGTTGTGGAGGTCGAAATTATAGTCGATACCTTTGTTCGTATAGATAGCCTTTTCGCTTCCGTCATTTACACCGGAATGGAAATTGGCAACGGCATAGAAACGTTTGTTCATATAATGTTTATACTCGATGCCTACATTGTAGCCTTTGCCTACATGCATCTCCGGAAAATGTTCGTAACCCCCGAATATGGAAAACTGGTCCTGTGAGAATGCGCTTGCCGCAAGACATGTAGCGCACAAAAAAGAGAAAAGTTTCTTCATTGTTTAATGTTTAATTATCAGTGCAAAGTTACGCACAACTGACCGTTGATGTGTCAATAAGGGGGTTGGAAAGGTGGTCTGTAAAGTGTTGATTTACAGAATGTATTGTTTGTAAAATCTTGTAAGATTCGACTATTGACCTTGTAAGCCGAATTTTTTTATCAGAAATTCAGCAATGTCTTCGCCCTGTTCCGTACTGAGTTTTTTTCGGACGGAGGTTTTTGTTTTATGGACGGAGAAAACACTTTGTAGCCAAATGGCTGCTATCTCGTCTGTTTTGAATCCGGCAATTAACATACAGCATAATTGTGTTTCTTTTTCATTAAGCTGTGGAAATTCGGTTGTCAGTTTTGTGTAGAAATTGTCAAATGTGATGTTGATATGTTCATAAAAACTTTTCCAATGCATATTGAGTAGTTCGTTGTTCTTCATTATGTCCAACTTGGAGAACTCGTTGGCAAGTTTTTCATACCGGCTTTTCTGTGTATGTTTCAAGATGGCAATCTTTTTTCCAATGTCAAAATTTTCAAGAATAAGTCGTTTGGTCTCGTCTTTTCCTTGTTGCAAGATTTCCAGTTCCTTTATCTGTTCCTGAAGTGCAAATAAATCGTATGCCTGTCTTTTCTTTTTATTCAGGTGGTAGGCTACAGCTGCAAATAATAGAACGACAAGAATGAACAAGGCAGACTGATATATGGAAATATTACGCAGATACTGTTGTTTTTCCTGTGTTTGGGAATATTTGAGTATGTCTTCATCAAGAGTGCCTTGATTCAGTTCGCTGATGATGTTTTCGTAGATATTCAGCAGTTTTTCCATATATAGTGCCTGTTCTTCGCCAAGACCGTTATTTTCGGCATACTCTATACATGTTTTGTAGAATATTATTTGGGTATGCGGCAAATTGCAGATTGTGTCAAGTGCGAGAGCCTGCTGCCGATAGTGTTGCGACATTTTGTTGTTGTCGAGTTTGTTGTAGCAGTCGGTCAGATAGGTGCTTGCAATAAATCTGTTGAGGTTCGATGTGTCGTGGCTGATTGATTCTTCCAATTTGACTATGCTTTGTTGCCATTGTTGCTGTTTGTATAGGCATATTCCAGAAAGGCGTTTGACATCGGCATATAGTCTGTTTGTTTCTTTTACATCCAAATTTTCGAATATCGTCAGCGCTTTATCGAGATTGTTGTTGTGCAGATAGTTTTTACCTACAAGTATTTTGGAGCGAAGACTGAGGTTGTTAAAGTCCAGTTCCTCGACATAACGGTTTGCCTGTGCTTTGCACCTGACAAATTCCAGAAAATCATAGTTTTGCAAATACACTTCTCCAAGGTGGTAGTAGATGTAAAAAAGCCATTCCTTGTCGTCTTCCTCGGTTGCTATTTTCAGTGCTTTCTCAATGTATGCAATCTGCTTGTTTCGGTCGGGAGTGGTGACAGCCATCAGGTATAATGATTCCAGCAATGGTTGTTGGAAGCCTGTTTTTTCGAATATGCTGCAACATTCAGAAAGTTTCTGTTGGTCGGGCTCTACATTTGTATTGGTATAGTAGAGGGCAAGTGTATTAATTAGATATGAGATGGCTTTTTCTTTGTTGGTGATTGGTGCTGTGAGGGTTGTTGTGTCGGTTTGTGAAAGAATTGATTCCGGTGAATTTTCCAATATTTCCTGCTGTTGGAGGAAATATTCTTCTCCATCCTTTTTGTTTTGGCAGGAAAATAGGAATATATGTAAAAAGCAAAGGATATAAAGAATGAACTTGTGGGCCATATATGCAGTGGAATAAAGGAATATGATTCAATACTTTTTGCAAAGGTATTAAAATATATGCAACAACACCGTCGAAATCTTTGTATTGTTACTGTTTAAAGAGAATAAAAAAACCGCTTCCTCGCGGAGGGGAAGCGGTTTTTTTTTATAGGGCTAAATATTTCTATTTTATGAACTTGCGTTGCAGTGTCTTGCCGTCGGCAATGGCGCGGACTATGTAGACACCGTTCGAGAGGTTGTCGATTGACAGGCTGCTACTGTTGCTGTTCTGTGCAACGATACGTCCGCTGGCATCATATACGCTGATGCTTTCCACTTTTTCTGCGGTGCAGCGTACCCAGTTGTTGTCGACAGTAATAGCCGTGTTGTCGGATATGTTTTCTACGCCTGACTGTCCAGCCTTTTCAATGTCGCCGTAGAAGCCCACGTTGTCGATTGTCAGCATGTAGCCGTCGCGTGTGATGAGGCGGAATGCAACGTAGATTTCCTGTCCGTTGTATGCTCCGAGGTCAACGCCGCGTGTGCTTGGCATATCGGCATAATTCTCATTTGTGATGGTTGCTATTTCCGAGAAGCTGCCGGTTTCCGTGTCTGTTGTCGACACTCTGATTTCGTAAGTTTCCGGATATTTCTTGCCCATATCGCCTGAATTTGCCGTCCATACCATATCGGCATTTTCGGAATTCACTTTCATTTTCGGGAAGATGCACCAGCGGTCGGCCTGTGTGTCGTCGGTAAACCAAGAACCGGCTCCCAACAGCCAAGAACCGTAAGTTTCCGATTCGTAGATTTCAACCGGTGCCCATGCTTCGTTGTTCGGGAAGATGTCGGCAATGCCCTCATGTACCGTTGCCCCGTCTTCAGCCTTCACTATCAAGTCTTCGGGAAGTTTTCCGCCATTTTCAAAGTCGTACATGACAGATGCTTTCTTCAAAACCTTGAAGTCGGCTTCGTAGACATTGTTTTCAGCCACCTGGTCGTTGTCGTTCTTCACGGTAATGGTGATTTTATGGTCACCTTCTGCAAGATCGGCAAGGCCGCTGTTATAGTCGAATGTCTTTGTTTCCTGTGCCAGCATCTTGTCGATGGTGAATTGGTTGACAGTTGTGCCGTCGATAGCTATTTCAACGGAAGTGTTATCAACGTCGACAATAGAGCTGTTGACAACGGTGAAGATAACATCCTGTGTCTGGAGCGGACGTACATAGCCGTTTGCCGGTGAAAGTACGTTGCCGACTGTCAGGTCGGTCAATGTGCTGGGTATCTCTTCAATTGACAGGTCGTCAATGCAGATGATGTTTTCATCCGGGTCGCTGAACGAATGGAAACCGATATAGTAGATGCCGTCCTGTTCGATATGGAACACGCTTGCCGATTCAATATAGCTGTCTGACTGGAATGGGTCGTAGCTTACAATCTGGTTTTTCATGCCTTCCGGAGTAGATTCTGTTCCGTAGTAAACGGCAAAACGTTCGTTGTGGTCACCCATGGAAGCATACCAGAACTTCAGGCTGTAGTATCCGGCTTTCAGACGTATCGGTTCGAGAATGAACCAGTCGTCGCCCGGGTGATTCTTGCTATACCAGTATATCATCGAGTAATCACCGTTGCGGGAATAAGAGCCGAACCAACCTTCGTTTTTGAAGGCACTCCAGCTGCCGTTTTCTTCGTCTTCCGGGTCCTCGTTCAAGTCAAAGTATTTGATGGCACTGCGGCTGTACTCGTCTTCGAATCCGTTGACATAAGGCACGCTTGCCGGTCCGAAATGGCGTGTGCTGGTCGAGCAGCGGTCGTTTTCAGGAATTTCGTCGTTTTCGAGTGCTGCCCAGGCAGTGATGGTGTATGAGCCGGTTTCGTTAAGGTCGGCAAGAGTTTTGAACGTATATTCAACAGTTTCACCCGGCTTGATTACCTGTTCGATGGTTTCGCTTACAGCCGGCTGGTTGTTTGCCTGAAAATAGACAGGAAGGTTGGAAATGTCGCTGATACTGTTGTTCCGTACAGTGATGGTGACCGGTTCGTTCGACAGATTGTCGGCCGATTCGCTGGTCTTCACTGAAAGAACGGCTGCATCCAGACCGTTGGCTGTTGCCAATGATACGTTTTTCACGAAAATGCGGAACTTGTCAGGGTCGCTTTTTGCGTGGAATCCGATATGGATAGTGCCGTCGTTGTCTACTTTTACTATCTGTTTTGCCTGTGCAAATTCACCGTTTACGTCGAATGTTCCCAAATCAATGATGGATTCGGTCATAGAAGCCGCTTCCGGTGAGTTTCCATAGAATACATCCATTTTTTCTCCATAGCTGCTGCCTTGGTAGTCAAAGGTAAGCATGTAGGCTCCAGCTTTGACATTTACAGCCGGAGAAATGAGCCAGTCGTCAGCCACTACCGTGCCGTAACCGTATTTGGCTGCACTTGTTGATTCGTCAAATCCCCATGTTTTTGTGTCGGAGTTTGCATCAATTACTGTCCACTTGGCAAATTCTTCACTGGTATCCAATGCGGACTGATAGACTACTTCACCTGCATAGCTGGAAAATGCCAGTGAAGCTAAAACTGAAAGAGTAAAAATTTTTTTCATAATGTTGAACTGGTTTCTACAAATTTGAAGAAAAAATGGCAAAAAATCAAATAATTTATATGCTTTTTGATGAAAAAGTTATTCTTGTACTTGATATGGCCATATTTTGTAGAAGTTTGTCACTCCTTCCGGTTCTGGTAGGCGGATTCCAGTTTGTGGTGGAGCGTGGGGAAGGCATAGCTGTCGAGGTCGTTGAGGGGAATGCGCATGTAGCCTTCTATATGGTCGGCATTGAGGGCGACTTCGTAGAGGCTGGCGTAGAGGATGCGGTGGGAAAGCACGTGCTTCACGTTTTTGCACAACTGTCGCACCGTGGCTTCCTTTCCGGCAGTGAGTGTGGCGAAAGCGGGGTGTGCAGTCAGTTCGCCGATGTCGGCAATCGGTTGTGCGGTTTCAATCAGCGGATATTCGTAGAGACCTTTCCAAATGTCGTTGTCGTCGCGTTTGCGGATAAACGTATGGCCGTCGGCCACGATTTTTAGATAAGTCAGATAGCGGTCGGTGGTCTTTGTCTTCTTTGCCTTTACGGGGAGTTCGGCTACAGTGTTGGATGCGAGTGCAGCACAACTGTCGGCAAGCGGACAGCCGGCGCAGTCGGGCGAAGCGGGCGTACATACCATTGCCCCGAAGTCCATGATAGCCTGATTGTAAAGGTCGGGACGGCGGTGGTCAAGCAGTTCGTCGGCAAGTGAGGCAAATTCCTTTTTCCCTTGTGTGGAGTCAATGGGGGTGTCTATTCCAAAATAGCGCGACAGCACGCGATAGACATTGCCGTCGACTACGGCATACGGCATTTCGTAGGCAATCGAACAGATAGCGGCAGCCGTGTAGTCGCCTACCCCTTTCAATGCCCTCACGCCGGCATAGTCGGCAGGAAATGTGCCGTTCATGCTTTTGGCGGCGGCATGAAGGTTGCGTGCGCGTGAATAGTAGCCCAATCCCTGCCATAATCGCAACACTTCGTCTTCCGGCGCACAGGCGAGCGTGGCCACATCGGGAAAACGTTCTATGAACCGCCGGTAATAGTCGAGGCCTTGGGATACACGGGTCTGTTGCAGGATAATTTCCGAAATCCAGATGCGGTAAGGGTCGCGTGTGTTGCGCCACGGCAGGTCGCGCCTGTGTTCGTTGTACCAGTTGATGAGAGTGTCGCTGAAATTCACGTTTTATTCTTTTTTACAAAGTTAGGAATAATATTGGGTTTACGGTTTACTGATTACAGTTTACAGTTTACGGATGGGATTCCGTATTTTCTTGTTTCGTTTGTCCTTCCGCTTGCCATTCATTAAATTTGTAATTCAAAACATTACTGTCCACTAAAAATCGCAAATAGTTCTTTGAAATAATTGAATTACAGTTTGTTACAAGATATTTTCTTGCGCAACGATTTGAAATCATAACTTTGCAGCCTTAACTTAGGCTGTATATGAATAAAGACAAATACGTTTTCGCCCAAATGGTTGAGTTTTTAGACAACTACAAGTTTCTCCGTATCGTAAAGAAGTATGATGGCAACAAGTATGTTAAGCATTTTACTTGCTGGAATCAACTTCTTACTTTGATATTCGGACAATTGTGTAACCGCGAAAGTCTTCGTGATCTGATTGTTGCGCTGAATGCACATCAAGAGAAATGCTACCATCTTGGGGTTGGGAAACATGTCACTCGGAGTAACCTTGCAAAAGCAAATGAGAACCGGGACTACCGTATCTTTGAGGACTTCGCATTCTATATGATAAGCGAGGCCAGAAAGAAAAGAATAAATGACATATTCAAACTAAACGGAAATGTATATGCCTTCGATTCTACAACGATTGACTTGTGTCTGAAACTGTTTCCTTGGGCAAACTTTCGTACACATAAGGGAGGTATCAAAATCCATACGTTGTATGATGTAGAGACTCAAGTACCTGCCTTTATCCATATAACCGAAGCAAAGATAAACGATGTCAAGGCAATGGATGTAATACCTTATGAGTCTGGCTCTTTCTATGTTTTCGACCGTGCATATA
>OLQD01002205.1_pt1 | contig 14539 bp, 13 predicted proteins | sample 1672841 | NCBI WGS metagenome assembly OLQD01 (sample SAMEA3136729, study PRJEB25190) | human gut metagenome | biome: human gut; feature: human-associated habitat; material: faeces | place: Austria | collected 2013 | reverse complement strand
TGCAGTCCAGCAGGCTGATGCCCATGGTGACGGTGCGCACGTCCAGATTGTCCTGGGTGAACATCTCGATGGTCTCGAGGATGTCACCGGTGTTAAACATACTCATTGCAGTGTACTCCCTCCATCAGATGGTGTGCATGGCGTCAAAAACTTCCTGACGGGTCACGTTGATCTGCATGCCCATCTCGGCGGCCAGCGCGTCGGTGCGCTTGTGCAGCTCCTCGTGGCTGACGTTGCAATTGCTGATATCCACCAGCATGATCATGGCGAACATGCCCTGCAGGATGCTCTGGGTCACGTCCTCGATGTTGATGTTCAGTTCGGTGCACAGACCAGCGACCTTGGCAACAACGCCCACGGTATCGTGACCAATGACGGTAATGAATGCTTTCATCGTTTCCACCCTCGTTTTCCAGTTCGTGAATGGTGCCGCGAATGTTCCGGCACACCCTTACCACCCCAGTATAGCAGATTTGGCAAATTTTGAACACACTTTTTGTAAAAAAGAGCAGACAACGGCGGAAAAAGACATTCTATCAAAAAAGCGGATGCAATCTTTTCCGGCTTGTGCTATACTTATAGATAATTTCCGCGAATTTTCCCATCGGGATGAGAAGGAGTAACTATCATGGAACAGCTTTTGAAGATTCTGGAAGACAATGCACGGCTGCCCATCGAGGACATTGCCACGATGCTGAATAAATCCCCCGCCGAGGTGGCGGCCATGATCGACCTGGCCCGGGCGCAAGGCATCATCAAGGGCTACAAGACCCTTGTGGACTGGGAAAAGGCCGGTGTCAACCGGGTGGAAGCCGTCATCGAGCTGAACGTCAGCCCCAAGAAGAGCCGCGGCTTTGATGAGATCGCAGCCACCATTGCCGCCTTTGACGAGGTGGAGAGCGTGCTGCTGATGAGCGGCGGCTACGACCTGCAGCTGGTCATCAAGGGCCAGACCTTTCAGGAGATCGCCCTCTTTGTGGCAAAGCGGCTGTCGCCGCTGGACGACGTGCTGTCCACGGCCACCCATTTCGTGCTCCGCACCTACAAAAAAGAGGGTCGTCTGTATCAGGACGAAGAAATCGATGAAAGAGAGTGCACCGTGCTGTGATGGATTACGATAAACTGATCGCGCCTGCCGCTGCGGCTATGCGCCCCTCCGGCATCCGCAAATTCTTCGATCTCGCCGCCGAGATGCCCGAGTGCATCAGCCTCGGCGTCGGTGAGCCCGACTTCAAGACCCCCTGGGCCGTCCGTGAGGCGGGCATCGAAAGCCTCGAGCATGGCCGCACCCGCTATACTTCCAACGCGGGCCTGAAAGAGCTGCGGGCCGAGATCGCCCGCTACCTCGACCGCCGGATGGGCCTGAAATACGACCCGGCAAAGGAAGTTCTCGTCACCGTCGGCGGCAGTGAGGCCATCGACATGTGCATCCGCGCTCTGGTGCAGGCTGGCGATGAGGTCATCATCCCGGAGCCGTGCTTCGTCTGCTACGAGCCCATCACCACCCTGTCCGGCGGTGTGCCGGTCCATGTGGCCTGCCGTCAGGAGGATGAGTTCCGTCTCCGGGCCGACGCCCTGAAAGCCGCTATCACCCCGAAGACCAAGCTCCTCATCATGCCCTTCCCCAATAATCCTACCGGCGCGGTGATGGAGCGGGAAGACCTCGAGGCCATCGCGGAAGTTCTGCGCGGCACCAACATCATGGTGCTGTCGGATGAGATCTACGCGGAGCTGAACTACGGCCTGCAGAACCACGTTTCCATCGCCACGCTGCCCGGCATGGCCGAGCGGACGGTGGTGGTCAACGGCTTCTCCAAGACCTACGCCATGACGGGCTGGCGGCTGGGCTATGCCTGCGGCCCCGCGCCCATCATCAAGATCATGACCAAGATCCACCAGAGCGCTATCATGAGCGCCCCCACCACCAGCCAATACGCCGCCATCACGGCCCTCAAGGACTGCGACGGCGAGATCGAGCGGATGCGCAACGAGTATAATATGCGCCGCCGCCTCGTGGTGAAGAGCTTCAACGATATGGGCCTGAGCTGTTTTGAGCCGCGGGGCGCGTTCTATGCTTTCCCCTGCATCAAGTCCAGCGGCATGAGCAGCGAGGAATTCTGCACAAAGCTTTTGGAGCAGAAGCATGTCGCCATCATCCCGGGCAACGCCTTTGGCGCGTCCGGCGAGGGATACGCCCGTGTGTCCTACGCCTACAGCGTGGAGCACCTGATGGAGGCTATCCGCCGCATCCGGGAGTTTTTGAACGAGAACTGCAAGTGAGGAGGAAAAACGATGCGCGAACGTGTGACGGTCCTGGCTCCGGCCAAGCTGAATCTGGCGCTGGACGTGGTGGGCATCCTGCCCGGCGGCTACCATGCGCTGGATATGACCATGCAGGCCATCTCGCTGTACGAGCGGGTGGTCATCCGCCGCAGTCCTTACCTCGATCTGACCCTGCCCGGCAGCAATGTCAAGCCCGGCCCGGGCAACACCGCCATCAAGGCGGCACTGGCTTTTTTCCACTATACGGGCTTGCTGGCGGGTGCAGACATCACCATCTATAAGAACGTCCCCGTCCGGGCCGGTATGGCTGGCGGCAGCGCCGACGCTGCTGCTGTTCTGGTGGGTCTGAACGAACTGTACGGCGCCCGTCTGTCCATGAGCGAGCTTTGCGCTCTGGGTGCCGGTATCGGCGCAGACGTGCCGTTTGCCCTCATGGGCGGCACCTGCCGGGTGCAGGGCCTCGGTGACCTCATCAAGGCGCTGCCGCCCATGCCCGAGTGCTGGTTCACAGTGGTGATGCCCGACTATGGCGTCTCGACGCCGGAGGCTTTTGCGGCCTACGATAAGGTGGGCAGCAGCGTCCACCCCGACTGCGCCGCTCAGGAAGCCGCTATCCGGGCGGGCGACCTGGACGCTGTCTGCGCCGCTGCCGGAAACGCCCTCGAGGAGTGCAGCGGGGCCAAGGACAACGAGGCCATCAAGGCCGCCCTCCGGGAGAATGGGGCCGTCACCGCCCTTATGACCGGCAGCGGCGCGGCGGTCTTCGGCGTGTTCCGCACTGAAGCCGAGGCCAAAGCCGCCGCTGACGCCCTCCGCGCCCGCTGGCCGCAGGTTTATACCGCCCAGCCTGTCAGGGGAGGGGCTGGCCCTCTCCGTCACCTTCGGTGACACTGCCCGGGTTGCGGCTCCCAGCGTCTGCTTCGCTGTCGCTTGCATCCTGCTGGCCGCGGCCCCAACAGCTCCTCCCTGTTTCCGCCGCTGGCGGCGGTCGTCGCCGTTGCTCCCAGAGGGAGAGGCTTTCGAGCGGCGCTGACCCTATAAAATGCATAACCCTCCTTCCCGTCGGGCATACTGCCCAAAGGAAGGAGGGTCTTTTTGTGCAGACCTTTTATAAAATCTGTCTCATCCTTATGATCGTCGGCGGCATCAACTGGGGTCTTGTGGGCCTGTTCCAGTTCGACTTCGTCGGCTGGCTGCTGGGCGGCAGCGCGTCCATCTGGTCACGCATCGTGTTCACGCTGGTGGGCGTGGCCGCTATCTGCGGTATCCCGGGCCTGTTTACAGACGAGACCGGGGAGTAGAGACAAAAGAAAAAGGCTCTCATGCCGGCAGGAAATACGGCACGAGAGCCTTTTTGATACCTATAAAGAATCCCGCCCGGACGTCTGCGGCAATCAAACCTACCCTTGCGGACAGGTGGGTGCTCTGTCTCCGGTTTCGCGCTTCCTCATCGAGCCTTCATGGTCGACCCATGACGGGGAGGTCTGCAATCCACCGACGAACTCCAAGCTCCCGTTGAATGATTAGTAGGATCATATAAACCGCAACAAATCGTGCCGGGCAGGAAGTCTTTGCTGAAAAATCACTCGATCTCGAACTGGTCGCTCAGACGCTTCTCGAACAGCTTGCTGACTTCCAGCAGGGTCTCATCGTCCTCGACCACATCGAGATACTCGCCCTCGTCGTCCTCGCCGACGCTCAGGATGACCAGCTGGGCGTCCTCGTCCAGGTCTTCCTCATTCTCGGCGTATTCGACAACGGCCAGGTAATGCACACCCTTATGGTCCAGAGCGTCGATCACTTCAAACGTGACCTCATTGCCGTCCTCGTCCTCGAGGGTCATCAGGTCAGGCTGATATTCCTCTTCGGTCTCAGCGGCGGACTTGTTCATATCTTCTGCCATAAGTCACGTTCTCCTGTCAAATATCTAAAAAATAGAATAACTGTCACACCCTGCCCGCTCTGCTCCTTCTGAGCTGTGGGTTCCGGGTACGCCTATAGTGTAGCGTTTTTTTGCCCGCTCGTCAAGATGTTTTTCGCATAGAAATCCAATAACAAATTTTCACGCTTTTCCCTCTCGCTTCCCGGGCCGGAATGTGATATACTATAGCGATAGCTTTTGAAAAGCCATCTTTGCTATAATATATGGACAGGGAGGCCCGCTCATGAGAGCCTTGAAAAAAATAATGGCGGCACTGGCCCTGACGGCAGTTCTGGCCGGATGCAGTGCACATAATATCCTCTCCAGCATCCAGGGCGGGAAGGCCGGCACGGCGCAGACGGTCAGCCGCCCGGCTGTGGAATCGGCAGAGCTGCAGTTCACCCACCCGGCGGCGGGGGATACCATCGCGGTGTTCGATACCTCGGCAGGCGTGTTCAAAGCAGTGCTTTTTTCCACCGAGGCCCCGCAGGCCGTGCAGAACTTCACGACATTGGCCCAGCAGGGCTTTTACAACGGACTGACCGTCACCCGGGTGGAGAAGGACTTCGTGGTGGAGGCCGGGCAGGGCGCGGACGGCAGAGGCACCACCATCTGGAACGGGAACCGTTTCTCCGCCGAGACCACCGATAAGCTCCATCACTATTCCGGCGCACTCTGTGCCGCAGCGGACGCCTCCGGCGACTGCGCCAGCGTCTTCTATGTCATGGAGACTCTGCCGGGCAGCAGTTCGGTGACGCAGGAGCTCATCGACCAGATGAACGCCGCCGGCTGGCGGGCCGACGTGGTGAGCGCCTACCAGACGGCGGGCGGCGCACCCTACCTCGACTACACCGACACCGTCTTTGGGCAGGTGTACGAGGGGATGGAAGTGGTGGACACCATCGCCCAGACCGGCGTGGACGAAAATCAACGCCCCACCGAACCCATCACCATCAACAGCGTGACCATCACGAAATACGAATAAGAAGCTGGTTTTCCGCCCTCCGGGCGGTGGGACGGCTGCAAAAAATCACCCGCCAACTGGCGGGTGATCTGCGTTTATGGGGAAATCAGACGAGATGCGGGGAAAATCGGGAAGAAATCAGAGATTCCTGCCCACCCGCAGGGAGATGGCAACATAAGTCTGGCCGTGAATGATCCGGGCCACTACGCCTGCCTTGGTATAGTTGCCGTTCAGGGCAAAATCCAGGGCTTCGTTTTGATCGTTGCCTTTGATTTGATCGATGATCTTCTGCAGCGTGGTATCGTTGTAGTCGTATTTAGCGACCAGAGTGAGGGTGGCGTTCTTATTGTCGTTGTCCCACTTGGCATCCACCTTGTTGAAGAACTGGTATCCGAAAGCATCGCCCTTCAGCTCAAGCTCCTTATTCAGAGCGTCCAGACGGGTGTTTGCAACAGTACGCATCCCATCGTCATTGGCCAGGGCCACGGTGCGGCCGTTGTTGATGGCCTGCATCACCTTGGCTTCGGCTTCGGCCTTCGGGCCGGAAGAGCCGCCGCCACCGCTGCAGGCGGTCAGGAGCAGAAGGGTCAGTGCACCGGCCAGAAGCAGGGCAGTCAGCTTTCTCAGTTTTGTCATGTGGGTCGCCTCCAATCGTTTTTGTTTTGGTGAGTCCAGTTGTTTTTTCTCATGAAGAAGCGTCCTCTCCGGCCATCTGGTCAGGGGGTTCTTCTACCCTCATTTTATCGGAGAAGAGCCGGTGCTGTCAAGCCGGAAAACTATACAAATTCGGCTCAGAAAAATTGTGAAAACAAACCGAAAAACGACGATTTTCTGTGGACTTTGCAACAAACTGTCCGGACTTCGCAAAGAAACTTTGCCACAGGGGCGGCGGGGGCGTTCAGACCTCCCCCGGGTGCTCTTTCCGCCATGCGAGGTAGTCGTCCAGAATGACCGTCGCGCTCACCGAGTCGAGGATGCTTTTCCGCTTTGCGCCGAAGGTGCCGCTCTCGTCGAGGAGGTCAGCAGCGGCGCAGGTGGTCTGGCGTTCGTCCCACATCCGGACGGGCAGGCCGCTCCAGATCTCAACGGTTTTGGCCAGCTTGCGGCTCTTGCGGGCGCGCTCGCCCTCGGTGCCGTCCATGTTCAGCGGCAGGCCGATGACGATGAGCTCGGCTTCGATTTCTTTTGCCACCTCGCAGACCCTGGCGGCGACTTTGTCCCGGGCCTTGACGGTGATCTGAGGCGTGATGGGCGAAGTCAGGAACTCGGTGCGGTCGCAGGTGGCGAGGCCGGTGCGGCTGTCGCCGTAATCTACTGCTAAAATTTTCATGCAGGTGTCCTCTTTCTGAGATGATTTTTTCTTCATTGTACCACAGAATAGATGTCGCTGCAATTTTGTGGTACAATGATAGAAAAATGAGGGCAAGCCGCCCACGATAGAAAACTGACCCAACGGAGAGATTCACCATGTTAAAACTACTTTTAGGCGGCTCCGGCAGCGGAAAGACTACCCTGCTGTACCAGCGCATCCGGGCGCGGGCCGAGGCGGGGGAGAAGAGCATCCTGCTGGTGCCGGAGCAGTTCACCTCGTCCACCGAGGGCCGCATCCACCGGGAGCTGGGCGACGCGCTGAGCGGACTGGTGGAGAGCTTTTCCTTCACCAGCCTCGCCGAGCATATCCTGTCGGCGGAGGGCGGCTCTGCCGTCCAGACCCTCAGCGACGCGGGCCGGGCTGTGCTGGTGCGCCGCGCCCTCGAGGAACTACAGGACAACGTCCATTACTATTACCGCCACCGCCGCTCGGCCGCCTTCTGCCAGATGGCTGCCGAGACCATCGACGAGCTCAAGAGCGCGGGTCTCTCGGGCCAGCAGCTCTATGAGCTGGCGCAGGACTGCGGCACCGACAGCGCCAAGCTCAGCGAACTGGCCCTCATCTTTCAGGGCTACGAGACCCTGCTGGCCGGGACAGGCATGGACCCCTCCGACCGGCTGGAGCTGGCCGCATCCCGCCTCGAAGCCGCACTGGCCCGGGGCGAACTGCCGGAGTTCCTGCGGGACAGGGCCGTCTTCATCGACGAGTTCGACACCTTCAACGCCCCGAAAAAGCGGCTGATGGGCGCTCTGCTGGCCTCGCTGCCTACCGTGACGGTGGCCCTCTGCGACGACGGCACCCCTCTCGTGCCGGGGGACATGAGCCTTTTCTCCGGCGCGAAGCAGGTGGCGGCGCAGCTGCGCCAGCTGGCTCGCCGGAACGGCACTGCGGTGGCCGTGCCGGAACTGCTGCGCCGGGACGTGCGCCACGCCGACGCCCCCGGCCTTGCCGCTGCGGCCCAGCTGCTGGCCACAGGCCGGTGTGACCCGCCTCCGGCCTGTCCGGAAATAAAATTATTCGCCGCCCCCAGCCGGGAGGAAGAAGCCCGCGCCGCCGCTGCTGCCATCCGCCGCCTCATGCGGCAGGGCGTCCGCTGCGGGAAGGTGGCGGTGGTCTGCCGCGACATCTCGAAATACCGCGCCGCCGTGAAGTACGAGTTCCGGATGGCGGACATCCCCCTCTACTGCGACGAGCCGACGACTCCCGAGTTCAGCGCCCCGGCCACGGCGGTGCGGTGTCTGCTGGCCATTGCCCGGGGTGCGGAGCTGACGGAACAGCTCACCACCCTGGCCAAGACCGGCCTCTGCGCCCTCACCGAGGAAGAGGTCTGCGCCCTTGAGAACTACGCCTACACCTGGTCGCCGAATGCGGCGGCGTGGCGCGCGCCTTTCGAGAAGAACCCCCGGGGCTTTGGTGATGTGGAGCCTACCGACGAGGACAGAGAAAACCTCGCCCGGGCCGAAAAGGCCCGCGCCCTTCTCATCACCGCCGCCGACGGCCTGCGCGCGAAGCTCCGCTCTGCCAACGCCGAGCAGATGAGCCGCGCCCTTTACTTCTGCCTGAAGGAGCTGGGCGCGGAGGACGCTCAGGCCGCGCAGGTGGAGGCCATCCGGGCCGAGCGGGGCATCCCCGCCGCCGAAGAAGCCGCCCGGGAGTGGAATGTGGTCATGGGACTGCTGGACGAGATGGCAGGCCTGCTGGGCGGCCAGAGCGTCACCATCCCCGAGTACGAAGAGCTGTTCGGGTTGCTGCTGCGCTCGTCCGACCTCGGCCACATCCCCCAGACGCTGGACGCCGTGGTGCTGGCCAGCGCAGGCAAGATGCGCCTTGACGCACCGGACTATGTCTTTGTGCTGGGCCTCTCCGAGGGCGAATTCCCCGCCGCGCCCGGCGAGACGGGCCTGCTGACCCACGCCGACCGCGACGCCCTGATGGCGCAGGAGATCGAGCTTCCGGACTGCTTCGAGAACCGGGTGGTGCGGGAACAGGTCTGCTTTTATAAGGCCCTCACCGCCCCGGCCAGAGGCCTCTGGCTCAGCTGGCCGAAGGGGCAGGGCCAGACCCTCTGCGCCGCCCTCGAGCCCATCGTGGACGTGCTGAGACCGGGTGCGCCGGAACTCGACCTGAGCGACCTTGCCGCCACTGCCGCCGACGGCCTCGACGTGCTGGGCGGCGGCTGGCCCCTGACGGAGACCGAACGCGCCAGCCTCACCGAGGCCCTTCATGCCCCCGGCGGGGCAGAACCCGAGGGCCTCGCCCTCCTGCGCCGGATGGCGGGCCGCAGCCCCCGTCAGGTCAGCGACCTCGAGGCGCTGGAAACGCTGCTGGGCCGGCGGCTCCGCATCTCGCCCAGTCAGCTCGAAAAATACTACACCTGCCGGTACGGCTATTTCCTGCAGTACGTGCTGGGTCTGCGACCCCGGAAGCGGGCCGAGCTCTCCGCCGACCAGAGCGGCACCCTCATGCACTGGGTGCTCCAGATGGCCCTCGACCCCCACCCCGGCCCTGACAACCCCTGCGCTGGCTTACAGCCCTTCCTCGACCTCGACGACGAGGCCATGGCGGCGCTGGCCGGGCTTCTCGTAGATGAGTACGCAAAGCGCTACCTCCCCGAGGACACGGCCCGCTTCGCCTATCTGCTCTCCCGCCTCAAAAAGAGCATGACGGGCCTGCTGTGCTACCTGCGGGACGAGCAGCGCCAGTCCAGTTTCAAACCGGTGGCCTGTGAGCTGAAGATCGGTCCCGGCGAGGACGCCGTGCGGGGCCAGACCTACCGCCTCTCGGATGGCCGGACGGTGCAGCTCATCGGCACCGTGGACCGCGCCGACGAGTGGATCGAGGACGACGGAACCCGCTGGGTGCGGGTGGTGGACTATAAGACCGGTACGAAAAAGCTTGACCTGCGGGAAGTCTACTGCGGCCTCGACTGTCAGATGCTGCTCTACCTGTTCAGCCTGACCCGAGACGCCGACGGACGATTCACCGGGGCAGAACCTGCGGGTGTGCTGTACCTGCTGGCCGACCCGGCCCCCGAGACGACCACCCGGGGCAAGGCCGCCCGGAGCATGGAATACAAGCTGGACGGCCTCGTCCGAGACGAGCAGAAGGTCTTCGACGCCATGGACGCCGAGGAGACGGGGCGGTATCTGCCCTTCAGCTTCCGCAACGGTGTACCCAGCCCCTACCAGAAAGAGAAACGTGCCGACAGGGCTAAGCTCTCCCGCATCCAGCTCCATCTGGACGACCTTGTGACCCAGATGGGCGAACAGCTCTACGGCGGCTGCATCGCCGCCGAGCCGCTGGTCACGGGCCGCAGCCCCTGCCGGTGGTGTGACTACGGCTTCATCTGCTGCCATGAGGACGGCATCGGAGAGCGGGCGCTGGACGCCCCTGCAAAGCCTTTTGAACCGGAAGAGAAAAAGGAGGAAGACCAGTGAGCGAGACAAAATGGACCCCGGCCCAGCGTGCCGCCATCGACGACCGGGGCGGTGCGCTGCTGGTGAGCGCCGCCGCCGGCAGCGGCAAGACCGCCGTGCTGACGGAGCGGGCCGTCCGGCTCATCACCGACCCGGAACATCCCGTGGACGCCGACCGGCTCCTCATCGTCACCTTCACCAACGCCGCCGCCGCAGAGCTCCGCGCCCGCATCGGGCAGGCGCTGCTCCGCCGCAGTCAGGCAGAGCCGGGCAACACGGCCCTCCGCCGCCAGCGGATGCTTTTGCAGAGAGCCCCCATCTGCACCATCGACGCCTTCTGCCTCGACCTGCTCCACAAGCACTTTCAGGCGCTGGACATCCCGCCGGACTTCACCCCTGCCGACCCTGGCAGCGTGGAGATGCTGCGGAACGCGGCCCTCTCCGAGACGCTGGAAGCGGCCTATCAGGATGCGGACTTCTGCGCCTTCGCCGACCTCTACGGCAAGGGCCGCACCGACAAGGCGGCGGGGGAGGCTGTTTTGCAGGTCTATGACTTCCTCCGCGCCCTGCCGGACTACGATAAAAAGCTGGACGAGATGCTGGCCCCGTGGCAGGATGAGAACGGCTTTGCCCGCACCTGCTGGCATGATATTCTGATGCAGGAGGCCGCCCGCTCTGCCCGGGCTGCGAAGGAGCTGCTCTGCGCCGCACGGAACGACTGCAGGGAGGACTTCGTGACAGCTCAGGCCGACGCCGAGGCCAGCAAAAAGACCCCTGCCGCCAAGGAAAAGGCCGTGGCGGCAGTGAACGAGAAGTTCGCCGAACCCCTCGAGAGGCTGGAAAACTCCGCCGCCCTGCTGGGCGAGGTGGAGCGTCTGGCCGGGGCGGGGGAATGGACGCCCCTCTATGACAGGCTGACGCCCTACGTCCTCGGCATGGAACAGGCCCCCGGCCTCAAAAATATGAAAAAGCGGCTTACCGGTGAGCACAAGGACGCCGTCAAGACCCGGGCCGACGAGGCCGCGAAGCTCTTTGAGAAAATCGAAGATATCATCAGTTGCAGCCTCGACGAAGCCGAGCTTGACCGCCGCGCTGCCGAACCCTGCCTCCGCGCCCTCTTTGCCGCTGTGCAGGACTTTGACGCCCGCTTTGCGGCCCGGAAGCGGGAGAGAAGATTGCTGGAATTCAGCGACTTCGAGCATCTGGCCCTTCGGCTCCTGCGGGACGCCGACGGCCAGCCCACCGAGCTGTGTCAGGGCATCCGGCAGGGCTACGCCGCCGTCATGGTGGATGAGTATCAGGACACGAATGCCCTGCAGGACACCCTTTACCGCTGTCTGGCCAGCCCGGCAGGGGATGACCTCTTCCTCGTGGGCGACTTAAAGCAGAGCATCTACCGCTTCCGTCAGGCGGACCCCAGCATCTTCCGGGAAAAGCTGGAGAGCTGGCCCCTCCTGCCCGGCGGCGAGGCCCGCCCCCGGCCCGAAGACGGCAGGCCCGGCGAGAACGCCATGCTGGCGCTGGACGCCAACTTCCGCTCTGCCCCGCAGGTGGTGGCGGGCATCAACTTTATCTTCGAACAGCTCATGACGCCTGCTCTGGGCGACACGGCCTACGGCGACGGACAGCGCCTCGTCTGCGGCGCACCCGGCGCGTACGAGGGCAGTGTGGAGGCCCACTTCCTGCCCGACGATGCCGCCGAGACGGATGCACAGTATATCGCCGACCGCATCGAGGCGATGGTGGCCTCCGGTGAGCCGGTGCGGGACGGCGGCACCACCCGCCCGGTGCAGTACGAGGACTGCTGTGTCCTGCTGGCGGCGAGAGGCGACTTCCCGGCCTACGCCGAGGCCCTGACGGCCCGGGGCATCCCGGTCTACGCCGACGCCCGGGAGAACCTGCTGGACGCGCCCCACATCCGCCCCCTCATCGCCCTGCTGCGGGTCATCGACAACCCCGCGCAGGACATCTATCTCGCTGCCGCCATGCTGGGGCCGATGTTCGGCTTTACGGACGACGACCTCGTCCGCCTCCGAGCTGGAGCGCAGACACCCGATAAGCACACCCGCATCAGCCTCTACGGCGCAGTTTTACAGGCCGTCCAGAGCGGGGCGGAGGATGATTTCACCCGCCGGGTGCAGGCGTTCTACCGGCGTCTGACGGCCCTGCGCCGGATGGCCCGGAGCGTGCCGGTGGAGGAGCTGCTGGAAGAAATTTTTGTTTCCACCGGTTACCTCGCCGCCCTCGGTGCCATGGAGAACGGCCAGCGCCGCCGGGAGGACGCGCGGCGTTTCGCCTCCTTCTGCGCCGGGGCGGGCGCGGGCGGCATCTCGGCCCTCGTCCGTGCCATCGACGCGGCCACGCTGGCGGGCTCCACCGGGCAGGAGACTGCCCCCGGCGGGGCGCGGCCCGGCTGCGTCACCATCATGACCATCCACCGCTCCAAGGGCTTGCAGTTCCCGGTGGTGTTCGTGGCCGACACGGCCCGGCAGTTCAACGCCGCCGACACCCGCCAGCCCGTCCTGCTCCACCGCGTCTGCGGCGCGGGTCTCCGTCTCCGTCCCGAGGGCGGCGAGGGGGCCTATAAGACGGCGGCCTACACCGCCCTCTCCACGGTCCATGCCGCCGAGATGCGGAGCGAGCAGATGCGGCTTTTGTATGTGGCCCTCACCCGGGCGCAGGATAAGCTGATCTTGACGGTCCCGCTGGGCATCGGCCGGACGTCCAACCCCTTCGCCAAAGCCGCCGCCTTCCTCGCCGCCGGGGCGGGGGAGACCCTGAACGCTCAGGCGGGCAGCTTCGCCGACTGGCTGCGGGCGGCGCTCCTCGTCCACCCCAACGGCGGGCCTCTCCGCCGTCTGGCGGGGAACCTCGAGCTGCCCTTTGCGGACACCAGAAGCACCATCGCCCTCACGGTGCAGGCCGATGTCTTCCCGCCCGAAGAAGCCCCCGCCGAGGCGGAAGAGCCGACCCGGCCCGAGGCCGACCCGGCCCTTGTAGAGACGCTGCGGCAGGGCTTCGGCTGGCGGTATCCGGCGGCAGCACTGGCGGACATCCCGGCCAAGGTCAGCGTGACCAGCCTCGTCCACGCTGCTGAGCAGACCACCCTCGAGCGCCCGGGCTTCCTCTCGAAGGACGGCCTCACCGCCGCCGAGATGGGTACGGCTCTCCATGCCTTCCTCGAGCACGCCGACTTCGGGGCGCTGGCCGCTGTGCGGGACGCAGAGGACGCTGCCGTTCTGGCCGCTGTCCGCGCCGAACGGGAGCGTCAGGCGGCGGCGCAGCTCACGCCCCCCGCCATTGCCGGGAAGCTGGATGTCTATAAGATACTCCGCTTTGTGCGCAGCGAGGCGTTCCGCCGCATCTGCGGGGCAGAGGATGTACTGCGGGAGCTGGCTTTTATCACGTCGCTGCCTGCCGCCGAGGTCATGGCTGCCCAGGGCCGCGCCCTGCCCGACGGCCCTGCCGCCGACGCCGGGGTGCTGGTGCAGGGCATCGCGGACATCGTCCTCATCTACGCCGACCACCTCGAGCTTCTGGACTACAAGACGGACCGCCGCAAGACTCCTGCCGACTTCGTCCGCGCCTACCGTGCTCAGCTGGAGCTCTATGCCAAGGCCATTGAGAAGCGCTTCGCCCCCCGGCGGGTGACTTATAAAGGGATATATTCGCTGGAGCTGGGGGAACTGATTGAAGTATAAAATGACAGGAGCACAGAAAAATGGGAACACTGCTTTTAGGCGAAATTGAATCGGCGCTCCTGCAAGGATACTTCGGTGAACTGCGGACGAAAGAAGTTGTGGTCACAGAAGAACGGATGGAGCACATCCGGGAGCGCCACCCGCAGGATGTGGAGCTGTTCATACTTTATGGAAAAGAGACCGTCGTGAAGCCGGATATTCTGCTGGTCGATGAAAAACATACCGGAACAGTCTTTGCAATAAAGCGCCTGCCCGAAACGAATCTGAATGTAGTCGTCCGGCTCGTGATGGAAACAGATCGGGAAGACCGCAAAAATTCTGTGATGACGTTTTACCGTATCCGGGAACGCAATCTGAAAAAGCTGATGGAGAAAAACCGGCTGCTTTACAGCCGGGAATAATCGTGGTATAATAAGCATAGGATAAGAGTGCATTTGAAGTAGAGAATGTGCTGCTACACACCCACTGGGTCAAAAGAAATGCGGGAACGGGCACACCCGCCAGATGCAATCAACGGGGGAACGGCAGAAATGCTGTTCCCCCATTCCCTTGTCCGGGCATCTTTTTTTGAAAAAGCGCATAAAAATGCTTGACAGCCTCCCCGGGGTGTGGTAGAATATCCGAGTAAAGAAAGCAGCTACGGCCTGTGCCGCGCTCGCCTTGAGGGGTAAGGATCCCCGGGCTATACCCTGAACCGATTCGTCTTGAAGACCGAATCGCGCTTTTGAGTGAATTTCGCGCGGCTGTCCCGAAACTGGGGCGGCCGCGTTTTCTATGCCAAAAAACGCAACACTATGGACTATTGTTTGGAGGTGCATTCATTATCGCTACCGCTGGAAAGTCGAAGGAACTGGAGATCAACGGTCAGATCCGTGACCGTGA
>OLQD01002185.1_pt1 | contig 14637 bp, 13 predicted proteins | sample 1672841 | NCBI WGS metagenome assembly OLQD01 (sample SAMEA3136729, study PRJEB25190) | human gut metagenome | biome: human gut; feature: human-associated habitat; material: faeces | place: Austria | collected 2013 | reverse complement strand
TCGGGGCTTTGCCCCTCCGACCCACGGCTATGATTCGTCGGACCTCTTGCGAGGTTCTATCCATCAGGGCGGATCGGAGGGTGGATTAGAGATTAGAGGTTAGAGGTTAGAGATCGGAGTCCCGATGGCTCCGATAGCTCCGATAGCTCTGATGGCTCCGATCACTCCAGCCAACAGCCAATAGCCAACAGCCAATCCCTGGCTGACACATTATTATATATAGTGCACTCATCTATGCCTAGCTTGTCCTTATGTGTGGCTCCTGACAGAGTGATTATAATGCGTCAGCCCTGCCCGATCGAGACGAGCTTCTCGACAAAGGGCTACACGTGTCGACTGGGCTACGTATATAATATGAGACTATTGCATAAAGGCGCATCGCTGTGTTGCTTTCGGGATTCGGCCGTAGCGATTTGAGATTTGCCACGTGGCAAGGGCTCTTTCCTCGTCAAGTTGGTCGAAATGGTGCCGACGGATAGTTGGTGGGGTCGAAATTTTGTTGTAACTTTGCGGTACCAAATAAAAACGGACTCCGACTGAGGAACTGTTTGATGGGTAGATGTCGAGTCTTTAGCTCAGCTGGTTTAGAGCATCACCTTGACAGGGTGGGGGTCGGCGGTTCGAATCCGCCAAGACTCACAGGAACTAAGTTTGTTGTTTTAGTTTTTCGTACCAACGGGGACTATCGCTATGTTGCGGTAGTCCCCATTTTGACGTTTAGAAGGGGTGACATTGAGGTGAATTAACAGATAAAATGTCGACAATAGGCTGGTCGGTCGGAAGAATATCTATATCTTTGCATTGCGAGGGGTGGATATGACCTATCCGCCCAGCAAAGCAAATGTTGAATACGTTATAGAGATAGCAAATGCGACGAATACTACAAGTTATATGCTTGATGCTAGTAGCTCTCTACGGAGCTCAGGCACAGCAGATAGACAAAGCACGAGGGGCAGTCTATGAGGAGCAGACGGGTACGCCCATACCCGCTGTCGATGTTACCTGGACTGCTGAGGGAATCACCTCGCAGGTGAGGACCGACGCCTCGGGAGTTTATACGATATCTTATAGTGGCACGGGCCGCCTCACGGTCATCTTCAATAAGTCGGGTTACCGGGCTGAGGTGCTCGAACTGCAGTGGCCTAGTGAGGCTAACCGCCTAGAGCGTGTCACGCTCACACCGACGCTCACGGCTGCTGATATGGCAGACCTCATGACAACGGACTTCGTGATGGGTGATGATGGCGTGACGGCTGGAGATATTTCTCCGCTGCTGACCGCTTCGAGAGACCCCTATACGAATAAGGCGGGCTTCCAATTTAGCCCGATGCGCTTTAGGGTGCGCGGCTACGACTCATATTACCAGTCGCAGTACCTCAACGGTATGCAGATGAATAATATGAACAACGGCTACTCCTCTTACTCCCTATGGAATGGACTAAACAATGTGACCCGTGTACAAAACAATGAGGATGGCTTGCAGCCGATCGACTACTCTTTTGGTAACATCGGCGGAACGATGAATATCCTGACGCGTGCCTCGGGCTATCGTCCTGGTACGACGTTTACCTTCTCAGGGAGCAACCGCACCTACAACTACCGCACGATGATAACGCACGCCACGGGTATGATGCCCGAGGGATGGGCGATCACGGCGAGTGCCTCGCGCCGTTGGGGTAATCACTCCTATGTGCAGGGGCAGTTTTACGATGCGTGGGGTTACTTCCTCTCGCTCGAGAAGCAGTTTACTCCGCAGCACTCTTTGGGCTTGGTCGTACTAGCTGCTCCCACGGAGCGTGGTGTCGCCTCGGGTACGACGCAGGAGGTGTATGACCTAGTTGGGTCAAACTACTTTAACCCGAACGTGGGCTTCCAGGGAGGCAAGCTACGCAATGCACGTGTTCGCTCTAATCATGAGCCGATCATACAGTTGCAACACTACTGGCAGATTAATGATAAGAACAAGCTGACTACGGGTGTAGGCTACCGCTTCGGCTGGAATGCTTACTCGGCCCTCAACTGGGGTAACGGTCCTGACCCACGTCCTGACTACTACCGCAACCTGCCTAGCTACTACGGCTACATGAGCGAGACCCAAGATCCAGATATGGCAGCTTACTACGAGGAGCTTTGGCACTCGGACTGCAACATGCGCTACATTAACTGGGATCGCCTATACAATATAAATAGGAATAACTATCAAGTCCTTTTCGATGAAAAGGGACGTCAGATTGCTGAGGGCAACCGAAGCATCTACGTTGTGGAGGATAGACGGTCGGATCAGCGTCAGTTTAACTTCGCTACCACTTGGAATGCACTCATCAACAAGCACCTCCGCTTCGACCTAGGTGCTAACTACCGCCTGAACCGTACGGCAAACTTTAACGTCATCGCCGACCTCCTCGGCGGAGACTACTGGCTGGACATCGACAAGTACTCCGAGCGAGACTTCGCTCAGGACCCCTCTAAGTCTCAGGTAGACCTCGATCATCCCAACCGAGTGGTCGGGGTAGGGGACAAGTATGGTCACAACTACCTAGCACACATACAGGAGGCTGAGCTGTGGGGCAACCTCTGGGGACAGTCTCGTCATGTGGACGGCTACCTAGCTTTTACAGCAGGATGGACAGGTATGCACCGCGAGGGTTTGCAGCGTAGAGGACTTTTCCCAGATAACTCCTTCGGAGACTCGAAGCATCTGAACTTCCTCAACTATGGTGTCAAGGGAGGCATCACCTACAAGATTACGGGGCGTCACTACCTCGTAGCAAATGCCTCCTGGACGCAGCGTGCGCCTTACTTTGCAGACATCTTCGTGTCGCCTCGTACGCGTAATCAGTATGTGACAGACCCACGTCCCGAGCGTGTCTTGTCGGGAGACGTGAGCTACGTGCTGCGCTCGCCTTTTGTCAAGGGGCGTATCACCGGCTTCTACACGCACTTCTACGACAAGACGAAGAATATGAGCTTCTACGATGACGGCTACAGAGCATTCTCTAACTACGTCTTGACAAATATCGAGTCGACGCACATGGGTGTCGAGGCTGGTATGGAGTTCAAGATTACGCCGGCTCTGACCGCTATCGCTGTGGTCAGCTACGGACAGTATCGCTATGCCAACAACCCGGACTACGTCCAGACGGTCGACAACAGCCAGAAGCTCCTAGAGCAGGATCGTGTCTACTGGAAGGGCTTCCACGTCTCGGGTACGCCACAGACGGCGGCAAACCTGAGCGTCTCGTATCAGTTCCCCTTCTATATGTGGGCTGGACTGGATCTCAACTACTTCGGGCGTAGCTTCATCAGCTTGAACCCGATCCGTCGCACAGACAAGGCGCGTGCTAGTCTTGACTACGACTACGTTCGTCAGGAGGTCTTCCCCGGTGGCTTCACGCTTGATGCCAACGTGGGCTACTCGTGGCGCATCAAGTCGGGCGTCTACCTACGTCTCAACCTCTCGGCCTCTAACCTGCTCAACACGAAGACCCTCCGTAGCGGTGGTTACGAGCAGCTCCGTGTCCGCTACACCAAGGATGGCAAGATGATGAGACCTTTCGATAGTCGCTACTTCTATATGTACGGCACGACCTTCTTCTTCAACGCTGCACTACAGTTCTAACCCCCTTAAAACGGATGAATAGTATGACACATATATATAATAGACTCATCGTCGTGGTCGGCATGCTCGCCTTGCTGACGAGCTGTCAGTACAACAAGATCGACCCGCCACAGGAGCCAAAGCCATGGCCCCTCTGGGAGCGGACGATGACGATCCAAGAGCTCAAAGCGCTCTACCAGTCGAAGCCTGTACAGGTCGTACCCGATGCGGTAATCGTCGGTCAAGTCATCTCGGACGATAGCGAGGGCAACATCTACAAGTCTATCTACCTACAGGACGAGACAGGCGGCATCGAGTTCAAGGCGGGGCTGGTCAACTCCAACCTCCTCTACAAGCGTGGCTCTAAGATAGCCATCCGCTGTCACGGGCTGACGCTCGGTAAGTATGGCGGTGTCGTCACGCTGGGCAAGAGCTCTACCGAGCCAAAGTACGAGAATGCGTACCTCCCCGAGCAGATGACGCCTCGCTTGGTGCGCTGTGACAACATGCGTCAGCCACTCGTCTACCGCACGCTCACCATCCCGACCCTCTCGCCTGAGTATACCAATACGCTGATACGTCTTGAGGGCGTACAGTTCGTCGATAGCGAGCTAGGCCAGACTTATGCCGATGCGGACAATAAGACGAGCGTCCCTGCTGTGGAGCGTCAGATCGAAGACCAGCAGGGCAACCGTGTCGTGCTACGCTCGAGTAGCTACGCGCTCTTTGCTGGCAGACAGATCCCTGAGGGCTCTGGCAATATCACCGCCATCCTCGGCTACTTCAATGGGAAGCCTCAGCTCCTCATTAGCCTGGAGAGTGACATTAACTTCACCAGCCCACGATTTCAGACGACTAAGTAACGGAGGCTCCACGGAGCTTCGCTCAAGAATTTAAGAAATAGAGTTAGATCCAGATATGAAGACACTCAATAAACTTGCGACGAGACGACTACTCCTCGCTATCCTCACCATCGCTCCGCTGCTTGCTGTGACCAGCTGTAAGGATGAGATGGACTACTATGAGAAGCCCTACGTGACGCTCTCACCAAACTTCACCGACAATACGATCCCCTTCAAGCAGGATGGTGGTACGCAGCAGCTGACCATCGAGACCAATAGACGCTTTTCGATCACCTTCGGCGAGGGTGCCGAGTGGGTTTCGGCTACGCCTATGGAGGCGACTGAGGGAACGCACCAGATCACCATCACGGCACTCCCTAACAGAAGCGAAGATGCTCGTGAGGCTCAGATGATCATCAAGACCTCCACGACACAGCACGTCTACCTGATCATGCAGCTCGGCAGTACCGGCAAGGGAATCACCTACACCTCGCTCGCTGAGATTGCTAAGCTAGGTGAGGGGCTAGACCAAAACGGCAAAACCATCGACCAAGATCTGCGCATTCGCGCTACGGTCACGACTCATGCCGAGACGAAGCAGTTCCCCTTTGCTGGTTTCCACTACATACAGGACGCTGAGGGCAATGCGCTCGTCCTGACGGTGCCCAAGGGCGAAGATCCATTGCAGTTTGGCGACGAAGTGACCGCTAAGCTCAAGGGAGCTAAGATCTCTAACTACAACGGGACGGTACAGCTACAAGTCTCACACGCACAGATGTCTATCGTGCCCAATAAGCCGATCGATCCGATCGAGACCACGCTCGCAGAGGTTATCGCAGGTAAGCACCCGAACCAGTATGTACGTGTCAAGGAGGTTCAGTTTGTCAAGCCAGACGTTCCCTTCTTTGACTCAGCTAGCACCTACTCCTCAACACGTCATCAGATTGTTGATAAGAGTGGTAAGAAGACCAATCTAGAGGTGTGGAAGACAGCCACCTTCCGTGATGAGAAGGTCCCCTCTGGTAGTGGTAGCATCACGGCAATCGTGACGGTCAATAAGACCTTCTTCAACCTGCGCCCCACGCTGCGTAGCGACATCAAGCTGGATCAGCCACGCTTCGACGTGGGTGGTGGCAATCAGCCCAATCCTAACCCTAACCCTGATCCTAATCCCAATCCTAACCCGCAGGGGAATATCTATGGTGTCGATCTCTCGCAGACGGCTCGTACGATACCCTTTGCAGATGACTTCTCTAAGGGAGGTGAGGATAATACAGACTTCAAGCTACCTGGCTGGCTCAACAAAGTATGGGGGAGAAAACAAAAAGTACAGGGGAGATGAGAGGAGGGAGAGGCGGGATTGTTAGTGCTGGAGCGAGATGCGGGGGTATGAGGAAGTTTTTCGAAGACAAAACAAAAAGTACATTTTGCGCGAATTGAGGTGAATCGGAGGTGAATTATGAGGGGCGGCGTTTAGAAGATGGTAAATCGATAAATGAATTACGTGTGAAGAGGAGCGAATAAGGCTCCTCTTCTTGCGTGTGGTGGCTAGTTAGCGGGGTGTCGGCTATTCTTTTGCGGTGGCGTTTAGGAGCGGTAAATCGGGCGGTAAAATGGTGGTCAAAACGGGGTATTTACGGGGTTTTGAGGGGCGTTTGAACTAAACATAATAGAGCCGAAAAACGAGTTGGGGGGACAGTTGGGGGGACAGTTGGGGGGACAAATCACGCCCCTGAAACGGCTGAAGTAAGATCGCGCTCGCATCTCAGAATGACAAAATGTCACACTGAAGAGAAGTGAAGCTTGGCTGTCTAATCTTGATCTGATTTAAGCCCTAGCAACAACGATATATCTTGTTGCTGACGGCTGACGGTGTTGACTAGCTCAGAGATTGTCGTCTGCTGATTGCTGATAGTGGAGACTAGATCGGAAATCGTGGATTGATGCTGATTGGTCATAGCAATCAGCTCAGGGAGGTTTGCAACGGATGTGGTTAGATCTCTGCCTGCGAACGTGTTGTTGTTCCCAGTTACGTGCTGGGTTGTTCTAGTGGCACTCTCATCTAATAGCATATCACCTTCTCCAGTTATTAGCCACTCTATAGATACGTCTTTGTAGTGGTCAAGAAATTTAATCAAGTTATCTTCGCTAATGCCCGTGGACTGCCCCAAGACACCTCTCGTTATTCCAGTGTCCTTATAGCACTGGTATTGGGAAATTCCTTTGGAGTCTAAGTAGCGCAATATATTTCGCTTAATCCTCGAAGATTCTTGTCGTTTTTCTTGCATAATCAAATTATCTTGCTTACCTTTGCACCGTAAGTGTAATACAAAGGTAATAGAATTATGAAATTACTAGTACCCCATAGAGACATCGAACGCTATCTACGCAACACGGCAATCTATGAAGACTATCGCAAAATGCAGGTCTGCAAAGAGCCTCTTAGCGAGAATCAGAAGCACACTCGGCTGGCAGCGCAGTATGATCTGTCAGTGACGATGGTGCGCAAGATGCTGGATACCTATATGAGAGACTACCCTCTCTCACAAGATATCTCCACGTCTTACCTGACAGCGAACACAGATGAATAAGTAGACCCCTCTACCACCCAGCCAGTCTATGTGCGTCGCCATGTCATCCATCAACTACAAAGACCTCGTGCCTGATGTTATTAGCTACGAGGCTCTCAAGAAGCTTTGCCAGCGAGGTAAGGTGCGTCGTGTGGTGATGGGCGGTAATGGTCGAGAGGCTATGTATGATGTGGAGAGCTTGCCTGTGCGATATCGGCGTGAGGTGTATCGTCGCTATCCGGACTTGGCTGAGCGTCAGAGGAGTGAGGGACTTATGGATCTTATCGAGCCTAATGCGGCGGCGGAGCATTACTATGCGACTTATCTGCTGGGCGAGGCGACCACGGAGGAGGCTCCCGCAGGTGGTCAGTCGGAGGAGCGCAAGGGCGGTAGGCACTTGCCTGTGGCTAAGCAGCGTGAGTATGCGACCAATTGCGCTATCCTGGATGCTATCGATCGTCAGCTGGAGAAGCTGACGTGTGGCGATGGGGTGAAGAAGAGCAAGACGGAGTTTTGGGCGGAGATGGCTGAGTCTATGCCACGGCTTAAGGAGCGCTATCCTAATAGCTTGCCGGAGAATGCTCGTAGCTTGCAGCGTAAGTACACGCTGTACAAGCGTGAGGGCTTTGGGTCGATGGTACACAAGCTGTATCAAAACACAAACGCCACCAAGATACTCACCGAGGAGCAGGATGCTGTGCTGCTGGTCTTGGTGACTCAGTACAATAACCTAGAGGATACGCGTATCGCCTCTCTATATAATAGTATAGCTGCGAGTCAGTCGCCCTGCTGGAGTACGATCACCGCCTCGACGGTGCGCAACTGGCGCAAAAGCCACCCTCAGGAGACGGCTTATGGGCGACTGGGAGCTACGAAGTTTAGGGCGTCTAAGTCTATGCAGGTGCGTCGGTCTAAGCCTACGGCTCCCTTCTTGCACTGGAGTCTCGATGGGTGGACTGCTGAGTTGCTCTATCAGCGGCGCACGGAGCGCAAGAGTGGCACGGTGGTGACTTATCACAATCGCCTGACGATGGTTGTGGTGCTAGACACGTCGTGCGACTATCCTATGGGGTATGCTATCGGCGACCACGAGACGCCCGAGCTGATCAAGGAGGCACTGCGCAATGCTGCGCTGCATAGTCGTGAGCTGACGGGTGAGATGTTACGTGCTTGCCAGATACAGAGTGACCGATACGCTATCAAGAAGATGAGCGAGCTGTACAGCAAGGCTGGTCAGTGGGTCACGCCTGCGGCTGCTCGCAATGCTAAGGCTAAGCCCATCGAGCGGTACTTCGGCTACCTTAATAATACGTATTGCAAGGTGCTGCACAACTGGGCTGGGTATGGTATCACGACCGACCCGAATAAGCAGCCTAATAGTGAGGCAAAGAATGCCTTGAGACATTGCTTCCCCGACGAAGCTGGCTGTCGCCAGCAGCTGATGGGGATTATAGAGGCGGAGCGTACTCAGAAGCGTGCTGAGCTGTTGGAGCTCTTGACACGCCTGCCTGATAAGTACCGCCTGCCGATGACGCGTGCGGATTATCTGCTGGCTTATGGCGAGACGACGTCTCGGACTATCCAGCTGGAGGGTTGCGGTGTGCGTCCTCAGTTGCTGGGTGTGCGCCGTGCTTACGACACGTTTGACCCGACCTTTAGGGAGCACGCAGACGCTGACTGGAGTGTCTACTACGATCCTGACGACCTGAGCAATATCTTGGTGACTACGGAGGGGGACACGCGTCGCTACCTGCTGGAGGAGAAGTATGTGCAGCCTATGGCATTGGCTGAGCAGAGTGCAGCTGACCGTGAGGAGCTGGCTCGTGTGCAGGCTTACAACAAGGCTCAGCGTGAGTCTGTGGAGGAGCGTATCATGTCGGCTCATGAACTGGTGCATGTGGCTCTGGAGGAGAATGAGGTGGGTAAGAATATCCTGAACCGTCTGATGCTCCTAGATAGTAAGGGTCAGCACAAGGATGAGCGCAGCTTGATCAATAGTCAGCTGGGCTCTGGCGAGGAGGCGGAGTTTGAGGAGGTGGACTATGACTTGTTTTGGAAGTAGAAGATTAGAGGTTAGAGATTAGAAATTAGACCTTGGACTATATACAAACACTTAAATAGATATGAGTATGAACGAAGATGAGAAGAGAGCTGTGGTGGAGCGCCTGGAGCGTTACGTACGGCTCAAGGGTAGCCAGAAGAAGGCTTCGAATAGTTTGGATGGCGTGAGCTCTGCCACGATCAATAAGATGCTGCGCGGTACGTGGGACGATATAGCAGACCCTATGTGGCGCAACTTGGCTAATCAGCTGGGAGCCTCTACGGAGCGCACTTGGCAGATAGCCCCGACGAAAGCTTACCGCAAGATGGGCTTCCTGCTTGGGGAGGCACAGCGCAATAGCTTGACGCTGGGTATCGTGGGTAGTGCTGGCACGGGCAAGAGCGAGGCTGTGCGTCAGTATGCTGAGACGCATAGCAATGTGTACCACCTGGCTTGTGCTGAGTTTTGGCGAAAGAAGGTCTTTATCCAGCAGTTGGTGAAGAGCCTGGGCTGCGGTGCGCAGGGTGGTACGGTGGAGGAGCTGATGGATGTGGCTGTCTCTACGCTGAGCAAGCAGGATCACCCGCTGATCGTGCTGGACGAGGCTGACAAGCTGAGTGACCCGGTACTGTACTTCTTCATCACGCTGTACAATCTGCTGGAGGGTCGCTGTGGTCTGGTGCTGCAGTCGACGAGCTACCTAGAGAAGCGCATACAGCGTGGGCTGACGCTGGGCAAGCGTGGCTACGAGGAGATCTACAGCCGTCTGGGTCGTCACTTCATCCGGCTGGACTCGATCGATGATGAGGATGTGGCTCTGGTGTGCTCACGCAATGGTATAGAGAATGTCTCAACAATCCGCCAGATCGCTAAGGAGAGCGACTACGACCTGCGCATGGTGCGTAGGGCGGTGTGGGCGACGCTGATGAGGAGTTAGAAGTTAGAGATTAGAGGTTAGAGGTTAGAAATTAGTCCTAGGACTATTTCCCAACAATCCTAATGGGCTGTAACATTTGTTCTACAACGGACGCACAGATCGTGCGTCCCTACAGGACTCGGTAACACCAACCAACAGCCAAAGGCTATAATAATGAATCACTATTAACTAGATAATGAATATGAAAGAGAACCCAATCATGGACAAGGTACAGCGGGACTTGATCCGCAAGTACCATGCGGTGGCAGCGTCTGCTGGTCTGAGCGAGTCTGAGCGACACGCTATCCTCTCTAGCTACGGCGTGGAGAGCAGTCGCGACTTGACGCAGCATCAGCTGATCGATGTGATCGCTACGATCTCGTCTAACCTAAATGCGCACCAAGACCGTCTGCGCAAGCGCTTGATAGCGTGCATCGGTCGCTACCTGCGCACGGCAGGCTACGAGGAGAACATTGAGACGATCAAGGCTACAGCTGTGCGTGCCTCTGGTTACGATAGCTTTAACAAGATCCCGCCTGAGCGTATGAGGTCGCTGATCTTTGCGTTCAACCATAAAGTGCGCGACCTGGAGAGCGTGGCTGAGATCACGGAGGAGCTCCAGCAGAAGCGCAAGAAGAAGGACTACCGCGCTGACAAGGCTATACAGCAGATGCTGAAGGGATTCAAGAAGTAGAGGTTAGAGCTATGACACGAGACGGACTAAACACACTGAAGGAAATAGAACGTAAGGTGAGCAAACTCCGAGAGGAAGCCGAGAGACTGAGGGCGCGCATCATAAACTTCTACCGAGACGAGGAGGACGTATTAGACCAAGAAGCCCATATACGACTATCCTATGCAGGTGCTGCAGTGCAAGATGCAGTGCCGTGTATAACAGATGCTCTATTAGGGCTACAGAAAGCGTACGACGCTGAGAAGGCACTAATGGATACATACGATGGACTACTAAACAACAAAAGCAATGAGTGAACAAGTGAGTGATGCGCAGGCGCTGAGGGGGCTGTACCGCAAGGTGCAGTCGCTGGAGCGCGAGGCGAGTGCGCTGCGCTACAAGCTGGGCGAGCTGTCGAGCAATTCGGCGCTCTCTAGCTGGGACTCGCTCCTGGTGTCGCATGCAGCACGTAATGCCCGCCTTGCCTCGGACAACCTCCGTGAGGTGTCTCGATGGCTGAAGGAGTGCGAAGCTTTAGAGGGTGTTGGCGGTTAGCTGTTGGCTAGTGCCTCTAGTGCCTCTAGTGCCTCTAGAGCTAACGGCTAAAAGCTAGACTTTAGCGGTCAATGACCGATCATTTAGCAATCAATTATCAACCAATTAGCGAATAATGAAAATGGAAACAACAGAACAGATTAGCGCTGAGGAGCTACAGGCTTTTCGGGCTTACCAAGCAAAGCAGGAGGAGGCGCGTCAGCGTCAAGCCTTCAGGGAGCAGTATGTGGAGCTGGTGGATGCGGAGGTTGCCTCTGCCTACACGGCTCTGAGTCAGCTGTCGGAGGATATGGAGATGGTCAAGCGGACGGTCTTTGATAACTTCCAGGCGGTCATCGATATGAAGACGGAGCAGATGGGCTTGGCGAAGGAAGGTGGGCAGTACAGCCACACCTTTACGAACTCCGACTCGACGATCCGCGTGACGCTGGGCAACTACACGATAGATAGCTACCGTGACACTGTCGAGGAGGGTATCCGGATGGTGCGTAGCTACCTGGAGAGCTTGGCAAAGGATGACACCTCGTCGGCACTGGTGAGCGCCGTGCTGAAGCTGCTCTCTCGCAATCGTGCCGGTCAGATACAGGCTAGCCGTGTGCTACAGCTGCGCCGCCTGGCTGAGGAGAGCGGTAGCGAGACCTTCCTCGAGGGCGTGCGCATCATCGAGCAGTCGTACAATCCGCAGGTGTCCAAGAGCTACATACGCCTCGATGTTAAGGCTGAAGATACGGGCGAGTGGCACGCAGTACCGCTAGCGATGAGCGGGGTGTAGAGATTAGAGATGAGAGGTTAGACTTTAGAGGTTAGAGATGAGATGACCATTTGCGTGAGGTCACGAATATGGTGTCGCATTGAGACCTCTAGGGTCTAGCCCTTAAGAACTTAGAATGTTTGACTTTAGACAGTATATACTATGTGTTACAACAAGCGTAAAGCAATGAGATCGTTTTATATCCTCATCGCGCTGGCACTGGTGCTGCTGGCCGAGAGTGTCCTAGCTGCCAGCTATCTGTGTGATAGCACGTCGGCGGTGGTGCCAGACTGGCTCCTGCTCCTCTTGGGGCTTAATACGTTCCTCCTAGCGGGGGCGTTCTTCCTCTTGGCAGGAGGGATACTGAGCGATGATTAAGTAGGCTAACGCCACTATACAATGAGAGCGGTCATCTACCAAGTGTGGGTGACCGCTCTCTGCATAGTGTGGGAGCTTTTGGGTAGCCTAACTTCTAGCCTCTAATCTCCGGCGGGTCTCTGGGGTGATGCCGACGAATTGGCGGCGAGGTATAACGATGCGGTACTGCTTCTTGCGGGAGAGTGCCATGGCGAGGTAGCGTGGCACGCCCGTCTTGTGGTGCATGGCAAAGAAGTAGCGTCGCATCCGCTCTGTGACGGGTACGGTAACGACCCCGCCCTCGTTGTGTATCTGAGCATAAGTCATGGAGCTGGAGACGATGACGCGGTTGCCCTCGGTGCGAAATGTGAGCGACCTGCGTAGCGCTCCCGTGCGTAGCATGAGACTGCCCCGCATATTGACCCATCGTGTGGGTGCCCAGGGTACACCGCCCCACGCCTTGGCGCGGAAGGCATCGTCAGTCTCCTGACGCATGATGATGGAGAGACGTCTGGCTAGTCGCTCCTCGATGGCTCGCTGGTCGATGTTCATAGAGGTTAGACTTTAGAAGCTAGAGATTAGAAGAGTAGCGTCTGGTCGTACTGGTGTGGCTTGGACTGAGCTCTTGTGACGTCCTCCTTGGCTGCCTTGAGGTCAACCGCCATATATCGGCGGAAGGTCTCGTAGCAGATGGGGTACTGTGGGTAGACCCATTTGCGCCACACCTCGGCTAGACAGCGGTCTAGTCGCTCGGGCTCGTAGTATTGCTTGGCTAGAGCCTGTACCAGCTGGATCTTGCGTAGTCGGTTTTCGTGCATGGAATTGTTGGCTAAGAGCGAATTGATTAGAAATTGAAGTCTCGCTTAGGACGGCTGCCCATGAGGAGGTGCGTGGTGATGTCTCCCTGATCGTTGGTCTTGAGGGGCAGTCCCGGCAGTCTGATCTCGCCACGGGCTACCTGTGAGAGGTACTCGGTGTGGAGCTTGTAGCTCTCTACGACACGGCTATAGGCTATGTCTACGTTGTGCCGGCGCATGATGAGATAGAGGGCAATGTCCTTGGTCATCTCCTTGAGGTCGGCTAGTAGCGGGCTGTCGGCTGGCATGTGGCTTATAGCCTCTATGTCGTATCGACTGGCTAGGAAGCTCATGACGCGCGCCTCGGCAGCACGCAGGCAGGTGGCGGTGATGGCGGGCGTATTGTCCGTCATCTGGTCGAGCTTGTAGGCGTCGACCACGGAGGTCATCTCGGTAGGTGTAATCAGCATAGTGCAAAGATAATAGATAGTTCGGAGTTAGGAGTTAGGAGTTGCCTTCGGGCGTAAGCTTAACTCCTAACTTCTCACTGTTTAAGTCCACGGATAGGGCGATGGGCTGGATGTGACGAACCACGAGTCAGAAGAGCAACGTACGAAGCGGTAGGTGGTGTTGTTAGAGAGCCACTGATTGACGCTTGTCGAGCTACCAGGCAGGCCGTAGAATGAGTGTCCGTTGGCGAAGAAGTAGGCTTTACGACGAGTCTGTATGTAGATGGATCGACCGATCTCAGCTCGGAGCCCTGAGAAGGATATATACAGGTCGCTAGTGTCGCTGGTCAGGAGCCAGTCACTGTACTGAGGGTACAGCGTAGAGCCTCGCTTGCGCAGATCGCAGTTGGTGACAGGCGTGATCTCGAGCTTGGCGAGACGTGCTGAGAGGCTGTCTACTTGTCTCTTGAGAGCATTGTGTGTGGAGCGTAGCGTGAGGGGTATCTGCGCTATCTCGTATGTAGGCTTGGGGGTGGAATCAGGGGTGTACACACGTGGCGGTTGATATCCGTAGACGGGACAGCTGGCATGCCGCTTGACCTCTATGACGCCACTGTCAGACATACCTAGCACCTGCAGGGTGCATAGCTGGTTCTGCGTATTATTGATGAGGTCGACGGCGTAGCGATTGTTATTGTATACTGTCGTCTTGACATCTTCGATGTCATTGGAGACGGGGGCGACCTGCGTGGTGACCTCGCTCGTGAGTTGCTTGCGAAAGCTGTCGGTGCGGAGAACTTCATCGGGGCTGGGGCTGTGTCCCGCCTCGCCTCGCTGTCCTTGGAGGTCTACGGGTGCCTTGTCGTCAATGACAAGCTTGGTACCGCTCCACTTGATTACGGGCGTATGTCCGTCCTTGCCGTCTGCTCCCTTAGCTCCGTCCTTGCCGTCTGCTCCCTTAGCTCCGTCCTTGCCGTCTCGTCCCTTGAGAGACTGCTGACTGAGTAATTCACCATCAGCGAGGAGTCGAAGTTGGCTGTCTAGCGTGAGCTTAGGCTTGTCTCCCTTGTCGCCTTTAGCACCAGTCG
>OLQD01002181.1_pt1 | contig 14648 bp, 9 predicted proteins | sample 1672841 | NCBI WGS metagenome assembly OLQD01 (sample SAMEA3136729, study PRJEB25190) | human gut metagenome | biome: human gut; feature: human-associated habitat; material: faeces | place: Austria | collected 2013 | reverse complement strand
TTCTGGTTTCTTTCAGCTAAAAGACGATCATGTTCAAGATATTTTTTAGTGTGTTTAGATAGCGTCAGGTCTTGTTCTTTGTCTTTTTGCGCCATTTTTGCAAGGACTTCATCGTGATGTTCCGCTTTCTTTTGATGTTCTGATATCGTTTTATCCTGTGATTTTAACGTTTCAGACATTTGCTTTTGCTTATTCATCATATCTTCCTGAGCTTTCAACTGGGATATAACGCTCAGAACTTCTTTTCTTGCCAAGTCGGAAAGCTCCCCCTCTGAAGCACCTCTCAGCTTTAACTCCAATTCACGAACAACTGTCCTGTTGGCAGCTATATTACTTACGCCAAGTGCAAACAGATACTTGGTTATCTCGCTTAGCTTCTTCTGATATTCAAAAGAAAGTTGTTGTGCCTCAACGACCTGTACTTGTGATTCTGCAAGATCAACAGAAGCTTCCTGCAAAGATTCAATAGCTTCTTTTTTGTGTCCCAAACCTGCTGATTTGCCATAAGCCCTGTCAGCAGAAGTTTTTGCAGTCTGAGCCATTTTAACAGACTTCTTCACCTTATCTTCCAAACCTTGTATATCACGCCATTGATCTGTAATGATGTTTGGAAGTTCAGATTGATTGACCTTAAAAATTTCAAGTTCATTACTCATATGTAACACTCCTTTTTTATTATCCCCACTTCAAGATGTCATAAATATCATCTGTAAGTCCTGGGTTATTCTTTTCAGCTTCTGGTATAAGTTTATCTAATTTTTTCATATCTTCTGAAATTTGTTGTATACTTTCTTGATAGCGTTCTACAGACACGATCATTACCTGATATGCTTCTTCGATACTCTTTCCTGCATCCTCGGCTGCTATCCACATATTTGCTTCACAATAATATACCTTGGCATTTAGTAATCTAATACTTGTTGTATAGAGCTGCATACGCTCATTCCTAAGTTTATTTCGTTTTATGCCCATACCGATATCCGTGCCAGCGGCAATAGCAAATCTGCCCACACCTACAAAATTCACTTTGAGAATAAACTCTTTTGCAAAAACTGCTGCATTACCGCCTGACTTTGCCGCTGATCTTATTGCAGCGTCAATTAAATCAAAAGCCATAAACGTTCCAGTTGAGATTGTAAGCATACGCACTATAGTGCGATTTTTGAATGGTAAAGTTGCTTTCCAATCAACTCGTGACATTTCATCAAATGACCTGATATCCTTTGATTTTATTTCATTGCATAATCTTCTTATAAAATAAAAACCACGAACAATGCATTCGTTTATAATCACTGGAACAGCTTGCCTTTTTAATTCATTGGCAACGCCTATTTCAGTCCTCAGATCAAATTTTACAGCTTCTATTATTTTCCCGTTTTCATCTTTTTTTGCAAGCAATGTTCCGTTAAAGAGTTTAGATATCCAAACAGAAAACTTCTTATATCCATTATCATCAAGTTTACGGAATATTGGAAGTGCCGATATTTCCTTTAAAAATGAAACTAAAGGACCGGGCAAACCAGTTCCGGTATTACCTTTGCTGATCGAAGAAGATGAGCCAGCCATATCGCTTATCATATGAAAAAACCAGTTGATCAATCCAAATGTAATTTTCTCAGGCAAATTCTTACCGATCAAGATCAGGTCTGCTTGAGACACTTCAACCACTTTAAAGTGTCCGGCTACGTCTGTGCCATATAATTTATGTGTAAACTGAGTAAGCATAGAGAAAAATAAACCTATAAGTGTTGGGTGATGTGAGAAATCTCGTAAATGGTGCTGTAAACCTCCGCCGAAATCATTTGTAGCTTTATCGGCAACGATGGCATAATTCTTTTCAAGATATTTTACTGCACCATTAAGATCATCACCTGTATAACCCGCTTTTTGTGCAATTTTAATCACAAAGTTATTTACTTTATTATCACCATATTCATTTGCACGATCTAATGAAAAATCTCCAACCCATATAGAATCAATTGCTCCTGCTAATATTCCGCTTACAACTGCCACAATATAATCCATTCCGTCAGCGTGATTAGTAAGCCTATCTATTTCGGAATTAAGAGCTTCGATTTTTTTATTTGTGATGTTTAGACAATTATCTATATCTTTTATCGCAGCGTCGATGTCATAGCCGCTCTGCTTAATGTCAGTTTCACTTACGGCCGGTATGACTTCAAATTCAACGGCAAGTCCCTCATTTTCTAATTTCAATATTTCACTCATATTATACATCCTAACCTGATCTTTGTATTTAATAGTTAATTATTACCGCTGTAAAATCATTTCTCCTCATACCTTTCCCCCATCGCCCTGATCTCTGCCAGCATATCCTCCACCAGCGGTTTTGGCTCAAAGACTTTTACCCACGAGCCTTGGGAGAGCAGGTACATTATTATCCCCCTGCCGTAGTTGACCTCGGCAGTGATAACGCTCTTTGTGCCGTTCTGCTCAATGACTTTTGCGGTGGGCAGCCTGTCAAGAACAGCCTGCAAAGACAGCCCCGAAAACTCAAAGGTTATCCGCACGTTGTCCCCTGGAAACATAAACTGATTTTTCTCACGCAGGTCGCCCTCGTCAAAGCTGTGCTCACGATCAAGCTGGAAATTCTCCCTGTGCTCAACAATATTTTTTATCCTGTCAATGCGGAAATACCTCGCCTTGTACTGGGTATCATCTGCCGCATATGCGATAAGATAAAAATAATATTCGCTGAACATTATCGCCGCAGGCTTCAGCTTCCTAACAACTTCGCTCCTGTCCATTTTCAGATATGTCACCGAAATGACCTTCTTACCATCAATGCACTGCACAAGACGCCAAAGATTGTTTATCACGCTGTCGCAGTCAGAGCGCACCTCGTGATAATGATATATCTCCCTGCGTATCACCTCATCAAGAAGCTTTCGGTCATTGGCAGTGGTAAACTTTCTCAGCTTAGATACAATGAATATCATATCTTCTTTGCTGAAACAACGTGCCCCGAGTATCACTTTTACCAAGGCAAAAAGCTCCTGATTTTTCAGAAACTCGTCGCTTTTAAGTATGTAAGCCCTGTCCTTGTGCGAATATGTGACCTCGGCATTTTGCATAAGCTCCCTGTATTCCGCAAGAAAATCGTTTATCCTTGCAATGTCACGACTGACGCTTTTGGATGATATCCCATACTCCTCCGCAATAAGCTTGTTAGAAACGACCTCGCCGTGCAAAAGCCGATAAAATATTTCAAGTACTCTGTCTAAACGTTCATTTTCCATTTTATTACCCCTCTTTCTTACAATTATACCACATTTGATTTTGAATTTGTTAAGCTGGCTGCTTAGTATAACGTTTTCGAAGAATATTTTTTTATTTTAACCAAAAATGTCAAATTATTGGTGCGGCAGATCATCGTATTTTGTCGTTTTATCTTGCTTTCAGTATAGCATAATTGCCAGACAAAGGTATGTCCGTTTAAAATTAGTTTACTTTTACATTATAACCCTTTCTAGCGGTATATGTCAAGAAATAATACTAATATAAGCGGTAATATCGTCACATTATATATATTATAATAGGTATAGTGATACAAATCGACGGAGGGAGAATGAAAATGACGGAAAAGGATATCAGCAACAGAATTACGCAGCTTAGATTGCAAAAAAATGTGTCCGAATACAAGATGAGCCTTGCACTCGGTCACAGTAAGGGATATATCCAAAGCATATCGTCAGGACGGACGATGCCGTCCCTTGGTGAATTTCTTGCCATTTGCGAGTATCTTGAAGTCACTCCGAAGCAGTTTTTCGACGATGGCAGCAAAAATCCTGCTCTGACACAGAAAATCATGGACAGCGTATCGAGGCTTTCTGAGAAGGATCAGAAGCTTGTCCTGGAGATTTCGGAGAGGTTGGGGGAAAGATTGAATCGATAAAGTGCCTTAATGCTAGTCATAAGGCACTTTTGCTATGTGGAGCATACAAAAAAAGAGTTACGCTTTTCGGTTCCACAAAGCATAACCCTACTTGTTTAGGTAATACAAAAACTCCCCCTGCGGCGTTAAGTTCTAATAATAAAAAAAGCCATGACGGACAATGCCTGTCACGGCGAGTGACTGGTCGAGGTGACGGGACGTTGAACAGTGGGTTCAAGCCTGCGTTTCGACCAAAATAAAGAGGGTTACGCTTTTCGATTCCTCAAAGCATAACCCTACTTTTTTAGGTAATACAAAAACTCCCCCTGCGGCGTTAAGTTCTGATAATAAAAAAGCCATGACGGACAATGCCCGTCACGGCGAGTGACTGGTCGAGGTGACGGGACTTGAACCCACGGCCTCTGCGTCCCGAACGCAGCGCTCTACCAAACTGAGCCACACCTCGAAATACCACTGTAATATTATATCACACCCATCAAACCTTGTCAAGGCGTTTTTTTCTGTTTTGTATCCTCTTTGCTCTTTTTACTGCGTTGACCTTTGGCGTATGACGAATTTATTGAAATCATTCTCATTGTAACTTATTTTCATTGACATACGCCTTGCGTTGTGATATTATATATATAAAGGTGTTCTCGTTTGAAAGTTTTTGTATGAGGTGATGAAATCGATGAATATGAAGAAAAGAATGTTGAGCATTGTCCTGTCTGGCGCAATGGCTGTTTCTACTGCTGTGTCTGCTGGATCGTTCGGTGCCTTTGCCGTGGCGCAATGTGTTGCATATTCAGGCTCTAATGTGAATGATCAGGACTATGTGCAATGGTCTGACACAGTGAAATCTTACCTGACAGTGTGCGACAACGGCAATTATATGCGTGTCCAGTCAGGCGCTATCGAGGGCAAGCTCCTTGTGGAATATTACAGCTCTGATTTTGAACCGCTCAGCACTAAGCTTATCGACAATGAACTGCCGATCTTTGGTGCTTTCTATGACTCCGGCAATAATTATTATGTACTTAGCGGTCAGGAAAATCCGAAACAAAACGACTCCCTCGAGGTTTTCCGTATCACGAAGTATGATAAGAATTGGAACAAAATAAAGTCCTGCGGTCTGTATGGAGCTAACACTACAGTTCCATTCGATGCAGGCTCGGCAAGAATGACCCATAGCGGTGACCACCTGCTTGTGAGGACCTGCCACGAAATGTATAAATCAAGCGACGGCAATAATCATCAGGCTAATGTTACCATTGAAGTGGATATGCCTTCGATGACTATCACTGATTCATATACCGGCGTCATGAACGTTGATTATGGCTATGTGAGCCACTCCTTCAATCAGTTTATAAAAACCGACGGCAACCATATAGTCGCCCTCGACCATGGTGACGCTCATCCACGTTCTGCCGTTCTGGTGAAGTATAATTCTGATTTTACTACAGGCAAATTCTTCCCAAGCTATTTTGAACAGGTCAGCAATATCGACGTTGTAACATACCCTGAATATACCTCCGGTCACTATAACTATACAGGTGCGGCTATAGGCGGCTTTGATGTGTCATCATCAAGCTATATCGTGGCACAGAGTACAGTTGACCTTGATTATAGCAATACGTCAGAAACACGAAACGTCTACGTTTCCGCTGTTTCAAAGGATCTTTCCACAAACAAGCTCAATAAGATAACTTCTTATGCAGAGGGTACAGACTCAGCTTCTGCTCCACAGCTTGTGAAGATAAATAATAACAGCTTTTTGCTATTGTGGGCCAGAGATACAAAGGTAAACTGTGTGAAGCTAAACGCTGACGGCACAGTAAACGGCAGTATACACACCTTTGAGGGAAGCCTTTCAGACTGCCAGCCTGTTATCAAAAACGGCAGAGCAGTTTGGTATGTTTACGATAAAAATAACGTGACCTTCAACTCCCTGAACCTTTCAAATCTTGACGATATAAAGACGGTTGACGTCAAAACAGGTCATGACTACGAAACAAAGTACGCATCAAAAACTGACGGCACTGTAACACAGACCTGCAAGTCTTGCGGTTATGTGAATAAGTTCACAGTTCCGACCTCTACCACTGTTTATTGGCGCACAGACCTTTCGAATACGTCCTTTTCAAGCGTATTGAGCAAAACTCAGTTCAGTGTGGGCGACAGCATTGATTTCTGGCTTTATGACGATACAGACTACACAGTTGAATTTTCTGATCGCAGCATGGTAAGTGTAAATAAGCTTGAAAACTATGCTAATGATATCAGACGTATCACATTCAAAAACGGCGGTTCACTCACTGTAAAAATTTATCCTACATACAATCCGTCTGTAGCAAGGACATACAAATTCACCTGCGGATGCACGAGCCACACATATGGCAGTGCTGTTATCACAAAACAGCCAACCTGCACATCAGAGGGTACAAAAACAAAAACTTGTACGCAGTGCGGAGCAACAGTAACAGAAACAATTGCAAAGCTTTCCCACAGCTACACAACCACAGTTGTTGCACCTACTTGCACTGCTAACGGCTATACACTCCACAAGTGTTCTGTTTGCGGTACTTCATACAAGGATAGCACAACTAAGGCAACAGGTCACAGCTACGGAAATTCTGTTGTAACAAAACAGCCGACCTGCACATCAGAGGGTACTGCTATAAAGACTTGCACAAAGTGCAATGCGACAGTTACAGAAAAGCTTCCTGCAAAGGGTCACACCGCAGTTACCGACAAGGGCTACCCTGCTACTTGCACCACCGCAGGCAAAACAGACGGCTCACATTGCTCAGTTTGCAATACTGTTATCAAGGTTCAGACAGTGATAAATGCCACAGGTCACAAATCAAGCGGTTGGATAGTCGACAAAACGGCTTCTATCGGAGTTAAAGGCTCAAAGCACAAGGAATGTACAGTCTGCAAGAAAGTTCTTGAAACGGCTGAAATTCCTGCACTTTCAAGAATTAGCATTTCAAAGGCAAGCGTGACACTTTCCACTTCGACCTATGCATATGACGGCAAGGCAAAAACTCCGTCCGTTACTGTAAAAGTCGGTGGAAAGACTTTGAAAAATGATACTGATTACACTGTTTCCTACAGCAACAACACCAAGGTAGGCACAGCAAAGGTCACTATCACAGGCAAGGGCAATTACACAGGCTCAGTTTCTAAGACCTACATTATCAAAAATAACTTCAAGAAAGCCACAGTTTCGGGCATTTCCACAAAGGCTTTCACTGGCAAGAACATCACTCAGAGCATTACTGTTAAATACAATGGCAAAACGCTGAAAAAAGGCACTGACTATACAGTTTCCTATTCTAACAACAAGAGCATAGGCACTGCCACTGTAAAAATCGCAGGAAAAGGCTCTTACACAGGCACTATCACAAAGACATTCAAGATAAATCCTGCCAAGCAGGAGATACAGAAGCTCAAGGCTAAGTCAAAGGCATTCTTTGTGGACTGGGCGCAGAAAGGCTCTGCTACCGGATACGAGATACAGTACGCTACCAACTCAAAGTTCACAAGTGCAAAGAAAGTTACCATAACAAACAACAAGACTGACAAGGCCACTGTTTCAAAGCTTTCAGGCAAAAAGAAATATTACGTTCGTGTTCGTTCTTACACAACTGTAAAGGGTACGAAATACTATGGCGCTTGGTCGGCTTCAAAGAGTGTTACTACTAAGAAATAATTTTTATCGTTTATGAAAGTATCCCCCATGCAGAGGGTTTTCTGCATGGGGGAGTTTTTTGCGTTAAAGCGTACATTTTGTCGGCAAAGCCACCCTGAAATGTTACGACCGACCATAAAAAAACACCGCACAAAGTCTTACCTCTGTGCGGTGTAAATATCTACTTTATTACTTCCTCTTAGAAACCACCATAGCTGCACCTGCAAGTGCTGCCAGACCTATACTTATGCCCATTGCCGCATCTGTATTAGGGTTTTTGGTGCTGTTAGGATTTGTCGTTGTCTTTGATGATGAAGCCGCTGCACTGCTGTCATTTGTTGCTTCAGAAGAAGCCTCGGAAGATGACTCCTCTGCTTTGCTCTCGCTGCTCTCCTCACTTGACGACTCCTCAACAACGTTATTGAACTCAACATCGTCGTCCTTTGTCATTTCGTCAACGCCGTCGTTAACCAACTCAACTCTCTCCCAGCCGTAAATGCCTTCAATAGCATTTGTAAGCTCATAAGCTGCTGTCTTCTGTGAAACAGCTGATGGGTGATAGTCAACTGCATAACCATTGTTTTCGCTGTCCTGAACGCTGAACTCGAAAACTGATACCTTGCTGTCGCCTGTTTCAGTCTTATAAGTGTCAACTGCATCTGTAATAGAAGGATAAAGCTCCTGTCCCATAATACCGAGTGTACAAAGTATCTCAGAATTTGGATTCTTAGCTCTTATCTCCTTGAGGAAATTTACATAGCCCTTTTCAAACTCAGCACACTTATCAGCGTCACCCTTTGTGTATGAGTTATCGTTTGTACCAAGATTTACAACGATAAGCTCAGGCTGATACTGTGAGAAATCCCAATCATAATTAGCTGTCTGTTCACCGTCGAACCAGCTCCATGTAAAGCAGAACTTATCATAGAAATTTGGCACAAGCAGTGCGTCATTTATCTTGCCGTTGCCTGAATAACCAGAGATCACACCTGCTCCGCTTACTGATACAAAGCTGTAGTCAGCGCCAAAATTCTGTGCTGCCTTGTAAGCATATGTCTTTGCGGCGTTCTCGTTGTAGATAGAAAATGACTTTCCAAGTGGATCGTCAACGCCGTATCCACAAGTGATAGAGTCACCAATAAACTCGATAGAATGCTTAGCTGCCTCTGTTGGCTGTGGCTTGCCGTCTACCTCAAAGCTGTCAATTGCGATAACGCTCTGTGCAGCTTCTGAAAGCTTTATGAGCTTGACAGTGCTTTCGCCCTCAGGAAGCTCTACCTCAACTGCGTTTGTCTTCTTATTTTTTATGTAGCCCTGCTTAACAAGCTTGCCGTTTACAAATACACCAATTCTTGCCTCACCTACGCTGCCGTTTACATTGAAAACAGCCTTTGTGCCTGTGCATTTGAACTCGATACCGCTTGCAGAATAGCCAAGTATCGTTGTGTCGCCCTTTCTGTAAGTACGACCGATAAGCTTAACATTGTCGCTTGTTGCCTCATAAGAGGTGAGCTTGTCCGTTGCTTCCGTGTCTGCCATGACTGTCATTCCCATGCAGCCTGCTGCAATTGCCGCAGCACAGAAGCCTGCCAAAAACTTCTTCATACTATGATTTCCTCCGTTGTTTAATTTTTTTGTATCTTTTGCCTTAATATTTCTCGATCCAATAATTTAATTATACTCTATCTGCAAGATATATACATTAATTTATTATTAATATTTATTCGTCATTTTATTAACAGGACTGTTAGATATTCTTTATCCTCTTATAAACCACAGCCGACAGCGGTGGACAGACAAAACTGCCTGAAACGGGCTGTTTGTTCATCTTACCGTTTTCGTCAAGCCTGAGATAAAAGCTTCCCTCAGGCAGACCGAAGCCCCTGTTCTCGTAGTAAGGATTAAGTGCGATAACATAGCATTCTCCGTCTTTTTCAAGCTTCCAGCTTACGCAGTTCCAATCGTCATTGTGCATAAAATGAAGATGTGCGTTCACGTCCTCTTTAGTATACATTCGGAAAAGCGGACTTCCCTTTCTCAGCCTTATAAGAGCCTTGTAATACTCAAAGACCTCTTTATATTCAAGCTTTCTGTTCCACTTTATGGAGTTAGTGTAGTCAGGCGCATTGTAGCTGTCATGGGAATAGATATTCACATCGTTTGGCGCTTCGCCCTCTTTGAGTATCCTCGGCTTTGACCTAAGGAAATCCTGACCAAGCTGTATGAACGGCATGCCCTGTGAAAGTATCACTATTGCCGCCGCAAGCTTATCCATTTTTATCCTTACGCCCTCACTGTCATTCTTTGCCGATATACAAAGCTTGTCCCACAAAGTATTGTTGTCATGAGCCTCACAGTAATTCACCGCCTGAGTAGGCTCAAATGCCCAGCAAGCTTCTTTTGCGTCATTTATCTGATAGTGTGGCACAGAACCGGCTATACCACGCCTTAGAGTAGAAGCCGCATTTCTGTTTCCACTGACAAAGCCCTTGTCATATGGATTGAAAGTACCACCCTTAATGGAATCTCTGATGTTATCGTTGAAAAGTCCAACTCTTCCAAACTGATATGAGTTCCATTTATATGCAAGCCTGTCAGCAGGGAGCGGTGACTCTCCTCCCGTCCAGCCCTCACCATACATTAGTATCTGAGGGTCTATCTTGTTAAGCTCGTCCCTTATGATGTTCACAGTTTCAATATCGTGAAGCGCCATAAGGTCAAAGCGGAAGCCGTCTATCTTATATTCCGTTGCCCAAAATCTGAGAGAATCTATCATGAATTTTCTCATCATCATATGGTTTGAAGCCGTTTCGTTTCCACAGCCCGAGCCGTTTGAAAATGAGCCGTCATTTCTTATCCTATGATAATAATATGGGAAAGAACGCTCAAAGGCTGACTCCTCGGTATAGTAAGTGTGATTGTATACCACGTCCATTACAACGCCAATGCCGTTCTCGTGAAGTGCCATAACAAGCTGTTTGAACTCTCTTATCCTGCACTTAGGGTCATAAGGGTCTGTGGAATATGACCCCTCAAGGCAGTTGAAGTTCTTAGGGTCATAACCCCAGTTATATTGATTGAGCCAAGGCTTGCTCTCGTCCACAGTGGCATAATCTTCCACAGGAAGCAGGTGAACATGGGTTATGCCAAGCTCTTTGAGATGCTCGATACAAGTATTCACACCCTGATATTTCGTACCCTTATCGGCAAAAGCCACATACTTACCTCTATGCTCAGAAGCAACACCTGATGAACTGTCCGCAGAAAAATCTCTGACGTGGCACTCATACACCACTGCGTCGCAGGCATTTCTGCACTTAGGCTTTTTCACCTTGTCCCAGCCCTCAGGGTCGGTGGTCTTGAAATTCACCACCGCACCAACGTTTCCGTTGACTCCGCAGGCCTTTGCATAGATATCTATAGTTTCATGCCTTGTTTTGTGGTCAAACTCAAATGTATAGGTATAAAAAACACCGTCAAGGTCACGGAGTATCTCCACATACCAAACACCGTGGTCAAGCCTTTCCATAGGCAGGCTTTCAAGACGGCTTTTGCCCTCGCCGTCAAGATACAGATTAAGATAAACTCCCGTTGCAAGCGGCGACCATGTTTTGAACACAGTTTTGCCCTCTTTCATGACCGCACCCAGATCGTTTCCTATATATTGATTATCTCTGTCGAACTGTTCATAATTCAATCTGTACATCAACCATGCCCCTTGCCTATATTTTTTTACCTCTTAGATATTTTTACTTCAGACTTTCGCCAAGCACCGAGCCTTGAAGGAGCTTAGTTTCAAAGCCCTCCCTCGTATTTTTAAGCAGGTCATCGCAAAGCTTTACCTTGTCCTTTTCAAGAAGCAGCAGGATAGTTGAGCCGCCGAACTCGAAATATCCCTTTTCTCCGCCCTTTGTGACCTTTACACCGCCCTCAGTGTGCAGATTTGATATCTTGCCCACCATAAGAGCACCGACTTCCATTTGAATAATATCTCCGAACTGCTCCGTTCTTATCATGCAATATTCTCTGGAATTTTCCTTGAAAACAGGCAGATAATTGTTCACCACAGGGTTCACAGTGTGAAGAATACCATTTATCTTTCTGTTGTGGCTCTTTACACCGTCTGCACAATAGCAATAGCGGTGATAATCGTCCACTGAAAGTCTGATGATAACTGCATAGCCACCCTCATAACGCTTTGCAAGCTTGCTGTCCCTGAGAAGCGAGGCAGTATTATACACTGCGTTCTTTATAATAAATGTATCAGACTGTGTTATCTTATAAGCAGTCACCTTGCCGTCTGAAGGTGACACCAGCAGATTCTTGTCCTTAGTGATAAAACGTCTGCCGGGCTTTATCTTCCTTGTGAAAAAATCATTGAATGAGCGATACATTCTTTCCTCATAGTCAAACATATCTATTCCGTTTTTTTCTGCAAAGCCAAAAATAAAAGGCACTGAGAACTTGCTGTCAAGTATCACTCTTGCACACTTTGAAAATATCGGACAGCCGAGAAATTTCATAAGCGCCCTGCCCATTGCCGAGCTGTAGGCAGCCGCAAGAAAGCTATCCTGAGATGTGGTCTGTTCGTATTCTCTGCCCTGTCTGTCACGATATTTCATCTGTTTCTCTCCTTTTATTTACATTATTGTAGGGGACGACACACCAGACGTCCTGTTTTTCACACACCTGTCCGGCAAAAACATTTCCCATTCAGGTAACTTTTATCTTAGATTATATGCTGCATTTTAAGATAGCCGAGAAGGATTATCGCACCTATAGTAAAGAGTATCAGCACGCCCTTCATGGAAAGCTTCTTGACATTTATTTTCAATACAAAGAGTATTGAAATAAGTATCATAAAGCTATGGAAAACAAATGGAAAAATATTTCTCGGTATATTGTGCTGACCCATGAACAGCAGAGGAAGTATCATAGCAACTGTTGTAACAGGCAGACCCTTATATTCTTTTCTGTTCTCTGTTGTGTTTCTCTGACGCTCTTCCTCCATAACGTTGAAGTAGCCAAGTCTGATAACAGCGCCAAGAACTATCATAATGCTTGCGATAAGACGAAGCGGATAAACTGAATTGTAGTGATAGCCTATGACAGCAGGGAAAACACCGAAGCAAACAAGGTCGCACAGTGAGTCGATCTGTATGCCGAACACCTTTTCATGCTCTGTTCTGTTTTTCATACTTCTTGCTATCTTGCCGTCAAAAAGGTCGCAGATACCCGAAAGAAGCAGGCAGAGAAAGGCTATGGACATATGATTTTCAAAGACCTGAGTGATCCCGAACACTGACGAAACAAGTCCTATGTATGTGAGTATTACCGAATAATTATAAAAACCGATCATTTTTTCTTTTCCTCTCATTCTTTTTCGACTTCTTTTTTAACTTCCTGCGACCACTCAAGACCATTCTTCTTATCATTCCTCATAACGATAAAGTGAGCCACGAATGTTACCAATGCGCTCATTATCAGCAGTAAATAGAAGCTGAGTCCACGGCTCAGTAGCATTGCAGGCTTTACAAGCTCTGCGGTGAAAATGCCCATGAACATATATGTGAAGCAGCCCTCTGTTACGCCTGCCGCACCAGGCAATGGCAACATTTCAACTGCAACGCCTATCATAGTCTGAAGTGCGATAATATTCCAAAAACCTGTTCCGCTAAGGCCATAGGACTTATACACAATCCATGTGACAGCCAGCAGGAACAGTCTCTGCACCAGTGTGATAAGAAAAATATTTATCACAGTGTGCACATTGCTCTTTATATATTCCGAACCGATCATGTAATTGTCGCAGATACGCTTTATTTTGTTTATGTATTTTTCGTTGTTCTTTTCTTTGAGTATCCTTATGCGTGTCAGAAGATTTATAAGCTTTATGCCCATTTTTCTCGCCCACAAAGGCTTATAGAAAATAAACACAAGCCCTGCGATATAGGCGATATTCAGTATAAAGCCGATAAGCAGAAGCCACCAAAGCCGTCCCACATGAAGCTTTATAAAGCCAAAGTTGAAAAGCAGGAACGCCACTGCAAGAAGCACCTGCACAGCCTTGAAAGCTATTGTGATGATAAGCATTATCAAGGTGGAAAAGCCTATCTTTATGCCGTCTTTCTTCATGTAATACATCTGCGCAGGCTGTCCGCCGGAAGCAGACGGCGTTATACAGCTAAAGAAAAAGCCTATAAACGAATATTTCAAACAACGCCTGAAAGGAGTTTTTACTTCAAAAAGCCTCAGCATATACTTTATTATGACCGACTCCCCTGCCACATAGCAGAACACGCACACAGCACCCACTGCAAGCCAGCTTTTCTTTGCAAGGTGAAGATCCGCCACTATGTCGGAAAATTCTTCTCCTCTGAAAAGCAGTCTGACTGTCAGCCAGCCTATGACCACAATAAAGAATATATTAAGAACATATTTCAGGTTCTTTTTTATTTTCATCATCTCCGAATTTTCAGCCTGTCCATTAAAAGGTCAGACCGTTTTTGTCCCACACATATTTTTTACAGCACGAATGCCATAAAGCACAGATTTACTATTATCTGCAAAATTGTAAATCTTATTACTACCTGAGTATCAGACCAGCCCTTGTTCTTTCTTGCATGGTCGTGAAGAGGAGTTCTTATGCCCTCCATAAAATTCTTTATTTTCAGGAAACGTCTGAAAGAAAGCTTGAGAAGTCCAAGTCCGCCGTCAAGTATGATAACTATAGCCATAGGGATAAATGCGAACGGTGCGGCAGTTTTTAAGAACATCACCGCAAGGAAAACGCCCAGCGCTCTCGAGCCTGCGTCACCCATGAGCATCTGGCTAGGCGAGCAGTTGAACCACAGATAAGCCGCAAGTGTCACGAACATTATCATAGGAAGGAGTATATCAGCCGCACCACTCTTTGTCACCATAAATGCAAGTGGCAGAAGAACTGCCATGACCAATGAACCGCATAGCCCGTCAACGCCGTCTGTACAGTTTGTAACGTTTATAGCCGTCCAAACGAGGACGCCTGCAAGGATGATGAATAGCGGTGCAGGGATAGTG
>OLQD01002179.1_pt1 | contig 14655 bp, 10 predicted proteins | sample 1672841 | NCBI WGS metagenome assembly OLQD01 (sample SAMEA3136729, study PRJEB25190) | human gut metagenome | biome: human gut; feature: human-associated habitat; material: faeces | place: Austria | collected 2013 | reverse complement strand
TCGAAACGACTGTGTACCCCTGTTCGCGCGCCATGTATTCGAAGAACGGGCGGTACGATTCGGCGTCGCGCGTGCCGCTGATGAAGGCGCCGCCGAAGACGAAGATCATGCAGGGCTTTTTTGCGTCGATTTCGGCTGCGGGGGTGTCGGTATAACGGTCGAGCCGCAGCGAGTCGCCGAAACCGATGTCGGGAACGGGCTTGCCCTCCCTTTGCGCGATGCTGTGGGTGAGGCGGTGGGCATAGGACTTCACGCCCAGCGTTTTGAGATAGCCCAGCCCGCCCATGCAGTCGCTGTGCCAGTGGTTGGGCACGAACGTCGTGACGCAGGCGCGGAGCGTTTCGGCCGCCCAGTCGGTCAGCGTCTTGGTCTGCGCATCGCCGACGGGGGTGTCGAGCAGGACGGCTTCGCCCTCGCGTACGATCAGAACGCCGTTCGACGGCACGGGACCGTAGCCCTCGATCTCATCGACGGCCGTGTAGAGATAGATGCCTTCGGCAAGGCGTTGGACGGTTATGTCGTTTCCGATGTCGATGCGTCGGAACGTGCAGGCCGCTGCCGTCGCCGCGAGCAGCAGTGCAAAGAGGAAAGGTCGGAGTGCGGACATGTTTTTGGGCATGATGACAGGTTGTATTTCGGCAGCAAAGATACTATTTCCGGCGCTGTTTCGATCCACCGGCTCCCTGTCGCAGGCGGATGCGAAGTCCAGCAGCGCCAGCAGGAGGTAGGAAAGACGTTTCCGGAGGGTGGGTTTCATGGTGCGCAGGATTGGGGATTCTTCGAAATATAGCGAATTATTCGCAGTTCGCAAAATTGTGTGTTATCTTTGCCGAAGATAAACTCCGGCTTAGACAGGCGGCGTCTCGGCATAGCCGATTTTCGGCTCTGCGCTCGACTTGCACTGTCTTTGTCAAAGATATTTTCGCACGGACAGGCCGTGTCCCGGCAGTATTCGGAGCAATCCGGCGCTGCGACGGGACGGTGCGGTCCGCTGCGTTGCAAGCGTGAACGATTATGAATCTTTCGGAATACAGCCGCCGTCCGAGCGGCGAAGTGCGCATCGGGCGGGTCGTGATCGGCGGCGGGCATCCTGTCGCCGTACAGTCGATGACCAATACCGACACCAACGATACCGAAGCCTGCGCGGCCCAGATCGAGCGGATCGACCGTGCCGGAGGCGGGATCGTGCGTCTCACGGCGCAGGGCCGCCGCGAGGGCGAGAACCTCGCAAACATTGTACGGAGAGTGCGTGAGGACGGTTTCGACACGGCGATCGTCGCCGACATCCACTTCGTGCCGGAGGTCGCCGCCATCGCCGCGAAATATGTCGACAAGGTGCGCATCAATCCGGGCAATTACCGTACGGATCACGGCGAGCTGGAGGCGCTGATCGCCCAATGCCGCGAGCGGGGCGTCGCACTGCGAATCGGCGTCAATCACGGGTCGCTCTCGAAGCGCGTTTTCGACCGCTGGGGCGATACGCCGCAGGGCATGGTCGTCTCGGCGATGGAGTTTCTGCGGGTCTGCAAGGCGCAGGGGTTCGATCAGGTCGTCGTGTCGATGAAGTCGAGCAATACGCGGGTCATGGTCGCCGCCTATCGTCTCTTGGTCGAAGCGATGGACGCCGAAGATATGCACTATCCGATTCATCTGGGCGTTACCGAGGCCGGAAACGGCATCGAGGGGCGCATCAAGAGCGCCGTGGGCATCGGGGCGCTGATGGCCGACGGCATCGGCGACACGATCCGCGTCTCGCTGACCGAGGCTCCCGAAAATGAAATCCCCGTGGCGCAGCTGTTGGTCGAACACTTTGCCGACCGTCCCGGCGAGTTCGAGGTGCTCCATCCCGAGCGTTATACCCCGACCGAATACCGCCGCCGTTCGAAGGTGACGGTTCCCGTCGTGCACACCGAGCCGCTGGAGGGTTTCCGGGTGCTCGAAGCCCTTTCGGGCAACCCGACGGCCGAGTTGCGCGCCGCGATCCTGAATCTCGACATCCCCGACGAACCGGTGGTCGTGAAACGCCGCTACGAAGAGCGTTCGCTGGAGACGCTCGCCGTGAAGGCCGCCGCCGACCTGGGGCCGCTGCTGCTCGACGGCCTGGCCGACGGCATCTGGATCGACGCTCCGGGATTTGCCGAAAGCGAAATCCGCGACATCGAGCTGATGATCCTGCAAGCTGCGCGCGTGCGTTTTTCACACACCGAATACATCGCCTGCCCTTCGTGCGGGCGCACGCTCTACGACATCGAGAAGGCCCTCGCCGACATCAAGGCCCGCACGTCGCACCTGAAAAACCTCCGCATCGGCGTGATGGGCTGCATCGTCAACGGTCCCGGCGAGATGGCCGACGCCGACTACGGCTACGTGGGCGCCGGACCGGGCCGCATCACCCTCTACAAGGGCCGGACGGTCGTCGAGCGCAACATTCCGCAGGAGGAGGCCCTCGACCGGCTGGTGGAGCTGATCAAAAAGAACGGGGACTGGACGCCCGCCTAAAAGGCGCCGGCGTAAGCCGCCGGTTTTAAGAGGCGGCAGGAAGTTTCGTTCTGCTTCCGCTCCTGTTCTGCGCTCACACGCATAAAAACGGTGTTTTGCGTCGGCAGGCCGCAGCTCCGTCCTGCGGAGGTCTGCTACGCGTCGCTCCATAGCAAAGCCCTGCGCGCTGCCGCCCGCCCGAGAGGCGGGGTTCTCCCGATTCGACCGCTTCGTTTCAGGTGATTTTTAATTTTGAATTTTTACTTATGTCTACTATACTGCCTCTTGCATACCTTCCTTCGGTGGAGTATTTCACGCACCTCCTGCGCGGCGGCTGCGTCGTGGACCTCGGCGAGCACTTCGTGAAGCGTTCCGAACGCAACCGTGCGCGGATACTGGCTTCGGACGGCGTGATGGAGCTGACCGTGCATGTCCGCAACGCCAACCGTCCCCGCCAGCCCGTGCGCGACGTGCGTCTCGACTATTCCAAACGCTGGCAGCACCAGCATTGGGGCGCGCTGGTGGCCTCCTACCGCTCGTCGCCCTATTTCGATTTCTACGCCGGGCGGTTCGAGCCTTTCTACCGCTGGGAGTGGGAGTTCCTCGCCGATTACAATCTGGGTCTGCTGGAGGTGTTGTGTTCGCTGGCCGGAGTGCCGATGCCCGAACTCTCCCGGACGTATGTCGAGGCGGCCCCCGGAGACCTCGACCTGCGCCCCAAACGCAAAGAAGGCCCGGCGCTGATCGCCGAGCCTTATTTCCAGGTCTTCTCCGAAAGGATGCCTTTCGTCCCTAATTTGTCGTTTGCGGACCTGCTGTTCGCCGAAGGACCTGCGTCCGTTTCGGTTTTAGGACGTTGCCGACAAGGATAGTCACGCTGTCGCGCAGATCCCCCGCCGCCGCTTTCACCTCAATCATCCCGTGTATGGCCACCGAGTCGGACCGGTACTGGAAGGGGGCGTATTCGCTCATCGCCAGCGTGTCCCGGCCGACGCTGAGCGTCGGCGTCCCGGCCGACGAGTAGACGCGGAACGCCTGCTTCTCATAATCGCGCAGACGCCGCCGTTTGTCGACGATATGCAGCGTCGGCTCTGCGCCGTTCCACATCGCCTTGTACAGATAGTAGGCGTCCTTTTTCTCGCGGCGGTGAGCGTCACGAGGCCTGCGCCGTTGATCCCGTAGGAACGGCGCGAGGAGCCGTAGTCGAACATGTTGTCGATCCACGCGCCCCAGAACAGCGAGTCGTTTTGCAGGTTTTTGGCATACTCCTCGTGGAAACGCGTCTGCTTCTCCTCGGGCATCCAGTTCGAACGAGGCTCGGACTGCGCCGTGTAGCTCTTGTGTCCGAGGAATCCGCTGCCGCCGTAGCAGACGCCCGAACGCAGGTGGGACCAGTTTTTTTGCAGCTGGTCGCGCCATACGATCACGTCGTCGGTCGAGCCGCGCCGCCAGCCGACGTCCTGCTGCCAGACGATCAGGTCGGTGATGAAATTGATGTCGCCGTTCTGGTCGCTGCAAGCGACCGTCGGGCGCGAGGGGTCCATCGTGCGGGCCGTCTCGTTCAGCCGCCGGATGTAGGGCGTCACGTCGTCGCCGCGCATCCAGAGACGCGAGAAGATACCCCACATCACCACCGACGGGTGGTTGATGTTCTGGGCTACGATCTCCTGCAACTGGTCCAGTCCGTTCTGTTCGAAGGCGGGCGTGGCGAAATAGGAGACGTCGCCCAGAAACGACGAGCGGTGCAGCGGGGCGTCGATCCAGACGAGCATTCCCTGTTCGTCGCAACGGTCGTAGAGGTACTGCGCGTGCGGCATTACCGCCGAGCGCAGGGCGTTGGCTCCCATCGTGCGGATGATCCGCAGGTCGGCGTCGTAATCCTCCGGAGTCAGCGTGCCGCCCGAAAGGGCGTTGTCGTGGTAGAGCGTGACGCCGCGGACGGGGGTGCGTTCTCCGTTGATCGTCAGCCCTTCGGCCGTGCTGGCGCCGATCGAGCGGAAGCCCGTGCGGACGGCGACGCGGTCGGTGATGCTGTCCTCGCCGATGGAGGCCGTCACGGTGTAGAGCGCCGGGTCGCGCAGGCTCCACAGCGTCGGATTGTCCACCGAGAAGGCCACGGAGACGGGTTTGCCGTCGAGGCGCGCCTTCTGGCGTTTCGAGAAGACCCGCTCTCCCCGCGGACTGGTGATGTCGACGTTCAGCGTGCAGCTGTTGTCGCCCTTCGAGGTGATGTGCACCTCGATCTCGCCCTCGACCTTTTCGGGACCGACCGTCTGCGGGTGTACGAGCACGCCGTCCGACCCGAGGTAGAGCGGCGAAATGGCCGTGCGCTCGGTGAGGATCAGTTCCGCCTCGCGGTAGATGCCGCCGTAGAGGTTCATGTCGGTCGAGGTGGGCAGCACGTCGTCGCGGCTGCTGTTGCTGACCACCACGAGCATCGAGTTGTCGCTTCCGAAACGGATTTTGTCGGTGATTTCGAACGTGAAGGCCGTGGCGCCGCCGCGGTGCGTGCCGACGTGATAGCCGTTGACGAAGAGGTCGGCGACCGACTGTACGCCGTAGAATTTCACGAAAAGGCGTTTCGAAGCCCATTCGACGGGGATATACATGCCGTTCTGGTAGCTGCCCGTGGTTTCGAGCCAGTAGCCCTGGGCCAGCGGATCGGTGTTCCAGCTGTGGGGCAGGGTTACGTGGCGGGCGTTGTCGGAGGTTTTCTCCGACTTGAAGAAAAAGCGCCACCCTTCGTTGATCGGGAAGACCTCGCGGGCGCTGGCCGTCATTGCGACGACGTTCAGCAGCAGGAGAATCGTTAGGTATCTTTTCATGGCAGAGCTGGTTAAATGCTGTATGATGCAAAGATAGTGCAAGCCGGGTGCAGAACCAAGCGTTGCTTGGGGTTTGCCGTGGCGCCGCCTATCCGTGCGGGGGTTTATCTTTGGCAAAGATAATACAAGCCGGGCTGAAAATCAAACTTATCTGTCTTTGCCGTTGCGCCGTTTGTGTTCCGAAGGGGAAATGCCGGCCGGGCGCAAAGCCGGAACGGGGTCCGGTTTTACGCCCGGCGGGCATCGGGGCGGCAGGTACGAAAAAATGGCGGACCGCGCCTCTTCGGTCCGCCAAAAAGCAGGGGATGGGTGTGAAACTTGTTAACTAAAAAACAACTCCTTGGGGGGCATCCCCTGCCGAGGATCGCTTTTGCGGAGCCGGCACAGCCGGTTGCCGTGCCGGACCGCGAAGCGTGTGAACTTTAGCGTTTGATGGTAATCGTCATCTCCTCGCCCGTGATCTCGCCGTACTGGTAGGTGAAGCTCGGCGTTACCTTGATGATGATGTCCTTCAGCAGCGTGGCGCTGTTGTTCTCGTAGGTCAGCGTATTGTCTGTGATTTTGATATATGCGGAAGCATCCTTGTCGCTGGCAGGGGTATCGGCATACTCGGCCGATTTCATCTTGAATACGATACCGGCGGTATTTTTCGCTGCTTCGGGTTTTGCCTGGAATACGTCGTAGGCCGTCTTGCCGTTGCCTACCGTAACGGCTTCCCAGGCCTTCGTGTCTTTGTTGTATTCGATCCACGACTTACCGTCGGCGTCGATCAACTGGAGGTTCTCGAACATATTGGCCGTAGTCGCCTCGTTGGTCTTGTAAGCGACCTCGATAGCCTTGGTCTGTGCCAGCGTCTTGATCGGGGTCTGGATCTCCACGCGCAGCGGCAGGGAAGCTACCTGGATGTTCGTGTCCTTGATCTTAACGACAGCCTTGATGTCGACATAGTTGCGGTTTGCTGCGCTCCAGTCGAGTTTGTCGCCCTTGACGACGGCGTATTTGTCGCCCTTGTTCGGTTTGTCGTCTTTGGAGGTCACTTCGAACGTAAAGTCGTACTTCTCGGCGTCCACCTCGTTGAAGTAGGTCGGCAGTGTGATGTTGGGCCACTCCCAGAGGTTGGTCGTCCCGTTGACCAGACCTTCGACTACGGTCGTCATCACGCCTGCGATGTCGGTTACGTGTCCGACATTGTACCTCAAGTCGAAGTCGGGGATCGTGACATTGTAGTTGAACGTTACGGAAATCTTCTGGCCGTACCAGGTCGTCCATTCGGCTTTCTGCTCGAACTTGTCCTTCGTCGCGGTGATGTCCTTGGCATTCAGCACGCCCTTCAGGGTCGATGCGGTGACGGTCATTGCCGTGCCGTTGGTGTTCTCGATCACCGTGCCCTTCTCATTTGCTTTGTTGAAGAGTTTCGTTACGCCTGCGGGCGTTGCGGGATCGGTCGTAGCTGCGAAGATAGCCTCGGCGAACTCCGCTTCGCTGGCGAATCCGGCCTTGTTGGCTGTGTAAACGTCCTTCCACGTCTTGCTGACGCTCTTCGTCTCGTAGCCGATGGCGTTGTCGACGATGTAGTTGACGGGCGCCGGGGCGGCTCCGAAGGCGATCTGGCCCTTCAGTTTGTAGTCGACGTTCTGGTATACATAGACATACTCGATGTCATAGGCCTTGCCCCACTCGTATGCATCTGCCTGAACGGAGGCTTTCACGCCCATGGCGATCTGGCTGGCGAATGCGGTGAATCGGATGCCGAGATCGTTGTCGACCTCCTTGCCGGCGACCTTGACCGTCGAACGGTCCGTGTCGAGGTTGCCCAGCGTGATAATATCCTCGATGGTGACGTCCTTCGGCAGGGCGATGTCGTTCACCAAAGCGATTTCGCCGAAGATGTTATCGGAGATTTCCGGAGTGGCGGTCTGCCCGGCGATGCCGTTCTTGACGAACGCATAGCTCCATGCCAGCGGTTTGGGAGTCTCCTTGAAGGTGAAGGTCGCGCCGGCCTGGTTGGTGATGATGTAGGTCTGCGGCGCCTCGATCGTTGCCGTCGTGGCTTTCCCGTCGACGTTGATCACGATTTTGTGTGCGCATACGACGTTCTTGCCTACGTCGCCGGAAACGCCTGCTGCACGGAAGTCCACCGTAGCGAGTTTCGTGTCGTAAACGAGTTTCGAGTTGTCGACGCGCAGGATGAATTTGCCGATCTCGGTTTTGTCCGTAATCTCGGCCGACTGGCTGGCGTCGGCGTAGTATTTGGGCGTTACGGTGTAAGCGCCGATGCTGATTTTCGAGCCAAGCAGTTTGTTGACGTTGTCCAGCGTCATCAGGGTCTTGCCTCCGTCGAGCGAAGCCAGCAGCTGCGTATTCTCCAGCAGCGTCTTCTTGCTGACGGCCTGCTTGTTGAACGGCATTTCGATGGTGGCGTAGTCGTAGGCGACCGGCTCCTCGTCCTTGGTGTAAACGCCGAGTTCGATCTCTTGGGCCTCGTCGGGCATGATGCTGGCGAAGTTCGACAGCACGTTGTTCGTTACCTCCGAGGCGGTTTCGTCCTCGGCGCCGGTTCCGGGATTCACGGTGTTCTCGATCGAAAGGGCCAGCGTGATCCATTTATCCTCTTTTTCGTAAAGCTCACCAAGCTCTTCCGCCGACATGGTGGCGGTTACGGCGAACTTACCCTCCTCGATAAACCGAACGTCGGTGATGGCGGCTGCGGGAGTTGCCGTTGCGGCACGGGTTTTTATCTGCTCGGAGACAATAGCGAACGTCGCTTTTCCGTTAGCATAGGCATCTACGAGGTCTTTGGCCAGCGAGGCCGGCGTGACGCGGTAGGTCAGCGTGACCATTCCGTTGCCGATGGGGGTGGCTCCGACCTTGTAGAAATCCATCGTAGTATAGGATCCGCCACTGCCAACATACATGGTTCCGGGAATGTTTACCAGCGACTGGATGCGGTTGATCAGCGCAGTGACATCGGCCTGAAGTTGGGCGATGGCCTGCTTGAAGGCGCCGAGTTCCGCAGTCAGGTCGCTCTTCTTCAGGTAGCCCTGCGTCGAAATGAGGCTGATGATCTGCCTGCTCAATGCGGATTCGGCGTTCTTTACCGCTTCGGCGGCTGCCGAGTTCACGTTCTCGATCCAGGCTTTGTTGTTGACGTCCATGTATTCCTTGACGAATTCGGAGGCCTCCTCGCCGGCAATTTTGCTGATGGCGGTCTTGATGTCCTTCACGGCCGGGTCGTTGGTGATGGCGGCCAGGACGGCTGCGACAGCCTGATTCTTCACGGCAGTGGTCAGCTCGCTGTTTTTGGCCAGCTCTTCGAGGATGCCTTTTTTGACCTCGCCGCCGATTTTGGACCAGAGGTCAGCGGCTTTGAGCTGATTCTCGATCAGGGCCTTCACCTGCGCTTCGTTTTGCAGGCCTTTGATCAGATCCTGCACCTGTGTCACGGTCTGGAACCCGAGGTCTCCGACTTTCTTTTTGAGGTCGGCGTCCTTGACGTAGGCTGCCAGCTCCTGGCTCAATTCGGCATCGGTGACGAATTTCGAGAAATCGACATCCTTCAGTTTGTCTGAAATTGTCTGAAGGGCGGAAGCATCGGCCTTCAGTTCGACTTTCGCATTTAGATCGTCGATCTTTTTGTTGATGTCGTCGATGTCGTCGTCGTAGTCCTTACACCCGACACCGGCCAGCATGGTTCCGGTTAAGAACAATGCCAGGAATTTTCTAAACAAGTTGTTGTTTTTCATAGTAAAAATGGTTGAAATAAAGATGTGTTTGTATTTAGTTTTCAATTTGTTATTCGGACGACCCTCTTTTCTGCTGGTATCATATATGATACGCATGGTGCAAATATATATATAAAAATTTGCACAGCAAAATTTTTGTCCAAATTTTTGAAATGGGAATGAACTATCAAGATGAAATCCTTTATATCTCTACGAGGATCAAGGAGTTGAGGAAGGAACGCAAGCTGACTGTACAGGAGCTGGCTTACCGGTGTGACATGGAAAGATCCAACTTGAGCCGCATCGAGGCGGGGCGGACTAATCTTACCGTAAAAACCATTTGCAGCATCTGTAATGCGTTGAGTGTTAATATGCGCGATGTAATACGTTAGGACGATATACCTATATATATATTGCGCCTAATCGTTCGTTGTATGCTTTTTTTGGGCCGTTTCTTTAAAATTCGTATCTTTACGGTGATAATTTAACGGCTTATTGAACACGCTTGATTTAATCGTCTGCCTCGTGCTGGCGCTGGCCGTCTGGAACGGATGGCGCCAAGGCTTCGTCGTGCAGATATGCTCCCTTGCAGGGATTGTGGCGGGCATTTGGATCGCGGCGCGTTTCGGCGCGCAGGTCGGCGGATGGCTGCGGCTCGATGACGAAGTGGCCGCCGCGGGCGGTTTCGTCACGGTGCTCGTCGCCGTGATCCTCGTCGTGGCGATTGCCGGCAGGGTGGTGCGCAAGGTCTTTCACTTTGCGGGACTGGGCGTTGCCGACACGCTGCTGGGCATTGCCGTATCGGTTTTGAAGTACCTGCTCGTGTTGAGCGTGCTCTTCTCGGCCTTCGATGCGCTGAATGAGGATTATTGCCTCGTGGGGCCGCGGACGATCGAGCGGTCGAAAAGCTACAAGCCTGTCCGGTGGCTTTCCGAATCCATTTTCCCTTTTCTGGAGTGGGTCGGCGAGCGAGTTCCCCGGCAGGAGGAAAAAACGGGGACCGATGGATAGAAAGTTTACAGCCACAGTGGTCCGGGCGACGGGCAGTTGGTACGACGTGCTGCACGACGGTGAGACGGTGCGCTGCCGCATCCGGGGCAGACTGCGCCTGAAAGGGGTGCGTTCGACTAATCCCGTGGTGGTGGGCGACGAAGTGGCGTGCGAGGCCGACGAGGGGGGCGACTATGTGATCGCCGACATCCTGCCGCGGCGCAACTACGTGATCCGCCGGGCTTCGAACCTTTCGAAAGAGTCGCATATCATCGCCGCCAACGTCGACCAGGCGCTGCTGATGGCGTCGCTGCGTTCGCCCGAGACGCCCACGGAGTTCGTGGACCGGTTTCTGGTGACCTGCGAGGCCTACAAGGTCCCGGTGACGATCCTCCTGTCGAAGCTCGACCTGCAGGACGCGGAGGCCGTCGCGGAGTTCCGCGCGGTCTACGAGGGGGCCGGCTACCGGGTGCTGGAGGTGTCGGTCCGGGAGGGCCGGGGCGTGGAGGAGGTGCGCGAACTGCTTGCGGGGCGCACGACCCTCGTTTCGGGAAATTCGGGCGTCGGGAAGTCGACGCTGATCCAGGCCATCGACCCCTCGCTGGACATCCGCACGGGCGAAATCTCCGAAAGTCACCACAAGGGCCGCCATACGACGACATTTTCGACGATGTACCCCCTGGCCGGGGGCGGCGCGGTGATCGACACGCCGGGCATCAAGGGGTTCGGACTGATCGACATCGACGAGGCCGAGCTGTGGCACTATTTTCCCGAGATGATGCGCGTTGCGCCCGCCTGCCGCTTTTACAACTGCACCCACACCCACGAACCGGGCTGTGCGGTGACCGAAGCCGTGAAGGCGGGCGAAATCGCCTGGCCGCGTTACGAAAGCTACCTGAAAATCCGCGATGAAGATGAAAAATACCGCAAATAACGACTCCCCGGGACCGGACTTCGATTTCGGCCCCGATGCCGCACACGCCGCTGAGCGCATCGCCTGCCTCGCCGGGTTTATGACGTCGGAACGGTATGCCGTTTTGCGGAAGACGGTCTCCATGCGCACGCGCTACATGACGGTGCTGGCCGAGAACATGTACCACGGGCAGAATGCCGCGGCGCTGATCCGCCATTGCGAGGCGTTCGGCGTGCAGGAGATGCACACCGTGGAGACGCTCTGCCCGTTCGAACCCAATCCCGACATTGCGCGCGGCACGCACCAGTGGGTCGACGTGCGCCGCCACGCCTCGACGGGCGAGGCCGTCGCCGCCCTCAAGGGGGCGGGCTACCGGATCGTGGCCACCACGCCCCACCGCGAGGACGCGACGCCCGAGACGTTCGATGTCGGGCGGGGACCTTTCGCGCTGGTCTTCGGGACGGAACACGCCGGGATTTCCGACGAGGTGATCGCTTCGGCCGACGAATTCCTGCGCATCCCGATGTGCGGCATGGTCGAGAGCCTGAACGTCTCGGCCTCGGCGGCGATCCTGATCTACACGCTCTCCGAGCGCATGCGCCTCACGGTCGGCAACTGGCGGATGTCCGACGCCGAACAGGCCGAAACGCTCTGCCGCTGGATGCGGCGCAGCGTGAAGGATTCCGAAGCGATTTTGCAACGCCGGGGTATGGTCCCGGATTTATAGGCGGCTTCGGCGCTCCTGGCCCGAATCCGCGCAAATGGATAAAATAGTATGATTCTCCGCAAACAATTTCTGGCGCATGTCGCCCAGACCTCCCCGTCGCCGATGCTGGTGGAGGTCGCGCGCGCCGAAGGCTCGTTTTTCTATACGCCCGAAGGCAAGCGTTATTTCGACCTCGTGGCCGGGGTTTCGGTCAGCAATGTCGGTCACGGCAATCCGGCCGTGGTGCGCGCCGTGCAGGAGCAGGCTGCGCGCTACATGCATGTGATGGTCTACGGCGAGCTGGTCGAGACGCCGCAGGTGGAGTATGCCGCCAGGATCGCGTCGCTGCTGCCCGCGCCGCTCGAAAGCGTCTATTTCGTCAACTCGGGCGCCGAGGCGGTCGAGGGGGCTTTGAAACTGGCGAAACGTTTTACCCGGCGTACGGAGATCGTCTCCATGCGCCGCGCCTACCACGGGTCGACGCACGGCGCGATGAGCATGATGGGTGCGCCCGAGGGCGAGGAGTGGAAGGGGGCGTTCCGGCCCCTGCTGCCCGACGTGCAGGCCGTGGAGTTCAACGATTTCTCCGAACTGGAGCGCATTACGCGCCGCACGGCCTGTGTGCTGGCCGAGCCGGTGCAGGGCGAGGCCGGCGTCCGTCCGCCCCGTCCGGGTTATCTGGATGCGCTGCGCAGACGCTGCGACGAAGTCGGCGCGCTGCTGATTTTCGACGAGATACAGACCGGCATGGGGCGCACGGGCCGCCTGTTCGCCATGCAGAAATACGGCGTCACGCCCGACATCGTCTGTCTGGCCAAGGCCTTCGGCGGGGGCATGCCCCTCGGGGCGTTCGTCGCGCGTCACGAGGTGATGGACACCTTGCAGGAAAATCCCACGCTGGGGCATATCACCACTTTCGGCGGCCATCCGGTCTGCTGTGCGGCGGGACTCGCGGCGCTGAATTACCTGGTGGACAACAAGGTGGTCGAAAGGGTCGAAACGAAGGGCGCGTTGTATGAAATGCTGCTGAAGGATCATCCCGCCGTGCGGGAAATCCGCCGCAGCGGCCTGCTGCTGGCCGTCGAGCTGGGCGAATCGGCGAAACTTTACCGCATCATGGAACTGTTCCGGGAGGCGGGCATCCTGAGCGACTGGTTCCTGTTCTGCGACACGGCGTTCCGCATTTCGCCGCCCCTCACGATCTCGGAGGACGAAGTGCGCGAAAGCGCCGCGCTGATCCGCAGTTGTCTGGACCGGTTGTAAAAACAAAAGGGAGGCTCCGAAGCCTCCCTTTTCTATGCCTCTTCGGCAAACGCCTTCAGTTTGGCGATCTCCTCGCTCCAGCGCGCTTCGTCGGGGGTTTCGAGGATCAGCGGAATGCCGTCGAAACGCTTGTCGGAAGCGATATAGCGGAAGCATTCCATGCCGATCATGCCCTCGCCCAGCGGCGTGTGGCGGTCGACGCGGCTGCCCAGAATCTTCATCGCATCGTTCAGGTGCATGCCTTTCAGGTATCCGAATCCGACGACGCGTTCCAGTTCGGCGAACGTGGCGTCGCACGCCTCGCGCGTCCGGAGGTCGTACCCCGCCGCGAAGGCGTGGCAGGTGTCGATGCAGACGCCCACCCGCGATTTGTCCTCCACGCGCTCGATCAGGTAGGCGAGGTGCTCGAAGCGGAATCCGAGGTTCGAACCCTGCCCCGCGGTGTTCTCGATCACCGCCGTCACGCCGTGCGTGCGGTCGAGCGCCATGTTGATCGACTCGGCGATCCGGTCGAGCGACTCCTGCTCGGTGATCTTCTGCAGGTGGCTGCCGGGATGGAAGTTCAGCCGGTCGAGGCCCAGCAGTTCGCACCGCTGCATCTCGTCGAGGAACGCCGCGCGCGATTTTTCGAGCGGTTCCTTCTCGGGATGTCCGAGGTTGATCAGGTACGAGTCGTGGGGCAGAATCTGTGCGGGCGTGTAGCCGTAGCGTTCGCACGCCTTGCGGAAGGCGTCGATCTCGCCCGCGGCGAGCGGTTTGGCGACCCACTGCCGCTGGTTCTTGGTGAAAAGGGCGAAGCCCGTGGCTCCGATAGCGTGTGCGTTGGCCGGAGCGTTCTCCACGCCGCCCGCAGCGCTTACGTGCGCTCCGAAATATTTCATAGTTGGTCCTTTCCGTTTAACTTTCAGACAAAGTTAAAGTTTTTATAAATAAATTCATAAATTTGTAGATTGAAGTTAATCTTTCGATTAAATCCGTTGGGATATTACGTTTGCCACATTCAATTGCTGATAAATATGACGATGTCATTTCAAGATTATCAGCCATTATTTTTAATGTCTCGCCACGGTCAATTCGCAGCTTGCGTAATGCTTTACCAAATTCCGTAATCACTTGTATCAACTCCTTCCGAGAATTATTATAACACATCAAGATGACATTGTCAACAGATTTTGTTAATTTTATTTTGACAATATTTTAAACTATGTATTTGCCCCGAAAAATCGGGGCTAAAGGCTGTCGATAAACCTCTTAATTATAAAAAATGGGTGTCGAGTGTTACTTGCTCTGCTGGATTTGCATTGTGTAAAGGTCTTTATCAGGCACGATACGAAAATAGCTATCATCTGTACCGCCGCAATCAATGACAATAAAATTCATGTTCTATTATCAAAATGCCGGATTTGTGAGTCTTTCGGCACAAAAAAGACCCTGCAAGATTGCTCTTGCAAGGTCATTTTTTCTATTATGGTTTTGCTATTGGGTATCGCCCAATAGCAAAAATCCTTAATTACTTCTTGTCAGCGATAGCTGCCTGAGCTGCTGCAAGTCTTGCGATCGGTACACGGAAGGGTGAGCATGAAACATATGTCAGACCAATCTTGTGGCAGAACTCAACAGATGAGGGATCACCGCCGTGTTCGCCGCAGATACCGATGTGCATATCGGGACGTGTAGCCTTACCGAGCTTGATAGCCATTTCCATCAGCTTGCCAACGCCTGTCTGGTCGAGCTTAGCGAAGGGATCGTTCTCGAAGA
>OLQD01002164.1_pt1 | contig 14729 bp, 9 predicted proteins | sample 1672841 | NCBI WGS metagenome assembly OLQD01 (sample SAMEA3136729, study PRJEB25190) | human gut metagenome | biome: human gut; feature: human-associated habitat; material: faeces | place: Austria | collected 2013 | reverse complement strand
GGGTATCCGTTTTTAAGACCTAACTTTATGTACAAGACCATTTTGCCGCTGATAAGTTATATTCTGTTCGCCTGCACTCCGCACGGCCGGGAAAACCTGCTCGCCGACGGCGGATTCGAAGAGTCTGCGAAGATGTGGGACATCGGTAAGTCCGAATTGACATCCGAGGCACATGCGGGAGAGTTTGCCTGCGCCTTGTATGTCGAAACACCCCGTTATATACCCGTCTGGTCCGACATCTGCATACAGAAAATAATAGTGATGCCCGGAAAGGAATACCGGCTTTCCGCATTCGCCCGCATGTCCCTGCCCCCGTTGACGAACGGCGTGTATATCGGTGTACGCCGGCCCGACGGCAGTGTTTTGAAAGACAGGCTGTTCCTGCTGTCCGGCAGAGATTGGACCCGAATGGCGCTGGATTTCGATTCCGGCGAGGAGCAGGAACTCACTGTTTTCTGCGGTGTCTGGACAGACCGGAATTCAACCTATTTCGTCGATGATTTCAGCCTGAATATGATAAAATAATTATAAATTCGCGTATTATGCCGCATTGCACAATCCGTCTGTTTTTACTGCTTGCCATATGTATGATGACGAACGGCTGCCGTCGTGAATCGATCTCGGAGCCCAAGCGTCATTATGTGATCGGATTCTCCCAATGTACCAACGACCTATGGCGTCAGATCATGATGATTCAGATGCAAGCCGAAGCGGCCAAATATCCGGAATTGAGCATTGTGGTCAGCAATGCGCATAACAATACACAGTTACAGATCGATCAGATTCGTGAATTCATTGAGGCGAAGGTCGACCTGCTCATCATCTCGCCGAACGAATCGGAGCCGGTGACACCGATCGCCGTCGAAGCTTTCGACATGGGAATTCCGACAATCATCTGGGATCGTAAAATACATTCGGACCATTACACGACCTGCATCAGTGCGGATAATTACGATATCGGCCGTGATGTGGGACGCTACATCAACACCATATTATCCGAAGGGTCTACGATTCTCGAAATTACCGGATTGATGAGCTCTTCACCCGCTGTGGAACGGCATAAGGGATTCCTTGCCGAAGCGAGTGAAAGCTATTCGGTGCATACCATTCCCGGCGACTGGAAACCCGATGTGGCAAAAGAGCGCGTGGCGGCGATCGGCCACTATAACGATATCGATCTGGTTTTTGCGCACAACGACGATATGGCACTAGCTGCCTACAATGTGATCAATGCAGCCGATTCACTCTGTGCGCAGCGGATAAAATTTATCGGAATAGATGCGCTCGTCGGAGTAGATGCGGTTCTCGACGGCAGACTGCAAGCCTCATTCCTCTATCCCACGGGAGGAGACAAGGTCATGGCGATCGCCAGACGTATCCTTCTTGGTAAACGGGTAGAGAAGAGCTACCAACTGCAATCGGCACTCGTCGATTCTCACAATGCCTACACACTCAAGGCGCAGCAGGAACAGATAGTCAGTTATCAGGAACAGATCAACAAACAGAAAACGGTTCTTGAACAATATGACCGAAGCGTTGACAATCTGAAATATTCATTGTGGGCCGTCATAATTATCGCCCTTGTTGCGGGAGGAATGGGCATTTATGCCATCCGATTGAATCTGCGTCTCCGGCGCCGCAACGAAATCCTGACCGCAAAAAATGCTGAAATCGAAATTGCAACCCGTGAGTTGATGGATAAGCATGCCCAGATAGAGAATGTAACGGCTCACAAATTACAGTTTTTTACAAATATAACCCATGAAATCCGCACTCCGCTGACGTTGATCCTCAATCCGCTCGACAGCATTGTCAAGCGGGAAAAGGACCCCGAAATTCAACGTAATATCTGGACGATTCAGCGTAACGCGCGCCATCTGCTGAATGTCGTGAATCAGATTCTCGATTTCCGGAAGATCGAAAATAATAAAATGATGCTTACGCTGAAACAGGTGGATATCGTGCAGTTTACACAAGAGATACTTAGTTATTTCGAGACTTATGCCGAAACGGAAAAGATCGTCTATAAATTTCGTACGGACACGTCGCATCAGCAGTTGTGGATTGATACCGATAAAATCGAACAGGTGTTGCTCAACCTGCTTTCAAATGCTTTCAAATATTCGCCCAAATACGGTACGATTTTGGTGTCGGTGACAGATAACGGTCCGAGCGTACTGATCGAAGTCGAGGATAACGGGAAGGGTATAGATAAAGAGAGTCTTCCTCGTATTTTCGACCGTTTTTATGCGCTCAAGAACACGTCGAATTACAGTACGGGGATCGGATTACACCTGACACGGGAATATGTCGAACTGCATCATGGATACATAACGGCGGATAGTCTTCCGGGGGCTTATACCGTTTTCCGGGTCGAACTGTTCAAGGGAAAATCGCATTTCGGAGAAAATGTCACTTTTGACGAAACTCTTCCGACGAATTATCTTGCGGACGAGGTGATCGACGACAATAAGGTCAATGAGTTATTGGCCAAGAAATATAACGAAACAATCGTCATTGCCGAGGATGATTCTGAGATACTCGCCTATCTTAAAGATGAACTTTCAACGAACTTCCGCGTTATTGCCGTCAATAACGGTTACGATGCCGTTAAAGCCGTGATGGATGATGAAGTATCGCTTATCCTGAGCGACGTGCTGATGCCTGCGCTCAACGGATTCCAGTTGTGCAGCAACATAAAATCTAACATAGCGACCTGTCATATTCCGATCGTGCTGCTTACGGCTCTTTCGGATGACAACCAACGGATTTACGGAATTGCAGAAGGTGCTGACGAATATATTCACAAGCCGTTCAATATGCAGTATGTCCGTCTGAAAATTATCCGGATTATCGAAGAACGTAAGCGCCTTGCCAGTACATTCGCCCAAAAATTCGGTCGTCTGACGAGGCACGAAGCCGCCAATCTTCCTTGTGTGGACGATGTGTTCCGGGATAAACTCTTCAATCTGATCGAGGCGCAGCATAGCGACAGCAATTTCAAAATCGAACTGATGAGCGATATGTTAGGAATGTCGAGAATATTGCTTTATCGGAAAATCACAAGTATTTTCGGAATGTCCCCATCGGATTTATTGCGTAATTACCGGTTGCAGAAGGCAGTTCAACTGTTAACAGATCAACGGCGCAATGTAAGCGAAGTCGCCTATATAGTAGGATTCTCTTCACCCGCTTATTTTGCAAAATGCTTCAAAAGCGTATACAATATGACACCGACGGAATATATGTATCGAACGCGAGAATAGATGGTGATTTAAAAACCTCGTTTATCTAACTGTGACTCGTATTATGAAACACTTGAGTTAGAACTCATATCTGGATGCTCAAAATGTCAATTGTTAGATAAAAACACAAAATATGGCATTAATACATTAATAATCAAGCTAATGAGATGAATTTACCAATATAGTTATTGGTAAATCAATTCGGTTTGCACTAGAAGAATTTGGATGAATGGTGACTGTTTGGATTTTTCTGTATGTTTTTGTAGTTCGTCGTAGTTATTTGAAACACTGAAATTCAGTATAATGGGCTGAAAAATAAACCGTTGCCTTCTGTTACCTACTCTCCTATACAAAGATGTAACGACCTGATAAACCAAGTCGTTACATTTTTCAAGCCCACACCTTTCGGGCCGGGGCGTATATGGTGCAGAACACCGGAGGACTAGTCCTCGTCGCGGTACATGTTCTCCACGTAAATGGCGTGCTGCTTCGCCACGCGCTTCGCGATCGAAGGCTTGGTGAAGTACTGGCGGCGGCGTAACTCCTTCAGGACGCCCGTGCGCTCGTATTTACGTTTGAACTTCTTCAGGGCGCGCTCGATGTTTTCGCCCTCTTTTACCGGCATGATAATCATAATATTCTTTGTTTTTTGTTGTTTTGAATCTGTTTGTTCGTTCTGAAAACTGCGGGGTGCGCATCCTCGATGCATCTTCCCCAAAAACGGTCGTTTTATTCGTCGGCAGGTCCGCTGTCCGACCCGAATTGCAGATAAGGAGCCAGCCGTGCTGCCTCCTCGCGGGTCAATATGTTCTGTTCCACCAATTCTCCAGCGGTACTCCAACCTCCTTTCAACTGTCTTGCTTTCAGCAATTTTCGTAATGCCTGCGGTGCTATGTAGGGGTGTTTCCCCAGCACTTTCGGGCTTGCAAAGTTAATATCAATTTTCCGAATTTTGCAACTATCGCAGTAAATTTGTTTCAAAATTTTTTCATAATTGCGTTCCCGCACTCCCGGAACCTCTGCGAGTTGCTCCGCGCGGACGAATCCGCCGAGCCGTTCGCGGTAGTGCATGATCGCCACGACGGTCCTGGGACCGATGCCCACAACCGAGCGCAGCGTCGCCGAATCGGCCGTGTTCAGCTCCACGGGCTGTTCGATCGGCCGCGCCTTCCGTTCCGGGAAGATGACGTAGGGTTCCAGCGCCGCGGCCACCGAGTCGCTCACGACGTAGCATTCGCGCAGGTCCTCCATGTCGTAGATGCCGCTCAAATCCCGCCAGCGGATGAACGCCTCGGCCTGACGCTTCGACAAGGCCCCGATGGCGCGCAGGTAGCGGGCGCTCACGGTGTCGATGCGGAACGGCCCGGGTGCGAGCGGTTCGGGGAGAATGCGTCCCGTGCGGTATTTTTCGGGTGCGATGGCGTATTTGCGGCCGATGCGCACCCAGGGTTCGAGCCGCCGGTAGAGCGAGTCGCTGATGCCGTAGCAGAGCGTCAGGTCCTCGGGTATGCGGAACACTTTGCCCGCGGCGCGGTATTTCAGCAGGCTCACCGCTTCGTGCTTCGTAAGCCCGAGTCGCCGCAGGTCGTCGAGCGAGGCCGTGTTGGGGTCGAAATGCGACATCACGACGCTGTCCGCGGGCAACGCCTCCTCCATCTCGGCCTCGGCGCGGCGGGCCGCTTCGGGGTCGGCTGCCGGGCGTACGAGCATCAGGGCTATGATCAGCAGCCCGGCCAACGGCAGGAATACCGCAATGGCGCGTATTTCGCGGTCGGAAAAAAGTTTAGCCATTGTTCTGTTTATGCGGTCATATGCTTTATCGTTTCAACTGCCGGGAGCATGCGTCGTCTTCCTTCCGGAGGGAGGCCGGGGCGGGGCCATGCTTGTAGATGGCTCCGCAGGCGGCAATGACGGCGGTCGAAAGCGATTTGTACGTCGAAGTGTGTATTCGTTTTGTCTATTTTCCGATCTCCTCCAATGCCCGCTTCACCGAACCCCAGCGCAGCAGCAGTTTGCGGGCCTCGGTTTCGTCAAGCCCCGACGCTTCGGCGACCATCCGCGTTCCGCGGGCCACGAGCTTGTCGTTGGTCAGCTGCATGTTGACCATGCGGTTGCCCTCGACACGCCCCAGGCGGATCATCACGGCTGTCGATAACATGTTGAGCATCAATTTCTGGGCCGTTCCGGCCTTCATGCGCGTCGATCCGGTCACGAACTCCGGTCCTACGACCGCTTCGAGCGCATACTCCGCTTCGGCAGCTACGGGCGACGCGGGGTTGCAGGTGATCGAGCCGGTCAGCAGTCCGTGGCGCCGCGCCGCGCGCAGTCCGCCGATCACGTAGGGCGTCGTTCCCGATGCCGCGATGCCGATCAGCACATCGCCGGCCGTGGGGTGGTAGGGCGCCATGTCGCGCCAGGCCCCTTCGGTGTCGTCTTCGGCGTGCTCCACGGCCCGCCGCAAAGCGCCGTCGCCTCCGGCGATCAGCCCGATCACCCGGTCGAACGGCACGCCGTAGGTCGGGGGCAGCTCCGAGGCGTCGGTGACCCCCAGCCGGCCGCTCGTCCCGGCGCCGATGTAAAACATCCGGCCTCCGCGCTGCATGCGCCCGACGATGCGTTCGACGAGTAGCTCCATGACGGGGATGGTCCGCCGCACGGCTTCGTGCACACGGGCGTCCTCGCGGTTGATGCCCGTCAGGATGTCGTGCACCGACATCCGTTGCAGGTCGTCGTAGGCCGAATCCTGTTCGGTGATTCTATCTTCCATAGTGGTATTTCAAAAGCCCTTCGGCGGGCGATTCTACGATGGTTTCCACGCGGCGGCCCTCCGCTTCCAGCGCCTCGCGCAGCAACGCCTCGAAGTGGGCCGCCACGCCGCCCAGCAGCGATACGGGGAGTTCCGCCGGATAACGGCTCAGGTTGCGGGACGCAAAGTCGCGGAACGACCGGAGTACCAGCTCCCGGATCTCCGGGCGGTCGATATGCGCGCGTATGAAAGGTGCGAACGAGGCCAGAAAGCGGTTGGCGTAAGGCTCGCGGTAGACGCGGCGGATGATCTCCTCGTAATTCAGCCCGTGCGCCGCGAGAAACTCCTCTTTCAGCGGAATGTGCCCCTTGAAGATGCCGTTCACCAGGTTGCGCCCCAGCACGGCCCCGCTGCCCTCGTCGCCCAGCACATAGCCCAGCGGGGGGACGTTTTTCAGGATTTCGCCGTCGCGGCACAGGCAGGAGTTCGATCCCGTGCCGAGGATGCAGGCGATGCCCTCCCCGTGGCCCCAGAGCGCCCGCGCCGCGCCCAGCAGGTCCGATTCGACCGTAATGTCCGTCGTTCCGAAGTGCGCTTCCAACTCCCGGCGCAGCTTCTCGCTCGCTTCCGGGAAGGTCTCGCCGCACCCCGCGCCGTAGAATTTCACGCTCGTCACGCCGTCGCATGGCGGCAGTTCCGCGAGGGCTTCGCGTATCTGTTCGGCCGAGTGCTGCACGGCGTTGATCCCCTGCGTGCGCACGTTTGTCGTCCGTGCGCCGTCGCTGGCGATCCACGTGCATTTGGTCGATCCGCTGTCGGCTATAAGTACCATAATTCAAAGATACGGATTAATCTTCAAATTCCGGAAAAAAGCCATAACTAAATTTTTTAGTTTAAAAACTATGTAAAATAGTTGCATGTGAATTTTTTTTAGTTACCTTTGCTCCCGGGTGCATGAAAAAGGACCGATGAAGCGATGGGCGGCTGTTCCGGAGGGAGCATTGCCGGCCGGGCGTGTCCGGAAAGTCGTGGGACGAATCCGGCGGGATCGTCGGCCGCGAGGGCGCCGTTCGCCGCATCGGGACCGGACCGGGCGTTTTGCTGCGCCGCCGTATGCTGGAATGCCTCCGTTTCAACTGAAAACGATACCTGATAACGCTTGTTTGAGTGAAATATGAAAGAGAATCCTGAAAAACTGACACGCAGGGAAGAGGAGCTGATGCGCTGCTTCTGGGAGCACGGTCCGCTGTTCGTACGCGAACTGGTGGCCCTTTCGCCCGATCCCAAACCCCATTTCAACACCCTTTCGACGATGGTCCGCGCGCTCGAAGCCAAAGGCTATGTCGCCCACAACTCCTTCGGCAGCACCTACCAATACTATCCGGTGGTGAGCGAGGAGGAGTTTTCGCGCTCGACGCTCGGCAGCGTGATCAGCCGCTATTTCGAGAATTCCTACCTCGGGGCGGTCTCGGCGCTGGTCGAGGAGGAGAAGATCTCGCTCGGCGAACTGCGCAGCCTGATCGACCGCATCGAAAATCAAAACCGGTAGCGCCATGTACGACCTGATGATTTACAGCCTGAAAGTCGGCGTCTGCCTGGCTGTCTTCTACCTCTTTTTCAAATTGCTGTTGAGCCGTGAGACCTTCCACCGCTTCAACCGGATCGTGGTTCTGGGGGCGATGTTCCTTTCGTTCGTGCTGCCGCTGTGCGTGATCACGGTTTACCGCGAAATCCCCGTCCTGCCGGAAATCCCGGACGGGGAGGCTGTTGCGACGGTCTTCGCCGAACCGCTTTCCGAACCTTTTCCGTGGGAGATGCTCGCCGGGGCGGCATTCCTGCTCGGGGCGGCCGCCACGCTGCTGTGGACGCTTTGTTCGCTCATCGGAGTCCTGCGTCTGATCCGCGGCGGACGTCGCGAACGGCTGGAGGACGGGGCTGTGCTGGTGCGCACGGAACGGCCCGTGACGCCTTTCAGCTGGGGACGCTATATCGTGATGTCCGAGAGGGACCTGGCTGAAAACGGCGGGGCGATTCTGCTTCACGAACGGGCGCACCTGCGGCTGCGCCATTCGCTCGACCTGATCGTGACCGACGTTGCGGGCTGCCTGCAATGGTTCAACCCCGCGATGTGGCTGCTGCGCCGCGAACTGCGGGCCATCCACGAATACGAAGCCGACGAGGCGGTGCTCGACAGCGGCGTCGACGCCCGGAGTTACCAGATGTTGTTAATAAAGAAAGCTGCCGGCGGGAGGTGGTACTCGATTGCCAACAGCTTTAATCACAGTAAACTTAAAAAACGTATTACCATGATGTTGCGTAAAAAATCGTCGCGGTGGGCCGGGGCCAGGGCGCTCCTGCTCCTGCCGCTCACGGCCGTCGCCCTGGGGGCTTTCGCCGAAACCGCTTATGTCTTTCCGGAAGACAAAGGTAAAAAAGAAACCAGTACGATTTACATTCGGGGGTCGAAATCTTTTTCCGATGGGCAACAACCGCTGATTCTGGTCGACGGCCGGGAGGTGAAGTCGATGGACAGCCTCGCTGCCGACCGGATCGAGTCGATCACCGTGCTCAAGGATTCCGTTTCGATGGCTGTGTACGGCGAAAAGGCCGCCGACGGCGTGATTCTTGTAACGCTCAAAAAGACCGGAGAACCGGGCGATGGGGCGCAGGTCCCGGGACTGAAAGGCAAAGTCGTGACGGTCACCCGGGCGGACAGCGCCGGGACGAACGAGTCGACAACCGTGCGGGTGATCGGTCACGGTACGAGGCCGAAAGACGGAACGGTTGTGGTGAATACGGCCGGAATCGCGAAATCGTATCGGTTCAAGGTCGAGAACGGCTCGTCGGTCGAGTCGAATCCTGTATTTATCGTCGACGGCGTACAAGTGTCTGAAATCGAATCGCTCGACCCGGATCAGATTGAAAGCATGTCGGTGATCAAAGGCACGAATCTCCCCGGGGAGTTTGCCGACAAGGGGTATGAGGGCGTGATAACGATTACGACCAAACAGGCGGCTGCCGCGCAAAGGGCTGCCGCGAAGTCGGCCCGGGAGGGTATCGAAGCCGGGAGAGCCGGGATCGAAGCCGCCCGCGAAGGGTTGAAACTGGCCCGCAAGTATATGAGTTCCGATGACTGGAAGCAGGCCCAGAAAGCGCTCGACAAGGCCCAGAAGGAGCTTGAAGCGGCCCGCAAGGAGACTTCGGCACAGCTTTCCGAAGCGCAGAAAGCGGTGGGAACGTCGCTTAAACTTTCGGCGGACGCCGGGCATGCCGATAAGGTGACCATTCAGGGCACTCCGGAAAGTTCGGTGTCGGTTTATAAGGGACAGGTTACGCTGAAAGGCGGATTTCCCGACGGCATGCTGATCCGTATCAACGGCAGGGAGGCCTCGAAAGAGGATGTTGAACGGCTGGAATCCGGGAAGATCAAGCGCATGGAGGTCTACAAGGGCGACGAGGCCGTGAAGCGTTACGGCGAGAAGGGGCGCAACGGCGTGGTCGAGATTCGCGCCCGCAGGTAAAGGCTTAAAGGAAAAACCATAAGCAGATAAAAAGTTCACGAAGGCGGGGGATTCCACGGAATCCTCCGCTTTTTTGTGCGTGCCTATTTGAATTCGACGATCTCGGGCCGCGTCGGTCGGTAGCGGTACTGCTCCATGCGCGTCGGGTTCGAAAGGCGGAAATATTCGCTCTCGACCAGTCCGCGTTTGCCGAAGGCCACGCCCAGCCGGATCTGGATCGTGTTGAACACCAGCCGTTCGTTTCGCAGCCGCACGCCCAGTCCGAACGAGGTGAAGAAGTCGTTTTTGAAGATATTGGGCGAATAGCCGATCAGCCCGAAGTCGGCGAACCCGAAGACGGCGATGCGGAATCCCAGCGGCTGGTAGGGGGTGAATACCACCGTCTCGGTGTTGAGGATCATGCGGTTGGTTCCGATGATGTACTCCTTGAGGGCTTGCAGGCCGTCGGTGCGCGTGAAGCGGATGCTCTCGTCGCTGCCCGTCGCACGGTTCCAGCCCTGCGTGTAGTTGAAGGCGAGGAACTGGCGGATGCGGCTGCGCTTGAACAGGAAAAGGTTGGAGAACCACCGCAGGTCGACATCTACGGCGCTGCGCTGCCACATGCCGTTTTCGAGGTCTATGTAGCTTCCGAGCGTGAAGCCGCCCATGATGTAGCCCAGTCTGCGGAATCCACCCGTTTCGTAGCTCGCGCCGAGGTAGAGGGCGTCGTTGAATTCGCCCCACGAATAGCCCGTCGTCACTTCGGCCTTGTAGCCCGTCGCGAGGTACTCGCGCGTACCGAATCCGTAGATCATGTTGGCCGTGTAGAATTTTTCGCGGTAGAGACCCCCGCCGACCAGCAGGGCGTCCTGGTCGTGCAGCGCGGGGTTGTAGTCCGGGGCCACGAGGGGCCTGCGGCTCACGCGCCGGTAGTTGTAGCGTCCCGAGAGATAAACGCTCGATTTGATCCCGCGCAGGTAGTGCGAGTAGCCGCCCCAGACGTCGAGGTTGCGCTCCTTCACCAGCAGCGACGTGTCCTGTTCGATCATGTAGCGCTTGGCTTTGATGTCGCTGTATGTAAGGCCTATCTCGTAGTCCGTGGGTTTGAGGAACTCTTTGCGCAGCCCCATGTTGAGCGTCGAGTTGTAGAAGTCGCGCCCTCCGCCGATCTCGGCGGTGTAGAAGGTCCCGAGCAGGTTGGGGATTTCGTATTCGACCATGTTGCCGCCGTAGGAGAAGTCCTTGCGGCTGAAGTTGGTCATAAATTTGAGTTTGTTGCCCGATCCGAAGATGTTGGCGTCGGAAAGCCCCACCATCGTCCGGCCCTCGGAATGCCATCCTCCGTCGACGGAGATGGTCCAGCTGTCGCGCGTGGTGATCAGGAGGTTCACGCGTGTCGAGTCCACCGCGTCGGGGAGCACCGTGACGTCGATGTCCGAGATGTAGTCGCGCGAGCGGATCAGCTGCTTGTTGCGCACGATGAGCTGCGGGTCGAGCTTGTCGCCCGAGCGGAACAGCAGGTCGCGCCGGACGACGCGGTCGCGGGTGAGCATGTGGGTTTTGTTGGCCATGCGTTCGAGCCGGTTGCCGCCGGGGTCGAAAACCTGCTGGCGTTCGATGGTGATGTCGCCGATGGTTTTCCCGGCGTAGGGTTCCAGCAGGCGGCTCTCGTCGGTGACGCGGCCGCTCATCGTGGTGTCGAGCACGGGTTTTACGAAGAGCATCCGGTAAAGCATGCGCGGCACGGCGCGCCGGCTGGTTTTCGACTGGATGCTGTCGTAGAGGCGCTGGTTGCGCGCCGATGCGTCGGGATTCGCCACGCGGGCGCTGTCGGGTGTGAACCGGTCGGGGGCGTGCGTGCCGGGTCCTGCGGCACGGACCGAGAGGACCGTTGCCGCCCCAATCAGGATCAGGGAAAATATGCAGAACCGGGCGAACATTGTGTCAAAGATAACGGATTTTTTCGGCAAAAAGTGCGACACAGGGGCCTAAATTGAGGATTCGATACCCAAATCCCGATTATTCCGTCTCGGCGGCGGGTGCAGCTCCCCGCATAGCTTATAATCCGTGTTTTCCATCCCTCTCTTTTCTTTGCCGCGACATCCTCCCCCGGAGAAGACGAAAAAGACGGCCCGAAGGTCGTCTTTTTCCATTTTCCGTCCAGCGTGGAATGGGGGTCATCCCTTCCCCGCCTTATCTGCGGCCCTCTTTGGCCTCGATGCATTCCGTGGCGTGGGGCACTTTCATCAGCCGCTCCTTGGGAATTAGCTTTCCGGTCGTTTTGCAGATGCCGTACGTCTTGTTCTCGATGCGTACGAGCGCCATTTCGAGGTTGCGGATAAATTTCATCTGATGGGCAGCCAAACGACCGCTTTCCTCTTTGGAAAGAGTTGCGGCGCCCTCCTCCAGCACCTTGAACGTCGGCGATGTGTCTTCCGTATCGTTGTCGGCGGTATGGGTGATAGTGGCGCGCAGCAGCTCGTAGTCCGCACGCGCGTTCTCAAGCTTTTTCAGGATAAGCTGCCGGAACTCTTCGAGTTCGGCGTCGCTGTATCTGGTTCTTTCGTCTGCCATAATAATCTCCTCTCTTTTAAGGTTTACTGTAAAATTAAGCAATAATTCCGATATTACCAAATTTTACCGGAATATATCAAGGGGCTATATCCGCGTCACGGCGATGCGCAGCGGTTCGTCGTCCACGTCGGTTTCGACGACCGTTTCGCCTGCCGGTTCCGCTGCCGGACGGACCTCCACGGCGAGGGTCTGCGAAGCGATGTAACCGTCGAATCGGGCGATTGCGTCGGCCACCAGGGGCTTCTGTTCGATCTCTGCGCGGATCTTGTCCGTGACCTCGAATCCGGAGTCCTTGCGGATATTCTGGATGCGGTTTATCAACTCGCGTGCCACACCTTCGGCTTTCAGCTCCTCGGTGACGGTAATGTCGAGCGCCACGGTGAGTTTTCCCTCCGAGGCGACGAGCCATCCGGGCATGTCTTCCGAGGTGATCTCGAAGTCGGCGGGCGTCACGGTGATCCGCTCCGCTCCGAGGTCGAGCACCGTTTCCGGCGCGGCCTCCACCTCGGCGATACGTTCCTGCGAGAACTCCGCGACGAGGGCGGCGATCTGCTTCATCCACTTGCCGTAACGCGGCCCGAGGGTCTTGAAGTTGGGCTTGATGCGTTTGGTAATCAGCCCCGTGGTCTTTTCGATCAGCTCGATCTCCTTCACGTTGACCTCGTTCATAATGAGGTTCTTCACGGCCGAAATATGCTCCGCCGTCGCGGGGTCGAGCACCGGGATCAGGATTTTGGTCAGCGGCTGGCGCACCTTGATCGACACTTTGCGGCGCAGGGCCAGCACCATCGACGAGACCTTCTGCGCCAGCGACATCATCTCTTCGAGGCGGGCGTCGATCAGCCGTTCGTCGGCCGTCGGGAACGCCGCGAGATGCACCGATTCGTCCTTGTGGCGGCCGCTCACGGCGTTGAGGTCCGTGAAGATGCGGTCGGAGATGAACGGTGCGAACGGCGCTGCGAGCATCGTGACGGTCTCAAGACAGGTGTACAGCGTCTGATAGGCCGCCAGTTTGTCTTCCGACATGCCGCCTCCCCAGAACCGCTTGCGGTTGAGGCGCACGTACCAGTTCGAGAGGTTCTCGCCCACGAACTCCTGAATGGCGCGGGCCGCCGGAGTCGGGTCGTAGTCTTCGAGAGATTCGGTAACGTTCTTCACCAGCGTATTCAGGAGCGAGATGATCCAGCGGTCGATTTCGGGACGCTTCTCCATCGGAACCTCCTCTTCACGGCCCGTGAAGCCGTCCACGTTGGCGTAGAGGGCGAAGAACGAGTAGGTGTTGTAGAGCGTTCCGAAGAATTTGCGGCGCACTTCGTCGACGCCGTCCCTGTCGAACTTGAGGTTGTCCCACGGCTGCGAGTTGGAGATCATGTACCAGCGCGTCGCGTCGGCTCCGTAGGTGTCGAGCACCTCGAACGGATCGACGGCGTTGCCCAGGCGTTTCGACATCTTGTTGCCATTCTTGTCCAGCACCAGACCGTTCGAAATGATATTCTTGAAAGCCACCGAGTCGAAGAGCATCGAGGCGATGGCGTGCAGCGTGAAGAACCAGCCGCGCGTCTGGTCGACGCCCTCGGCGATGAAGTCGGCGGGGTAGACCTGGCCGAAGCCCTCCTTGTTCTCGAACGGGTAGTGCACCTGCGCATAGGGCATGGCGCCCGAGTCGAACCACACGTCGATCAGGTCCGATTCGCGCCTCATCGGCTCGCCCTTCGACGAGACCAGCACGATCGAATCGACATAGGGGCGGTGCAGGTCGATGTTCTCGGTCGAGTAGTTCTCCTTCGACATGTCGCCGACCCTGAAATTCCTGTACGGGTTTTCCTGCATGACGCCCGCCGCTATCGAACGCTCTATTTCGGCCATCAGCTCTTCGACCGAACCGATGCACTTCACCTCGGAGTAGTCCTCCGTGGCCCATACGGGCAGCGGGGTTCCCCAGAAGCGCGAACGCGAGAGGTTCCAGTCCACCAGTCCTTCGAGCCACTTGCCGAAGCGGCCCGTTCCGGTCGATTCGGGTTTCCAGCGGATCGTTTTGTTCAGTTCGATCATCCGCTCGCGCAGCGCCGTGGTGCGGATGAACCACGAGTCGAGCGGGTAGTAGAGCACGGGTTTGTCCGTGCGCCAGCAGTGGGGGTAGGAGTGGGTGTGCTTCTCGATCTTGAAGGCCTTGTTTTCGGCTTTCAGCATCACCGCGATGTCGATGTCCAGCGTCGGGTCGGTCTCGCTCAGCCGCTCGTCGTAGGCGTTCTTCACGTAGCGGCCCGCATACTCCCCGTATTTCGCGGCGTCGACGTGCGTCTTCACGAACTCCGGGTCGAGGTCTTCGATCAAAAAGAATTTGCCCTGCCTGTCGACCATCGGCTGGTTCTTGCCCGCGCGGTCGACCATGAAGAGCGGCGGGATGCCGGCGGCCTTGGCCACACGGTCGTCGTCGGCGCCGAACGTCGGGGCGATGTGCACGATGCCCGTACCGTCCGAAGTGGTCACGTAGTCGCCGACGATCACGCGGAACGCGTCGCCCATCGGCTTTACCCACGGGATGAGCTGCTCGTAGCGGATGCCTTCCAGTTCGGGACCCTGCCAGCTTTCGCCCGTAATCTCATAGGTTCCCTCCATTTTCTTGGTGAAGTATGCGGGCACGAGCTCTTTGGCGAGGATGAC
>OLQD01002161.1_pt1 | contig 14756 bp, 14 predicted proteins | sample 1672841 | NCBI WGS metagenome assembly OLQD01 (sample SAMEA3136729, study PRJEB25190) | human gut metagenome | biome: human gut; feature: human-associated habitat; material: faeces | place: Austria | collected 2013 | reverse complement strand
GTGAGGTTGCTCAATCCATTTGTCAGAAGTCAACTTCTGTTCCGTAATAGGTACATGTCAAAAGTTTTTCCATATTTGCCAGGTCTATTGCTCTTGGATTGGAACCGGTACATGCATCACCTACTGCAAGCTCTGCGATTTTTGCAACTTTTTCTTTAAATTCATCTTCCTGAATTCCAAAATCTTTTAATGTTTTTGGAATGTTCAGTCTTACATTAAATTCGTCGATTTTTTCACAGAGGCTATTGATCAGGGCTTTCTGACAGGTTCCTTCCAGTCCCATTCTTCTTGCGATTTCCGCATAACGTTCTGCAGCTACAGCGTCTTTGGCGTTGTATTTGATAACGTATGGAAGGTAAATAGCGTTAGCACAACCGTGCGGAATATGTCCTGTAGAGAATGCAGCACCTGTTTTATGAGCCATTGAATGGACAATACCAAGCAGTGCATTAGAAAATGCCATTCCGGCCAGACACTGTGCATAGTGCATCTGCTCACGCGCTTCCATATTTTTATTATAAGATGCCGGGAGATATGCCAGAACCATTTCAATTGCCTGTAATGCAAGCGGATCTGTATATGGACAGTGCAAGGTAGAAACATATGCTTCAATTGCGTGTGTTAAGGCATCCATTCCGGTATATGCTACCTGTTTAACAGGAAGTTCTGCTACCAGTTCCGGATCAACAATTGCTACATCCGGGGTGATATTAAAATCTGCCAGAGGATATTTAATTCCTGTGTTATAGTCAGTAATTACAGAGAATACTGTAACTTCAGTAGCGGTTCCTGATGTGGATGGGATTGCCGCAAATCTGGCTTTCTGTCTTAATTCTGGAAATCCAAAAGGTGTAATAAGATCTTCAAATTTTGTATCCGGATATTCATAGAATGCCCACATTGCTTTTGCAGCATCAATTGGTGAACCACCACCGATTGCTACAATCCAGTCCGGCTTGAACTTCTCCATAGCGGCAGCACCCTTCATCACGGTCTCAACAGATGGATCCGGTTCAATTCCTTCAAACAGTTCCACTTCCATACCTGCTTCTTTCAGATATGCCTCTGCTTTATCCAGGAAACCAAACCGTTTCATGGAGCCTCCACCAACACAGATCATTGCGCGCCTTCCTTCAAAGTTCTTCAGTGCCTCCAATGCACCTTTGCCGTGATATAAATCTCTTGGTAATGTAAATCTCTGCATTCGTAATACCTCCTTGATAATCATTGTATGTTTACTGATATATTTTTATCATAACATAATAATATACAAAAGGTAACTGGATTTTTCTTATTTTTTGTGAAATTTTTATAAAATTTGGTTATATTTTCCTCTTACTCTGTTGTTTCAGCAGCAGCCGCATCCTGCACCAGCGGATTCGTATCCCGGGTGGTATCTGCTGCCGTCTTTCCTGTCCTGTTGCTTACTGCCTTGCTGATTTCTTTCACCTTATCTGTCGTTTCATAATCCTCTACATCAAATAAATAGCGGTGCAGCAAATCTACATTGGTCTCCAAATCCGTTGGTACAACTACTGCTCCGATGGATTTTTCCATCATCTTGGTGTCTAACTGAAATGGCCAGCCCTGGGTATCTGCAAGCTCATACTCTTTGACATGGGCTGCAAGTCCCAATATTTCTGTGGTAGAAAGGCTGGTAGAAATGTCCGGAAACAGCTTGTCTACCAAATCATTTAAAGTAAGGATGTCTGCCTGCTTTGCTTTTTCTACAATCTTTCCTACTACAATACGCTGGCGCTCGGTCCGGCGGAAATCGTCTCCGCCGCTCATTCGGTCACGGCAATAGGCAAGTGCCTGTATTCCATTGACCTGCTGCACGCCCGGTCCGGAAACCGGCTTGCCATGGGTTCCCATGACTTCATTCATTTCATCAATCCAGATGTGCATATTGCTGGCTTCTTCCTTGGTAATATCCAACTCTATTCCACCTAATGCATCCACAACTTCCATTACCGCATTGAAGTCTACGGATACATATTCGGTAATATTCAAATCCAGATTCTTATTTAACGCCGCTACTGCACCGGTCGGTCCTCCCTTGGCATAAGCTGCATTCAGTTTCCGCAGGCTGTCTTTATCATCTACTGCCAGAAAGGAATCCCGGTATACGGATACAAGCTTCACTTCCTTGGTATCATCATTAATACTGGCAATCATGATACAGTCGCTGTTTCCGCTCTCATAATTTCCACTGTTCCGGTTGTCAATTCCAAAGATAGCTATATTGGTATAATTATCTAACACTTCCTGGGTCTCGCTGTCTATATTAATATTCAGCTTCTTCGCGTCTAAGGAACCGGTATTATTGATTTTATTCAGCTTACTCATTACATAAAATACTACCAGCAAAATGAGTATCACTAATACTTCTACAATAAAAAGTATCAGTTTTCTCTTTCTTCTCTGCTTTTTTCCAACCTTCTTTTTCGGACCTGTCTTCGCCTTCTGCTTTTCCATGCCCATAGTTCCTCCTTACTTTGATATACTTATACTCCTTAATCCGGACTGTTTTTCCACAGCCCATTAATTCAAATATATCTTACTGGAATTGGTTGGTCAATGTCTCACAGACAACCTTAAGAATCAGTTCCATAAATTTAACGAAATCTTAAGTTTTCGTATTAATCGAAGGCAGAACTCTTTCCATTATACCAATGATCCCACATGGCATCATTTACCACAACATACTGTCCGTTATAAATTGCAATGGCATGGGTACCGCCATCCAGTGTACAGCCAATAATAAGGAGTTCATCCTCATAGCCATCTACATCATAGGTAACTTCTTTGATAATCTGTGTTTTATCCCAGTCTGCATAAATCGTTCCCTTGACACCGTCAATCCAGCAGGTTGCCTTTACCGGCTCGTCCCAGAATTCAAAATAGTCTTTATCATTACGCACGGAACTTGGAAGCACAGATTCCGGAATATCAGCATATTTTTCACTTCCATTTTCATCCTCTGGTGCATCCGTTGTCTCTGTATCCTCAACCACGCCATCTATTGGCTGGTCTGCATTTACCGGAACTTCTTCTACTGCCGGAACATTTTCCTGTGCGGTCGCATTTTTATCATTTGATTTATTGTAGCTGATGACACCAACTGTCACTGCATCGATCAGCTCATGCACCAGCTGTCTGGTCTCTTCTTTCGTATATTCTAATTCCGGCTCATTTTCCCAGACGCTTACTGCCTGATCCATGATTTCTGCATCTTCTTCCTCACCACTTTCCATGCGTAAATCAAGCGGTGTATGATTGCGTTTTTCCAGTTCATTTTTTGCTGTATTTACCACAATCTGTGCTAACCAGGAATCAAATTTTTCCGGTTCTTTTAGTTTATCCAGATTTTTCCACGCCCGTATGTATGCTTCCTGCAGAACATCTTTTGCTGCCTCTTCATCCTTCACATATTTTAAAGCCAGATAATATTTATTATTTTTTGTTGTATCATAAAGAAATTCAAATCCCGTCGAATCTCCATTACATGCTTTTTCAACCGCCTGTGTATATGTCATTTTCTTTTCCTTCTTTCTTCCTTATTTCTCATGTGTTTTTCCTTTAACGCCTGATTTCTTAAAATTTTAACAGAAACAGCTCTTCCACCGCAAGCACATTTCCATCTTCTTTTCTCACCAGTCATGACTGTCAATATACTCATTTAAAGCCGCTTCTGCCTCCAGTCCATAGGCATTGCAGGATAACGTTCCACCACTGTTTTCACTTTCTTCCAGTGCAAAATTTTCCACTGCATACCAGACACCCTGATATACATATATGGCACAGGCACCTTTTACATAGGAAGATAACATATAGTTATTGTGATGACCGGTTGAGTAAAACCACTGCATGTGGATTCTATATGCGCTTCCCGCAGAATTTAATGCTATGTTTTCTCCATAATTGCCACAGCCATTATGGGAAAAATCTGATACAATTGCCTGTGCTCTCTGGCATGCAAAATTGTATATGTCCTCATCCCAGGTAAGTGCATTGAGGCCTGCTGCTGTTCTCTCTGCATTCACATAAGACCACACCTCTTCGGCTGCACTTCTGTCAAAACCATCCGGATGAACCTCCGGCATATCAATCCATGTTCCTTCATCGACATCATATATCATTCCGTCATGTGGCGGCTTATTTGAATCGGTTGTATCTGCTACTGTTGTATTCTTTTTCTTACCGCTTTTATTTTTATCTGACTGTTTCAATAGCTGTTTCTGCAGCATTTTCTACTATAACTTTTACCCTCTTCTGTGGTGTTTTCTCTGCTACTTTTTCTTTTTCCGTAGTCGGACTTCCCTTTGCTTCTGTCACATTGCTACATCCTGTTAATGTGAGTGTTGCTGCCATCAGGACAGCAAGTGCAATATATCCAGGTTTTCTCATTTTCATCCTAATCTTTCACCTTCCTTTTTGCGATTTGTTCTGTTCATAATCTGTTTACGAACCGAGCAATCCGTATCCTCATTCATTTCAAAATTCTGCATGTCCTTATGCATCAGCAGCACAAACCATTTTATTATGTTTTTCATCTGTCCTTCCTCCCTTCTATTAAGTAAGACAGGAGGGAGCGGAAAAAAGATTTAAATTTTCCAAAAATTTTCAAAAAAAATAAGAGCAGTCTGTGAAACCACTCTTATTGCTGTTGCCAAGCATCCATAAGAAGCTGCCCATGCAGGTTCTGTAGATTAATATTTTGTATTCTTTTCTGAATTATATTGGCATGTTTATTTAAATTTTATACTGCATGAAATTGTCATTATGCACAAATCCAAAATCGGTATATAACTTGACTCCCATATCAGATGCCGTAATTTGTACTGTTCCACATCCATATTCTCTGGCATCATTTACAACACGGGATAACAATTCCTTAGCTATCCCCTTTCTTCTATAATCGGGATTTGTAAACATACTGGACAATAAGCCTATTTTTCCAGTAGGACATCCGAAATATGGCGGTTTCTCTACGAATGACATTCCACTTGTTCCAACAATATTTTCCTCATCAAGTGCAAGCCAGGATACAAATGTTCCATCCTTCATATGACGCGTATAGTACTCTTTCAGCGCAGGAAACAAATCTATTTTCTCTTTTGCTCCTTCTTCTCTTAGCTGATTTATTCTCATATTGATAAAAATGTTAAGTTCTTTTTCTGTAAGTCTTTTATATTCTATTGTCATCTGGTTCTCCCTGACTTTTATGTGTATTATGTGTATATTTTAATTTATAAAAGCAATTATGTAACAAAACGCAAAATGAGAACAACTTTCGCCATTCTCATTTCCACATAATTTCAATTACTAATCTTCTATACTATCTTTTGTATCTTGGATTAAATCGCTGAGAATTTTTTTAGCATTTTCAATGTCATTATTCTCAAATTCCTTTTCCATTGCCTCTAATTGTCTCATAAGATTTCGCAGATAAGCTTTAAAAATTGCCTTATGTTCATTACTCACTTATTACCACCACCTTTCGTTATTTTTTTTGTCAAATAGTAATGTTCTCAAATCAGGTGATTTGCATTATAAGGTACTTCGTTTTATTACTCTTCAAATCAATAAAGCTCTCAAACGCAATGTGTCAGTTGTTACATTGTAGTAAAGTTTTACATCTTTCTGAATTAACAAAGCTCTCAAACCATAGCAAATATTTATATTGTGTGGTGCAGTTTTACATCTTTCTGAATTAACAAAGCTCTCAAACCGAAAATGTAGGCAACGCCGGAATGGTAGGTTTTACATCTTTCTGAATTAACAAAGCTCTCAAACAAGTTGAGGATGCCATTAATGGAGTTTATTTGTTTTACATCTTTCTGAATTAACAAAGCTCTCAAACACGTTTTCCGTGTTTTCTTCCATATTTTCCGTTTTACATCTTTCTGAATTAACAAAGCTCTCAAACCCTCCTTCTTTTTATAAGTTAGTTATATTAGTTTTACATCTTTCTGAATTAACAAAGCTCTCAAACCTCATCATCAATAGACTTATTCCGGTAAGCGTTTTACATCTTTCTGAATTAACAAAGCTCTCAAACTATGCGTTGGCAAAGGCATTGCTCAATAGCGTTTTACATCTTTCTGAATTAACAAAGCTCTCAAACTACTATCTAATCTTGAATAACGACTAGCAGGTTTTACATCTTTCTGAATTAACAAAGCTCTCAAACGCACAAGCAAATACAATAATTCTTTTGCCGTTTTACATCTTTCTGAATTAACAAAGCTCTCAAACCATCATGGTATATTAAGGGGGTATTTATAGTTTTACATCTTTCTGAATTAACAAAGCTCTCAAACACACCTTCAAACATAATAACCACATGATAAGTTTTACATCTTTCTGAATTAACAAAGCTCTCAAACGGTGTTGAAACAAAACAACCAAAGCCGAAGTTTTACATCTTTCTGAATTAACAAAGCTCTCAAACTAAATGTAAACGTGTTCACGCTTTTAATCGTTTTACATCTTTCTGAATTAACAAAGCTCTCAAACGCATTTATCAATTTAAAGAGGAGGATTATAGTTTTACATCTTTCTGAATTAACAAAGCTCTCAAACATAGATGGCAAGTTGTCAGTTATTATGTTTGTTTTACATCTTTCTGAATTAACAAAGCTCTCAAACAACATTTAATAAATCATCATTAAATATTTGTTTTACATCTTTCTGAATTAACAAAGCTCTCAAACAGCGGGTGAATTCAATGTTTGATACAAATTGTTTTACATCTTTCTGAATTAACAAAGCTCTCAAACGCTCTGACCTGCTGCCGTGCCGACGTTCGAGTTTTACATCTTTCTGAATTAACAAAGCTCTCAAACACGGTTTTATTGTTATGTTCATGTTATGCCGTTTTACATCTTTCTGAATTAACAAAGCTCTCAAACTGGCAAGACACACACGAAGCAGAACGCACAGTTTTACATCTTTCTGAATTAACAAAGCTCTCAAACGTTTAGCACTGACTAATTCATCAATAAACAGTTTTACATCTTTCTGAATTAACAAAGCTCTCAAACCTTGACGAGCCGCAGCCCCGCAATATACTCGTTTTACATCTTTCTGAATTAACAAAGCTCTCAAACCCTTTCCAGTGGCTTTGCCTCTTATTTGTTGTTTTACATCTTTCTGAATTAACAAAGCTCTCAAACCTCATGGTTCGACAACTTAAACGTAGAAGGTTTTACATCTTTCTGAATTAACAAAGCTCTCAAACCTCAAATTACTTTAAGGTTATCTCCGAGCTTATACTATATTGCGAATATAGTGTTAATTCTTACAATTCAATTATACATAAATCATCATCAATTATCCAGCTTTTTTCACCTTCCATATGCGGTGATAGTGTTGGTTCTATGACAACTATATAAATTTTATTATACATTGCAAACTGATAAAATTGCATGGTCTCTTCCGTTGAAAAATAGTACTTCAAATTCGGAATCACAAATATATCAATTCCACATATTTGATTCATGAGTTTTATATATTGGAGCATTTTTTCAAGTAACGAGTCACATTCCACATCCGTTTCTACGGATATCGCTTTCATTAAGCTTGATAAATCAACTTCAAAATTATATTTTAGATTATATGGTACCGTAGAAATGAGTTTATCAAAATATTCCATCAATTCCTGCTTAAAACGTATGCTTTCTTCTTGTAATAGTGCGTCATTTTGATATGTAAGTTCCTGATACAATTTAGAGATAATTTTACGATCATTGGTATTAATATTAAAAATATTATAAATGCACTCTATCCTCTGTGACATTTTCAGTTCCTTATCCCCATCTGACAAAATAAAATTTCCCGTTTCTCCTTTATATTGTTTCCACAATTCTTCCAGAATATTTCTATACGCCAAATGATTCTCTATTGATAAAACCAGTATCTGATTCTCCATTAAATCAAATTCCAGATTATATAAAGTATTTACTAACTTCATAAAATCACCAGCCTTTCGTCCGTATCCAATACCAGAGACTTATTTTCTCCTACCACATATTCCATCTTTGCAAACTGCTTTTCAGTCACTCTTAATATTTGCACCAGTCCTTCTCCCGGTTTATTCTTCCGGATACTCTCCTGAACAACATCTGCTACTCCTGCATTTTGAACTAATTTGCAATACACCGATTCCTGCATCATAAAAAAACCTGCTTTTAACAAGTACTTTCTAAACTCTCTATAATCCCTGCGCTGTTTTTCAGTTAGTACCGGAAGATCAAACAAAACCATTATTCTCATATACCTATAACTCATCTTTATAGAACTTAATCAATGAAATATCGCCCTCATTTAATGCATCAAAAATACTCCGGCAGTATATTTTCATTGCATTGTTCACGCACTCCTTTCGTCCTGCTATTATCACCTCTTTTTGCAGCATTTTTAATATTTCAACTTTTTCATCATGTTCAAACTTATCTGGATGCATCGTTTTTACAAGATTATCCACTATCGGTCGAAATGGTTCCATTAAATCAGATGCCAAATTAAATTGATTAAAAATATTATCATGAAATAATCCAATCTGCGTAATATACCCATTTAGGGCTGTTTCTCTGGCGCAAGTAGAAAGTAGTAAACTGTAGCCATAATTCAATGCAGCATTTATGCTGTTTTCAGCTGTCCTTGTAAAATCCAAACCAAACAATGCATTAAAATAAACTTTTGCTGCATGCCCCTCTCTGTTTGTTGCGTCACCAAACTCAATCTGTGTAATATATTCATAAAGCATCTGAGCTTCCGTTCTATCCCATCTTTCAAGATTTTCAGCCTGTTTTCTGATTTTCTCAGTAACTATTTCCGTCCATACCGATGTTTTTATATCCTCTGACCACGCAATTTGTTTCCGCACTTTCATACTCGTGTCATGGCTTCCGTAATATGGAATTAATTCAGAGGAAGGATTTCTTTTTTCATCACAAAATACCACTTTTATTTTCTTTTTCGTCAACTCACAAAGTAATGCTGCAGTAAGAGAAACGGATGTCGTTTCAATCATCAATATAGAAATTTCACTAATATGTATTTTGACAACATCCTGATTTCTCACTATCAAATAACCCATCTGATAATCTAACTTCGCACTGCTTGAGATGACAACAGTCCGCCAGCTCATACCGTATGGAGATTGATTTTCTTTTCATACAATCCTGTTACAGATTGATTAATCAGATATATTTCTTCATCTCCAATTTTCTTACTTATCAACATTTTTCCACAATTAGGAGAGTCACCCAATAATGTCATATCACATTCACTTCCCAAAATAGCCGCCATGCGTAGTACCTGACACAATACTGCACATTGGTCTTTAATTGATAAATTGTTAAACTTTTCACTGTCTTTTTCCAGCTTATCCCCAACAGGATTTGGTCTTTTTGAGAAAATACCATGTTTAAATTTCTGTATAAGTTCTGAATACAAAACCTCATTCTTTTCTTTTGTAATAATCTTATCTACAGCATCTTTTTCTTTGACCTTTTCCAGCTTTGAAATATATTTTATCCACTCATTTTTTAAGCATAGATTTACTGCATTCCGTACAATTAATCGATTTACTGTTTTTCCGGTAATATAACAGAAATAACCATTCCGTTTTATCAAAGATCCTATTTTAATCTTTTTAAGCCTTATATCTGCATCAATAAGCCCCAATATTTCCTCACAGTATTTTTTAAGTTCATCCGGATTCTGTTCTATCTTTTGAGCCAAATACACCGGCACTGATTCAATTGTCCGGATTCGTTTCTTCTTTTCAGTATGTTCTACCAAAAAGAAATATGCACCAGTTACACTTGTAAATCCACCATACTTTGTAACATCCTGCATTTTATCATCTGATGACTTAAACGGAATATATCCCTCACCTTTAGCCTTTTTAGCGCTGTAAAGAGTCTCATTTGTCAATCCGCCTTTTCCATCAAAACTATATCGGGTCATCAACGGCGTATTTCTGCTTAACATCCGCTTTACGGTAGTTATTGTTCCTGCCGCCCCATCTTTTCTCTGTGCAATCCACGCCACTTCACCATTACGTTTTACGTCCCAGTCAAACATTTTTGACAAATTATAATCTTCTTTATACTTATCATAATCTTTTTTTATAAAGTTAAGCGGATTTTGAGTGAATTTCACATAATATACATTTCCAACTACAATATTAAGATATGCGTCATGAGCATGATGGAAATCATTAACCAAACGACTCTTCTGAATATCATCCCTTGTACACCTAAATTCAGATACGTTTGACGCCTTTGCATAAACAATCTTACTACCCGGCAAAAGTTGTCGCAGTATATTTGCTACACCTTTTGTTCCCTGGCTGGTTTCTACCAGCTGTCTTGCAATAAATCCCGCTTTTTGTTCATCACTAAATGGATTTCTATCCATAAGACGATTATATTTTTCTTCTGTAATAAATCCAGATTTTCTAAGCTCCAGCCACATTTTTTTCTGTGATAAAAAGATTTCCTCCTCTATTGGGTAATGATCACTCTTATGCGCATTCTTTTCTTTGCAGACTAAAACCAGATTATTATCAATATTATCATCTTTCACAAAATGCCTTGGATAAATATGGTCTATATCATACAGATTATTATCGAATAAATCATCCAATTCTATATGCTTTCCAGTATACATACATCTTCCTTTTTGAGTGAGGTAAAGATACATTTTTTTACTTCTGATTTTTCCATCTTCCTCTGCATTAGCAATCACCTGCATCCAATCAGTAGTTTCATCTTTTACTTTTTTATATAATTCTTCAAATTTATTACGTCTGCTTGAAGTCCGGGTTTTATGTTCATCCGGTTTTCTTGTCATTTCAACAAATATACGCTCTGGTTCGCAGCCCAATACTTTAACCAACTCTTTAATCACGAGAATTGTCTGCCAGATCATTCTCCTTACCGGAGCAGAAAAATAATATTCATTCAAATCTTCCGCTTCAATCTCAGATAATGTTTTCAGCATTGTATTTTGATATTCTGCCAGGCATTCTTTATAGTTATATAAACTGCTATTTATAAGCTCCATTAAATTCAGATTATTGTTCCATAGTGCTCTGATAATACTTATTGATTCCCCTGTTGAAGTATCTGCTCCATTAAGTTCTAAAAATTTCTTTGATAAATTACCCCAATCTTTGAATTTAAATCCTAAAATTCTTTTAATCTGCTCTTCCGAAAGTTTATTTCCATATTTTTCTTCTATTCTATCTTTCAGGAATTTTTTAGAATCTCCGTAGACCGTACACCAAAATACTATGTCCTCTATCATTTTCTGAACACTGTCTTTAGAAATATCCTCACCAAATATCGGTTTGAATTTACCATATGTTGTTAATGCATTATTTATTGAAACATCCACTCCTGTAACCTGCTCTTCTGTTTCAATAATTCCTCTTGTATGTAAGTATTTACATAACTGCTTCTTTGTTACTTTTTTCCCTTTTTGAAATACAGCTTTGTATATATCCTGCTTTAACTCAACCGAGATTCTCTCCCCATCAATCTTAATATTATTAATTTCATTAAGAACACAATAGCTTTGATATTCCAGTGAAGCTTTCGGCAATACCTGTTCTCCGCTAATATATGTGCAACGCCGCACCATCCGTGATATAAATGCTTCTGATGTCGCTTTCATATCTATCTTCTCATCAATATTCCATGGTAAAACCTGTCCATCTTCTCGTCTTACAACCCAACCATTTCCTCCATTTTTGCCACTGTTTTCTGATGTTGGGCCAACATAATACGGTATTTGAAATGTAAAGAGTTTTAATATTCTTTCTGATACCGACAACCCTGTTTCATCCTTTTCCGTTAAAAATGGAAGATAATTTTCTGCATTTGAAAGTATTTTCTTCATTTCTCTTGCATGCACCTGATTTGGAATTACTCCGTTAGATGCTGTCAGCTGTTTCGGCAAAAATGTTTCATTTTCAATAGATGTAAGTATTTTTTGTACATTCTCATCTTCTTTTTGAGCATCTTTCAAAAGTTTCTTAATTTCCTTATACAATTCTTCCGAGGTTCTTTTATTTCCAACTCTTCTTTCCTTGTTTTTTGAGTTATAAGATCCTACATATGATGCATAGGAACCATCTGCATCACTATTAAAGAACTTATCATATTCCTTTTTACCGCAATATTTCTTTATAACCTCTTTTAAAAGTTTCAAATCTTCTTTATGCTTTGTATATGACGCAACTCTTGCCTGTGATAAGTAATTATGTCCTTTCATAATACTTGCTAAAGATCCAATATCGAACATTTCTTTCATAGCCATAATAATTTCAAAATAATCTTCACCGATTATATTGGCAATTTCATCTGATTTTTCATCAAAAGTAGATTCTGAAAGACAGATATCAAGTTTAGTCACTTCTTCACTCTGTACATCTGGAAAAACAACACATGCATTGAATTTTAAACCACATAATCCTCTTATTAATTCCTTATATGGCTTGTTCTTTAAATCTACGTGCAATACCCCTGCAAGTTCTTCCGCTTTATGCGTTCTGCTCATATCTCTGCGGGACAAAATTGCTTCTATTTGCTTACAATCTATATCCTGACTCAAATGATATTCTGTTAATTCTGAAAGTAATTCTGTTAATTCAAAATACGCATTATCAATATTACTTTCACCGTTATTTTCACCTAATCCTGCATTTAAGAAATGACCACGGTGTTTAAACATATTCAGCAGTGCTAAAAAAACAAGCCTGACATCATGTTTTTCTGTACTGCTTATTAATTCATTTCTCAAATGATATATGGTTGGATACTCATTAAAATAATCCTTGTCCGTATAATTGCTATCATTAAAAATATTATTTTTATATCTTACTTCAACATCCTTATCTTCCTCATGATATTTACTATTCTCTAATCTTTGAAAGAAACCAGGGTCCACTTCACATATGGCATCATGAAAATAGTCTTTTAAAATGCCAATTCTAACCTGCTCTCTTTGTCTTCTCCTTCTGCTTATTCTGTGTGTACGCCTTTCAACTGCACCAGATGCCTCATTAAATTCACGTATTCCCCATAAATCTTTTCCTTTTGCTTTCAACAATCTGTACTCTGGATCAGTTGCTGCCCAACCCACAGAATTAGTTCCCATATCCAATCCCAAATAATACTTGAATGCTGTCATAAAATTTCCTCCTGATTTTTTATCATTTTTTTGTTGACTATATTTGTTTACATGCTATAATAAAAGAGAATTAACAAAGCGAGTGCAAATAAGGTTTATCCGGCATCGTCTTTTGACTCTGCATGGTGCAGATTAAATCAAGACCTAATGGTCTTTTTTTATTGCCTTTATAATTTTTCTCTGCAACATTCCTCCGTGTCCCTCTGTTAGATAATTCTATTATGCCAAATTACAAGTCCATAAATCTCCACTTGAATTTCATTTTTTATCGAATCTTTGTTCTATCATTTACTATACTTGTTTGCCAATCGATTAATTTCCTCTCGTATCTGTTCTACCAAGCTATCCGGTGCAACAATCTTCACTCCATCACCCAATGCCATAATCCAATGTACAAAATGCATGCTGGCAGCTACTTTTACCACAACTCGAAAATGTCCATTGTCCACTTTGGTTATTCTTACATCTTTTCCAAAACGATCTATCATAACTCCTGCCAAACTATTTTCGCACAGAATTTCCACATTCCGCTCTTCCCCATTAAACATATTAAACATCTTTTTGTCATATGTTACCATATCAGGTTCTTTGAATTTACATCTGCCTTCACGAACTTTATTTTCTACTTTTATGCTAAGCATTTTATCTACACGATAATGTTTAATAATTCCTGCATCTGAATCATATCCAATCAGATAGTAATACTCATCATCCCATGATAACCCCCATGGACTGACTTCATATCTCTTACCATCCCGCTTAAGCTCCGCCTCCTTTTTCACATTCCACTGAAAGTACTGAAAAGATATCTTTGAATTCTCAGCTATAGCTGTATGAATTGCATCGACATTTTCCATTATTCCATTGTTCATTGATTTTACACGCCCTGCCACATATACCTGACGCTGCAACATAGTGGCATTATGTTTACTCGTCAAATGTTCTATTTTTTTAATCAACTCATTTGATTTTTCTTCTGTAATAAACTTCGCCGCTGCAACAGAATCTACAAGAAGTTTTAATTCTGCCAATTCAAAATCTCGCTTAACAACCTGATAATGATATGTTTTTCCATACTGCGTCTTTTTTATCTTTATTCCGAATTCATCAAGCCGGGCAATATCATCATACAAACTTTTCCGTTCTGCCGTGACATTATTTGCAGACAGTTTATCTATAATCTCCTGTAATGTAATATCATGATTAGCATCTGTATTGTCCAGAAGAATTTTTGCAAGATACAGTATCTTAAGCTTTTGATTACTCCTAGCTCCGCGTCTTTGCTTTTCAACTAATATTTCCATTTTCTCTGCCATTAAAGCACCCCCTAATATTTAAATTATAACTATTATATTCTATCATTTTTATAATAGCAACATTCCTTTTCTCTAACACCTACAGAAAGTGCCATCAGTGACTTCTTACTAATATCTGACAATCAGAACAAAGAATGTGCCTGCGGCGGTCGCTTGCGACACCTACCTTATACGCCGCAGTGCGCATCCTCGCGGAGTGTTTTTTACTTTACAGGAAAGCAATTTCCT
>OLQD01002155.1_pt1 | contig 14789 bp, 9 predicted proteins | sample 1672841 | NCBI WGS metagenome assembly OLQD01 (sample SAMEA3136729, study PRJEB25190) | human gut metagenome | biome: human gut; feature: human-associated habitat; material: faeces | place: Austria | collected 2013 | reverse complement strand
TATCGACGGTCTGGAAAACGAACGTGCCCGACTGGCGAGAGAACTGCACGACGGGGCTTGCAACGACCTGTTGGCCATCGGAATGGAAATATCATTGCCCGACAGCAACAAGGAGCAGATAGCCGCCCGCATACGGAATGCGCGTACCACGCTCCGCAACATTTCTCACGAACTGATGCCGCCATCGTTTTCGAATGTCGACCTGGAGGAAATGCTGGAGGATTATTTGGAACATCTTGCCGTGCCGGAAACCCTTCGGGTGGAATTTGAAGCAAAGGGCGAGGATTGGTCGCAAATTCCTTCGCAGGTGGCGTATGAGTATTATCGGATAACGCAGGAGGCGATGTCGAATATCGTGAAACATTCCAATGCAACGCTTGCCACGGTTCGTCTGGAGAAAGAAAACGGCAGTCTGTCGCTGACAATCGGCGACAACGGCATGAACGAAAAGAATAGCGGAAAAGAAGGAATCGGACTCCGCACAATAAAAGACCGGGCCGGAAGTATCGGTGCAGAATGCCAATGGCGTCTGGATGATAACGGTTCCCGACTGACAGTTACTTTAAATCTGGTTTAGACATGATGGATGAAAATACTTGCATATTGGTAGTGGACGACCATCCGATTGTATCGCATGGCGTGAGTGTATTGTTGACGGCTGCTATGCCGGCTGTGAAAACGGAACAGGCCCACAACGGAGCGGAGGCATTGAAAAAGGCCCAGACGCATACGTTTCAGGTGTTTGTGCTGGATGTGGAACTGCCCGACATGTCGGGTGTAAAACTGATGGAGGCTTTGCGGGAGAAACAGCCCGATGCTGCTTTTATCTATCACACGATGCACGATGAAATGTGGGTAGTCAAGCAACTGATGGAAAGCGGTGCCGACGGCATTGTGCTGAAGAGCGACAATGTGCGTGAACTGATTTCGGCTGTTGAGGCCGTGCTCGAAGGTGACTGCTATTTCAGCCGTCAGTTCGAATCGTTCTGCCGTTCATGCGAGCAGGAAATGGTGCCTTCGGACAGAGAACTGGGCATTTTGAAAGGCCTTGCAAAAGGACGGAGCTCGAAAGATATTGCCGAAGAACTGTTCATTTCCGAGAATACCGTGGAATTCCATCGCAAACGCCTTTTCCGGCGGTTGGGTGCCGCCAATATGGCAGAGTTGCTGATGAAGGCCGTTGAGCGCGGACTGTTGTTGGTATAATGTCGTTTCATGCTACGGAAATCCGTAGAATTTAGGCAGTTATGTGATTTTTGCGTAGTAAGATTGCCAAGGTTGTGAAAGTAAAGGCATATATTTGTAATGGCGGTTGGATAGATTTGTTCCGACCGTTTCGTCAGTGCGTTTCTAACCCATTATTGAAATAATAATTAAAACACATATTCGGTATGAAAAAAATTGTTCCACATTTTTTGTTGAGCCTTCTGCTGTTGGTCGGCGCGTTGCCGGCCTGGGCAATAGTGCAAGGCGATTTTGAGTACACTTTTGGTAGAGGTTATGCTACTGTAACGGCTTTTAACGGAGAGGGTCTTTGTGTCGTTCCCGACACGATTTACTACAATGGCAAAGCCTACTATGTAAATAGTATTTCGTTGAAAAACAATGACAAGGTGAAGGGTGTGAAAACTACTTCGAATAACACCCATGTCAGCTTGAATGCTTGTAATGCGGTGAAAACCATTGAACTGGGTGGCGAGTTTTCGTTCACTCCGGCTGAATTCCAGAAATTCAGCAATACAAAATATTCTCTTATAAGTGTCAGACTTTCGAACATGACAGTTGAGAATCTGACAATTTCGGGTAGTGGAGTCACTGTGAGTCAAGGATATAGCAATAAAGATGATAAGTCTACTTTTTTGGATATAGAAAACTTGACTATCGATTGTCCGTATGTGACATTTGGCGATAATTATCACGATGGAATTGCCAATATCCGATTGACTAAGAATGTCAAATACATAGCTCGGAATATATTTCTCAGCAGTGCGCTTGAGATGGAGAGTCAGGATTTTGAGTGTCTGGTAGGAGGCGTTTTTGCATCCCATAAATTGGATGAGATTTTCTACAAAGACAGTTTCGGTAGTGCATTTTACAATGCAGAAATAAATGTGGTGAATGCTTCGCCAACAGGCGGCTATCCAAAAGATGCCAAATGGATAGGCACGTTGAACTTGCCGGATAATATCACCGAGTTCAAACACGAAGATAAAAAGGTATGGCCCGACAAAGTGGTAGGTGCCGGTTTGAAGTCGGTTTCCTATGCTCTGCCGTTTTATTCTGTTCCGGATTTGTTCTATGACTTCAATGGAGATGGGAAAATGGGATTTGTTGCCTATGACGGTTCATGGGACAAGACCTATTATCTGTTTGAAAATAGCAAAAAGCAGCAGGAAGTGAAGTATGTATCACAGTCGCGGACTGAGCCTTGTTACAGAGTTGTAGACCTTAACAATTCTGGAAATCTGGTTGTGGCTCTGGATTGGTGGAATACTTACAGACTGGGAGCCGACTACAGCATGGAGAAAATGGATTTTCCCAAATTCCTGACGATTGCCGACTACGACAACGACGGACGTATCGACCTGCTGGCTCACGATGATAAGTCGGTTGCCTATCGTCAGTTGTCAGACGGCACATTTGTGAAAAATATTTTCAATTTGACAAACAATAAGGAAGACGTCTATACCGTACAGGCTGAAAGCGACGGAAACTGGATTAACAGTCTGCCGTCGTTGGATCAGGGTTGGATGATTGACGGTACACCACCATCGTTCAATACCATATCGCTGGTTTCCGACTTGACTAAGGACGGAATGCCGGAACTGGTGGGATATGACGGTGTCATGTATTATTTGAGCGACAACAATTATTATGTCAGTTCTGAAGTCGGACAGATTTTCCAGTGTGATTTGGACGGTAACGGCGTACTCGACTATGTGCTGTTCGATGAAAAGGAGGAAACCGTCTATTTGATGATGTATGGCAGTGAAGGAAAATACACATCGAAAACGTTGGTTACCAACGGTGTGATTTCCAATGTGTATTGCCGCGATTTTGACCGTGACGGAGACATCGACATCCTTTTGCCGATGGATTATACTACCAGTAGCGGCTACAGCTTCCTGATGTTCTATCGAAACGACGGTAACGGCGTTTTCAAGAAAAAGGAAGTGGCTTTTCAAGAAGAGTTGAGGTTTGGCGGCTGTCAGGACATCGACGGTGACGGACTGTATGAAATTTGGGGAGAAACCGTCAATGCCGATTATAGCATATATCGTGTTGACATTCAGGACGACTTTACAGCTTCGGCTTCATTGTTGTTGTCAAAAACACATGCCGATTTTGATGAAGACGTGCATCGTTTTATAGTGGGCGATTTTGATAACGATGGGTATATGAACTATATTTATCCGGCTAGTGGTTTTACATGTTCGCTGATTGAAGAGAATAAGAATACGGCACCAAAAGTAATGGCGAAGCCTACGGCTTATTACGACAGCCGTTCGGGACGTGTGCGTATCCAGTGGACTGCCGGTGAAGATACGGAAACGTCAGCCTGCGATTTGACATACGAACTGCGTATAGGCACGGCTCCGGGCAAGGGCGACATTCTCAATGCGGCATCGCTTGCCGACGGCCGTCGTCGCACATTGCGCGAAGGTAATATGGGAAGAAACTTGACTACATTGTTCAATCCGGTTCAGTTGACTCCGGGTGCTACATATTATATTTCCGTGCAGGCAATCGATGCCGGAGGATTGGGCGGCCCATGGTCGGAAGAGTTTGTTTACGAACATGAAATTGATAAAGTGGTATTTACTGCCAACCGCAACCGTATTTCTACTGCCGACACGCTGCTTCTGGAAACGGTAGCACGACCGGAAGCCAAATATGTGTGGAACGTAGGCGGTGGAACAATTATTAAGGATGAAGGTTCGCGCATACAGGTTGTATTCAATAATGCCGGTAATAAGACGCTGGGGCTGACAGTGGAATATGGTGGAAAACAGTTGGTGGCTGAAAATAAGGAAATATCAGTGTTGCCGTATGACGAAATAGATGTTTCCGACGATTCCGTTCATTATGGAGTCTGTGCAGATTTCAACGGTGACGGCTATGCTGATTCATTTTCAATCAAAATGTATACTAATGACGGCCAGGGCAATTTTACGTTAGTGCCCAAAACTTTTAATTCGGATTTGTCCGGAGCTCTGTATGGTATATTTGACTTTAACAAGGACGGCTATCTGGATTTTATGATTGACTCAAAAAAAGGAAATATATTCTATAACACCGGTGATGCGGATTTAGACTTCGAGTATGAATTGAAGGATATAACAATCGACGGTGAAAAGTCTAATATAGTTTATTTGGGAGACTTTCGAATGGACTGCAATAACGACGGTTATCCTGAAAGTGTGGATTTCGGTGTTAACGGCTGCTTTATGTTGAATAAGGGTGACAATGTGTCGTATGTTGAGCTTACTAAGTTCAAACTGGAAAACTTCTTTGATGTCAACCATGACGGATTCCCGGATTTCCTGATTGAGCCTGATCGGTCTTCTGACGGTTCTTATTATGATACATACGTGTTGGTGAAGGATTCTACTGCGATGCACAACTATTTGGAACCGCAGCTTATTTTCAGATATCCGAGAGAACTTGGAGAATTTATTGAAATAGGTGAGCATTTATTTGCCGATTTGAATAACGACGGGTTGGTTGACTTGGCAGTACTGGATAGGGCGCAACATTTGCTTAGAGTTGTTCCGGGTGTTCCGATGGAACAATGGCCGGCAACCGAATACATTGAAATCCCGTTGAAAGGTGACTATGATTTCTCTCTTCGTTCTTCCTGGAGACTGAGAGATTGGGACAATAATGGATTTCAGGATGTGATGTTCCAAATTTCTGGCGACAATGTGATTTCGGGTACAGACTATTATCTGGCAATGTTGTTCTATCCAAATTTCGAAGTGGATTTCATTAATTTGCCGACTTCGGAAACGGAACCGTTCCTTCCGATTGCTAATGGGCGTTATCCGCAAGTGGGCGATAGTTATAATAGTGAGTTAATTGTAGGCTATTGCGACAATCAGGCACCGGAAAAGCCGGAAAATGTGATGGCAAAGCAGACGAAAGAAGGCTTGCTGATAACTTGGAATGATGCCGTGGATGATCATACTCCGGGCGTACAGATGCGTTACAATTTCAGTGTTAAGAAAAAAGGTGCTACCGGACCGGGCAGTTTTGTCATCTCTCCGATGAATGCGCTGAACGACAAGGCTACGGTGATATCCTCTTATTTGTATGCTACGACACCTCAGCGGATTGTGCCGCTCAGCTGTCTGGAAGCCGGCGTGACTTATGAAGTGCAGGTGCAGGCCATTGACCTGATGAATGCTGTTTCCCCAATGACGGCACCGGTAGAAGTTACCATTTCCGCTGACGGCTATGTGGAAGCACCGGAAAAAGTAGTGGTTGGAAAAGACGTGGAATTGAAGTATGTGGGTACGGTAGCCGACAGCTATTCGATAGAGCTTGACGGTGGTACGCTGGTAACTGACAAGGGCAACGGAACATTTGTTGCCAAGTGGACGACTGACGGCGTTAAGCAGATTGTGCTGACAGCCGGAACCAATCAAATCCGCTCGGCGGTGACTGTTGTCAAAGCTGCGGATGTGGCGTTTGAAGTGCCGGCAGAAGTGTTTGCCAATGCTCCGCTGAAAGTGCGTGTGCCTGCAGTGTTCTCTGATTTGACAATGGATTGCGGTTTCCGCAGTGAAAGCGACAAGGTGGAAATCAGCTATAATCGTGGTGATTCCATTGCAGAATTCCTGTTCAAGGAAGTCGGTTCGTTCGAAGTTGAATCGTATTGCGAAGATGCCTTGCTGGGCAATACATATACCGGCAGCGTTGCCGTAGTGGCAGAAATGCCGGTGGCTGAAATTGCCCGTGTGAACGTGGACGGAGAAACGGGCGTCTATCGGGTAGAATGGAATGCAGGAGGAATGTCAGAATTGGTTGACCGCGTTGTAGTTGGCAAAGAAACGTCGCGTGTCAACAATTACCTGGTGCTCGACACAGTCCCTGTTTCCGAAGGTCGTTACCTTGACCTTTCGTCAACACCGAAAGTTAAGTCGGAACGCTATGTTGTCCGTCTGTTGGCGAAAAACGGACAGGAAAGCTATGAGAGCGCAGCCCACAAGCCGTTGCATGTGATGCTGAATATGGCAGTGGGTGGCGGCTACAACCTGATGTGGAATGCTTATGAAGGACTGGAAGTTGACACATACTCTATTTTGCGCGGAAGCAGTGCCGATGCAATGGAAAAAATTGCGGAAGTGGCGGGCAGCCAGTTGAACTATACGGATTTGTCGGCTCCGGAAGGCGAAAGTTTCTATGCCGTTTCGTTTGTGCCAGTTGAGAAGCCGCAAACACGTTCGGTTGCCGGTGAATTGCGCTCGAATGTTGTAAGTACAGCAAATGCCCTTCCGACGGTAGGTGTTTCTTCGCTCTATATCCGCAGTCTGGAATCTGAAATGGAACTGGTAGCTGAGCAGCCGCAACTTCACCTCTTTGTAGAAGTATTGCCGCAGGCAGCTACATTTACAAATGTGGTATGGACGATTGTCAGCGGTTCGGAATTGGCAACAATCAATCAAAACGGTCTGTTGAAAGCCAACGGAACTGGTAACGGCGATATTGTGGTACGTGCGACGGCTCTCGACGGTTCCGGCGTGTATACAGAGGTGACAATCCGTTGTGAGGATGCCGGTAGCGGCGTTGACGAGATTGACGACTACGACAGCGAAGACGGCTGGGGATTGAACGTTGCTTACGACCGCGGTGCGGAAACGGTCACTGTCAGCGGCTGGAATCCGAATGAACCTGCGATTGTCTATGTGGTGTCGACAGGCGGCCAAGTGATGGACATTGCCCGTATTTTTGCTCCGGCGTACGCTATTGATTGCAGTCGTTTCGGCTCAGGTGTATATGTTGTGAAAGTGGTCAACGGCAATACGGCTGCTGCAACAAAATTCATATGGAAAAGATAGTGGGAATACCCGATTTGTTATGACAGGTGGAGTCACCCCGGCAGGCAGCAGCTTGTCGGGGTGACTTTTTTCTACGGAAATCCGTAGTTTTCAGGTTGTAAGGTGCAGAAAATACAGATTCTGTTTGGTGGTAGAACTTGATTTTTATACCTTAGAAGGCAATTCTTTAAACACGATAGCTATGAAATGTAGAAAGTTAATGGCAATGCTTGCCGCACTTTTTGTTTCGGTCGGTGCAAATGCACAGATGCAGGTGGATATGACTCCTAATACCGGTAAACTGCAGGGTGGGGCTTCCAAAGTGGTGACTTCTGTTTTTACGGCGGAATTGAAAGGCGGTAAAGTGGTGAAAACCGGAAAACCTGATCCTTGGGGTGAAGTCGGCGTGTATCCGCAGGATGCGGTGCAGACATTTGACAAGGATGGCCGCTTGCTGACTTCGGAAACGGAAATGGACGGAGTGACGACAAAGTGTGAATATGCCTATACCGGCGACAATCTTACGGAGGAAAAACGCTATGACAACGGAGCTCTGTTCTCTGTAAAGCGTTATAGTTATGTGGCAGGAAAATTGTCGGAAATATCAGAGGATATGTTTATAGGAGGAGAGAAATCGACAAATGTTTATCCGGTGGACAATTCGAAAATCAAAACCGATGCGGAGGGAAACACTGTGGAGTACGGATATTCGGAAAGTGATTATGTAAAGAAGGACAAGGAAGGGAAAATAGTGGAGTTTTCGATGAACAATGAAATGGATGGATATGTGGAAGTGCGGAAGTCTGTTTACGACGGACAGGGAAGATTGGTTAAAATGTCTATTGAAGAAGGTGCGGTACTGACTTACTTCTATGACAGTATGGATGAAAAAGGGAACTGGACGCGGCTTGTCATCAAGTCGGACAACGTTCCTATTGGTTTGGTGGAACGCCAGATAACTTATTGACAACTTTTGGATAGGGCAGACCGCAGAGGTTTGCCCTTGTTTTTGACGGAGGTATAAATGCAGTAGACAGTGTGATTTTTTTATTGAATTGAGGCTAAAACGGTTAAATGATATCTTGAAATTGTGTTATTCATTCTAAAATATTACTTTTGCAGACTGAAATATAGGATGAAAAAGTAGATTAGAGTGGAAAATTCGTTACGATTAGACGTTAAGCAGGTTATCGTCAGTAAGATGCCGCGTGCTTCCCGCTTTATTCCGGAATTCGTTTTCCGGAAATTGGCCCGTATCATCCGCCAGGATGAATTAAACCGGATTTCGGGAGAGAATGTCGGAAAAGAAGGACCGGATTTTGCCCGTGGTGTCATGGAGTCGTTGGATATAAAGCTATCCTGTAAAGGTGTTGAAAACCTGCCATCTGAAGGCCGTTATGTCTTTGCGTCCAACCATCCGCTGGGAGGACTTGACGGAATGGCATTGCTGTCGTTTCTGTGCGACCGTTATGACAACCGTGTCAAATGTATTGTAAACGACGTGTTGATGGCTATCAAGCCGCTTCGCAGCGTGTTTCTTCCGATTAATAAATATGGTTCGCAGTCGCGTGAGGCGATGAAGCGTGTGGAGGAAGCCTATGCGGGCGACGAGCAGATATTGATGTTCCCTGCCGGTCTGTGTTCGCGAATGAACGATAAAGGGGAAGTTTGCGACTTGGAATGGCAGAAATCATTTATAACCAAGAGTGTTGAAACCAAGCGTGATGTAATTCCTGTGTATTTTGAAGGCTTGAATTCAAAGTTCTTCTATCGGTTTGCAAGAATAAGAAAACGCCTGGGCATTAAATTTAATATTGAACTGATTTTCCTTCCGGCCGAGATGGTAGATGCCAAGGGAAAATCGTTCACTTTCCATTTTGGGAAGCCTATCCCTTACACGACATTCGACAATAGTCGTTCGAAAAAGGAATGGGCTGCATACGTTAAATCAGTTGTATATAGTCTTGCGGAAAAGAAATGAATAGAATGAAAGTTGAGAGCATCATTGCTCCGGTACATAAAAGTTTGCTGAAGATGGAGCTCACGGAAGCCCGCTTCTTGCGTACAACCAACAAGGGACATAATGAAATTTACATCGTCGATTCCCAAAATTCACCGAACGTGATGTGGGAGATTGGCCGTTTGCGTGAAATCGCTTTCCGTGCGTCCGGCGGAGGTACGGGAAAAAGTGCCGATATCGACGAGTTTGACCTTATGGACGAACCTTGCCAACAGCTTATTGTGTGGAATCCGGATGCCGAGGAAATTATCGGAGGCTACCGTTTCCTGCTGGGCGAAAACATAAAGATGGATGAAAACGGAGTACCTCATATCGCCATGTCGCATATGTTCAAATATTCTCCAAAATTCATCAAAGAAATTCTGCCCTATACCATTGAATTGGGACGTTCGTTTGTTTCTGTTGAGTATCAGTCAACAAAGGCAGGGGCAAAAGCGTTGTATGCTTTGGACAATCTGTGGGACGGACTTGGCGCGTTGGTAGTGGTATATCCCCAAATCAAGTATCTGTTTGGAAAAATGACCATGTATCCGAGCTATCCGATGGAGTGCCGTAACATGATTCTCTACTTCTTAGACAAATATTTCCATGACGACGAAAAACTGGTAGAACCGATTCAGCCGTTGGATGCCAACATTAACGTGGCACGTATGCAGCGACTGTTTGTAGGCGGCAGTTTCAAGGAGGACTATAAGATTCTTAACACACAGGTGCGTGCAGCCGGTTTCAATATTCCTCCATTGGTGAACTCTTACATGAACCTTTCTCCGAAAATGAGGATGTTGGGTACTGCCATCAATGATGAATTCGGTGATGTGGAAGAAACGGGTATCTTCTTTGCCATAGCTGAAATCTATGAAGAAAAGAAAATCCGTCATATCCGTACGTTCTACGAGCGTTTTATCGACTATCGTAAGGATTTGATTCACCGTATCCGTGAATATGCGCGGAACAGAAATAAATAGTGATAATGAAAAAATGGTTTTTTCTTGCAGCAGTTGCCTTGACGGCAATGGGGCTGCATGCCGAGACGCCGCTGCAGTTCCGTGCTGAGGCGTTCGGAAATGTGGGGACCGGGGATTTGGCTCCCTACTACATGATGTCGAACAACGGAGGGGTGCTGACGCAGGGCAAAACTGCCGCTGTAAGGGCGAAGGCATGGAAGGATTTTGACCTTTCCAAGCGTTTCAGCTATTCCTTCGGGGTGGATGCTCTTACGGGATATGCTTCGTCTACGGACTATATGCATTGTTTCCCGACAGAAGACGGCGAAATGGTGCCGGTGGCACGCCGTCCGTCAGCAGCGTGGCTGCAACAGCTGTATGGAGCTGTGAAATATCGTGGCGTGTTTCTGTCATTTGGAATGAAGGAACTGAATTCTCCGCTTTTGAACACAGAGTTGGGTAGCGGTGACTATATTCAGTCAAACAATGCCCGTCCGATGCCGGAACTTCGTGCCGGGTTTGTCGACTTCCAGGATATTCCGTTTACAAACGGCTGGGTACAGATTCAAGGTGAAATTATGTATGGAAAATACATTGATGGAAATTGGCTGGAGGAGCACTATAATTATAAACAGCACTTTATCAATACTGGAATCTGGGCACACTACAAGCGTATGTATTTCCGGACAAAACCCGAGAAACCGTTTTCGGTTACTGTCGGTATGCAGGTTATGGGACAGTATTGCGGAAATGCAAAGACTTACAAAAACGGTGTGTTGGTAAAGGAAGATCCGTATGATGTAGGTTTCGATGAATTTTTGAATATGTTTATTCCGGGTGCTGGCGGATCGAATTTCGGCGATTCGCAGTATGTTTTTGGAAATACGCTTGGTTCATGGGATTTTGTGGCCCGCTACCGCCTGAAAGATAAGACAGAATTGAAGGCTTATTTCCAGTGGCCGTATGAGGATGGTACTGGTATCGGCAAAATGAACGGATTCGATGGCATTTGGGGATTGGAATATCAGAACAAAGACCCAAAAGGAATTGTTTCCGGCGCCGTTGTCGAATACATCGATTTTATGCACCAGAGTGGTCCAACCCATTGGGCTCCAAATGACCATCCGGGAACGGAAATGACCGACCACGCTACCGGTGGTGACAACTATTATAATAATTTCCGTTACAACAGTTATATGTATTACGGAATGTCGAAGGGAACGCCATTTATCCCGTCGATTATCTACAATACAGACGGGTATATGGCGGTGGTTCATAACCGTATCCGTGGATTTCATGCCGGTGTGAGCGGTTATATTTACTCACCGCTGAAATATCGGGTGTTGGTTTCCTATCGCAAGTCGTTGGGTACTTATGGCGCTCCGCTTCTGGAACCGTTGCACGACACTTCTTTCATGGTGGAAGGAACTTACAGTTTCCCTCAGGTGAAGGGGCTTGACCTGAAAGGTCAGTTGGCTGTCGACCGTGGTAATCTGTTGGGCAATAATTTCGGTGTGATGTTCTCGTTGAGCTATAACGGACTTTTTAATGTGTTTGGAAAATGAAAGCGATTTATTCTAAGATAATCTGTACGCTGGCGTTGCTTTTTGTGCTGACCGGCTGTGTACAGAACAATGGCAATATCGGTCCGTGGTTCGGACAGTGGAAGGTGGAACGCCTGACAATTGACGGTAAGGATGACCCGGATTATGCCGGAAATGCCTTTTTCCGCTTTCAGGCGTCTGTGTTTTCCGTATGTATTTCTTATCCGGAAAACCATACTTCGGGAACTTATTACGGGACATGGACAGAAAATGGCGACTATGTGGATGTCGTATTCAATACGAAGGAAAGCGCTGTGCCGCCTCATGTATATTTAAAAGAACAGTTCCGTTTTCGGGTGATTGAAAACAATCACAAGACAAAAATCCTTGAATTTGTTGATGAGGACACGGGTATAACTTATACCTACTATTTGAAAAAGTGGTAAATTGTGTAATGTCAATTTATTGTCGTAACTTTGCAATAGAATAATAAAATTTACATAACCGATGAATTTTGTAGAAGAACTCAAATGGCGCGGTATGGTGCACGATATGATGCCGGGTACCGAAGAACAGCTTCAGAAAGAAATGACTACGGCTTACGTGGGTATTGACCCTACGGCCGATTCTCTCCATATTGGACACTTGGTGAGCGTGATGATTCTTCGTCACTTCCAACGTTGCGGCCACAAGCCTATCGCTCTGGTTGGCGGTGCAACGGGTATGATTGGCGATCCTTCCGGCAAGTCGGCAGAACGTAATCTGTTGACAGAAGAAGTGTTGCGTCACAATCAGAAATGTATCAAAAAGCAACTTTCCAAATTCTTGGATTTTGAATCGGATGCTCCGAATGCTGCTGAATTGGTGAACAACTACGACTGGATGAAGGACTTCTCTTTCCTCGACTTTGCCCGTGAGGTAGGCAAGCACATCACAGTCAATTACATGATGGCGAAAGAATCCGTAAAAAAACGTCTTAACGGCGAAGCCCGTGACGGACTTTCCTTCACTGAATTTACTTATCAGCTGCTTCAGGGCTATGACTATCTGCACCTCTATGAAACGAAGAACTGCAAGTTGCAGATGGGCGGTTCTGACCAATGGGGCAACATTACTACCGGTGCCGAACTGATTCGTCGTACCAATGGCGGTGATGTATTTGCTTTGACTTGTCCGTTGATTACGAAGGCTGACGGCGGTAAGTTTGGTAAGACTGAATCCGGTAACGTATGGCTGGATGCCCGTTACACTTCTCCTTACAAGTTCTATCAGTTCTGGATGAATGTCAGCGACAGCGACGCTGAACGCTATATCAAAATCTTCACTTCTCTTTCTCGTGAAGAAATCGAAGCATTGATTGCTGAACACAATGAAGCTCCGCATTTGCGTGTACTTCAAAAGCGTCTGGCTAAGGAAGTGACGGTGATGGTACACTCGGAAGAGGACTACAATGCTGCTGTTGATGCTTCCAACATTCTTTTCGGTAATGCAACTGCCGAAACGCTTCACCGTTTGGATGAAGACACATTCCTTTCTGTTTTTGAAGGTGTGCCGCAATTCAAGGTGTCGCGCGATCTGCTTGCCGGAGGTGTGAAGGCTGTTGACTTGCTTGCTGAGCATGCCAAGGTGTTCGCTTCAAAAGGCGAAATGCGTAAGCTCGTTCAAGGTGGCGGTGTTTCCGTCAACAAGGAAAAACTTGAAGCATTCGACAAGGAACTTACAGCCGACAGCTTGTTGAACGGGAAATATCTGCTCGTGCAGCGTGGAAAGAAGAACTACTACCTTGTAGTGGCAGAATAACAGATTATACATTGCTAAAATATTAAGCGAAAGCCGGAGATGTTTGCCGGCTTTCGCTTTTTTTGCTTTATTCTTGATAAGGTGGTTATAATTTGTAACCGCTTTGTGATAAAACCTAATCAATTTGTTAATAGTTATTTATGCTTAAAGGGATAATTTGAGGCTTGTATCAATGCTAAATATATCGTTATATGTTAATTTTAACAGTTGGTAGTCATGAAGGAATCTCACTGCAGAAAAGTGACAAATCAAAAGATAGAGGATAATATTTTACTTGAATCCAATATTTTTAAGTGTTAAAGCCGGATTAAATTGTAAGAAAACCGGTGCAGTTAACTTTGAAAATGACATTGATACGAATGTGAAAAACCTTCCTTTGAATGTGGAGTGTGCTGCCAAGTGTAAGCAGAAGAAATTGTAATTATTTGGTAAAATCTTGTGAATTAAAGTGTTGTATCGGGAGGGAGACTGCTGACTGCTTCTCATACGATTTTAAACCTATCTTGCCGAAAGTAAACAAAAAAATGTAAAAGAAATATTGCAATCTTAAAAAAATAGATGTAACTTAGCAAAGTGCTATCAGAAAAGCGGAAAAACTGCAATTTGGATTGCTGGAATTACTTTATGGTTAAAACCTGAAATCTGAAGAGCGTGTAAATCTTCCTTTGATTCTTAATTTCACTGGTTGAAATTAACAGAATTGAAGGGTGGGTGTGCTTACGATTTATAACAAAGCAACTAATTTGAAATTTAATTGTGTGTTTATATATAAATTGAATTTTTAAATTTATGAGACTTAAGAAATTTGTCATTTTGCTAACGATGGCGTTGCTTTCATTGCCTGCTTTCGCACAGGTGAAGGTGACTGGTGTCGTTACGTCTGCCGACGATGGACTGCCCATTATCGGTGCAACAGTTTTATTGAAGGGCAACACTTCAGTAGGTACTGCGACTGACATTGATGGTCGCTTCACTTTAAATGTGCCTTCTACCGACTCGCATTTGGTCGTTTCCTATGTGGGTATGAACACGAAGGAGGTAAAAGTTTCAACTTCTGAGATGGAAATTGTGCTTGATTCTAACTCGCAAGTTCTTGATGAAGTGGTTGTAACCGGTATGGGTAAGATGGATAAGCGTTTGTTCTTGGGTTCAACTGACCAGATTGATGCCAAGAATGCTAAATTGGACGGTGTGGCTGATATCAGCCGTTCATTGGAAGGTAAGTCTGCCGGTGTGTCTGTCCAAAACGTTTCCGGTACTTTCGGTACTGCTCCAAAAATCCGCGTGCGTGGTGCAACATCTATTATGGGTGCATCAAAACCGCTTTGGGTTGTTGACGGTGTGGTGATGGAAGACGCTGTTGAAGTAGACGCTGACGACTTGTCATCGGGTGATGCTGTGACAGTGATTTCTTATGCTATCGCAGGTTTGAACTCGGACG
>OLQD01002152.1_pt1 | contig 14813 bp, 10 predicted proteins | sample 1672841 | NCBI WGS metagenome assembly OLQD01 (sample SAMEA3136729, study PRJEB25190) | human gut metagenome | biome: human gut; feature: human-associated habitat; material: faeces | place: Austria | collected 2013 | reverse complement strand
ACTACGCCCGCGCCGCGCACATCCACAGCGCCATCCTGAGCTATCTGGAGCTGCACCCGCAGAACTTCTACCAGATCAACGCCGACGTGGACGGCACCCAGTTCGTCACCGCCCGCGGCTGGGAGGACCTGTCTAATCTGCTGGACACCTACGAGCAGTTGGGCCTGCAGGCCGATGAGGACCTCATCAAGGAATACATCCAGCACCCGAAGATCGCTGAGGACTTCTCGGCCTATCTGGACCTTTACTATAAGTACCGCGATGACTACGGCGTGGAGGAGATCCTGGCCGGGCAGGCAAAGCCCGCCGTGTTCGCCCGGCTGCTGCAGGCCCCGTTTGACGAGCGACTGTCGCTGGTCAGCCTGCTTCTGGCGGGCCTGAACACCCGGTTTGCTGCGTCCCGGCAGGCAGATGCGGTGGCCGATGCCTGCTATGCCTTCCTGCGGGAGACGAAAAAGGCCCTTGCCACCCTGCCGGACGATCTGCCGGACGGCTCTGCAGAGCTGTTCAGCCAGCAGATCGCAGACTACGATGCCGAGACCCAGCATCAGCGGGACGCGGGCCTGCTGAGCCACGACGCCCTGACCACCCGCCTGCAGGTGCAGGCCGTGCTGCGCCGGTGGGAAGGCGAACTGCGCCGCGCCAACGCCGCCGGGACCCAGGAGGCCTTTGAGTTGCTGCGTGGGCAGTTCCAGACGCTGGCCGATGACCGCGAAAAAGCTCAGCAGACCGCCAGCGCGGCGCTGGAAGCAGCCTTTGACTTTATGGAGCAGGCCTTTGCCGAGAGCCAGGAAATGGTGGTGTTCGTCACCGAGCTCACCGTGAACCCGGTGTCCCATGCTTTCCTCACCGAGAACGGCTGCGAGCGCTATTTCCAGTACAACAAGGATCTGCTGCTGGACCACCGCAAAGCTGCCCTGCAGCAGGAGCTGGCCGCTGAGCAGCGCCGCCACGGGGGCGTGTGAGCCATGTGGGAAAATGTCCGGTTCAGCATGAACAGCACCATGCCGTTGTTTTTCGTCATGCTGCTGGGCTATGTGCTGTACCAGAAAAAGTTCCTCAGCGATGCATTCGTGGCCGGGGCCAACAAGTTTGTGTTCTATGTGGCGCTGCCGGTGCAGCTGTTCCGGGACCTGGCCGCCACCGATGTGCGCGCGGCCTTTGACGGGGCCTATGTGCTGTTCTGCTTCGTGGTCACACTGGTCAGCATCCTGGGCATCTGGGTGCTGGCGAAGCTGTTTTTGCCGGACAAGCGCCTTGTGGGCGAGTTCGTGCAGGTGTGCTACCGCTCGTCGGCAGCCATTCTGGGAACTGCCTTTCTGCAGAGCATCTACGGCACGGCGGAGATGTCCAGTATGATGATCCTGGGCAGCGTGCCGCTGTACAACGTGATGGCGGTGGTTATCCTGATGCTGGAAGGCCCGGAGGCGGCCCAGGCAGGCAGCATGACAGCAAAGCTGAAAAAGAGCGTGAAAGGCATCCTGACCAATCCCACATTGCTGGGCATTGCCGCCGGGTTTGCCTGGAGCCTGCTGGGCCTGCCCATGCCCACCATGGCCGGCAAGACCCTCTCCAGCATTGCCAGCCTGACAAGCCCGCTGGCGCTGCTGGCCATCGGGGCCGGGTTCAAGGGCCGCAAGGCGCTGGGCTACCTGCGCCCCACGGCTGTGGCAACTGCCGTCAAGTTGATGGCCCTGCCGGCGCTGTTCCTGCCGGTGGCGGTGCATCTGGGCTTTACGGACGAAAAACTGGTGGCCCTGCTGGTGATGCTGGGCAGCATTGCCACGCCAAGCTGCTATGTTATGGCAAAGCAGATGGGCCACGAGGGCGTGCTTACCGGCAGTGTGTGCGTCACCACCACCCTGTTCAGCGCATTCAGCCTGACTTTCTGGCTGTTTTTGCTGCGGAGCATGGGCTGCATCGCCTGAACGAAACCTGAAAAAGCTGAGCACCTGCCAGACGGCGGATGCTCAGCTTTTTGTTTTTGCGGTATTTTGAGGTCGGCTCAGTCCAGCCACAGCTTCCCTTCGCAGGCCAGCACCTGGTCCAGGATCATGCGAGACACCCGTGCTCCGTACACGATGGCGGGGTGGTCGTTGTACTCAATGATGTCGTGGAAGTCCTTGTTCATCAGCACGATGACATACTCCCCATAGGGCGTGTGCACGATGCCGCCGTCGTTGCGGCAGTCGTTCATGCTGCCGCTTTTGCTGGCCACCCAGAGCAGCTCCGGGGCCCCGGTCTCCTCGCAGTCCAGATAATACTGCGGGAAGTCCTTGGTCAGCATGGTGTTGTAGTGCTGCTGACGCAGGATGGCCAGCATCTCGACGCTGGCGGCTTTGCTCACCAGGGTGCCCCGAGCCATCTGGGCCAGCAGGGAAGCGTAGTCCCGGGGCGTGGTGGTGCCCAGCTGCCGGTACCGGTCAAAGTGCAGGGCGTTGTGCAGTACTGTGTGGGCAAAGCCCAGCTCCCGGATGCAGGCGTTGATGGTGTCCAGCCCCAGGTAGTCGATGAGCATGTTCGTGGCGATGTTGTCTGAGCAGATGATCATCATGGTGGCGGTGTCCTTCACCTTGAGGCGGGCCCCCACGCCCAGGGCACGCAGCATGCCGCTGCCGTCCACGAACTGGCTGGCCTCGTATTCGATCTCGGCGGAAAGATCCGCCATGCCGTGCTCGGCCTGCAGGTAGAGCGCCGCCAGCAGAAAGGCCTTGATGACCGAGGCCGTCTCAAATTCCTCGTCAGCCCCGCGCTCCACGGTGTGGCCCTGCAGGTCGTCCACAAAAACGCTCATCCTGCCCTGATAGGAATACAGTTCGGCGTCGATGCGCTTTTCCAGTGTCATGTTCTTGTCCATTGCGGTACGCTCCCGTCTGTTTTACAGGTTGTGCTCAAAGAAATCCCGGGCATTGCGCCAGAAGATGCGCTCCACCTCGTCCTCGGTAAAGCCGGCCCTGCGCAGGGCGTCGGCCAGCAGCGGAATGTCCGCCGCTGTTTCCAGCTGGTGGTGGCCGTCGATGCCGTCAAAGTCGCTGCCCAGGGCCAGCACCCCGATGCCGCCCACCTGCTTGTAGTGGGCCGCGTGCTCTGCGATGCGCTCCACCGTGCTGCGGCAGGCTTCCGGGTGAGCGGGATCGGTGTCCAGGAAAGCAGCATAGTAGTTCAGCCCCGCGATGCCGCCTTTTTCGGCCAGGGCGCGGATCATCGCGTCCGTCAGGTTGCGGGTGTGGGGGCACAGGGCGCGGCAATTGGAGTGGCTGGCCGCAAAGGGGCGGGTGCCGTGTTCCACGATGTCCCAGAAGCCCCGGTCAGAAAGATGGCTCACGTCCACGATCATGTGCAGGCGCTCCATCTCGGCCAGAAAGGCAAAGCCCGTCTCGGTCAGGCCGCGCTGGGTCTGAGCCGCCAGCGGCCCGCCGGGGTTTGCCTGCGGGGCGGCCAGCTCGTTGTCGTGGTTCCAGGTCAGGGTCATCATGCGCACGCCCAGCTCATACATCCGGCGCAGCACGCCCAGGCTGCCCTTGCAGCAGCCGCCCTCCTCCACGGTGAGCAGGCCGCTGATCTTTCCGGCTTCGGCGTTTTTGCGGATGTCGGCCGCCGTGTACACCGGGGCAATGCGGTCCGGGTATTTTGCCATGATCCGCTTGAACACGTCGATCTCTTCCAGCGCCGTCACCAGCAGGTCGGCACCGGGGGTGGGGTCGGCCAGGTTCACAAACGCGGCCAGACATTGCAGCATATAGTCTCCGGCCTGCAATTTTTCCAGGTCGATGTGCAGATCATTGTGGGCAAAGCTCGCGGGGGTGCCATTCTTTTCGGCACGGCGCAGCTCGCTGAGGGTATCACAGTGCAGATCCCAAACCTTCATAATGCTTTCTCCTTATGCTTCTTCGCCCAGCAGCTGCAGCAGCTCCTCAGGCTTCATGGACAGGATCGTGCCGTCGGCCGAGCCGGTGACGGTGTCCGCCAGCGATTGCTTAGCCTGCTGCAGCTCCACGATCTTTTCTTCAATGGTGTCCTGTGCAATAAGCTTATACACCTGCACAGGGTTCTTCTGACCGATGCGGTAGGCGCGGTCGGTGGCCTGATTCTGGGCCGCCACGTTCCACCACGGGTCGTAGTGGATGACGATGTCGGCCGCGGTCAGGTTCAGGCCGGTGCCGCCGGCCCGCAGCGAGATCAGGAATACGCTGGCTTCCCCGGCATTGAAGCGGCGCACCAGCTCGGCACGCACCGGCTTGGGGGTGGAGCCCTGCAGAGTGAAGTGGCTCACCCCGGCCTCGTCCAGCCGCTGGGCCAGCAGGTCCAGCATGGAGGTGAACTGGCTGAACAGCAGGATGCGGTGGCCGCCCTCCACGGCGGCGGTGACCAGCTCCATGCAGGCGTCCAGCTTGGCGCTGCCGCCGGACCAGTTGTCAGCCACAAGGCGGGGGTCGCAGCAGATCTGCCGCAGCCGCATGAGCACCGCGAACACCGCCATTTTGTCCTCCGGTTTCGCGGCGCGCAGCTTCTCGCGGGCGTCCACCACGGCGGCAAGGTACAGCTTGCGCTGTTCGGTGTCCAGCTCGATGCGGTGGACATTTTCGGTCTTGGGCGGCAGCTCCCGCAGCACATCCGCCTTCATGCGGCGCAGGATGAACGGCCCGGTGAGCTGATTCAGCCGCCGCACGGCGTTGGCATCTTCCTCCTGCACGATGGGCTTTTCAAACCGGGCACAGAAGTTCTTGTACGGCGGCAGATAGCCCGGCATGAGGAAAGAGAAGATGCTCCACAGCTCGCCCAGCCGGTTCTCCACCGGGGTGCCGGTCAGGGCAAAGCGTACCTGACTGCGGACCTGGCACACGGCCTTGTATTTCTGGGTGGTATGGTTCTTGATGGCCTGCGCTTCGTCCAGGATGCAGGCATAGAAGGGCTGTTCGGCGTAGCGGTCCTCATCGCGGCGCAGCAGGTCGTAGCTGGTCACCACAAGATCGGCCTCTGCCCACCGGCGGGCCAGCACAGCGCGGTGGGCGGCGTCGCCGTCCATCGCCACACAGGTGAGCTGCGGGGTGAACTTTTTGCATTCTTCCTCCCAGTTCAGCACCAGTGACGCCGGGCACACGATGAGGCTGGGCAGGGGCTGCCCGCCCTCCTTGAGGGCCAGCAGGTAGCTCAGCACCTGCAGGGTCTTGCCCAGGCCCATATCGTCGGCCAGGATGCCGCCCATGCCGTAGCCGTCCAGCGTGCGCAGCCAGCGGTAACCGTCCCGCTGATACTTGCGTAGCACGCTGTGCAGGGACTGGGGCGGGGTATACTCGCTGTCCTTCACGGCATGGAAGCTGCGGCTGATGCGGCGGAATGCGTCGTCGCGGCTGAAGCGCAGGCCGTTCTGGCCCGAAAGTGCCCAGTCCAACGTGGGGGCGCGGTAAAGCGGCAGTTCCGCATGTCCATCTTTGAGCTTTGCGCCGGACAGCTCCAGCGTTTCGTTCAGCTCGTCCAGCCCTTCCAGATTGTCGTCCAGCCGCAGCAGGCGGCCGTCGCGCAGGCGGTGGTAGCGTTTTTTCTGGTGCAGGGACTGCAGCAGCTCCCGCAGCTCTGCGGTCGGGAACTCGCCGGTGTCCACCTCCAGGTCCAGTACGCTGCCGTGCACCGACACGCCCACCGAAATTTTGGGCGGGGCGGCCTGCAGATTGCGAAAGGCGTCGCTCAGGTACACTTCACCTTCGTCCATCAGGGCGGGCACGCCCTCTTCCAGCAGGCGGTACAGCGGCTCTTCGTCCGTGACCATGTACTGTCCCGGCTCGGTGGGGTCCGGCTCCAGCCAAGTGGCCAGCAGCCGGTCGGCCCGGCGTTCGGCGCGGGTGTCCCGCAGCAGGCCCGCCGGGGCCGGGCCGGAGGGGGTGATCCGGTCCTCTCCGTACAGGAATTCGGCGTGAGCGGTCACGGTCATACCACGGTCGCGGGGCGCATCCAGATAGAACTGCACCACGGGTTCCAGCGGGATCTGGTTCAGCAGCAGGCGTTCCGGGTCCACGATGGTCAGCTTGCTGCCCAGCTCCGGCAGCACATAGCTGCAGAATTCGGTGGCGTCGGCACTGGTGAAAAACAGGCTTTTGCCGCACAGCGCCTGCAAAGCCGGAAGGATGCGGGCACTGGAAGCCCGCTGCAGCCGCCACAGGGTGTCGGCGCTGTAAAGATAATCGTAGTCCAGCCCGTGCACTGCGTTCAGGGCCGGGAGGGTGTCGATCTGCACACCGCCCCGGCGGCGCTGCACCGTCATGGTGATGACGGGCAGGCCCTCCTGCAGAGCGTAGCCGCCCAGCGTGCCGGTGGGCGCATACAGCTGCACCAGCGCGTCAAAGATCTCACCGGTCAGCGGCAGACCGCCTGCCGGGGCATCCGACGCCGCATAGCTGTAGCTGCGCACCACGTTGGTCTCCATGCTCTGCTTGGCGTTCACCTGCCGACGCAGCAGCTGCAGCAGCTGACGGCTCTCTTCGTCAAAGGCGTCCCAGCAGTGCACAAAGGTCAGAAAGCGGCCATAGCCGGCACTGCGGCCATGCTCCACATCGTCCAGCAGGGCAGGGATGCTCTTGACCACATACTGCCGCCCCCGCTCCCGGTTGGCGATGCGCAGCCGCAGCCACGGCTGCCCGCCGGACAGCATGGTCAGCTCCGGTTCCAGCTCCACAAAGCCGGTGTCCTGAGGGGGATCTCCGGCCTCGCCCAGGTCCTGCAGGGCACTCTGCTGGTAGGTCTCCAGCAGCTTGCGGGCCTCCTGGTCGGTGACGGGGGCGTCGCCCCGCCACTTGCGGCCGAACAGCATTTCCAGCCCGGAAGCATAGCTGTCCTTCCGGGAAGCGGCGGGGTTCAGCCCGTCGGTGCCGCGCACCACGCCCGGGATGGTTTCCGGGGCGGCCGGTGCCTTGGGGGCCGGGTGCTTGGCCGCATCCTCCAGCAGCAGCGCGCCGATGTGCTTGCAGTAGGTGCCGTCACCGTTCTGGTTGTAGGGACAGTCGCAGGAGGCACTGACAAAGCTGCCGTTCTCCCGCAGCCAGACCTGTGTATAAAAACAGTCGGCTCCATTGCCCTGCACCAGCGCCGAGACATGGCGTACGCCATCCTCGTTGGTGGTGCAGCTGCTCTGCAGGATGCGGCGGCGGTATTTCTGGGCACGCTCAAATACCATTTCGCCCAGCAGTGTGCGGATCTCGTCTGCGTCCATGGTCGTTTTCCCTCCCCGGTCGATTCGTAAAACGGTTCTTATCTTATAAGAATACCGCACCCGCTGCCCGGATGCAAGGGCCAACCCCGCCCCGATGCACAAAAAATACCGCCCTCTGTATCACAGGTACAGAGGGCGGTATCGTGCGAATTGCTGCTTATTGGGCGCTGCCGGTTTCGGCGTCAGTCTCAAGGGCGCGTTCGCGGATCTTTTCCAGCGTTTGCTCGCTGAGGATGTGCTCTGCCTTGCAGGCATCCTCAGCGGCGGTCTTTTCGTCTACGCCCAGCTGCATGAAGAAGTGGGTGAGCAGACGATGGCGGCTGTAGATGCGTTCTGCGATCTCACGGCCCGGCTCCAACAGGGTCAGGTTGCCTTCGCCGTCCACCGCGATATAGCCGTTTTCCCGCAGCTTTTTCATGGCGATGCTCACGCTCGCCTTGGTAAAGCCCAGCTCATTGACCACGTCAATGGAGCGCACCTTGCCCATGCGCTGGGTCAGCATCAGGATCGTTTCAAGATAATCTTCTGCGGATTGGTGGATCTGCATGGTTTGTTTGCCTCCTGCCTTGCCCCGCCCCACGGCGGGAAGTTCTCTGCCGGGATGCAAAGCACCACGGTTTGTATGTTACAGGATATCACACTTTTGCCGTTGATGCAAGCAATTCACAGGAAGTTTGTACAAACAAACCAACTTTCTTCTGCACAAAACAGCGGGTTTGCCAATTCCAGGCCGGTTTTGTTTTGTGCAAAGGGGACAAAACCCCGTTAGTTTTCGCTTTCCAGATACGCCGCCGGGCCGGACTGGTACAGGTCGCCGCCGTGGGCGTCCAGGATCACGGTCAGGGGCATATCCCGCACGGTCAGGCGGCGCACCGCCTCACAGCCCAGGTCCGGCCAGGCGATGACCTCCAGCGTCTCAACACTTTTTGCCATCAGGGCACCGGCACCGCCGAGAGCCGCCAGATACACGGCCCCGTTGCGCACCACGGCTTCCTTGACGGCGGCGTCCCGCTTGCCTTTGCCGATCATGATCTTGTTGCCCAGATCCAGCAGGCGGGGGCTCATGGCGTCCATGCGGCCGCTGGTGGTGGGCCCGGCCGAGCCGATCACCTCACCCGGACGCTCCGGGGTGGGGCCGACGTAGTAAATGGCGCTGCCGGTCAGGTCAAAAGGCAGCGCTTCGCCCTTGTCCAGCGCCTCGATCATCCGCTTGTGGGCCTGATCGCGGGCAGTGTACACCACACCGGACAGCAGCACGGTGTCGCCCGCCTTCAGCGGGGCAAGGTCCTGCGCGGTGCAGGGAGTGGTCAGTCTGTATTCCATGCTTCTCCCTCCTTACAGTTCCGCGCTGGCGCGGCGGGTGACGTGGCAGGAAACGTTCACGGCCACCGGCAGGCCCGCCACATGGGTGGGCATCTGCTCAATGGCAAGGCCCAGGCAGGTGGTCCGGCCGCCAAAGCCCTGGGGCCCGATGCCCAAGCCGTTGATGGCGGTGAGCAGTTCCTGTTCCAGCTGTGCGTAGTAGGGGTCGGGATTGGGTACATCCAGCGGGCGCAGCAGGGCCTTTTTGGCCAGATACGCCACCTTATCAAAGCTGCCGCCCACGCCGATGCCCAGCACGATGGGCGGGCAGGGGTTGGAGCCGGCCAGCTTCACGGTCTCCACCACGAACTTCTTGAAGCCCTCCACGCCGTCGGCGGGTTTGAGCATCTGGATGCGGCTCATGTTCTCGCTGCCAAAGCCCTTGGGGGCCACCGTGATGCGGCAGCCCTCGCCGTCCACCAGATGCACCGTGATGGCGGCGGGGGTGTTGTCGCCGGTGTTGCCCCGGCGCAGCGGGTCGGCCACGATGCTCTTGCGCAGATAGCCGTCGGTGTAGCCCCGGCGCACGCCCTCATGGATGGCGGTTTCAAAGCTGCCGTCAATGTGCACATCAGTGCCCAGCTCCACGAACACGCAGGCCATGCCGGTATCCTGACAGATGGGCAGATCCTTCTCTTTGGCGGCGCTCAGGTTCGACCACAGCAGGTCGAGGGTGTTCCTGGCCAGCGGCCAGGGCTCTTCCTGCCGGGCCTTGTCCAGTGCGGCCTGCACATCCTGCGGCAGGCGGGTGTTGGCCTCGATGCACAGCCGTGCAACGGTATCGGTGATCTCCTGTGCAGAAATCGTTCTCATGGGCAGTTCCTCCGGTTACAGGCGGGCCACGCCGGTGTCCCGGGCAGCCTGGGCCACAGCGTCGGCCACAGCCTGGGCCACACGGGGGTCGAAGGCACCGGGGATGATGTTCTCCTCGCTGCGGTCATCGTCGGTGATGAGGTCTGCGATAGCATAGGCGGCAGCCAGCTTCATCTGGTCGTTGATGTCGCGGGCACGCACGCTCAGGGCACCCTTGAACAGGCCGGGGAAGCACAGCACGTTGTTGACCTGATTCGGGAAGTCGCTGCGGCCGGTGGCCATCACCCGCACGCCGCCGGCCTTGGCCTCGTCCGGCATGATCTCCGGGGTGGGGTTGGCCATGGCAAAGACGATGGCGTCCTTGTTCATGGTCCTGCACAGCTCGGTGGTCAGGATGCCGGGCTTGGACACGCCGATGAAGACGTCTGCGCCCTCAAGAGCTTCTTTCAGGCCGCCCTTGATCTGGCGGGGGTTGGTCACTTCGCCCAGCCAGTTCTTGTGGGCCTCGGCGCTGTTGCAGCCCTTGTACAGGGTGCCGAACTGATCCACGGCGATGATGTCCTTTGCACCGGCGGTCATAAGCATCTTGATGATGGCCGTACCGGCGGCGCCGGGGCCGTTCAGCACGATGTGCACATCTTCCATCTTTTTGCCCACCACGCGCAGGGCGTTGATGAGGGCAGCGGTGACCACGATGGCGGTGCCGTGCTGGTCATCGTGGAACACAGGGATGTCCAGCTCTTTTTCCAGCGTCTGCTCGATCTCAAAGCACTCGGGGCTCTTGATATCCTCCAGATTGATGCCGCCGAAGGTAGGCGCAATGGCCTTGCAGGCTGCGATCACTTCTTCGGCACTGTGGGCGTTGATGCAGATGGGGAAGGCATCCACCCCGCCGAACTCCTTGAACAGCACGGCCTTGCCCTCCATGACCGGCAGACCGGCTTCCGGGCCGATATCGCCCAGTCCCAGCACAGCGGTGCCGTTGGAGACAACGGCCACCATGTTGCCTTTGAAGGTGTACTTGTACACGTCCTCCGGGTTTGCCTTGATCTTGCGGCAGGGCTCGGCCACGCCGGGGGTGTAAGCGGTGGACAGGTCATCGCGGGTGGCGACCTCCACCTTACTCACGATGCCCACCTTGCCCTTGTGGCTCTCGTGCATTTCCAGAGCGGCTTTGTTGTAATCCATGGGTTTTTCCTCCATTTTTATCAGGCTCCCCCTGAGAGGGAAACGGTTCAGGTCACATAATTTTATTGTAGCAGAACCGCCGGGGCATTTCCACCGGTTTTGCGCCTTTTGCAGGGGGCAGGCGGGCAAAAGTGCGGCGCTGCGGCGGACCGGATTTGTGGAAATTTGGCAAAAAACTTTCCTTTTGGCGTTTTATCCGATATAATAGGAAAGCACACGATCCGATCCGGCCGTGCAAACGGTCTTTTTATTTAGGAGGTCTATTCTTGAAACATTCAACCAAAACCCTGTTCTGCGTGCTGTGTGCGGCAGCAGCCGCCCTGTGCGTGATCTTTGCCATCTTCACGCTGACCAAAAAGCAGAGTGCTTCGTCCGCATCTTCTGCGGCCGCTTCTTCCAGTGCGGCTTCTTCCGCTCCTGCCGTCTCGGAGTACGGCACGGTGGACAGCTTTGACTACCAGAATTTCACCTACAGCGACGGTCTGGATGCAAACGGTTACCGCACCGGCATCACTGCACAGGACTATGTCACCCTGCCGGACAATGTGGCCGCTCTGCCCATCAAGAAGGCAGACGTCACCCCCAGCGACTCGGACGTCCAGGCCCGCATCGACAGCCTGCTGAGCCAGTACAGCACCACCCAGGCCGTGACCGACCGCGCCGCGCAGAACGGCGACGTCGTGAACATTGATTATTCCGGCACTGTGGACGGTGTGGCGTTCAACGGCGGCACCTACCAGGGCTACGACCTCACGCTGGGCAGCGGCAGCTTCATCACCGGCTTTGAAGACCAGATCGTCGGCCACAACACCGGCGACACCTTTGACGTGACCGTCACCTTCCCCGACGGCTACGACGCCTCCACCGACTCCGACGGCAACACCGTTGAGCTCAGCGGCAAGGAGGCCGTGTTCCGCGTGACCGTGAACTCCATCTCCGAGCCGGTGACGCCGGAGCTGACCGACGAGTGGGTGGACAGCACCTTCGGCACCAGCGACGACGTGCACACCGTGGAGGAGCTGAAGGCCTTTTTCTCCAGTGCCCTCTACGACCAGAACCTGGAGGACGCCATTATGGACGCCCTGCTGGACACTGCCGATTTCAAGGATGTGCCCAAGCAGATCTCTGACTACTACGCCTGCATGTTCCTGAATTACTACTACCAGCTGTCCAGCTACTACAGCAGCGATCTGGACACCATCGCCCAGGCACAGGGCTACACCGACGCCAACGCCATGCTGGGCGCTTCGGACACCGTGATCACTCACCTGGCCAAACAGGACCTGCTGTATCAGGCCATTGCCGAGAGCCAGGGCATCGAGCCCACCCAGGAGCAGCTGGATGCCGCTGCCGCTTCTTACTCCGGCAGCTCCTACGGCGACAACTTCGTCCATCAGACCGCCCTGCAGACGGCTGTGATGGAGTGGCTGAAAACCAACGCCGTGGTCTCCTGAGCCCATTTCCCAATACGCGGCAAAGCCCCGCTCTGTGTCGCACAGAGCGGGGCTTTTTGGATGAAGTGATCACTGCACGCTGGTCAGCTCGGCCAGTTTGTGGAAGACCTCGGTGTTGTCGTACACGCCGCCGAATTTCTCGGCACCGACGCCCATGGCGTACAGGTTGACCATGGCACCGGTGTGGGCATAGGTGGTGTGGTCCATGCCGGACTTGTGGTTGATGGTGTGGCAGATGGCCATGCTGAAGGGAATGTAGGTGCCGTACAGTTCATAATCCTGCTGGGTCATGTCCTTCTGGCTGGCAGAGCCCACTTCCAGGGTGCGGTCGTAGGCGGTGCGCAGGTTCTGCACCTCATAGTCGGTCAGCAGCAGCTTGCCGGCGTTGGCGGCATCCGGGTCGGTGGGCAGGGTCAGGCCGAAGGCTGCCTTCACATCCTGCATGGCCGTCTCAAAGGGGGTCTTGTTGGCGATGTAGTTCTGCACATAGTCGGTGTCGAACTTGGCGTAGGACATTTTCTGGTGGGTCAGGTTGGTGAGGAAGGTGTCGTAGTTGGTGGTCTTGTAGCCGATGGCCAGGCCGCCGGTCTCGTGGTCGGCGGTGACCAGGATCAGGGTCTCGTTGGGGTGGGCGTTGTAGAAGTCCACAGCAGCCTGCACGGCGTTGCTCATCTCCAGCACATCGTGGATGGAAGCGGCGGCATCGTTGGCGTGGCAGGCCCAGTCGATCTTGCCGGACTCGGTCATCAGGAAGAAGCCCTTGCGGTTGTCCAGCAGCTCGATGCCCTTCTTCACATAGTCGGTCAGCTGCCACTCGCCGCCAGCGGCGTCCATGGCGTAGTTCATGGCCTTGCCGTCGGCCAGCTCCTCGGCAATGATCAGGGTCTTGTCGGCACCGGCGGTCAGGGCAGCGGCAGCAGCCTGGGTGGTGACCACGTTGTAGCCGGCACTGGCAGCCACGGCATGGTTATCGGGGCCGGTGCCGTCCCCCTGCACCTTCTGGAACTCGCCGCCGGCAAAATACTCAAAGCCGGACTTGGCCAGCTCCAGGCCGATCTCGTAGTAGTTCTTCCGGGTCTTTTGGTGGGCGTAGAAGGCAGCCGGGGTGGCGTGGTCGATGTTGACGGTGGACACCACGCCTACCTTGTAGCCCTTCTGGACGTGCAGCTTCTCGGCAATGGTCTCATAGGGCACATCGCGGGTCCAGGGGCACATGTTGATGACACCGCTCTCGGTCTTGTGGCCGGTGGCAATGGAAGTGGCCGTGGAAGCGGAGTCCGGGCAGAAGGAGGTGCTGTCGTAGGTGGTCACGCTGCCCACATGGGGGAAGTTGGTGAAGCTCAGATCGGCCTCGGTCACAGCACCGTTGTTGTCCACGGTGCCCTTGTAGAAGCGGGCGGACTGGATCTGGGCGGTGCCCATGCCGTCGCCGATGAACAGGAAGATGTATTTGGGCTTCTTCAGCAGGCAGTTCTCTTCCTCGATCTGAGCGGCAGCCTCGTCGGCACCGGCAGCGTGGGCGGCGGGTGCAGCGGCCATGACACCCAGGGCAGAAGCCACAGCGCTGGCCTTCAGAAAGCTGCGGCGGGAGATCTTTTCGTTCTTCATTGCAATATCCTCTCTCTTGATCCGGCCTGACCTCAGGCCTTTGTTTTTTATCATCCGGGAACGGCTTTATTGTAGCGCGTTTCTGCCCCGGGCCGAAACCAGCCCCGTGCAAAGCTTTGGTAAAACCTGTGGGGCGGGGCCGCCCGGACGGTAAAAAAGCCGCAAAATCCGGTAAAATCCGCGCGTTCCGACCGCGGAGGACCGGTTTTTCCACAAACATTTGCGCAAGGGTTGAAAGAAGAGGGCGTTTCATTGTACAATAAGGGGGTGAAATGCGATCACCTTTGAACAGAAAGAGGATAACAATATGGCTGAGATCAAAGTGCTGGCCCTGGATCTGGACGGGACCCTGACCAACGACCAGAAGGAAGTGACACCTCGCACCCGCGCCGCGCTGGATGCGGCCATTGAACGCGGCGTGACCGTGGTGCTGGCCTCCGGCCGGCCCACTGCCGGCATCACCCCGCTGGCCAAAGACCTGGGGCTGGACAAAAAGGGCGGCTGCATCCTGTCCTACAACGGCGGCAAGATCGTGGACTGCCGCACCGGCGAAACGCTGGTGGAAAAAACGCTGGACCCCGCGCTGGTCCCGGAGCTGTGCGCCTTTGCCGCCGCGCAGGATGTGGCCATCCTGACCTACAGCAGTGAGGGCATCGTCTGCCAGCGGCCCCAGGATCCCTGGGCCAACAAAGAGTGCTTTACCACCAAGCTCCCTATGATCCCGGTGGAGGACCTGGCCCGGTACGTGGACTACCCGGTGTGCAAGATGCTCATTTGCCTGGACCCGGACCGTCGGGATGCCGCGTGCGCCGCCGGGCGGCAGCAGTTTGCCGGGCGCATGGACCTGTACCCCTCCAGCCCCTTCTTTATTGAGTGTGTGCCCCTGGGCGTGGCCAAGGACAGCAGCCTGGCCGCCCTGCTGGAGCGCATGGGCCTGACCCGCAATAACCTGATGGCCTGCGGCGACGGCCTGAACGACTGCTCCATGATCGCCTATGCGGGCGTGGGCGTGGCCATGCAGAACGCCGAGCAGCCGGTCAAGGACGCCGCCGTCTATGTGACCGCCGCCGACAACAACCACGACGGCGTGGCCGAGGCTGTGGAGAAGTTTATTTTACGAGAGGAATAAAAAACAATGCCGCGCAATCTGGTTTTATTTGATCTGGAATGGAACATCGGCTACC
>OLQD01002148.1_pt1 | contig 14831 bp, 9 predicted proteins | sample 1672841 | NCBI WGS metagenome assembly OLQD01 (sample SAMEA3136729, study PRJEB25190) | human gut metagenome | biome: human gut; feature: human-associated habitat; material: faeces | place: Austria | collected 2013 | reverse complement strand
GGCAGGCCAAAAAGAAGTGCCCCGGCCTCGTGCTTCTGCCGCCCCATCACGACCTCCACCAAAATCATGTGTATTACCTGTGATCAGGTCAACGGCAGTGCCACAGCCTGCATCAAAATGAGCGGTATATGGTACGTTGTCGGCATTAATTGCAACCAGTACACGTTCGGAATCTGTTTTTCGTTCAAAAATGCACTGGCGGTTTGTCAGTACGACAGAGCGGAAATCGCCATAATTTAATGCATTGCTGGCTTTTTTTGCGGCAGCAAGTTTGGAAATCCATGCGGTCAGGTCATTTTCCACCGGAGCATCAAAGCAGGCGCGTAATGCAGGATCACCTTCGCTTTTGTTTGCTTTTGCACCCCATTCACTTCCATAGTATACACACGGAATGCCCGGCATACCAAAGAGCATGCCGCAGGCGGGGCGCAGGCAGGACTTGTCCGTCAGGATGCTCGCCAGGCGCGGCACATCGTGGTTGTCAACAAACGACAGCAGGTGTTTGCCGCGGTAGATGCACCACGGGTCGCCGCCAAACTGGCGGTGCAACGAATGGGCGATCTCGAACATGTTGACCGAGTTAAAGCTGGAGTACAGGCCCTTGTAGCACTCGTAGTTGGTGCAGGAGTCGAGCATCTCGTCGTTGACGATCTGGTTGTAGTCGCCGTGGAGCGTCTCACCAATCAGGATAAAGTCGGGCTTGAGCTCACGGGTAAAAGTATGCAGGCGGCGCATAAAGTCGCGGTCGAGCATATAGGCGACGTCCAGGCGCAGACCGTCGACGCCAAAGACCTCGGCCCAGTGACGCACAGACTCAAGCAGGTAATCGACCACGGCGGGGTTTTGCAGGTTGAGCTTCACAAGCTCAAAATGGCCCTCCCAGCCCTCGTACCAAAAGCCGTCGCCGTAGCACGAGTCACCGTCAAAGCTGATGTGGAACCAGTCCTTGTAGGGCGAGTCCCACTTGCGCTCCTGAACATCGCGGAAGGCCCAAAAGCCGCGACCGACGTGGTTGAAGACGGCATCGAGCACCACGCGGATGCCATGGGCGTGCAGCGTGTCGCATACGGCGGCAAAGTCGGCATCCCCGCCCAGGCGACGGTCTATATGGCGCAGGCTGCGCGTGTCGTAACCGTGGCTATCAGACTCGAGCGGCGGATTGATGAGCACAGCTCCAATACCGAGTTCCTGCAGGTAGTCGGCCCATTGGGCAATCTTCATGATGGGGGCATCGGGGCTAGCTGTGGCATCGGCAGCCTGGGCGAGCTCTTCCTCGGCAACGGAGGCGGCGTTTTCGCGCGGAGCTCCGCAAAAGCCCAGTGGATAGATCTGATAGAACGTCGTCTCGTATGCCCACATAGCAACCTCCCGGTAAGCGCAACACAACGACATCCATTGTATGCCCGGCTTGTATCCTCTTCCCCAAAATAAGTTGCGGTGGAATAGTTCCCGCTTGGGCCTTCAGAGGCCTTAAACAGGAACTATTCCACCGCAACTGATGAGGGAACGTGATTAGGCGACAGGCTTTGCGCGGCGTATGGCCGGGAACATCACTGTGATAGCGAGGATGACGCCCACGGCAGCGATCGCACCGCCCGCGTAGCCGATCCAGGCGATACCGGGGCCCGAAACCACGGCTCCGCCGATCGCGGTACCCGTGCCGATTCCCAGGTTAAACAGGCCCGAGAAGATCGACATGGCGACGGCCGACGAATCTGCCGGCGTGTGCTTGATGAGCTCGGCCTGAAACGCCACGTTAAAGGCCGTGGCGCAGCAACCCCACAGTGCGCAGACGGCAAGCACTGTCACGAGCGACGATGCGGCCGGCCCCATGAGCAGCAGGGCCACCGGCACGCCGGAGAGCGTGATAGCCAAGAACGGGAAGCGATGCCCATCGAACAGGCGGCCGAACAGCCAGCTTCCGAGCAGACCGGAGCAGCCGAACGCCGTCAGCGTCATGGTGATAGCGCTTGCGTCGACATGGGCGACCTGAGCCAGGAAAGGCTCGATATAGCTGTAGCTTGCGTAATAGCCGGTCGCCATGAAGACCGTGACTGCGTAGAGCGCGATGAGGAGCGGGTTCTTGAGCAGCTCGGGCAGCTGTTTGACGGTAAAGCGCTCACCCGCCGGCATGGCCGGGAACACCGCTGCCTGGTAGACGACCGCGATGGCTGAGAGGCCCCCGACCACGGCAAACGTCATGCGCCAGCCCACGGCCAAGCCAATGGCGCGACCGAGAGGCAGGCCAAAGATCTGCGCGATGGACGAGCCCGTAGCGATCATGCTGATGGCGAGCGCGCCGTGGCGAGTGTCGACCAGGCGCGAGGCCATAATCGAGGCGACTGACCAGAACACGGCATGTGCGCAAGCGACCACCAGGCGCGCGCAGACCAGGATGGGATAGGTCGGCGCCACAGCGGACAGGAACTGACCGAGCGAGAACACGGCAAGCACGCCCAGCAGCATCCGCTTAAACTCGAAACGCGAAGCGAACACCATGAGCGGCAACGACAGCAGCATGACGCCCCAGGCATAGACCGAGATCATGATGCCCGCCTGGGCCTCGGTGAGCGAGAACGACGCGGCAATATCAGTCAAAAGGCCGATGGGCATAAACTCCGACGTGTTGAACACGAACGCACAGCAGGTGAGCCCGACGAGTGGGAGCCACTGCCTGAGCGTGATGCCGTCTTGCCTTGCCTGACTCATATATAACATCTCCAATCATTTTGAGCGGAGGCGATTATATAGCAACGGTCCCGCATCCGTCAGTAACGGACACGGGACCGAAACAATTCGATACACAGAGGTTGCGCCGTCAATAAATAACTAAGCCAACCCCAGCAATATGCCCGCCGAATGCACGACAAACGCCACGATCCAGGCGACCGTCACCTGAAACGCGAACACGGCAACGGCATAGCGCGCGCCCAACTCGCTCCTGACGGCGCCGATGGCCGCCACGCAGGGCGGGTACAGCAACGTAAAGACCAGGAACACATAGGCAGTAAACGGCGAAAACATGGTCGACAGTGCCGCGGGCGAGGTCGCGCCCAAAAGCACCGTGAGGGTCGAGATGACACTCTCCTTGGCGATAAGTCCGGTGACGAGCGCCGTGGATGCACGCCAGTCACCAAACCCAAGCGGCGCCAACGCCGGCGCAATGATGCTGCCGAGGCCCGCAAGCAGGCTTTGCGACTGATCGGCGACCACATTAAAGCGGATATCGAACGTCTGAAGGAACCAGATGACCACGGTAGCGGCAAAGATAATGGTAAAGGCCTTGGTAATAAAGTCCTTGGCCTTATCCCATGCCAGCATCACCGTCGTCTTGACGCTCGGCAGGCGGTAGTTGGGGAGCTCCATGATAAACGGCACTGGGTCGCCCTTAAATGCCGTGCGGTTGAGCACCAAAGCCGCGATACAGCCAACCGCAATGCCGATCAGATAGAGCGAGACCATGGCGGGAACCGTTGCCTGTGGGAAAAACGCCCCGCACAGCAGACCGTAGACCGGCAACTTGGCCGAGCAGCTCATGAACGGCGTGAGCATGACCGTCATCTTGCGGTCGTGTTCGGATGGGAGCGTACGGGTCGACATGATAGCCGGCACGGTACAGCCAAAACCGACGAGCATGGGCACAAAGCTGCGGCCCGACAGGCCAAAGCGACGCAATACCTTATCCATGACAAAGGCGACGCGCGCCATGTAGCCCGAGTCTTCCAGAATGGAGAGGAACAAAAAGAGCACGACGATAATCGGCAGGAAGGTCAGCACGCTGCCCACGCCCGTAAGCACGCCGTCGACAGCCAGCGAGCGCACCACGTCGTTGGTACCGAACGCCTTGAGACCCGCATCGGCCGAGGCGATGATGGCAGCGATGCCGTCCTCCATGAGTCCCTGCAACGCCGCGCCGATCACGCCAAACGTCAGCCAAAAGACGAGACCCATGATCAGCAGAAACGCCGGAATGGCCGTATAGCGACCCGTCAGAATGCGGTCGATCTTGACGGAGCGCACGTGCTCGCGGCTCTCGTGCGGCTTGACGACACAGCGCCCACACACGTCGCCGATAAAGCTAAAGCGCATATCGGCCAGCGCGGAAAGGCGGTCGGTGCCGGCCTCGCCCTCCATCTGGGTAATGATGTGCTCGATGGCGTCGAGCTCGTTACGGTCCAGGTGAAGCGCCTCGGTCACCAGCTCGTCGCCCTCAACCAGCTTGGTCGCCGCAAAACGCACGGGAATGTGTGCCGTCGCGGCATGGTCCTCGATAAGGTTGGCGATGCCGTGGATGCAGCGATGCAGCGCACCGCCGTCTGGACCATCGGGCGCGCAAAAGTCCAAGCGGCCGGGACGCTCGCGGAACCGCGCGACGTGCAAGGCATGATCCACCAGCTCACCGATACCCTCGTTGCGGGCAGCGCTAATGGGGACAACAGGCACGCCCAACAGGCTCTCGAGCAGGTTGACGTCCACGGCGCCACCGTTGGCCGTCACCTCGTCCATCATGTTGAGCGCGATGACCATGGGGCGATCGAGCTCCATAAGCTGCAGCGTTAGGTACAGATTGCGCTCGATGTTGGTGGCGTCGATGATGTCGATGATGGCGTCGGGATGCTCATCCAGGATAAACTGGCGGCTTACGATCTCTTCGCCCGTGTACGGCGACAGGGAGTAAATGCCTGGCAGGTCGGTAACACTCGCCTCGGGATGGTTGCGGATGGTGCCATCTTTGCGGTCGACCGTCACGCCGGGAAAGTTACCAACGTGCTGGTTGGAGCCCGTCAGCTGGTTGAACAGCGTGGTCTTACCGCAGTTTTGGTTGCCAGCGAGGGCAAAATGAAGCGGTGCGCCCTCGGGCACGGCCGTTTTTGCCGCACGGGGAGAATACGTCCCCTCGCCGAGTGCCGGGTGCTCCGTCGTGCCGATTGCGGCGTTAGCGCGCGGACCCGTATCTGTGTCGTGGACATCTACGAGCTCGATGCGAGCAGCATCGTCCTTGCGCAGCGTCAACTCGTAGCCGCGTAGGCGAATCTCGAGCGGGTCGCCCATGGGGGCGTACTTCATCATGGTGACTTCGGTGCCCGGCGTTAGGCCCATGTCCAAAATATGCTGTCGGAGTGCCTGGTCGTCCGATGCCACCGATGCGACAACGGCGTCCTTTCCAATCTCGAGTGTATCGAGTCTCACGTCCGCGTTCCTCCCCCGGCGCCCACAGGGCGTTGCATTTATGTTCACCATGGCTAACCGTTTGCCATGGCTAACCAATTGTAACCATGCATGATAGCGCGAACACGCAACGATGTTCAATCGACAGATCGGTGCAAGATCGGTGCAAAGGGAATTCTGGGCCGTGGTTTCCCAGACGGGCTTGCTGCGGAAACCGCATCCCACTACTCAGGCGAATTCCGGTCCCCGATTTCCCGATGGGGCCTCTCGGGGAAACTGCGTCCCACTCTGGAGCGCCAGAACGGGATGGGCTTTCCGGTTGAGGTCTATAGCGGAAAGCGCGTCCCGGAATCGGCGCTCGGAACGGGATACGGCTTCCCCGGACGAGAGCCCGGCAATGTTGCGCAACAAAGGGCGCAAGTCCGCGCATAGGATAGAGGCGGATGAGGATGCGCCCGGTATTCGCGCGAGCGCCGATCGAGGGGAGTCTGCACATGTTCTGCCGAAATTGCGGGTCGAAGGTCGAGGACGGGACCAGGTTCTGCCCCGTGTGCGGAGAGCCCGTCGCTGACGAATATGAACCCCCGGCCGAATCGCGGGGCGGCTTTCAATCCGCCCCGGCAGCCGAGGCGCAGCCAACTACACCGGTGCCGGCGAAGGCCAAGCGCTCAAAGAGACCCCTCATGATCGCCGCCGTCGTGGCCGCGCTGCTCGCCGCGGGCGGCGGCGCCGGCTACTACTTCGGCGTCTACGCCCCCGAGCAGGCTCGACAGGCGGCCGAACAGGAGGCGCTCGCGGCGAAGCACGCCGTGCGCTTTAGCGTCTCGGCCCAGGGCTGGGACACCTCGGCGGGAGCGAGCAGGCTGCCGGTTCATATTACGGGCAAGGAGGAGCGTGGCAAGAAGGTCGACGCCGTGCGCTACGTGGACAGCGACGGCGAGGGCGTCGAGCTCCGGCACGGAAGGCGACGGCCTGGCCGCCTCCCCCATCGCCGCCGACGGCACGATCTACGCCGTCCCCGCCGACAAGCTCGACATCAAGCTGGGCGAGAAGACTGCCGAGAAGAAGACCGTCGACGCGGGCGACGTGGCGCTGGAGCCGGTCGAGGCTGCCGAAGTGACCGACGACCAGATCGCCGCGGCAAAGAAGTACGCCGAGGAGGACGAGGGCGCCAAGAAGGCCGGCTTCAATATTGACGCCGATGCGCTCGCGACCGCCGCGACCAAGCGCCGCGACGACGCCGTGGCAGCCAAGCAGGCCGAGGAGGAGGCAAGGCGCCAGGCGGAGGAAGAGGCCCGGAAGGCCGAGGAGGCGAGGCGGGCAAGGACGTTTGAGACCGACTATTTTACGATGGTCCTCCCCGACTGGTTCCCCATGGATTGGTTGGAATTCGAAACGACGTCCGACACCCTTACCGCCAATGACGTTACAGCGCAAGATGTTGCCTCGAAAGCGAACTTTACGGTATACGCAACCGATGGATCGCCGCACGGCGCAGAGACCGCCTTCTCTAAGACGATTGGAAAGACGTCATCGGGCAAGACTGTAGTGCTGTCCGGCGGACCTTACTGGGGATATGTCCAGGATGGATACCGCCCGCTTGGGATCAATTATGATTTCACGGGAGAAACGTACTGCGATTTCCTCGCATCCTGCATTACGCTGAAATAGCCGACTGCCGCCGCCCAAAATGGTCAACCCTCCTCCGTCCCCGGTGGATCACGGGTCACAGTTTCCCAAACGGCGCCCTTCTGGAAAGCGCATCCCACCATCCGGGCGGATTCCGGGATACCGTTTCCCGATGAGGCCTCTCGGGGAAACTGCAACCCGGAATCCCCGCCCGAAACGGGACGCACTTTCCCAGTCGAGGCCCTATGGGAAACTGCATCCCGGAATCCGCGCCCGAAACGGGACGCACTTTCCGGGCGGGGCATCAAAGACAAAGTTGCGGTGGAATAGTTCCTGCTTGGGCTGGTTGAGGCCTTAAATAGGAGCTATTTCACCGCAAGTTATTGAGGGGATGTCCGTCCTCTTACAGATGGCGCTCCAGGAAGCGGAAGGCTAGGCGAATCCAGGGACGGACGGAAACCTGCTTGTCCTCGTTATCGACCGCGGTATTGGCGTTGCCGAGCGAAAGGCCGTGACCACCCTGGTCAAAGACATGCATCTCGCATGCAACACCCTCCTCGGCCATGCGCTGCGCAAACGGGTAGACCTGCGCGATCGGCGCCGTCTTGTCGTCCGAAACGCCCCACACAAAGGTCGGGGGCATCTGGCGCGAAACGTGCGTGGTAGGGCAAATGTCGGTCAGGTGCTCATCGGTCGCCTCGCCGCCCGTCACCATCGACAGATAGTCGTTGAGCAAATCGCGCCCCGTCTTGCCACCCGTCTTGGGCACGCGCAGGTCGATGCGCGGGTCGCGCGTCTGCATATCGCGCACATAGGCAAGGTCGAGCAACGGATAGCCCAGCACCACGGCGTCGGGACGAATATCCTCCGGACGAGCCCCGGCAAGGCCCGCGAAGGGTCCGGTCTTCCACTGCGTTGCCAACGAGGCGCAGATCATACCGCCCGCCGAGAAACCCACGATGCACACGCGCTTGGGATCGACATGCCACTCGTCGGCGTTGGCGCGCACGGTAGCGACCATCTTGGCGAGGTCCGCCTGCGGGTGCGGAAAGCTCACGTCGCCCGTGGCGCTCGTCACATAGTTGAGCACAAAGGCCTGGTAGCCGCGGTCCAAAAATGCAAACGCCACCGGGTCCTGCTCGTGCGGAGCGATATGCGTAAACCCGCCTCCGCCGCAGATGATCACCGCGGGGCGGCGGCCATTGGGCTTGTCGGGCAGCGGCTCGGCACCCAGATACGTAAACGTCGCCGGATAATCCTCGGTCGGCTCCTCGCCCCACAGCGCATGGTTCTCAATAATCATAGGTGCTCCCTCCGTGCGATTCGTGCGCATTCGTTTTTCGCACCTTAGCGTACCCCACTTGAGCCCGCGGCGCAGAAACACCCCCGCAATAAGTTGACCTTCAACTGATATATCACAAAATCGCTGTTCAGAGGTATCGTTGGGCAGCGTAAAATAGGAGCGCTGACCATGCTGGGAAACACATACGAAACGTTTCCGGCAAAACTACACGCGCGCGATATGCGCACTTGATACGTTGGAGGCAACTATGGGTCTGCTCGATTCGCTCAAGTCCACGTTCACCTCGTCGGGCGAGGCGTCCGTTCCGCCCGCAGCAAGCTTCGCCACCCGCGAAGGCGTCATCTACGCTCCCGTCAACGGCGTGCTCGTCAATCTGAGTGAAGTTCCCGACGAGACCATCGCCTCAGGCATGCTCGGCCAGGGTTACGGCATCGAGCCCATTACCGGCACCATTTACGCCCCCGCCAACGGCCGTATCGGCGCCACCACCGTCACCAACCACTCCATCGGCATGATTACCGAGGACGGTCTTCGCGTGTTCATCCATGTTGGCCTGGGCACCGTGGAAATGAACGGCAAGGGTTTTGCCCGCTTTGTCGAGATGGGCGATGTGGTCAAGGCCGGCCAGCCGCTCATCAGCTTCGACCGCGACGCCATCAAAGCCGCCGGCCACGAGGACATCGTGACCGTCATCGTCTCTGAGCTCGACCGCCTCAAGAGCATCGACCACGTCGGCGAGTCTGGCACGCTTATCGGCGGCAATCCGCTCGTCAAGCTTGGCGACCCGCTGCTGGTTGCCAAGACCAAGTAGCAGACCGCCGTCACATAACGGGTCAACCGCCCGTGCGTCTTTGCCGCATCTGTGTTGTTGTTTTTGCCTATGTAGAGGTTCTGAAACGTTTCTATATAGGCAGGTGAGCATCAACGCAGGTGCGGCTTTTGCATAGCGAGGCATCGCCCCGCGGTATGTTGTTCAACCGCACGAACCCCCTTCCTTTGTCCGCGCAGAGCGCTAGACTGCTAGGTCGACATTGGAGGAAGATCGATGCAAAACACACCCACGGGCGCCGTACATGCCGCGCCTCAACGCAACCAACGCATCGTCGCGCTCGACGGGCTCCGCGCCCTCGCCATCGCCGGCGTCGTCCTATATCACCTTCGCCCCAGCCGCCTGACCGGCGGTTTTTTGGGCGTTACACTCTTCTTTACGCTGAGTGGCTATCTCGCCACCAAAAGCATTATGCGGGCTACGGCACGCGACGGATTCTCGTACCCGCGCTATATCTGCCGCCGCATTGCGCGCATGATGCCGCCGATCGTCGTGACCATCGCGCTTACCGCCGTCGCCACCTACATCGCAGCCCCGAGCCTACTCCCTAAGGTGCAGCAGGACGCCCTGCCATCGGCACTCTTTTTGAGCAACTGGTTCTATATCTTCCGTAACGTCTCGTATTTCGCCGCCGCGGGGCTCCCCTCGCCGCTCACGCACCTGTGGTTCTGCGCTGTCACTATGCAGTTCTATCTGGTATGGCCGGTCATCCTTATGGCGCTGTGCAGCAAAACCAGGTCGCGCAACACCGCCATCGGCGTCACAATCGCATTCGCGCTTGTATCGACGGCAGCCATGGTCCTCATGTTTAACCCCACCGCCGACACATCGCGCGTCTACTACGGAACCGACGCCCGTGCCGCAGAGCTTCTATGCGGAGCCTTAGCCGCCATCGCCGCGCCGCGTCTGCGCGAGATGCTGAGCGGTGACATCCATATCCCCGGCGCCAACAAGGGCATCTCAAAGGTCAACGCGATTTCTCTCGCGTGGCTCGTTGCCGTTATAGCCGGCGCACTCATGCTGACCGGAGAAAGCGCCTGGCTCTACCGCGGCGGCTTTTTGCTGTTTGCCCTGATCACCGGGCTCCTTATCACCTGCGTGCAAAACACGGAGTGCATCGTGCGTCGTCTGTTGTCGGTCAAGCCGCTCGTCTGGCTGGGCCAGCGTTCGTTCTCGGTTTATCTGGTGCACTATCCCCTACTGCTCCTTATGAATCCCGCAACCCGCACTACCCGCATCGCCTGGTGGGAGCAGGTATTACAGCTTGTACTGATCCTTGCGGTAGCCGAGGTTTTCTATCGCCTCGTCGAACGTCCTTGGTCCCACAAGCCGGCCCAACAGGACAGCACGGCAAGAAAACACGTCCTCGCGCCCGCCATGGTGCTCCCCGCGCTTGGCGCTGCATGCGTCGCCGCACTTGCCTTCGCGCCGCTTGACTGGGCAGGCATCGCCACCGCCCGCGCCGAGCAGCTCCGTCCCGAGCTTGCCCAGAACGCAACCTCGTCCCAGGACAACGGAGCCAACGACAAGGGCGCCGAGCCCGCATCCGGTAAAGAATCCCAGCCCAGCGACACCGCATCCGATGACGCCACCAAGCAAAAACCCAAAGAGGGACCTATCGCCGAAAAAGTCCCGAAGAACCTTGACTGGAAGAGCTTTACCTACGACGAGGCAACCGGAACCTGCGACGCCCGCGTGCTCATGATCGGCGACTCGGTCACCGCAGGTGCCCAACCTGGCATTCAGGCGGCGCTTCCCAACGCGTACATCGACGGCGTGGTGAGCCGCCAGTTCTACACCTTCCAGGATGTCTATGCACAGGACAGTGCCAACTACGATCCGAGCGTGGTCATCTGCGCGCTTGGCACCAACGGCCTCATCCGCGACCCCCAGCAGGTGCAGGACGTGATTAATGCCGTGGGCGGCAAGCCCATCTACTTTGTGACCGTGCGCGTACCGCTCGAGCTACAGGACCGCAATAACCAGATGATCCGTGACGTCTGCGCCCAAAACGACAATGCCGGCGTCATCGACTGGAACGGTGCCTCAGAGGGCCACAGCGAATACCTTGTCGACGACGGCACACACCTCACCCAGGCGGGAATCGACACCTACGCTGCCCTCATACGCCAAGCCATCTGCGGACACTAGGCAACGCAAAATCGGCGCTTGCGCGGTGCCCACGCCACGCCCATACATCACACCTGACGTTTTGCTACGCCCCCACTCGCGGGTTAGAATGGTTAACTGTTTGGAAATAATCCGTACAACCGTTATGGGAGGATACGTGAACCGCACCAAAATCGCGCAGCTCTATGCCGATGCCGAGTCGCTCGGCGGCCAGACCGTCACCGTCGCCGGCTGGGTCAAGTCCGTCCGCGACATGAAGAACTTTGGCTTCGTGACGCTCAACGACGGCAGCTGCTTCCGCGACCTGCAGGTCGTCATGAACCGCGAGGCGCTCGACAACTACGACGAGATCGCCCATCAAAACGTCTCGGCCGCACTCATCTGCACTGGTACCGTCAAGCTGACGCCCGACGCGCCCCAGCCCTTCGAGCTTTCTGCCACCTCCATCGAGGTCGAGGGCGTCAGCGCTCCGGATTACCCGCTACAGAAGAAGCGCGCAACCGTCGAGTTCCTGCGCACCCAGCAGCACCTGCGCCCGCGCACCAACCTGTTCCGCGCCGTGTTCCGCATCCGCTCAGTCGCGGCTGCCGCTATCCACCGCTTCTTCCAGGAGCAGGGCTTTGTCTACGTCAACACCCCCATCATCACCACGAGTGACTGCGAGGGCGCCGGCGAGATGTTCCGCGTGACCACGCTCGACCCCAAAAACCCGCCCCTCACCGAGTCCGGCGAGGTCGACTGGAGCCAGGACTTCTTTGGCAAGCATGCGAGCCTCACCGTGTCCGGCCAGCTCAATGCCGAGAACTTTGCCATGGCCTTTGGCGACGTGTACACCTTTGGCCCCACCTTCCGCGCCGAAAACTCCAACACCACGCGCCACGCCGCCGAGTTTTGGATGATTGAGCCCGAGATGGCCTTTGCCGACCTCAACGACTACATGGATAACGCCGAGGCCATGCTCAAGTACGTCCTTAAGGACGTTATGGCTACCTGCCCCGACGAGCTCAACATGCTCAACAAGTTTGTGGACAAGGGCCTGATCGAGCGTCTGAACCACGTGGCAAACTCCGACTTTGCCCGCGTCACCTACACCGAGGCCGTCGAGATCCTGGAGCAGGCCGTCGCCGCCGGTCACAAGTTTGACTATCCCGTGAGCTGGGGCATCGACCTGCAAACCGAGCACGAGCGTTTCCTGACCGAGGAGCACTTTAAGCGCCCGACCTTCGTAACCGACTACCCGGCCGAGATCAAGGCGTTCTACATGCGCATGAACGAGGACGGCAAGACCGTCGCCGCCGCCGACTGCCTGGTTCCCGGTATCGGCGAGATTATCGGCGGCTCCCAGCGCGAGGAGCGCCTGGATCTGCTCGAGGCCCGCATCAAGGACCTGGGCATGAATCCTGAGCAGTACAAGTACTACCTTGACCTGCGCCGCTACGGTTCCTGCAAGCACGCCGGCTACGGCTTGGGCTTCGAGCGCTTGGTCATGTACCTGACCGGCGTGGGCAACATCCGCGACGTCCTGCCGCACCCGCGCACCGTGGGCAACGCCGACTTCTAATCGCCATAGCGCCACCAAACGCGTTCCAGCACATCGCGCCAGCGCCTCTCGGCAAGCCGAGGGGCGCTTTTTTCAACAGTGTCCGTCAAGCTTTTGGCAAGGTTTTGGTCAGTTAGGCAGGGTTGTTGAAAACTCGACCCGCCGTTTGCCGGCATCCATCGACCGTCCAAGGCGTCACGCGTCCTTGGCCAGGCTCCGCACCCTAGGCTCTGATCTGCCATCACCAAAAAAGGAAAGGACGTGGGCGCTATGACCGAAGCCGTTGTTGAAAACTACGAGACCACGACCAGGGGCTCCGCCTCGATGGCAGCCTATCGCGCCGTACGCATTCTGCAGCTCTTGAGCGAGAACACCGGCGAGGACAAGGCGCTGCTTTCCGACGAGCTGGTCGAGCTCCTCGCCCATCCCGACGACCCCGCCCGCATGCCCATCTCGGCGGCACGCCGCAGCATCTATACCTCGATATCCGCACTTCGTCACGCCGGATACGAAATCGACTATAAGCGCGGCGTGGGCTATCGGCTTCTCACCCGTCCACTTGCTGACGAGGAAATCATACGGCTCCACGGCATGGTCATGCGCAACCGATCGACGCCCATAGCCATTCGAAAGAGCATGGCGCAGCACCTGGTCGCCATGGCGAGCGCCGATGTTCGCGACTATCTCGATATGCCCGAACCGGCACCGGCCGCCAACGACGCACCCGTCAAGACAACGCGTCCGCACGCCAAGCGTATCGACACGTGCGAACTCGTCGAACAGGCCATCGACCATGGAACAACTGTCAGCTTTGATATCACAAACGTCCTGACCCGAGGCGAAATCGAGGTGGTACGGATGACGGTCCGACCCTTTGCCATCAGGCAGCGCGATGGCGTCTCGTATCTGCTGGGAACGGTCTACGACGCCCGAGGCGCCGACGACACCCTGCGCACCGTTGAGGTCAGCCGCATGAGAAACGTCAGCACGCGTTTGCTCGACGGCAAGAAACTCTTTGCCGCGCTAGACGAAGAAGACAGCCCCGCACCCGCAGCATAAGCCCCGTTACCGTCCGTCGTTCCTCAGCACCGCCCATCCGGTTCAGTATTAAAAAACCCGCCAGGTTATTGTAAAAATGGACATCGGCGTTACTATAGTCCCACTTGCACTTTTTCCTAGTGCAGTGTTTCCAGCCATTTTTATACTGGGGGTAATGATATGAAGGACATCACCATCAGCCGCAGGAGCCTTCTTGTCTCCGCTGGCCTGCTCGCGCTCGCTCCGCTCGCCGGATGCGGCGGCAACTCTGGTTCCGGCTCCGCTGCCGCCGGTTCCGACTACACCATCGGCGTTCTGCAGCTTACCGAGCACTCCGCGCTCGATGCCGCCAACGACGGCTTCGTCAAGGCCATCAAGAAGAGCGGTCTCAAGGTCAAGATCGACCAGAAGAACGCCCAGAACGACCAGTCCACGTGTAAGTCCATTGCCGACAAGTTCGTAGGCGACGGCGTCGACCTGATCTATGCCATCGCTACGCCCGCCGCGCAGGCTGCCGCCGGCGCCACCGCTGATATCCCCATCGTTGGCTGCGCCATCACCGACTACGCCGCCTCGGGCCTGGTCCAGGACAACGACAAGCCCGGCACCAACGTCACGGGCGCTTCCGACCTCACCCCGGTCGCCGAGCAGCTCGAGATGATGCAGAAGGTCCTGCCCGACGTTAAGAAGGTCGGCCTGCTCTACTGCACTGCCGAGTCCAACTCCGACGTCCAGATCAAGGCCGCCAAGAAGGAGCTCGACAAGCTGGGCCTCGAGTACACTGACTTCACCGTCTCGAGCTCCAACGAGATTCAGTCCGTCGTCGAGTCTGCCGTGGGCAAGGTCGACGCGCTGTACTCCCCCACCGACAACACCATCGCCGCGGGTGCCTCGCAGGTCGGCCAGATCTGCAAGGAGAATAAGCTCCCCTTCGTGACCGGCGAGGAGGGCATGTGCAAGGCCGGCGGTCTGTTCACCCTCTCCATCAACTATGAGGACCTGGGCTACGCTGCAGGCGAGATGGCCGTCAAGATCCTGAAGGGCGAATCCAAGCCCGAGGATATGCCGATCAAGCACCTCTCGAGCAAGGACCTGGTCGTCGTCAAGAACGACGAAATGGCCGAGGCCCTGGGCATCGACCTCTCCGCTCTGGACGCGTAACGGCATGCGCGGCGATGTGCCTAGGGCCCATA
>OLQD01002145.1_pt1 | contig 14851 bp, 4 predicted proteins | sample 1672841 | NCBI WGS metagenome assembly OLQD01 (sample SAMEA3136729, study PRJEB25190) | human gut metagenome | biome: human gut; feature: human-associated habitat; material: faeces | place: Austria | collected 2013 | reverse complement strand
CTGGTCAAGTGATTGGTTATGTAGGCAGCACCGGCGACAGCACAGGCAACCACCTGCATTTTGAGGTAATGCAGAATGGTGTGCGTGTGAATCCTATGGACATGGTTTCCGTGCGCTGATATAGGCCGATACCCATTTTGTTTACTTGCGATTAGCTTTCCTGCGCAGTACGAAAATTGCCGCCAGCGCGAAGCCGCTGACAATCAGCAGTGCAAACCACAATGCAGGGTTGGCGGTGTCGCCGGTGCGCGGTATCGGGGAAACAGGCTGCACCGTCGGCTGGGGCTGCGCCGTCTGCTGCGGCTGTGCTGTAGGCTGCGGGGTCACAGTAGGCTGCGGGGTTGCCGTTTCAGCCGGCTTTGCCTTGACGGTGAACTTAGCTGTTGCCGTACCGCTTTGAGAAACGATCGCAAGCGTATGCTCACCCACGGAAAGCGTGGCAACAAAATCACGGTTCAGCGTGATGATGGTGCTGCCCTCCTTCTTCGTGTAGTTCTTTTCGTCCAGCGTAGTGCCATCAAGCTCTACACGAAGGAAATCGGCAAAGGATGCGTCAGAAGTGAAAGACAGCTCCTTTTTCTCGCCCTGCGTGACTGCTGCACCATCACCGGCTGTGATTTTCGGGGGCAGCTTTGCCGTCACGGTGTCTGCCTTGGCAATCTCCTTAGTTCCGTCCTTGTCGGAGAAATACTTGCCGCAGCCTTCGCAGTACCAATACTCAATGTTGCCTTCCTCTGCAGCGGTGGCGGCCTTTGCGTCAATATGTTTCAGGTCGGCGTGGTTGTTCGGGTCAAGGCTGCCATAGCTTGCCTTGCAAATCTCACAGACGGCCTTAGCTATGCAGGTTGCCGTACCGCCGGAGTGGTCGCTGATTTTCTTGTTGCAGTAGTCGCAGATGTGATTGTTATCTGCATCCTTGTGTTCGGAAGTGGTCTTGCCGCAAATATCGCAGATATGGTTTTTATCTGTATCTTCATGCAGACACACATATCCGCACTCGCTGCACACGCCGTCTGCCCATTCGTGATTTTCATTCGGTACGCTTACGGTATTGCAGCAGTTCCATTTTTTCTCGTGGGTAGTGGTTGTCTGTGTCCACTGTTCCGTGCCGGTATGATTGACGGGGTTGGTTTCGCCGTAAGACTGGCCGCAATGGGTGCAAACGGCTTTTTCGGTGCAGGTGGCAGTGCCGCCGGAGTGCTCCGCGTAGCCTTTCTTTCCCGCGTTATCCGTCACATCGCAGCTTTCATTGGCACATTCATGCCAGTGATGCGTTGCATCGGACGTCCAATCGGACTTCCAGCTGTGGCCCGTGGCTGGAATCGGCTCTATTTTTGTTGCGCCGCACTTGGTGCAGCTATATGTCTTTTCGCCCGCTTTTGTGCAGGTATGCGCTGTTGTTATCGTACCGTTGTCCCAAGTATGAGGGCTTACGTCATCCTTTTTATCGCAACGGGAACACTGCTTCCAGTGCTCGTTATCATCATGTGTCCAACTGGTAGTAAAATCATGTCCCAGAGCATCGCCATATTCCGCACCGCAAACTGTGCATGTTGCTCTTTGGGTGCAGGTGGCCGTGCCACCGGAGCAGTTTTGTGTTTCCACGACATTGCAAGTGCAGCGGCGGCTGTGTTTGTCGTTGCCGTTCGATGTCCAGTCCCCATTGTGGGTATGTTCATCGCCCTGTCCCTTGAACACGGGCAGGGTTATTTTTGCCGCAGCCACATACTGGCAGCTGTCCCATGGAGAATCGTCGCGGTCAGCCTTGAGCAGCTTCAGCACGTCGCCGTTGGCAAATTCCGCGGCGGTTTTGGCGGTTCCATTGAGATCTGTGTCCGTGTCGCTCAGATAGTAGCAGTTGGTGGGTCTGTTATTATTAAAGGCGGAGACTGCGATTTTACTAACATATCCGCTACCAGTGATTTCGCCGACATTATAGCAGTTGGAAATCTTTCCGCCCATATAAAATCCGCAGATACCGCCGGTGTCGCTACTGCCGGTGTTGCCATTGCCGGTGATGTTGCCGATGTTATAGCAATCGCGGATTATTAGCGTACTACTATTATAGTCGACCAATCCGACAATTCCACCGACTCTGGCATCTATGCCTGTGCAGGAGACCGTGCAGAGGCTGGCGCAGTTTTCGATGGTTTCGTCCATAGCGTAGCCCGCAATGCCGCCACGCCACCCCTGGTTAGCAGTACATGACACCGAGCCTGCCACCGTCAGTTTCCGGATGGAACCGTCTTTTACGCAGCCGAACAGACCGGCGCGACCGGGCTGGACATTGACGGTTACACTCAGATTCTTGACGGTGTGTCCCTGCCCGTCAAAGGTACCGGTATAGGCACTGTCTCTGTCCGGACCGATGGGCGTCCACGGTTCGTTATTCAAATCAATGTCCGCAGTCAGCACAGCATACGCGCCACGGTTCTGCGTCTGGCCGCCCGTACCGTTGACAATATCCCGGAACCGCTTTAACTGGGCGGCGGTGCTGATTTGATAGGGGTCGTTCTCCGTGCCGCTGCCGGTCATCGGGGTGTTAAATGTGCCGCCGGTGATGGTTCCGCTGCCGGAGACTGTACCGATAAAAACGCCGCCGGTGATGGTTCCGTTGTTGATGACCTCGCCGTTGAATGTGCCGCTTTCGATGGTGCTGCCGGGGGGCGACGGTCACCTTGCCTTTGAACACAGTCCCGCCGGAGCCTGTAATGGTACAGGGATAGTTTTCGTAATCTCCCAGCACGACGTCGCCTTCAACCGAGCCGCTGTTGGCGTAAAGAATCCCATAGCCAGGTACCTGAGAGCCGGTGATGTATAGTCCGCTTCCGTTTGCCGCAGTACAGCCGACAATGCGCGCACTGTCCGCCAAGGTAATCTCCTTCACACAAGCGGCGCTTACGCCGCCGCCGTAGGCTTCGCCGGGGTTGGCGGAATTTGTTGCCGTGCAATTTTGAATCACGGCGCTGCCCGACAGGGTGAACTTCGTATTGTTTGCGAGATGGACGCCCCCGCCCTTGGAAGAGTTGGCAGAGTTGGAGATTGCCCGACAGCCTTCGATTTCTGCCTTAGCAGTCATCACAAAGCTACTGCTGCTGCTGACATATACGCCTCCGCCGTAGGCAGAAGTGGAGATTGCCTGACAGCCTTCGATTTTTGCCGTATCAGACATTTCAAAGCTGCTGCTGCCGTTGACATATACACCTCCGCCGCAAATTAATTGGATCGTGCTTTCGACGGTGCAGCTGCGAATGACCGCCTTATCTGACATTTGGAACTTGCCGGAAGCAAAAACACCGCCGCCGCTATTGGAGGCGACGCAGCCGATGATGCTTCCGCCGGACATAGAGAACTGGCCCGGTTCACCATTTCGCTCCGAATCAATACATACACCGCCGCCGCACTCTGCGGAGCAGCCGATAATATTGCCGCCCCTCATGGTCAGGCTGCCGCCGTTTTTGATCAGCGCGCCGCCGCCGCAATACCACGTCGTTCCGCCGTACGTTGAGAGGTCCGTTCCCGTGCCGCCGGTGATGACGCCGCCGGTGACGGTCTCTGTGCCGCTTGCCTCGTCCAGCACCCACAGTTTGCCATTCGGCATGAATTTGTGCTTGGCGGTGGTGTTGCTGTCGGTCAGCGTCAGATTGCCGCTGCCCTCGACCACAATCACGCTGCCATTGTTTGCGCTCCCGTATTTGAGCACATGACCGTTCAGGTCCAGCGTTACGGTACGGTTGACCGTCAGCGTGGTGTCAATGTTAATATCCGATGCCAGCCTGACGGTGTCGAAATTAACATCAGCAATAGCTGCAGTCAGTTCTTCCGCGGTGCTGACATCTTTTGCCGTCTCGCTCCCGCCAATTAACGCCGTCAAGGCTGTCTCCGGCTGGGGGTCGGACACTTCCCCCTCCGGCTGGGGGTCGGACACTTTTTCCTCCGGCTGGGCTGCCGCATCGTCTGCGGGCTGGGCGCACTTTGCACAGTTCTCCGGCAAAGCCCCCTCCGCGCTGCAGACGGGGCAATCCGTATTCATGCTTTCCGTCGTGCAGGCTGTTTCACAGCTGCAAACGGGCGGGGTTTCCGTGCTGTCCTCTGCAAAAGCCGCTGTTGGCATAAGGCACAGCAGCATACACAGGGCAAGCAGGGTGCTTACGATTTGCTTTTTCATCTTGTCTCCTTTGCTCTTTGCTGTCCGCTGACAGCACCACAATAATTATATAAATTATGGGGTGAACCGCTCGAATTGTCAAGTGCTTTTTTTCGGGAGAATATATCGTAAAACCGAAGATAAGCGCGCTGCACGCCCCCTTCAAAAGGGCCAAATTTCATACTTTGGAATGATTTACTTTTCCCCTTCGGATGATATAATTTAACTATTATAGTGTGGCATTTTCCCGTTCCTCACCGAAAAGGAGTTAAAATTGACCGGAAATATTCTGATAAAACCATCTGTGCAGCAAAAATTTGACAGCGTTATGCAAAGCGGCCGCATTCTTTTTTTCAGTGCGCCCTGCGGCTTTGGCAAAACGGCGCTGGCCAATGCGCTGCTGTGCGGGCATCGGACGCTGCGGCTGTGTGCCGATGCGCCGGATTTTACGCTGCGCACACTGCCGGAAAACTGGGATGTCCTTTTGATCGACGACTTTCAGCTTTTGCAGGAGCAGGAAACCTCGCAGACGCTCTGTGAACTGATCCGTGCCAACCCGACGCGCCGGTTTGTGTTCCTCTCCCGCGGGGTGCCGCCGTCGTACTTGACGGCCTTCCAGTACACGGGTCTTATGACCACGCTGGAGCCGGACGACCTTCTTTTTGACCGCGAGGATATACGCGGCTTTTTTGCTGCCCGCAAGGCAGCCGTGACGGAAAGCGAAATCAACGGCATCCTGAAAGAATCCATCGGCTACCCGCTGGGCGTCGCCGTTACGGCGCGGTGTATGTCCGGCGGCAAGCCGTTCGCCCCGGAAATCGTAGCGCAGGCTTACCGGGAGGTGTTCAGCAACTTCGAGGATGCCATCTATCGCCGGTTCGATCTTCCGGTGCGGCATTTTTTGCTGGATCTTGCCCCCTTTGAGCGCTTTGATCTGGAAATGGCTCGGATGGTCAGCGGCGACCCCCGCACCGGGAATCTGCTGGACTGGCTGCTGCACAACACAACGATGCTGCGTTATGACGATGTGCGGCACTTCCACTTCTGGCCGCAGTTCCGCGCCTTCCTTCTCTGGGAGATGGAAAAGGAATGCAGCGAGGAAAAGCGCCGCGCCGTTTTCAGCCGCGGGGCGCTTTACTACGAACTGAAAGAGGATTATGCCCACGCGCTGGAATGTTACACCAAAAGCGGGGATCATGCCAAAATATCCGAGCTGCTGATCCGCAATTCCGAGCTGCACCCCGGCATGGGGCATTACAGCGAGATGGAAAAGTATTACCGCGCTCTGCCGGAAAGCGAAATCTTGGCTTCGCCTTCCCTGATGCAGGGAATGAGTATGCTTTGCGCTTTGGCAATGGACTATGAAGGCTCGGAACGGTGGTACGGGGCGCTGAAAGACTTTGCCGACTGCCGCAAAAAGCAGGACCCTGCCGCCAGACAGGCTCGCAGCCGCCTTGCATGGCTGGATATTTCCCTGCCGCAGCGCGGTGTGGAGGGGCTGATAAAAACGATCCCGGCCGTGTTCCGGCTGCTGACCGATAAAGAAATAACGCTGCCGTCTTTTTCCGTGACCAGTACCTTGCCCAGCATTATGAACGGCGGCAAGGATTTTTCAGAGTGGAGCAAAAAGGACGATCTTTTGTATCGGACGCTTCGCACCCCGGTAGAGGCCGTGCTGAAAAAAGACGGCGTGGGGCTGGCGGACTGCGCCGTTGCCGAAAGCAAATTTGAAAAGGGCGAAAACATCACCAAGCGTATACTTGCGCTGATCCCGCAGGTGAGCGAGATCCAGCAAAAGGGAACGCCGGATATAGAGTTTGCCGTGAACGGGCTGCTGGCGCGCTGCCAGCTGGCCAAGGGGCAGGCGGCAGATGCCCGCCGCACAATCGAAACACTGCGTGCCCGGTTTGAAGCGCAGGGGCTGACCCGCTTTTTGCCGAATATGGACGCGATGCTCTGCCGGATGGCCCTGCACTGTGACGACCCGGACAGTGCCGACGAGTGGTACCGCACAAAAGCGCCCCGCGACCCCATGCACCTGAACGTAATGAAGCGGTATCAATACCTGACGCAAGCCATGGTTGAAATTGAGCAGAGCCGCCCGGACGCCGCCCTGCTGACGCTTTCGCCGCTGGAACGCTACATACAGGGCTGCGGGCGGCATATTGACGGCATACACCTGAACATTCTGTGCGCCCTTGCCCTGTACCGGAAAAAGGACGACGCATGGCGGGCGCGGCTTACGGCCGCGCTGGATACGGCGGCAGAATACAGCTTTATCACGCCCGTCAGCGTGTACAGCGCCGCCGTGCTGCCCCTTTTGGAAAAGCTGAACCGGAACGATGATACAAAATGGTACAAGCGCCTTATGACCGCCGTGCGGACACAGGCGACCTATTATCCGCGCTTTCTTGCCCCGCGCATGAGGGTGGCGAAGGAGCTTACCCCTACGGAATTACAGATACTACGCTTGATTTGCGCGGACAAAAGCAATGCCGAGATCGCGCAGATCATGGACGTGAAGCTGCCCACGGTAAAGACCCATGTGAGCCATGTTTTAGAAAAACTGGGTGTAAAGCGGCGTAGCGAAGCCAAAACCGCAGCCAAAAAGCTGTGGCTTATTTCCGACCACTGATGTCAAACGGAGGAAAACCTGATGAAAAAACGTGTATTGAGCCTGTTTCTGGCGATCACCCTCTGCCTGACCCTGACCCCCACCGGGGCGCTGGCAGCAGATGTACAGCCGCCGGAACAGACGGTTAGTGTAACGCAGAATGCGGAAACCGGCGCGGATGAGAATGCCCCGCCCGCGAAACCCGAAGAAAACCCGACAGAGAATGCGCCTGCGGCTGCCGAAAAAAATACCGCAGACGAAGAAACCGGCAAAGAAGCCGGCAAAGAAGCCGGGCAGAATGAGCCGACTGTGGAGGGGGAAAACAAACCCCTCGCCCTTGGCCTTGACGATGCGGGGCAGAACGGCGAAGGCGGCGGGATCTATGTAGCCCCCGGAAGCCCGACAGAAGGGGGCGGCGGCACGTATATCTCCGGAGAAGACACGCGGACGGAGATTTGGTGCGCCAGCAAGCCCGATTCCATTGGCCGCAGCTATGACGGCACGACGGACGGCGGCACGATTCCAATCGACTTGACGTTTACAGACGGCACAAATGAAATCAAACTCAAAGAAGGAACGGGCTTTACCGCCAAGAAGACGTTCGATTCCGCGGACGCGGGATGGCATACCGTCACTGTGGAAATCGCGCTAATCGGCGAAGCCGCGGTAAAGTACAAGCTCAAGGCGGGCGAAGAAACGTTTACGATTGGCGGCAACATCAACAAGGCCTATCCCAAGCTGACCGTGTCTCTTTCCCAGACGGCTTGCACGGCGGGCGAAAAGCTTCTTCCGCTTCTGTCTGTCGAGGGTGCTCCGGAAGACGCCGAGGTGACATATTATTATCTGGCTTCCGCGTTAAAAAGCTGGGCGGGCTCTTCTGACGTAGAGGGCAGCGAAGCCATGCCCAAGATTGACGAAAACACTGCAATCAGCGAGCCCGGCACATATTACGTTTATGCCAAGACCGCCGAGACCACGAACTACAAAGAGGAACGGTCAACAACTGCGGAACTCACAGTCAACGAGGCTGTCGTTGAGGCCGCTTCGGTAACAAAAGCGGACGGAACGGACGGCGGCACATACGCCTCTCTCCCGGCAGCACTGAACGCGGCGCAGGACGGCGATACCGTCACACTGCTAAGCGACGTAGACCTGGGCGAGACATACGTGACCATCGACAAGAGCATCACCTTCGACCTGGGCGACAAAACGCTGTCCAGCTCCAAAGCGTGGTTATCTTACGGCGTTCTGGTGGTCAAAGATGCCACCGTAACGGTGAAGAACGGTACAGTAAAAGCCACAGGAATCGGCAGCTGCGCCATCCGCGCGTACAGATCCGGTGCGAGCATGACGCTGGAAGACGTGACCGCCACAGTAACGAGCAATAAAAGCAGTGTAATGGTGGGCGACTTCGGCTCGGCTGTCATCAAAAGCGGCGACTATCAGGGACTGTACGTAGGTGCAAAAAGTCAAGTCACACTGGAAGGCGGTACGTTCCGCCCCTACATGGATACCACAACAAACGAGAATGTCAAAAGCATTTTCTGGAAGGTGAACGAGACCACCGACGCCACCAGCCGCGACTGCATGGAACTTCTGGGAGATGGCTGTGTCTATGTGGATGAGAACAGAACACAGGTGCGCACCGGCGGCGGCTTCAACACGGTCGTGACCGTTCAGCAGGGTACGGCCATAGATGCGCCGGTTGCAAAGATCGGAAATGTGGAATACGCTTCTCTGTCGAAGGCGATCGATGCCGTCCAGAACGGCGGGACCATCACGCTGCTGGATGATCTTGATCTGGGCAACGGCGCGGTGCTACAGGTAGGTTCTTCCCAAAAGAACTTCACCATTGATTTGGACAACCATACCCTGAGTGCCGACGGTGCCTGCCTGATCATGCTGCACAACGGAAGCCAGCTGACGCTGAAAAACGGCACGCTGGATGGCAGCAGATGCACGAGCTATGAGGGCGTTCTTTACATCTCATCCAATAGCGGCCCGAAGCTGACACTGGAAAATGTGACCGCAAAGAGCGGAACTGTACCGGATACCTTGAATGGTCAACGGTCCGTCTTGCTGGCATATGTGACCTATGGCACGGTGGAGTTTGACGGCGGCACGTACACCGGCGGTGTGCTGTTAAAAACAGATGGCAACGCCGTGCTGAAAAGCGGCACGTTCCGGAAGGGCACTAACAACTACAGCATCAAAACAGAGGATAGCGGCAAGCATCTTTCCGACTATCTGGACGAAAGCCTGTTCTGGAATGGTGACACAGTGCTCGATCTGAGCAGCGAGACCCAAACGGCAGACGAAGTGACCGTGCGCCCGTGCGAGCACAACTGGGAAAACGGCAAGTGTACCGTCTGCCAGAAGGTCTGCGATCACGGCTCGGCAGATGGAAAATCCATGACGGAGGATCCCTGCCACACCTGTGGGATGAAAGCCGCAGCACAGGTCGATATCACCGGTTCGGCCACGAAGTATTTCCCGAGCTTCACCGATGCGCTCGTTTACGCGACCAAAAACAACGGCTGCACACTGAAGCTGCTGGCGGACGTGACCGGAACGACAGTGATGATCAATAATCCGTTCATCTTTGATCTGAACGGTCACAGCGTCGATGCACTGAGCGTGGATGCCAAAGCGACGATCAAGGACTCCGGTACGACGAAGGGCAGAATTGGTAAGGTGACGGTTTCCAATGAAAAGGTGACCGATCTGACCCTCGGTAGTCTGCTGGAGGAGGACTATGCCTTCAAGTACGGAAACGGTTACTGGGCGAATGACAGTTACCTCCAAACAACAGAGGGGTCGTTTGTCACCGTTGAGAAGGCTCCTATCCAGAGCGTCAATGTGTACGCAAAGGACAAGAACAATCAGGAAATCTTGACCATAGCATATGGTGCGACGGGAGAGGTAACACTGGTCTCAAGCTGCAAACTGAGCGAAACGAGCGGAGAAAACCTCAGCTGCGCGTGGTATAAACTTACGGACGATACGGCGATCCCCCCGCTGGAAGGGGCGGCTGGCACGAGTTATAAGTTACCCGCCGATCTTCCTGCCGGGACGTACACCTACCGCGTCACCTTCACCAGCGACTACTATTCCAAGAGCGCCGAGATCACCATCACCGTTACGCCGATCAGCCTTGAGGGCGCGACGGTAACAGTCAGTAACCTGACCTACAACGGCAACCCACAGGAGCCGACGGTCACGGTCAAGCTCGGTGATGAAACGCTGAGTAGAGATAACGACTACACCGTGCAGGTCACCAAGCAGACCGACGCGGGCCGCTACAAGTTGACCATCAAGGGTGGGGGCAACTATTCCGGCGAGATCAAAGACGTGGAGTGGAAGATCGAGCCGATGAAGATCGACAGCGTCATGGTTTCCTCTGGCATTTCCAAGACCTATGACGGCACGGCGACAGTCACTAAGACTGCGGAAGAATGGGCAAAGGTTCTGACATTCAAAACGCTTTCTGCTTCTGGCGTCGTCGATGTTCCGAGTGAAGCCTACACCATTTCGGATGCGTACTTTGTTGAGAAGAGCGGTGAAGAAACCATCCATTCGCCGGATGCCGGTGAGAAGTATGGGATCACCTTCAAAATAACACTCAACGACGACAACTATGTGCTTCAGACCTATGGTGAGGACACTCCTTCAACATCGAAGGTAATCACACAATCCGGCGGCGCGACCTTTACCATCAAGCAAGCCACTGTGACCTCACCGGGTGAGATCACACAGCTTGTTTTCAACGATCTGGCAAAGACCTACACGATTGATCTGGCCAAGCTCCTGCCGAAGCTGTCTGAGGGCTGCGCGTACGGCAGTATCCAGTATCAAGGGCACAATTACAATTTTACGGATAATGCCTACCTCGACGGCAACGACGCTGTATCCGTGTCAAAGGAAGGCGTTCTGACCCTGAGCACCGTGGCCGCAAGCACGGCAAAGGTTAGCGACCAAATCGGTACGATAACCGTCCCGGTTGTGACCACGAACTATCAGAAGTTCGAGTTTACCATCAAGGTCTACATTAGCGAAAGGATTCCCCCCAATGCATCGGGCGTCACCGTCAGCGCGTCGGAGATCACCTACGGCCAGATGCTGAACGAAAGTAAGCTTACGGCCACCGGCACGATGAAACACCCCGGCACCGGAGAAGAGGTCAAGGGCACGTTCGCGTGGACGAACCCTGAAGCCAAACCCGGCGCAGCTGGCGACTATACGGCTTCGTGGACGTTCACCCCGGCTGCGGGCTACGAGGAATACGCCCCCGTGACCGGAACTGTGACCATCAAGGTGAACAAGGCTACCCCCACCTTCACCGCTCCCACGGCGCAGGAAAATCTGACCTATACCGGACAGGAGCAGGCGCTGATTACTGCGGGCATGACGGACCATGGCACCATGCGGTACAGCCTGACCGAGAACGGCACATACAGCCAGGACATCCCTACCGGCACCGATGCCGGAGCATATACCGTGTGGTATCGGGTGATTGGCGATGCAAACCACAACGATACCGCACCCGCCAGCGTGGCGGTCAGCATTGGGAAGAAGCCGCTGACGATCACCGGGGTAACGGCTGCGTCCAAGCCTTATGATGGCACGACAAACGCGGACATCTCCAGCGTGACCTTCGACAACGTGACCTTGAACCGAGGCACAGACTACAACGTGACCGCCAGCTTTGACGATGCCAGTGTGGGCAACGGCAAGAACATCACTGCCACAGTGACCCTGATGGGGCAGGCCGCGAAGAATTACGCCCTGGAGCAGAGCAGCTTCACCACTACTGGCAGCATCACCAAGGCTGCCGTGCCCATGAATAACCTGACCGGCACACTGAACATAATGAACGGCACATGTCAGACGTACACCTATGACTTCAATAATTTGCTGCCCGGACTGTCCGAGGGCGAATATGGCACGATAAGCTATGGTCAGGCTGATATTTTCCTTGTTAGCCAAAGCGGATATTATTACGACGAATCGATCGTAGAGTTTAAAAACGGCGTGCTGACATTGGCACAGTTCTCTGCGAAAGATGGAAACATGACCGGCCGGATTGGTGACGTCAAGGTGACGGTCACCACCACCAACTACGAAAACTTTCAGCTGAAGCTCGTCCTCAACGCGGTGAACCGAATCACCCCCGTGCCGGACGACACAAGCACAATCACCGCAAGCGAGATTACCTACGGTGACACACTGAGCAAGAGCGAAATTTCGGGCAAGATGAAAGACCCCAATACCGGCGCAGAGGTCAAGGGCACTTTCTCGTGGCAGCAACCGGACAATACGATTCTGGACGCGAGTACGCTTGGTCATAGTGTCGAATGGAAGTTCACGCCGAAGGATGGGAATACCTATACGGAAGCGACCGGCAAAGCGACCGTCAAGGTTGCACCCAAGTCCATCGAGGGCGCAACCATCACGCTGGAAAAAGACGAATTCACGTACAACGCGGCGGAGCAATCGCCGAAGATCACCGGCGTGACGCTGAAAGGCTGGTCTGAAACCATCACCACCTACGATATTGTAAGCGGTGACAAGGCCATCAATGCCAATGACAGCATTCCCCTGACCATCAAAGGTATCGGCAACTACACCGGAACTGCCACAGCAGAGTGGAAAATCATCCCTGCGGAATTGACCGTCAGCGTTCAAAGCGTCGAAAAGGCGTATGACGGAACCCCCAACGCAACGGTGACGCCGACCTTTAACGGGCTGCAAGGCGGGGACACCCTCACCGCAGCGGATTACAGCGTCAAGGCTGCTTTTGACAACGCCAAGGTGGGGTACAAAAAGCTCGTTACCGGCAAAGTGACACTGAACCAAACGGATACAGCAAAAAACTATCTGCTGAAAAACGATGGGACATTCAGCACTAACGAAGGCACCATTAAAAAGGCTGCTGCCCCCATAGTGCAGCCCGTTGAGCTGACCATCTACAATGGTGTGCAAAAAGACTATTTTGTCGACCTGCCGCCGCTGCCCGAATTTGGTGAAGGCAAATCCTATGGTACAGTAGACTACAGCAATCCGCATATGATCAACTTGCCTGAGGGGTATAAAGCCCAAAGTACGATAGGCAGCAAGGTTGGAAGCCAAGACACCAAACTGTTGGTGCTGCACATGACTCAGACCGGCAGCCGTACAGGAGAAATCGGCACGGTCACGATTCCGGTCAAGACCTCCAACTATCAGAACATCACCCTGACTGTCAATGTCAACGCGGTGAATCAAATCACCCCCGTGCCGGACGGCACAATCACCGCAAGCGAGATTACCTACGGTGACACACTGAGCAAGAGCACCATCACAGGCACGATGCAAGACCCCAACACGCGTGATGCGGTCAACGGCACGTTTACATGGCTCACACCTGACGAGAAACTCAAGGCGGGTAGCCATAATGCCAAGTGGATATTCACCCCCGATGAGTCCAACGGTGGAAAATACACGACGAACACCGGCACAGCAACCGTTACGGTCAACCCCAAGGCGGTTACGGTTTCGGGTATCACCGCAAACGACAAAGTCTATGACGGCACGACCAATGCTGGGCTGGATTACAGCAATGCCCAGTTTGACGGTATTCTGGAAAACGACAAGCTGACCGTTGCGGCTAAGGGTATGTTTGAAAAGGCTGAGGCAGGCAAGCAGAATGTTGCCATCTCCGATTTGAAGCTGGGCGGCGATTCTGCCGCCAACTATGTGCTGGCTGAAAGCGGAAATCAGACCGAAACCACTGCCACCATCACTGCCAAGGAAGTCACCGTCACCCCGGACAACAAGTCCAAGGTATATGAGGAAAAAGACCCCAAACTGACTTACATAGTCAGTGGTGTACTGAGTGGTGAAACGCTGAAAGGTATCACGCTGGCGCGTGCTGAGGGCGAGAATGCCGGCGAGTATGACATCACCGGCACCGCTGATGCTGGCGCAAACCCGAACTACGATGTGACGTTTGCCAAGGGTACGTTTACCATCAAGCCGAAGTCCATCCAGAGCGCAACAGTTGTGCTGGGCAAGGGTCTTGCCGCCAACGGCGCGGAACAGACCCAAACGGTCGAGAAAGTCCTGCTGAACAACAAAGAACTCCCCGCAGATTCCTACACCGTGGCGGGCAACACCGCCACCGACCCCGGCAGCCGCACACTGACTATCACCGCCAAGGGCAACTATACCGGCACTGTTGACCAGACCTACGTGATTGTCCCCGCCAAGGCGGAGGATTCCCCCGGCGAGGAGATTGTGATCGGCAGCGGCAAGGTGAAAGTGAATGTCAAGTTTGAGGGCACTGTACCGCCCGCCACCCTGCTGACCAACAAAGCAGAATTGCTTGCCATGTTGGTGGACAGCGGCGACATTACCGCCGATGAACTGGCACAGATTGCCGACGGCGCAAGCGTGGACATTGTGCTGACCGTGAAAGAGGCCAATGTCCCCGATGCAGTCAAAACTGCGATGGCACAGGCCGCCAAGGACTACACCATCGGGCAGTATCTCGACATCAGTCTGTTCAAGTACATGACGGTAAACGGCAGCCAACAGGCCGGTGTTGCCCTGCACACGACCAAAAACGCATTGACGATCTCCGTTGCGGTGCCGGACGCGCTCATCAATACGAACAGCGCGGTCAACCGCACCTACTGCATTGTGCGCAACCATGAAGGCACGATTACTGTGCTGGATGCCGCGTTTGACGCAGCCAGCAAGACGCTGACCTTTAAGACCGACCGCTTCTCCGACTACGCGATTGCCTATAAGGACACCGCCGTGCCGAGCAGCGGAAGCAATCCGGGCAGCAACAACAGTTCAAACGGCAGCGAAACCAAGAAGAACGAAGTTGCTGCTCCCACACCGGCCCCCACCCCGGCAAGCACTTCAAAGCCGTCCACCATAACGGCAATGCCGCAAACGGGCGATACCTCCAACCCCACGCTGTACGTCGTGCTTCTGGTGGCATCTCTGCTCGGACTTGCAGTTGTATTTGTCTGCAAGAAAAGAAACAATAAGTAATCGGTTATAAAGACAATTACAGATTGTTTTTGGCCCGACAGCCACAA
>OLQD01002140.1_pt1 | contig 14871 bp, 12 predicted proteins | sample 1672841 | NCBI WGS metagenome assembly OLQD01 (sample SAMEA3136729, study PRJEB25190) | human gut metagenome | biome: human gut; feature: human-associated habitat; material: faeces | place: Austria | collected 2013 | reverse complement strand
CCGCATCCCGCCGGAGAGCTCCGCGGCGGGAACGGCGAGACTCTCGCCAAGGCCGAGCCGCGCCAGTAGATCGCGCGCCTCGCGCTCCTTTTCCCGTCCGGCGGTGAGCAGAACGTTTTTGAGCGCCGTGAGCTGCGGGCAGAGCCGATCCTCCTGAAATACCGCAGCGCGGCGCGCCGGAACACCGGCGATCTCGCCTCCGTCCGGCGTTTCAAGACCGAGAATGAGTCGCAGCAGCGTCGTTTTCCCGCCGCCGGAAACGCCGGTGATGACGGTCGTTTTGCCGAGCGGGAGCCTGGCCGAAAAATTGCGGAAAACGACCGTTTCGCCGTAGCTTTTTGAAAGATTTGTTATCAAAATGGCGTTCGTCATACCGCGTGCTCCAGAGCGTCAAAGATTTTGCCGAGAAGAAAGAGAAATACGCGCTCAAAAAGAGCGCTCACCGCGACGATCACGACCGTCCACGCGAAAAGATCGGCGATCTCCAGATACGCTTTGGCGTCGTAGAGCTTGCCGCCGACGCTTCGCGCCACAACGCCGATGACCTCCGCCGCGACGCCCGCTTTCCAGCAGAGCCCAAGCGCGACGTGGCAGCCCGCGAACAGGGCGGGGCGCAGCGCCGGAAGGAAAATGCACCGGACGCGCCGGCCCGGAGAGAGACGGAACACGTCCGCCATTTCCAAAAGGTTTCGGTCGGCGGCGCGGATACCCTGCAGCAGATTTGTATACAATACCGGAAAGACCATCAGAAAGGCGATAAACGTCGAAAGTCGCCGCGCCGAGAGCCACAGAAACGCGATCACGATGAACGACGCGACCGGCACCGACTGGATCGCCGCGACGTAGGGCCGCAGCAGCGTTTCGATAAACGGCACGGCAGCGGAGAGCGCCGCAAGGATCCCCGCGAGCGCGAGCGCGAGCAGAAAGCCGAGCGAAATGCGCGAAAACGTAAAGCCGAGCGTCGCCCGGAAGTCCGCCGTAACGATAAGCTCACAGAGCCGCCGCGCGACGGCAACGGGCGTTACGAGCAGCAGATCGTTCCCGAGCGCCATGGCGCCCGCCTGCCAGACGCAAAGCGCGAGAGCCGCGGCGAAAAATCTCGCCGCGGCGCTGTCGGAGTTGAATTTTTTCGCGCCCTTACGCACCGAACCAGAAGTCCTCGCCCGGCAGCGCGCCGCCGACGGCGGAAGGGTTGAGCGCGAAGAGCGTTTCCAGCGTGCCGGTGGCCGCGGAGATCATTTCCTCGCCGGTCAGACACACCAGATTGCAGTTCGGGATGGCTTTCGCCGCGATGGGCGCCTTGACGATGTTGAGCGCGCCGCAGATCTCGCCGGCATCCGCGGGATCGGCGTTGACCCAATCGACGCTCTCCGCCATCTCCGCGAGGAACGCCTCGACCGCCTCGGGGTGGGCTTCGGCAAACTCGGTGCGGACAACGACGCCCGCCGTCACGCAGCGGCTGCCGTTATCGAGCGCGTCCCACGCCTCGGAAAGGCTCACCGCGGCGCGGAAGCCCTCGCCGAGCTGCGCGGCAGCGGCGGTGACATAGGGCTGCGGCAGCATCGCAATGCCGCCGTTTTCGGCCTTGAGGAGCGCGACGACCTCGCTCGGCTCGCTCTTCCATTCCACGGTCACGTCGGTGTCGAGATCGAGCCCGTTCTCGGCGAGCAGATACCGCAGGAAATATTCCGGCGTGCTGCCCTTGCCGGTCGCGTAGACCGTTTTTCCCTTGAGATCGGCGAGAGACTGCACGGTCTCGCCGTTGAACTCCGTGATATACAGCACGCCCAGCACGCCCACGGCGCAGAGCTTCACGCCGCCGGAGGTCTTATTATAAAGTACGCTCGCAAGATTGAGCGGCACCGCGGCGATGTCCACGCCGCCCTGCAGAAGCTGCGGCGTCAGCTCGTCCGCCGCGCCGTAGAGCGCGTATTCGTAGCTGTTCGCCGCCGTGCCGGCGTCGGCGTCCGAAAAGATCTTCGCCATGCCCATGGCCGTGGGGCCGGTGAGCGCGGCAAGGCGTACCGTGACGGCCTCGGCCGCCTCTTCCGCCGCCGCGACCGGCGCCGCGGTCGGCTCGGCCGGGGCTTCCGTTGCCTCAACGGGCGTGGCCGTCGCCGCGGGCGCTTCCGCGGCGGGCGCGCCGCAGGCGGCAAGAGCGAAAAGGAGCGCCAGCGCAAGGGCGAGCGCGGTAAGTTTTTGGATTTTCATAGATCGGGTTCCTCCGCTTTTGACATTTCGCCGACAGTATAGTATAGTATACCCGAATTGTAAGTTGCTGCGGCAACAAAGCGGGGTGAGACGCACGACAGATACGGAAAGATCGGCGCTTTTGCGCTGCCCGCTGTTCGCGCGCATCTCCCTCAACGACGTTTTTGCGCTGACAGAATGTCTGGGCGCGGCCGAGCGGCGGTATGAGCGCGGCGAGGCGCTCTGGCTCACGGGCGACGCGGTGAGCGCGTGCGCGGTGGTCCTCTCGGGCGGCGTGCGGGCGGAGAGCCTTCTGCCCTCCGGCGAGCGGAGTCTCACGGCGGTGCACGGCCCCGGCGCGCTCGTCGGCGACGTGCTTATGGCGACGCGCGACAAGAAAAGCCCTGTGGACGTGATCGCGGCGCAGAATACCGCGGCGCTTTTCCTGCCGTACCGGGCGATGATGGCGTCGTGCGCGCACGCGTGCGAGCGGCATGCGCTGCTGCGGGAAAACCTGCTCGCGGAGATCGCGGAAAAGTACTGGCGGCTGCGCCGCCGGGCGGAATATCTCGCGCGGCATTCGCTCCGGGCGCGGATCGCGGCGTTTCTTCTTGACGCCGCCGCGGACGCCGGGGGAAACACGTTCTCGCTCGGCATGCGCCGGGAGGATCTTGCCGCCTATCTCGGCGCGAACCGGAGCGCCCTCTGCCGTGAGCTTTCGCGGCTGCGCGCCGAGGGCTGGATCGACTGCTGCCGCGACAGTGTGCGGCTCATCAATACCGCCGCGCTCGCAAAGAGCGCCGCGGCGGAGAATCGGAGCGGAGAAAAATGAACGAAACAGAAAATCAGAAAGAGAACTTTCGGCAGCGCTGCGCCGTCTTACAGGATGAAAACGCTTCGGAGGGGTTTACGGTTCCAATGGAAGAAACGGCAACGAAAAAACGGGGAAACAAAAAGACGCGCATAGCGCTTGTGATCGCGCTCTCGCTCGTGCTGCTCGCGGTCATCGCGCTCGGCGGCGTATCGGCGTATTACCGCTCGGCGTTTCTGCCGGGCACGGTCATCAACGGGTACGACTGCAGCGGCGTGTCCGAAGCGGGGGCGGCGGAGTTTCTGCTCGGCACGGCAAAGTCGCACACGGCGCAGCTGCGCGACGCGCAGGGCGATGCCGTCGTCGCGCTGCCGCTTGAGAGCTTCGTGGACACCGACGGCTTCACCGCCGCGCTGGAGGAGTATTTTGACGCGCAGCATGCCGAGGCCGGTCTCTTCGGCTGGATGACGAAGGGCGAGCGGAGTCTGGAGACGGACGTTTACACCGTTTCGGACACCGCCGCGGCGAGCGAGCTGCTCTCCCGTGTGCTTTATGACGAAACGCCCCGGCAGGCGCCGGTGGACGCGCGTATCGTTCTCGGCGAGGACGGCTACACGGTCGATCCCGGTTCAAAGGGCAATCTCGTAAATCTCGCAAACTGCGTTTCCGCCATTGCGGAGCAGCTGCCCGCGGTGCGCGATCTGCGCGAGGAAAGCCCCGTGATCGAGGCGAAAAACGCCGTCATCCGGCAGAACGTTACGGCGGAGAGCCCGGAGCTTCTCGCGCAGCGGGCCGCGATCGACGCCTATCTCGCCACGGAAGTGACGCTTGATTTTCAGGACGGGAACACCTATACGCTCACGCCGCAGGATATCTGGCGCATGAGCGATGTGACGCTCTTGGACGCCGAGGGGCAGACGGTGTGCGCCCCGGTGCCGGAGAAGGTAAAGGCGCTTTCGGACGCGCTCGCGGACGAATACGCGCTCGACGGCGTTTACGCCAAATTCCACAACGCCGAAAAGACCCGCCCGTATATCTACTACCGCGTCGGCGATACCGGCTGGATCCTCGACCGTGACGCGCTCGCTTCCGACATCGCCGCGGCGCTGGAGACCGAAACCGACGCGACCGTTACACCGAGCTACGATACCTCGTGGTACTGGAAGCAGGAGTACTGGTTTTATAATTTCACGGACACCTTCGTGGAGATCAGTCTGGATAACCAGTACATGTGGTACTATGTAGACGGCAAGCTGCTCGTGGAAACGCCGGTCGTCACCGGCAACATCGCCGCCGGGGACGATACGCGCCGCGGCTGCTTCCGCATTGCGAGCATGACGACGGACACCTACCTCGTCGGCCCGACGTGGAACGACCATGTGGAATACTGGATGCCGTTTGACGACCAGATCGGCCTGCACGATTCCTCGTGGCGCACCGAGTACGGCGGGGACATTTACCTGACCGACGGCTCGCACGGCTGCGTCAACACGCCGCTCGACGCCATTGCGACGATCTACAACAACATCACCGTCGGCACGCTCGTGGTCGTGTACTGATGCTTTATGCTGTGCGTTATTGCAAAACTGGATAAGCGCTCCACAGAAAAGCTGACGGCCATACAAAAGGCGGCCACGCCCGATGCCGATGGGAAACCGCTGCACGGGCATATCACGCTCGCCGCGTATATGGGCGAAGACGAGGCCGGGTTCATGGCGTTCTGCGCCGCGCTGCTGAAAGACGTTTCACGGTTCGCGGTGAACTATACGCATCTCGCGGTATTGGAAGAAACGTCCATCGTGGCGGCGCTCGCGGAGAAGACCGGCACGCTCGCGGCGCTCCACCGGCGCATCGCGGAAGTCTATGGCAGCAGCCTGAACGAATGGACCGGCTCAGACGCAGTGTGGCTGCCGCATACAACGCTGCTGTATGATCCGAAGGCGGATCTGCCTGCCGTGTGCCGCAAAATGGCGGCGGACTTCGCGCCGTTCACCGCCGGGATCGTGGGCATAGAGTTTTCGCGCGTCACGCCGTCAGGCTATGAGATCCTGGGCCGTGCCGACCTGCGCGATTGACGAACGGAATAAAGAGAACCGAACGACGGAGCGCGGCATTGCCGCGCTCCGGCTCTTTCTGCACGGAGAGAGAAAAATCTCGATTACCAGTGCGCCCGATCCGCCCGAGAGCGGATGGCTGTACGCTTCTGCACCCGGCACGGGTTGGTACGCAAGTGAGTGTGAATGTGTATAAATCCACCGTTAATTTTTCTTGATATCGTGTAAAGAAAATGCTAAAGTATTTTTGCACAAGGCAGAAATACTGCGCGCCGCGTCGGCCTGTGCCGCCGCGGCGTTTTTATCCCCAAAGGAGAGAGTCGGGATAGCCATGGAGAAAAAGAAAAGAGTCAGCTTCGGTATGTTCCTTGTGACGATCGGCATTGTGTACGGCGACATCGGCACATCGCCGCTGTACGTGATGAAATCGATCCTCAAGGGCAACGGTGGCATCGCGCACGTGAACGAGGACTTTATCCTCGGTGCGCTCTCGCTCATCATCTGGACGATCACGCTGCTCACGACCGTCAAGTATGTGCTCATCGCCATGCGTGCGGACAATAACGGCGAGGGCGGCATATTCTCGCTGTACGCGCTGGTGAAAAAGGTAGCGCCCTGGCTCATCTTCCCGGCGATGATCGGCGGCGCGGCGCTCCTTGCCGACGGCGTTCTCACCCCGGCGGTCACGGTGACGACGGCGGTGGAGGGTCTGCGCAGCATCCCGGCGATGAACCGCTTTCTCGGCAGCGGGCAGGCGCACGTCGTCCTTATCACCCTCGTCATCATCAGCACGCTCTTCGCCGTGCAGTGGGCGGGCACGAGCAAGATCGGCAAGGCGTTCGGCCCGGTGATGCTCGTGTGGTTCTCGTTCCTCGGCATCATGGGTTTGCTGCACGTTTTCGACCGCCCCGGCGTGCTGCTCGCGTTCAACCCGGTGTACGCGGCGCGCATTTTGGTTTCGCCCTATAACAAGGCGAGCTTTATGATCCTCGGCAGCGTGTTCCTCGCCACGACCGGCGCGGAGGCGCTCTATTCCGATATGGGCCACGTCGGCCGCGGGAACATTTATGCGAGCTGGCCGTTTGTGAAGGCGTGCCTGATCCTGAACTATCTCGGCCAGGGCGCGTGGATACTGACGCACACGGCTTCCGGCACGCTCGCCGCTATTCCCGACATGAACCCGTTCTTCCAGATGCTGCCGGAGGCGCTGCGCGCCCCCGCCGTCGCGCTCGGCGCTCGCGGCGATCATCGCATCGCAGGCGCTCATCACGGGCTCGTACACGCTCGTGTCCGAGGCCATCCGGCTCGATCTCATGCCGCACCTTGAGGTGCGCTACCCCTCGGACACGAAGGGGCAGATCTACATCGGCGCGGTCAATACGGTGCTGTATCTCGGCTGCGCGGCGGTAGTGCTCTACTTCCGGACGAGCGCGCGCATGGAGGCGGCTTACGGTCTTGCCATCACTGTGACGATGCTTATGACGACGCTCCTTCTCGCGGTGTATCTCTGGAGCATCCAGAAAAAGCAGGCACTCGCGGTCGGCATCGCGCTCGTGTTCGGCGCGATCGAGGCGGTGTTCTTCCTCTCGTCGCTGAGCAAATTCGCCCTCGGCGGGTATGTCGCGGTGCTCATGGCGCTCGTGCTCTTTCTCATCATGGTCGTATGGCGGCGCGGCACGCAGCTCGAGCAGGAGTACGCCACACGCCTGCCGGTCGGCGATTATCTCCCGAATCTCGATACCCTCCATAAGGATTCTTCGCTCCCGCCGCTCGCGGACAACCTCGTCTTTCTCGATAAGGCCGGGGACATGGATACCATCGACCGCGACATTCTCTACTCCATCCTCGACAAGGACCCCAAGCGCGCCGCGGCGTACTGGTTCATCAGCATGAACGTCACCGACGAGCCGGACACGAGGCGCTACAGCGTCGAGACCTATGGCACGGACTACATCTTCCGCGTCCGGCTCGATCTCGGGTTCAAGTGCCACCAGCGCGTGAACGTGTACCTTCGGCAGATCGTGCGCGATCTCATCGAGAGCGGCGAGCTGCCGCCGCAGGAGCGGAAATACTCGATCTACGGCAAGTCGGACGTAGGCTCTTTTAAATTCGTTTTCCTGCACAAGGCCGTGCCGTCCAAGTCGGAGCTTTCCTTCCTTGACGAGCTGGTGCTCAACACGAAGTATGCCATCCGGCGCGTTGCGGGCTCCAAGGTGCGCTGGTACGGGCTGGACACGTCCTCGCTCGTCGTGGAGACCGTGCCGTTCATCGTCGGCGGCAAAGCGCCGCGCAGCAGCCGGCTGGAGCGTGTTTAATAAAAAAGTTGTCAACGGGGACGGTTCCTGTTGACAACTTTTTGCTTATTCAGGCGGGCGATATTCGGAGGGCGGAGCAAGTGTTCGCAGCTGCGCAGCAGACGATGGAGGATATGTATCTATCCGCGAAGAACATCAAAATGTAAAACGTGTCAATGGGGAATTCTGGCTGACGGCATTTGCGGCGGAGAGAGTTCCCCGTTGGCAACTTTTAGCGTATTTGGACAATCCATGCAAAGAAAAGCCAACCCCGCGGCCTTAAAAAAGGTGACGGGGTTGGCTTTTTTACGGCATTTCGTCCGGTGTATACCCAAGTCGGAGGGAAATCTCCCGCGCGGTACGCTTCAGCTCAGGGAGGAGCACGGTTTCGATGCGCCGGTCGGTGACGCGCTCAATGTTGTCAAACGCGCTGATCGCCCCGGCCACGTTGCCGGAATAGTCGTAGATCGGTACGGCGATGCACCGGTGGCCGATCTCACATTCCTCGTCATCCACGGCGTAGCCGCGCTTGCGGATGAGTGCAAGCTCTCCAAAGAGCTTTTCCGGGGTGGTAATCGTATTCTCCGTCAGCCGTTCAAGCCCCTTTTCGGCAATAATCTCCTCAACCTTGCGGTATGAAAACGAGCTGAGCAGCACTTTGCCGGAGGCTGTCGTGTGGATGGGTGCGTTTTTCCCGATGCGGAGCATCGTTTTCATCATCCAGCGGGGATTATCCACAAAATCCAGATACAAAACGCCTCGATCCTGCTCAATGGCGAGGAGCGTTCCGGCGTTCATGACGTTGGCCGCGTGGTTCAAAAACGGCGAGGCAATGCTGCGCAGCGAAAGATTGGATTTTACCGAATCGGCCAGACGGCAGAGCTTCCATGTGAGCGCGTAACAGCCGGTCACATCGTCATGGTAGGCGTAGCCCTGCGCGCACAGTGTCTTGAGATAGCGCAGCAGCGTCGGCTGCGGCATATCGAGCTTGTCAGCGAGATCCGTCAGCCGGTTCGGCAACCGGTTTGCCGCCAGACATTCGATGATTCGGAACAATTTGTCTGAGGAAAGATTGCCTCCTTCTTTTCCAGCCATCACTTTCCCTCCGTTCTGTCGATTTTCGTCGTTTTTATATTATACGATTTCCACAAAATTTTCAAGAGATTTTTGGAACCGTTTATCCTTTTTAAAATCCTATTTCAAAAAATGAAATTAAAGTACGCGGCAAAATCCGCTATGAAAAAAACAGAGTTTCAAAAAACAGAACAATTGCACTTTAGCACAAAAAATCGCTACAGAGCGGGATGTTTTTTGGACTGGTAATTTGCCTGTACTGCTGTATAATTAACGAAAAAATTCCGGCGGTATGAATAGTTTATTCTCCGCTGAGATAGAAAAGGAGCGGGAAACGGATGGACATGTTGTTTCTCAGACCCTCCACGCAGGAGGAGGCTTTGGCGCTGCTGACACAGTATAAGCAGGATGCCATGATCGTTGCCGGCGGTACGGACGCCGTGCTGCGGCTGACACAGAAAAAGACCGCTCCTGCCGTTATCCTCTCGCTGGACGCTATTCCGGAACGGCACGAGATTTCCGCCTCTGACGATACGGTGCGTCTGGCGTCCGGCGTCACCTATAACGAGCTGCTTGCAAGCGATGTCCTCCGGTTGTACCGGGGGCTGCGCGAGGCGGTGCTGCATCTGGCGAGCCCCGCCATCCGCGCGGTGGCGACGCCGGTGGGGAATATCTGCACGGCCGCTCCTGCGGCGGATTGTACAACTATGCTCTTCGCGCTCGGCGCGAGCGCCGTTCTTGCGTCAAACCGCGGCGAGAGGCGCGTTCCGCTGGATGCGTTTTTCGTTTCGACCTACAAGACAATACGTGAGAGCGACGAGCTTGTCACGGCCATTGAGATCCCGGCGCTCCGGCCGGGAGAGGGGACAGGCTACTGCCGGCTTTCCCGGCGCAAGGCGCAGGATATCGGCAAAATTCTCATCGGTTGCCGCGTGCGGCTCGACGGGGAACGTATTGCGGAAGTCTCCCTGAGCCTCGGCGCACTCAACCCCACGGTCGTCCACGCTGCGGAACTGGAGGGGCTTCTCGTCGGTAAAACACCGGAGGAGGCGCTTGCTCTTGCCGCAGTGACGTATCCCGCGGAGGCAAAGCTTCGCGAGAGCTATTACAAAACCTACAAGCAGGACGCCGTCTGCCCGGCAGTCGTCCGGGCGCTTTCGATGGCGCTGGCCGATGCGAAAGGAGAGAGAGCATGAAAGTTTCATTTGTTCTCAACGGAAGAAGTGTTTCCTGCGAGGCGGAGGCCGACGAGGTGCTCGTTGACACGCTGCGCAATACCTTCTGTCTGACCGGCACAAAAAAGGCATGCGGTACGGGCGACTGCGGTGCGTGCACCGTACTGCTCGACGGCGTGGCCATTCGCTCGTGCATTTATCTCACCGCCATGGCTGAGGGACATGCGATCACGACGATCGAGGGCGTGGGCACGCTTTCCTCTCCCCATCCGGTGCAGCAGGCGTTCGTGGATGCAGGCGCGGTGCAGTGCGGCTACTGCACACCCGGCATGGTGCTCACGACGATCGCGCTGCTAAATGTTAATCCAAACCCGAGCGAGGAGGAGATCCGCGTGGCGCTTTCCGGCAATCTCTGCCGGTGCACCGGGTATGAAAAGATCGTAGAGGCCGTCCGGCTCTCGGCAAAACGCCTGCGCGTCGAAAAGAAATAAGAAAAGAGACAAAAGCAACAAATCCAAGAAGGGGGACAACAACAATGGAAGTCAAACACTATGAGGGAAACGGCCGGCTGAGCGTTGCTACGGAGTGCAACGGCATCATTCACATGACAGGCCGTACCTGCATGCCGGGCTATTACCCGGACATTCCCAGCGGCGATGACGTGAAGTCGCAGACCGCCGGTGTGCTGAAGATTATTGACAACGTGCTTGCCAAGTATGGCTCGGATAAGGAGCACATTCTGTTTGCCCAGGTGTTCCTCAAGGATGTTATCCGCGATTTTGACGATATGAACGAGGTCTGGGAGAGCTGGGTCACGCCCGGCTGTGAACCTGCCCGCGCCACGGTGCAGGCCAAGATGGCAAAGGAAGAAGCGCTTGTGGAGATCGTCGTGACCGCCGTTCGCAAGGACGCTTGACGGGAGGCGCTTCCATGCACGAATTACACTATGTCGGCCGGCGCATGCAGCGCCCCGACGCACTGGCGAAAGCGACGGGGGCGGCACAGTATACCGCTGATCTCGTCGTCCACCGGCGGGATGTGCTCCATGCCAAGGCACTCTACCCGCCCTACGGCCACGCGAAGATCCTTCGCATCGATACATCCAAAGCTGCGGCGCTGCCGGGCGTTGCGATCGTGATGACCGCAGACGATCTTCCCGGCGAGAACGGCTACGGCGGCATGATCCACGATAAGCCCGTCATTGCTAAGGACGAGGTGTTTTATGAGGGCGATCCCGTCGCTCTCGTGGCGGCGGAGGATCTCAAGACTGCCGAGAAGGCCGTGTCGCTCATCGAGGTCGAATATGAACCGCTGGAGAGCTATGACAGCCCCGCCGATATGCTGCGCGAGGACGCGCCGGTGCTCCACCGAGAGTACCCCATCCCGCGCAAGGGAAACATTTCCGACGAGGTGCTCATCCGCAAGGGCGACGTGAAAACGGCGTTCGAGGACGCGGACGTCGTTGTGGACAACTGGTATAAGACCCCGATGCTCGATCACGCCTATCTCGAGCCGGACTGCGCGCTCGCCGAGCCCGACCCGGTGCAGGGCGGTATCACGATCTACAGCCCGCAGCACGCGGTCCAGCTGGCGAAAAAGGCGCTGTGCGGAGCATTCAACATGCCGCAGAGCAAGATCCGCGTTATCAGTCAGGTCGTCGGCGGCGGCTTCGGCGGCAAGGAGGACTCCACGTTCGACGCGAGCGTCGTCGCGGGCGTGCTCGCGATCAAAACGGGGCGGCCGGTATTTTACGAGCTGACGCGCGACGAGGTATTTAAAAACACCGGTAAGCGTCATGCTGCCGCCATCCATCACCGGCTGGCTGCGGATAAGGAAGGAAACATCCTCGGCATTGAGGTCGATTCCATTATCGATAAGGGCGCGTGGAAGTCCATTGATGCCATCCCCTCGCGCACGGCACAGTACGCCGGCAGCGTTTACCGCATCGATAATGCGCTCACGCATTCGTGGTCGGTGTTCACAGACCATCCCTACGGCTGCGCGTTCCGCGGGCTCGGCTGCCCGCAGGCGACGTTCGCCGTAGAGTCGCAGATGGATGAACTGGCCGAAAAACTCGGTATCGATCCGATCGACCTGCGCATGAAAAACCTCCTGCGCCCGGGCGATACGACGATCTGGGGACAGGAAATGCTCGAGGAGCGCGGGTTCGGCATTGCCGAATGCCTTACCCGCGTCCGCGAGGCGATTGGCTGGGACAAGCCTCTCACGCCGAGCGAAGATCCCGACGTCCGCCGCGGCAAAGGCGTGGCCTGCTATATGTACGGCACCGGTACCGGTTATATCACCGACGGCGCGCACTGCTTTGTGCAGGCACAGCCGGACGGCTCGCTGAATATCGGTATTTCCTCCAATGAGCTCGGCCAGGGCTTCCTCATCGCCATGCGCCAGATCGCTGCGGACACGTTCGGCGTTCCGATCGAAAAGGTCTATCTCGACTTTTCCGATTCTGCCGCCTCGGTGGAAGCGGGCGCGACGGTCGCTTCAAGAACGACCGTGTTCCTCGGCAATGCCGTGATGAACGGCTGCAATGTCCTGCGCGAACGGTTTCTGCCGGTAGCGGCGCAGATGCTCGGCGCGAAGAAGGAAGACCTCGACGTGGATAACGGCTTCGTGTTCGACACGACCGACGAGGCAAAGCGCGTGCTGTATGCTTCCGTGATTTCCAAGGCGTTTGCCATGCAGATCCCGCTCGCGTGTGTCGGTTCGTGGTATCCGCCGAAAGCCTATGCCGACGAAAACGGCCAGGGCGTGAAAATGCACACCTATGCCTTTGCCGCGCAGGCAGCGATCGTCTCCGTAAACGTCAAGACCGGCGAGGTAGCGGTGGACGACACGGTGCTCGCCGTGGACGTCGGTCACGCCATCAACCCGGATACGGTGGAGGGACAGATGCACGGCGGCATGGCGCAGGCCATCGGCTGGTCGCTCATGGAAGAGGAATTCATGAAAGACGGAAAAATGCGCAACCATACCTTCCACGACTATCTCATCCCCACGGCGATGGATCTGCCGAAGCTGCGCACGATCATCGTTGAGCATCCCAACTCCCTCGGGCCTTACGGCGCGAAGGGAATCGGCGAGCCGCCCATTGTCGGCGCGGCGCCCGCCATTCACAATGCCATTCGCAACGCCGTCGGCGTGAGCATTAACGAGCTGCCCATGACGCCGGTGCGTGTGTTGGACGCGCTGCGCAAAGCGCGCGCGGAGCAATAAAAAAGAGAGAAAAAATAAGGAGGAAAAATCAATGGACGGTATGTTAGCCCTGACGATCGTGTGTGTTGTATTCGCGATTGGCGACTTCATTTCCGACAAAACGCACGCCATCATCCCCGTACTGCTCTTCGCCTCGGTCACGTTCCTGATCCTGTTCTGGACGGGCGTTGTTCCGACGACTCTGTTCACCGATGCCGGCCTTATCGCCATTTCCAATATGATGACCGGCATCTTCATCGTCAATATGGGAACGCTTCTTGACTTCAAGGAGTTCGTTTCCCAGTGGAAGACCGTGGTGCTTGGCCTCGCGATCGTTATCGTGGGCGGCATTCTGATGTTCTTCGCCGCCCGCCCGGTTCTGGGCAACAACTTCGCCGTGGCTCTCGTCGGCCCGATCACCGGCGGCTGGGTTTCCGCCGTCGTCGTCAACGACGCCATCAAGGCGCTCGGCTCTCCCGATTCCCTCAAACTCGCCGGTGTTCTGGCCACGATCATTGTCGCGGTGCAGGGCATCATCGGCTACCCTCTCGCCGCTGCGTTCCTGCGCGGCGAGGCCAAGCGCCTCGTCAAGGGCTACAACGCCGGTACCGTGAAGTGGACGCGCACCGTTTTTGAAGGCGACGAGGCTGCGCAGACCGCCGTTGTCAAGAAAAAGCTCATTCCCCCTCTGGCCGCCAAGTACCAGACCCCGTTCGTCCTGCTCGGTAAGGTCTGCCTTGTGTCCCTGCTGTCGTTCTGGATCTCCAATCTCACTGGCGGCGCCGTGCACAGATATGTTGTCTGCCTCATCATGGGCGTCGTCGCGCAGGAGATCGGCTTCCTGGAGCACGACGTTATGAAGAAGTCCAACTGCTACGGCATCGGCCTTGTGATCTGCATGGTCTCCATCCTCGTGTTCCTGACAGCCGTTACCCCGCAGGATGTTCTGAGCCTCCTGCCCGTTGTCCTCGGCGCGTTTGTCATCGGCCTGCTCAGCATGTTCGTGATCGCCGCTGTCGTCGGCAAGATCTTCAAGTTCAGCTGGCAGATGGCCTGCGGCATCGCCTGCTCCTGCCTGTTTGGCTTCCCGGGAACGTTTGTCGTCTCCAGCGAAGTCTCCAAGCAGATCGGCACGACCGACGACGAGCGCCAGATGCTGCTCGACAACATCATGCCCAAGATGCTCGTGGCAGGCTTTGTCTGCCTGACGATCACCTCGGTGGTCATCACCGGCGTTTTCGTCAACTACCTCGTGGTATAAATAAGCATTACATTCATGACCCGCCGTTTCCCCGGCGGGTCATACAAACGAAAAGGAGTATACACCCGATATGAGTGAAGCTATTCGCAAGCAGTACTGCGTCGGCGGCGTCTGGAAGGACTCCAAAACGGAGAAATGGATGCCGGTGACCGACTCGTCCACGGGCGAAGTCATCGCGGAAGTCCCCTCCTGCACGCAGGACGAGGTGCTCGAAGCGATCGACGCGGCGGACAAGGCGTTTAAGGAGTGGAGTCAGGTCTCCATTTCCAAGCGCACGCAGATGATGTTCAAGTGGCGCAACATTCTCGTTGAACACCTGGACGAGCTGACGTATCTTTGCGCCAAGGAGCTGGGCAAAAACCTGAGCGAGGCGCGCGGCGACGTGCTCAAGGCCATCGAGCCGACGGAGCTTGCCTGCGCTACGCCGTTTGTTTCGCAGGGCTCGGCCTCACTGCAGGTCACGACCGGATTTGATACGGCCACCTACCGTATGCCGCTTGGCGTCGTGGCGGGCATCGTGCCGTTCAACTTCCCGGCGATGATCCCCTGGGGCTGGATGGTGCCGCTCGCGATCGCCACGGGCAACACGGTCGTGCTCAAGGCAGCCTCGCAGACGCCGCTCACCGCCATGCGTATCATGGAACTCTTCTATGAAGAGGGCGGCTTCCCCGCGGGCGTTGTGAACCTTGTCACGTGCTCGCGCGGCGAATCCGAGGTACTGCTGACCGACCCGCGCGTCAAGGCCGTCACGTTCGTCGGCACGACCGAGGTCGGCAAGCACATCTATTCGATTGCCGCG
>OLQD01002138.1_pt1 | contig 14880 bp, 24 predicted proteins | sample 1672841 | NCBI WGS metagenome assembly OLQD01 (sample SAMEA3136729, study PRJEB25190) | human gut metagenome | biome: human gut; feature: human-associated habitat; material: faeces | place: Austria | collected 2013 | reverse complement strand
GAAGGGCATCTCCTCGGGGCCCTCAGTTTCAGCTTAGTGCATGTCTGGTTAAATGTCCAGTAAGATCTCGATTAGGTGTGCACGCCTATGACGGTAAGAGGAACAGCCTATCCCCTTTAACAACCGAAAGGAGGTCAAGCCATGCTGTGGCAGAAAAAGAAAAAACGCAAAAAAACTACCAAGCCTAAAGCAGTTACTTTGACTGCTCCTCAGCAGCCGGTGGAAGAGATTCCGCAAACGACTGAACCTGAGAAAAAAGAAGAAACGCCAAAGCAAAAAAAGCCCGCTGGGAAAAAATCTAAAACGGTTTTAAGTCCGGAGAAAGCTTTCTTAGAAGCATTCGGACGGTTGTCTAACCGGCATCGGGCTTGGGACGCTTGGCGTGACTTTATCACTATGTTCGCTTGTTCACTGTCCAACCCTCTCGATAAGGAGCACCGGGATAAGCGAGAAGCGTTATATTTGGAAATCATCAAAAAGTACAATAAACAAGAACAAGAGGTGTTCCCCGAACTGGCTGCTCAGACGGTCTTGGCTTTGGAAGAAAATCTGGAGCAGGACTTTCTGGGCAGCATTTTCATGTCCCTTAATCTTGGTGATGGGCATAACGGTCAGATCTTTACACCGTACCATGTCTGTGAATTGATGGCAGAAATGACGATGGATGATGTCGTAAAAAAGGTAGAACAGGACGGTTATATTTCAATCAACGATCCTTGCTGCGGATCTGGAGCCACATTGATTGCTGGAATTCATGCTGCAAGGAAGCAATTGGAAAAAGCAAACCTGAACTACCAAAATCATCTTCTCATCGTTGCACAGGACATCGATGAAACTGTAGCACTAATGTGTTATATTCAGCTTTCACTTTTGGGTGTAGCCGGATATGTAAAGGTCGGAAATTCTCTGACAGAGCCGATGACAGATAGCGACGACAAAGAGAATTACTGGTTTACCCCAATGTACTTCTCCAATGTCTGGGTGCTGCGTCGAATCTTCGGAGGGTACTGATGGCCGGCATATCACTTCGAGACTATCAAACAGATGCTGTTGAGAGAATGAAAAACGGCTGCATTCTTTGTGGCGGTGTCGGTAGTGGCAAATCCAGAACAGCTTTAGCCTATTACTACAAACAGAATGGCGGTAAGCTCGGTACAAAGAGTTATATTCGGATGCCGGGTACGCCAAAAGACCTGTACATCATTACCACGGCAAGAAAAAGAGATACTTTGGAATGGGAGGGTGAGCTTTCGCCCTTCCTCCTTTCTGTCCATGAAGAAGTCAATACCTATAAAAATAAGATCATCGTTGATTCCTGGAACAACATCGGGAAGTATGCCACGGTTACGGACGCATTCTTCATATTTGATGAGCAGCGTGTTGTCGGTTCAGGTGCATGGGTAAAGGCTTTTCTGAAAATTGCCAAGTTTAACGAATGGATTCTTCTATCTGCTACCCCAGGGGACACATGGGAGGATTATATTCCTGTATTTGTAGCAAACGGCTTCTATAAGAACCGGACTGCTTTCAAAGAAGAACACATGGTCATGACTTGGGTAAACGGAAAGTATCCGAAAGTAGACAGATATTTGGGAGTAGGACGACTCATCCGGCTTCGTAATCGCATTCTTGTGGATATGGATTTCAAGCGAGAAACCTGCTCACACCATGAGGATGTTTATGTCAATTACGATATAGCAAAGTATAAAGAGACAAGCCGTCTTCGTTGGAATCCGTACAAAAACGAGCCGATTGTAAATGCTGGAGAGCTTTGCTATGTATGGCGACGCATCGTAAATGAGGATGAGTCCAGACAAATCGCTCTGATGGAATTGTTTGAGAAGCACCCCAAAATGATCGTCTTTTACAATTTTGATTATGAGCTTGATATTCTGAAAAATCTCTACTATGGAGAAAATGTTGAAATTGCAGAATGGAACGGTCATAAGCATCAACCAATTCCGACTTGTGACAGTTGGGTATATTTGGTTCAATACACCGCTGGAGCCGAAGGATGGAACTGCATTAGTACGGACACCATCGTGTTTTACTCGCAGAACTACTCTTACAAAATCATGAAGCAATCAGCAGGACGAACCGACCGACTAAACACTCCATTCAAAGATCTTTACTATTACCATTTGAAGTCCCGTTCCGGTATCGATTTGGCTATTAGCCGAGCATTGAGTGAGAAGCGGAATTTCAATGAAACCAAGTATGTAGGCAGCTATAAATCTAAAGCTGTCTAAGAAAGGAGAAAAGATGATAACCCTTGATGTTGCGGACTATTGCTCCGCTTGTATGGACTTCGATCCAGATGTCCAGCGACCGCAAAAAGCATACGGGCTGAGTGAAGAGATCGTCATTTCCGACACGGTTATTCGATGTTCAAATCGAAATCGATGCAAAAACATTGAGCGATACCTGAGAAAGAAGGTGACGGACGATGGCGTTGGCAAGACTGGCGAAGCAATGTCGTGAATGTCCGTTTGTCGAGACTTGTAACCACAAGGAAATTGTAACAATGTATAAGGACGAGTTAGAGAAGATTCTTTATAAGGATTTATATTCTCACCTCGGACTTCAGTTTGGAGGCTGAATATGCATAACAATACCAACAATTCAGACAGAATGAACACTGTCGCTTATAAAATTGGGCAAGCTATCGCACTGGTAGCTTGTCTTTGTGTTTCTGCTATCGTCATTACTTTGACGGTGAAGTGCATCCTGTGGATTTTGTAAGGAGGTTTTGCAGATGAATGAAGAAAAGGAAGTCTATTTCGACCAGTATTGCAAATCTTGCAAGCACAACGGTCTTAAAGAATCCAAAGATCCGTGCAACGACTGTCTCGCAGAGCCCAGCAATACAAATTCCCACAAACCGATGAACTATGAAAGCAAAAACAATTCTTGATGCCGAGAAGAAGGATGCGATTGATATCGCAACGGAGCTTTGCTATAGCGAAGAAGTTAAAAAGAAACTGGCTCAAGCAAAATCTGTTTATGAAATCGGTCGCATCCTTAAACAAGCTCGGCTCAATCAAGAGTGATATTTCTGAAAGGAGAAAAGAAACATGAATCTTGAGGAGTTCAGAAAGGCACTTTCGTCAGATGCTACTGAAGAAAATGCACGATTGAAAAAACAGCTGTCAGATCTTCAGACTGACTACCACGAGAAAGTTTCAAAGCTTGAAAGAGAAAATGATTTGCTTAAAGAAAGTTGTCGGGTTTTATGCAATCGATGCTTTACTCTTACGAGAGGTGTTACTTGTCTATTTTGTGGTCTCGATTATCCCTGCCCTCATATGCCGGGGCTTGAGGAACGGGTGACTATGGCTCATGAATTGAGAAAGGGGATCGAAAAAAATGGCTAATGGATATCGTGATGCTCTTGTTCAGCAAATAAAAGACGCTGGCCAAGAACTTATCAACCGAGCTGAAACGATGGTACATCCTGAAAATGATTTAATCACCGATTTTTCCATAGTAATCCATTTCGAGCAGCATGAGGTCCCTACAATCGACTACACAACCAGCGTGATAAACAAAGTTGCTTGCGATCGGGTTATCTATAAGAAAGGAGAATCTGATGTCACAAAAGTATGACAAATATCTGGAAAACCACAGACAAGCTGTGAAAAAAGCTTACCAGTGGATCGCTGCTTATATTCCAGAGCTAACAGATGTGGAGGCTACTCGGAATATTGAATTTCATGACATGTCGAAGAACACACCAGATGAGTACAAGCCTTATGATGACTATTTCTACGGAGAGCAAACCCCAGCAGTCATTGAAGCATTTAACCGGGCATGGCTCATGCATATTCATCGAAACCCCCATCATTGGCAGCACTGGGTTTTAATCAATGATGAGCCTAAAGAAGGAACTATCCTTATTGAAATGCCGCACCCATATATTATTGAGATGGTTTGTGACTGGTGGGCATTCAGTTGGATTAAAGGGGATCTTTCCGAAATGTTTGCCTGGTACAAAGACCATGAAGCCTATATTAAATTACACAACAATACTCGTTCGATTGTAGAGGAAATTCTGGAAATGATTCGGACGAAGCTTACGGAGGTAGAAAATGCTGAAAATTGAAAACACTGAAGTCATGGGTTGGGAGCACGCCATTCGTGGTATGCGGAACCCTAAGAACTCTTGGGAGAAGAGCGATAGTGGTGTTTGCGCCACGCATGGTCCAGCTCATTGCGCAGATTGTGTATACACTGATTGCCACGCTGACGATGTGGAGATTGGCACAAAATATATTCTCGGGGGCGATGATTTAACACTCATGACCACCCTCCGCAATGCCGGCACTGACCATCGCAAGTTCATGCGGATGATTACCGTCTATCTCGACATCACTGCCCCGCTGTACTGGTGGAAGGAGTTCGACACCTACAAAGTTGGTACGGTTGCTAACTCCTGCTCCACGATGCACAAAATTGCAGCGAAGGAGTTTACACTGGAGGACTTCAGCCACGAGCATTTGCAGGAGGACTCTGTAGCTGTGCTCGAAACGGTTATTCATACCTTGAATGTCCATCGAGATTGGTTTAATAATAAGGTACTGGATGACCCCAAGATCGATTGGTGGCAGATGATCCAGCTTCTCCCCAGTTCCTACAACCAGAAGCGGACAGTCATGCTGAACTATGAGGTTCTGGCAAACATCTATAAATCCCGTCGGCATCACAAGCTCGACGAATGGCACACGCTTTGCGACTGGATTGAGGGTTTGCCTTATTCTGAGCTGATTACTGGCAAGGAGGAAATGGCGGATGTTTGATGGTGGAGTAAAAGAAACCTTGTGCGCTCGCTGTGCTCATCGAGATGTCTGTGCACATAAACAGGACTATTTTGATATTCTCAAAGCGGTCGAAAATGCAACTGTGACCCGAGAAAAGTGATTCACTATGACTTCATCAGCGGCATCTCTGTTGGGTGTAAGTATCACCAAAATTGGACAGAAACCTATCGTTCCGGAGAAGCAATCCTCTGAAACTGCACGAAAAATACACCCCCTATTATGAAAGGAGGTAACGCACATGAATTATTTTCTGGCAGTTAATGATCGGCAACTCGGCACTTGTTTGAGAATGCTGTTTGCTGAGAAACTTCAGCCTGCTGTCCAAACCGTGTTGAACGAAAAGGGCAAGATTGAGTTTCACATCAGCATTGCAGCAGATCAAGAAGTGTTCGAAGAACTGAACGAGCGCTACAAGATCATGATTTCGTAAGTTACTCGATTTCAAAGGTAAAGGGGCCGTAACAAGCCCTTTTACTTTTGTTATATTTATGGTAAAATACTACGAGGAGGTCGTCAAATGAGAATTATTCGAGACATATTTTGGATATTATTGATTATTACTGTGCCAGTAGCAATCTTTGATAAATTCTTTAGACCTTATTGCATGACCGTTATTGAAAGGATGTGTAACAAGGATGAAAGTTAAATCCAGAATGTCCTGTCCTGTTCGAAGGAAAGACGGTACATGGACTACTGTTATCAAAGAATTTGAGGAAGATATTCCAGATCTCGGGCGAGAAGAACTTATCTGCAACAAATGCGGACGCCCAGATTATCCGAAATGCAAGGAAACGGTTTGTGAAGCCTGGAAATACCACGAATCGAAAAAACAATAACTCATTTAAGAGCTGAGGTTAAACCTTGGCTCTTATTTTTGTGTAAAGGAGAAAACTATGCTTGCCAGAGAAGCGACAAAAGCGGATATTCAGGCTGTTCATGACCGTCTGCGGGAAGCAAAGGAACAGCGGCAGCTTGATATTCAAATAAACCAGGCTATTGCACTGGTAAATCGTAATCACAGGAGGAAAAAATATGACGCCGAACGACTATCAGCAGGCAGCTCTTCGCACAGCCCCAGGAGATTTACCGCCTGAGAGACTTCTGCTCAATGGCTTAATGGGTCTGAACGGAGAAGCCGGCGAAGCAATTGATATTTTGAAAAAGCATCTGTTTCAGGGGCACGAACTGGACACTGAACATATGGCTAAAGAGCTTGGAGATGTGGCTTGGTATCTCGCTGTAAGCGCAAATGCCATTGGATATGACCTTGAAACCATCATGCAGATGAATGTGGACAAACTGAAAGCCAGGTATCCGGATGGTTTCGACGCTGAACACAGTTTGCATCGCAATCAGGATGATATTTAAGGAGGGTTTTCTATGAATGAACAATTTGGAGAAAAGGTAAAAACTATTTTTGATAGTATTACCGTTCTTCAGGCAAAAGATAGCGACTTGAAACGAGATAACGCCAACATCAACGGTGACTCCCCTATGGGGGCTATGCTGCAATATGGTGCCAATACCGCTAAGGAGTACAATCTGGAGTATTTGATTAAACCTGCAATTGCAGAACTTCACCGCGATGGTTGGATTCACATACATGACCTTGACTTCTATGCATGGACGACGACCTGCACGCAGATTGAACTTCGCAAACTCTTTAAGAATGGATTCAATACCGGGCACGGCCATCTGAGAGCACCAAAAAGCATTGGTTCGTATGCAGCTTTGGCTGCTATTGCTATCCAGTCAAATCAAAATGACCAGCATGGCGGACAGAGTGTTGTGGACTTCGATTATGCTATGGCTGAGGGTGTCCGTTACACCTATCAGAAGTACCTGAAAGAGGGTTATGAGATCTGCGAACGCCTCAATGACCTGAAAGATAAGGAATGGATTCTGGACTATGCTATGGAAAAGACCACTCGTGACACCTACCAGGCGATGGAGGGGCTGATTCACAATCTAAACACCATGCATTCCCGTGCAGGCGCTCAAGTCCCATTCAGCTCTATTAACTATGGTACAGATACATCCTGGGAAGGTTGCCTCGCTATCGAGCAGCTTCTCCTTGCTACAGAGGCAGGACTCGGAAACGGCGAAACTCCTATCTTCCCGATTCAGATTTTCCGAGTCAAGGAAGGTGTCAACTATAATCCGGACGACCCGAACTATGACCTGTTTGAATTGGCGATGAAGGTAAGTGCTAAGAGGCTTTTCCCCAACTTCGCTTTCATTGATGCTCCATTCAATCTCCAGTATTATAAGTCCGGTCATCCTGAGACAGAGGTTGCATATATGGGCTGCCGAACTCGTGTGATGGGAAATGTTTACGACCCATCTCGTGAGATCGCTCCTGGTAGAGGCAATTTGAGTTTTACCTCCATCAACCTGCCCCGACTTGGCATTGAGTCCAAAGGTGACTACCTTACTTTCTTCAAACTGTTGGATAAAATGCTTGACGCGACGATGCAGCAGCTTCTCGACCGATACAAAATTCAGGCTTCGAGAATTGTTCGTAACTTCCCATTCCTTATGGGAGAAGGTGTCTGGATGGACTCTGACGGGCTTTCTCCCGATGACACGGTTGGAGATGTTTTGAAGCATGGGACACTGTCTATCGGCTTCTGTGGGCTTGCAGAGTGCCTTGTAGCGCTTAACGGCAAGCATCACGGTGAAGATGAGTTTTCTCAGGAACTTGGCTTGCGTATTGTCGGTTATATTCGTGACTACTGCAATCGCAAGAGTACCGAACTCGGTATGAATGTGACCTGTCTGGCTACTCCCGCTGAGAGTTTGGCTGGGAGGCTGCTTCGATCTGACAGGGAAAGATACGGAATTATCAAAGGAGTTACCGACCGTGAATACTACACCAACAGCTTCCATGTTCCGGTATATTATCATCTTCCTGCACTTAAGAAAATTGATATTGAAGCACCGTATCATGCTCTTACCAACGCAGGTCACATTTCTTATGTTGAGTTAGATGGTGACCCGACTAAGAACCTTGCCGCATTCGAGCGGGTTGTAAGGCACATGAAAAAAGCTGGCATTGGCTATGGCAGCATCAACCATCCTGTAGATCGAGATCCGGTCTGCGGTTATAACGGAATTATCAACGATGTTTGCCCCTGCTGCGGACGAAGCGAAGCCGATGGAATTCCGTTCGAACGCATTCGTCGTATCACTGGATATTTGGTCGGAACTCTCGATAAGTGGAATGACGCTAAGCGTGCGGAGGAGCGGGATCGTGTCAAGCATGAAGTTGATTCGAATTTCAGGGATTGAGCAAGAGTCCATCGTTGATGGGGAAGGAATCCGCTATGTGATATTTACACAGGGTTGTCCGCATCATTGCCCCGGCTGTCATAATCCTCAAACTCACCCATTCGGTGGTGGAAAACTCGTATTGATGGAAGATATACTCGATGATATTTCAAAAAGAAAAGATTGGGTAGACGGCATTACCATTTCCGGAGGCGAACCGTTCTGTCAGATTTACCAGTGTGCTCTGATTGCTGAAAAAGCTCATGAAATGGGGCTTAGCGTTTGGTGCTACACTGGTTATCTTTTTGAAGACTTGTGCAAGCAAGGCATCGAGCTTCTGAAATATATCGATGTGCTTGTTGACGGTCCGTTCGTACAGGCTGAAAAATCGTTGGAGCTTGATTTCAGAGGAAGCCGCAATCAGCGAGTAATTGATATTCCGGAAAGCTTGAAAGAAGGCGTAGCAATCTTGAAACAAACTTAGAAGAAAGGAGTACCTGCATCATGGAGAACACTACTAATCCTCGACGAAATGCCGAAGGATATTCTGACCCGACCGCTTATGAAGCCCTCAAGAATATTGAGCGTGAAGAAGACGAAAGATTTCATAGGCTGCTGCATACACTGTTTTACTTGTGTGAGTTGGCTGGCTTTGAGATCGAAGGTCGGATTATTCTGACTGATAAACGGAACGGACGGGTTTGGAGATGAGAGAAATGAGTCCGTACATACTTGAAAATTGTGTAAATTTTAGCCCGGTTTTGTTTTCTGAAAAGTGGGCTTTGACAAAATTTGAAGGAATTTTTGAGCGTGTACGGACAATTTTCTTGAAAAAAGCCCAGAAAAAGTGGGCAAAAGCCCGGTTTTGAAAACCAAAAGTGGGCAGAAAAATTCGGAGGCATTTTCTGAAAACGGCACTTTTTCGGCGTTTTTTGCCCCAAAATGGCCGATTTGCGCCGATTTGAAAAATTTTCTTGTGAAAAAGCCCACTTGCCCACTTTTATTTGTAACTAATTGTGATAAAAAGTTTTATTATTTATATAAATAAGGGCAAGTAAAGTGGGCATTTGACCAGAAGCCAAAATACATAGCACAAGTCGATGGAAATGTCAAGACTTTTTACCGAAAGTTCTTCCTTTTTCTTTCAGGCTGTGTTATACTATAAGAGTTACACAATCTAATATGTTCAAGTCGTTTAGGGAAAACTGCTTTGGTAAAAAGTGTTTTCTCTCTTTACTCATTTCATTTGTCCCTTTGCGGCTTGATTGAGATTGTGTGGCAACAATGAGGGTTCGCACTTTTTTAATGCCCTCGGAAAGGATGGGTTAATGAGATGAGTGAGAAGAAGTTGACAAAAAACACAAGCGGTAATATTGCTGCGGGAGTAGCCATGGCTGCGTCAATAGTGCCATTGGTAAAGCCGGCGATTGATGCTGTTCGTGATTATGCAGATAAAACTATAGAAGAACGAAAAAAGCTTGTTGCCGTACCTGTGTTGCATTCAAAAGAATATCCGTTATCTGTTGAACAAGCAGTCGAAATATTGGAAAGTTGCGGACTAAAAGCGACTCTTGTGAAGATGTCGACAGCCGATGCAAATATTCAGTATCGTCAGTGCTTCGATTCTCAAGTCATCAAAACTCATCCAAAGAGCAAAACCAAAGTTGAACGAGGAACAGCTGTTCTGGTTAAATATATACCTCAAGAGGTGATTGATGAAAGTCAAAGAATGTTTGATATTTCTGAGAAGCATAAAGAAGAACAACATCTTGAGAAAAGTATAAAGCGAACAGAACGGAAAGAAAACACAAAACGAGTGGTGAATGGAATAATCAGCACAGTGCAAGAGAGTGCCAAAAAGATTCCTTCCGCTTTTCACAAATCCACTGAAAAGGAGGATCACAATGAGCAAGAGCAATAGGAGCACAACAAAGAAGCGTGGCTTCGGCGGTTTGCTATTGGACTTTATTTTGGTGTTATGCACCGGTGGTTTATGGCTTATTTGGATTTTAATCCGATACCTCAGAAACAATAGCTGAGCTATTACAAAATATTTGACCGAGATACTTAAACGGTGTCTCGGTCTTTTTTATTATGCAAAGGAGAAAGTCATGAAATATTCTAAGAAAATCGGCACCAAGGAACATTACCTTCAGGTAAACAATCACATGGGCAAAATAATGGACAAGCTTCTGGAGAAGCATCCAGACTCTGAGCAAGAATTGAAGGAACTTTTTCTTGGAGTGCAGATACTCAATAACGAGTATATCCTGAAAAGCCATCCTGAGTTCTTATCTGATTGAGCCGCTAATAGCGGTTCTTTTTTTTATGCCTTTTCCGCCGCGCGAAAAAAACATGTCCTTTTATGAAGAGAGGAGTAAAAAAGCTATTTTTAAGAATAGACATTCTCTTTTTAGTTTTGAAAAACTACATGAAAGGAGGCTCATTTGCCAATGCTCGAAAGTCAATTTCAATCGAAGCTCATTAAGGAGCTAAAAAAACTTTTTCCAGGTTGCATCGTAATGAAAAGTGACTCTGGATATTTGCAGGGCATTCCTGATCTTCTCATTCTGTTCAATGACAAATGGGCTGCTTTGGAATGTAAACAACACGCTGGCGCAAAAAAGCAACCGAACCAAGAATATTATGTGGGCAAAATGGACGAGATGTCTTTCTCCAGATTCATTTGCCCAGAGAACAAGGAGGAAGTGCTGCATGATCTTCAACAATCATTCCAATCTTGAAGGGCAACACGCTTTTCTTGGTGCCAGCAAGTATCATTGGATTAACTATGACGAAACAAAAGTAGCCGATGCCTATTCAAAATTTTTGGCTACACAGCGAGGGACTGTTCTGCATGATTTTGCATGTCAATGCATCACTTTAGGGCAAAAACTTCCCAAGTCACAGAAAACATTGAATATGTATGTCAATGATGCAATTAGTTTTCGCATGGTGCCTGAACAGATTCTGTTCTATTCAGAAAATTGCTTTGGCACCGCTGATACGATTGTGTTCCGGAATGGCATTCTTCGTATTCACGATTTGAAGACCGGCGTCGTGCCGGCACACATGGAGCAGCTTGAAATATATGCTGCTCTTTTTTGTTTGGAATACAAGGTGAAGGCGTCAGAAATCGAGATGGAGCTTCGTCTGTATCAGAACAATGAAATTCTGTATCACACACCTACTGCCGAAGATATTGTACCAATTATGGACAAGATTATTACCTTCGACAAGGTTATCAGAAAAATCAAAGAACAGGAGGGTTAAACCATGAGTCTCACGGATGATATTTTAATGCATTACGGTATGCCCAGAAGGTCTGGTCGTTATCCTTGGGGTTCGGGTGATAACCCTTATCAGCATAGCGGCGATTTTCTCTCTCGTGTGGAAGAACTGAAAAAGTCCAATTTCACTTTTACCGATAAAGATGGAAAAAACTACACAGGAGAAGTAGCCATTGCAAAATCTATGGGTCTGAGCACAACCCAATTTCGTACCCAGATGAGCCTTGCAAAAGATGAACGCCGTTCTGCTGATGTCGCTACGGCTAAAGCTCTTCGTGCGAAGGGTTATAGTCTGAATGAGATCGCTGACAAGATGGGTTTTGCTAATGATTCTTCGGTTCGCTCGCTTTTGAACGAGAGTTCCGAAGCTCGCATGAATCAGGCAAAGCAGACCGCTGAATTTCTGAAAAAACAGATTGCGGAAAAAGGCATGATCGATGTTGGAACCGGAGTTGAAAAAGAGCTTGGTATCTCGAAAGAGAAGATGAACCAGGCTCTTTATATTTTGAAAATGGAAGGTTATCCGGTCTATGGCGGCGGTGTTCCCCAGGTAACAAACCCGGGTAAGCAAACAAACATCAAGGTTCTCTGCCCTCCAGGAACAGAGCATAAAGAAATTTATAATTTCGAGAATGTTCATTCTGTCAGAGACTATGTATCTCACGATGACGGTGAAACATTTGACAAGTTCGTCTATCCCAAAAGTATGGATTCAAGTCGCTTGAAAATCCGTTATGCAGAAGACGGCGGAATACAGAAAGATGGTGTTATTGAAATCCGTCGGGGTGTAGACGACTTGTCTCTTGGTGATTCTCACTATGCTCAGGTTCGCATTCTGGTGGACGGCAATAGATATTTGAAAGGAATGGCTGTCTATTCTGATAATCTTCCCGATGGTGTGGATGTAATGTTCAATACTAATAAGAAAAAGGGCACTCCGACATCGGATGTTCTGAAGAAGGTCAAGGATGACCCCGACAATCCGTTTGGTTCCCTTATCAAAGCTGGTGGGCAGAGCTATTACATTGATGCCGATGGAAAACGACAGCTTTCCCTTATCAATAAGCGTGCAGAAGAGGGCGATTGGGGTGAATGGGCGGATAAACTCCCCTCCCAGTTTCTTTCTAAACAGAGTTTGAGTCTGGTCAATAAACAGCTGAACTTGGCGGCATCTGATAAGATGGCTGAATTTGATGAAATCTGCTCGCTGACAAATCCGACGGTCAAAAAATCATTACTGAAATCCTTTGCGGATGATTGCGACTCTGCTGCTGTGCACCTTCAGGCAGCTGCTCTTCCTCGTCAGAAATATCAGGTGATTCTACCTATCACTTCGATGAAAGACAATGAAGTGTATGCTCCGAATTATAAGAATGGTGAAACAGTAGCTCTGGTTCGTTATCCGCATGGCGGAACTTTCGAGATTCCTATCCTGACAGTGAATAACAAGCAGGCAGAGGCTCGCCGAATCCTTGGCAACACACCTAAAGATGCTGTCGGTATTAACAGTAAGGTTGCGGAACGGCTTTCAGGCGCTGACTTTGATGGCGATACTGTCATGGTCATCCCATGTAACTCTGGTAAAAGCAAGGTCAAGATTACTTCCACTCCTCCTCTGAAGGGGCTTGAAGGATTTGACCCAAAATTGGAGTATGGCGGAAAACCTGCTGGCACTTTCAAGCCTATGAAAAACACACAGAAAGAGATGGGTGTCATTTCTAATCTGATTACCGACATGACTTTGAAGGGAGCTACTCAGGATGAGCTTGCAAGAGCAGTTCGTCACAGCATGGTAGTTATCGATGCTGAAAAGCACAAGCTGGACTACAAGCAGAGTGAGATCGACAACGGTATCAGCTCTTTGAAAAAGAAGTATCAGGGCACAGTTGATGAGGATGGAAGATACCACGAGGGTGCTTCGACTTTGATTTCCCGTGCTAAATCAGAGACTTCTGTCACTAAGAGGCAAGGTAGTCCGAAAATCGATGAAAAGACAGGCGAATACATATGGAAAGATGTAGATGACCCTGTTTATGTTGATAAGCGAACTGGTAAGGTCAAAGAGCGTACTCAGCCCAGCACTAAAATGGCTGAGGCAAAGGATGCCTATACCCTGGTATCCGAAGCTGATACCCCCGTGGAGCGTGCTTACGCTAACTACGCCAATAAAATGAAAGCCCTGGGTAACCAGGCTCGTCTTGAGATCCTATCCACCGGAAAAGTACCCTACTCCGCCACTGCAAAAGAGACCTATCAAGCTGAGGTTGACTCTCTGAATGCCAAGCTTAATGTGGCTTTGAAGAATGCCCCCAGAGAAAGACAGGCTCAGACCATGGCTAATGCAGTAGTGGCTGCTAAAAAGCAGGATAACCCGGACATGACAAAGGGTGAACTCAAGAAAGCAAGCCAGCAGGCGCTTACTCAGGCCCGTGCCTCTGTTGGCGCAAAGCGAGAGACCATCAAGATTACAGATCGTGAATGGGAAGCAATTCAAGCTGGCGCTATTAGCGAGAATAAGCTTACCCAAATTATCGACAATGTGGACATTGACAGTCTTAGACAGCGTGCAACACCGAGAGCGACAACAACTCTCAGCACTGCAAAGCAGAATAAGATCGCTTCAATGAATGCTTCTGGCTACAGCACATCGGAAATTGCTGAAGCTCTTGGTATTTCAACGAGCACAGTGTCTAATTACTTAAATTGAAAGGAGTGACTGGTATGAATGGTTCTTGTGCCCTTACTACATTTGACAACCCTTACAATCCATTTGAACAGTTCTCCGATTGGTTCCTGTTTGATGTGGAAAAGGGTTACAACACTTGCGCTTATCTCGACCGAATTGCTCACACTTCTGACCAATTCTCTGAAGAAGAAAACAATCAAGAGATTGAAAGAGCGATTGACGAGATCATTCGTTATGACTTCATGAATATTTACAAGAAAGTGAAGAGAACGAAGACAACAAAAGCAGATAAGGCTTGAACTATAGGTTGAGGTCTAATGCTCTTTGAATAAAATTTTTGTTTTCTTTTCTGAAAATATTTGAATTTGAAGTCAATACAAACAAATTATCACTTGATCTGCACTGCTGCCGCAGGGCTTAAAGGCATGGGGAGGGGGTCTCCAAAATTGCACCCCCTACCTCATCGCGGCGGTCTTAAAAAAATCTCCGGAGGGATATTTTGGAAATGGGGTTTACCCCACGGGTGCAGTATTTGAACGAGCTTACAGGGTTGAGACATTTTCCATAAAGTGTGAACATCTCCTTTCATGTTTCTTTTCTCCTTTCGGTGATTGGTGGAAATTCAGCTCTGTAAGTTCTTTCAAATACTGCACCTATTCTCACCTAAAAGAGCATCGGTTCAGATAAAAAGTGCAGTACAAGTATGCGGATATGGCGGAACTGGCAGACGCAATAGACTCAGAATTTATTGGAGGTTATCTCCGTGCAGGTTCAACTCCTGTTATCCGCACCAAATTTTTTAAGAGAGGAGGCAGTG
>OLQD01002134.1_pt1 | contig 14889 bp, 10 predicted proteins | sample 1672841 | NCBI WGS metagenome assembly OLQD01 (sample SAMEA3136729, study PRJEB25190) | human gut metagenome | biome: human gut; feature: human-associated habitat; material: faeces | place: Austria | collected 2013 | reverse complement strand
TTGATCTGGCCGTGGAGGATGGCCGCAAGGTGGCCTTCAGCGGCCGCAGCATGGTGAACAACACCGCCATGGCGCAGGAGCTGGGCTATATGCACATCCCGGAGGGCACCCTCATCAGCGTGGATGAGCTCAACCAGTACCCGCCGGAACAGGTGGTGCTCATCACCACCGGCAGCCAGGGCGAGCCCCTGAGCGCCCTTTCCCGCATGGCGTCCTGCAGCCACCGTCAGGTGCGCGTGGGCCCCGGCGATTTCATTATCATTTCTGCAAACCCCATCCCCGGCAACGAAAAGAGCGTGACCAAGATCGTGAACGGTCTGCTGCTGCTGGGCGCGGAGGTCATTTATGAGAGCATGTACGATGTGCACGTCTCCGGCCATGCCTGCCAGGAGGAGCAGAAGCTGATGCTCACCCTGACCAAACCCAAGTATTTCCTGCCGGTGCACGGCGAGTACAAGCAGCTGAAAAAGCACGCCCTCACCGCCGCAAGCCTCGGCATCCCCACCAGCAACATCCTGATCGCTGAGAACGGCTCCAACGTTATCCTCAGCCAGGACGAGATGAAGCTGGGTGAGCCGGTCACCGCCGGTGCCGTCATGGTGGACGGCCTGGGCGTGGGCGACGTGGGCAATGTGGTCCTGCGGGACCGCAAGCACCTCTCGGAAGACGGTCTGGTCATCATCGTGGCCACCGTGGACAGCAAGAGCGGCAAGGTGCTGGCCGGGCCGGACCTCGTCAGCCGCGGCTTTGTGTATGTGCGCGAGAACGAAAGCCTGATGGACGGTGCCCAGAGCATCGTGGAAAACGCGCTGCAGCGCTGCGTGGACGAGAACGTCCGCGACTGGAACAGCGTCAAGACCCGTGTGCGGGAAGCGCTGAGCAGCTATATCTATCGGCGCACCAAGCGCAGCCCGATGATCCTCCCCATCCTGATGGAGGTCTGAGCCGGGCACACTGCCGCGGGAAATGCGGCGGAAGGCAGGAGATTTGATGAAACAGAAACCGAGATGGACCCTCGAGATGCTCACGGCCAGCCTGGCGGTGCTGTGCGGCCTGCTGGTGCTGGTGCTGCTGGTGCAGCGCCCGACGGCGTGGCCGGTGCTGGCAGCGCTGGTGGTGCTGTGGGGCATCTGCATGGTGGTGTTCCGTTACCAGCTGCGCCGGTGGACGGCACGGTGGATGAGCGGCACGGGGTTTGAAAAATCAAAGGTGCAGTTCAGCCTGGAGCCGCTTTCGCAGCCGGCGGCGCTGCTTTCCGGCGAGACGGTGCTGTGGTACAACGCCCAGTTCCGCGACCGGCTGCTGCGCGGGCAGGATGTGCTGGTGAGCCGGGTGCAGAAGGTGCTGCCCGGGCTGGACCTGCAGCAGTGCCGCACCCAGGAGGGCCAGCTGCTGACCCTGGCGGAGGGCATGTGGAGCGCCCACAGCTCCACCGTGCCCGGCAACGCCGAGAGCATGACCCTTGTGGTGCTGAACGAGGAGACCGCCCTGCGGAAGATCGAGGCGGAATATAAAGCCAGCCGCCCGGGCTATCTGGTCTTTCTGGTGGACGGCTACGACGACGTGTTCGGCGACATGCTGGACAGTGAGCGTGCCCGCCTGCTGGAGGGCATCAACCGCACGCTGGAGGATATGATCGGCCGGGGCAGCGGCTTTTTGCGCCGGGTGGCCAGCGGCCGCTACATCGCCGTGGTGGAAGAACGCCAGATGGAGCAGTTCGCCAAGCGCGGCTATGATGTGCTGGATAAAATTCGTGCGCTGGACCCCAGTGTGAACCTTTCGCTTTCCATCGGCATCGGCCGCGGGGCCAAGACCCTGCGGGAAGCGCAGGATATGGCCGTGCAGGCGCTGGACATGGCCCAGGGCCGCGGCGGCGACCAGGCCGCCGAGATGACGCCGGACGGCTTCACCTTCTACGGCGGCGTGAGCCACGGCGTGGAAAAACGCAGCAAGGTGCGCAGCCGCATCGTGGCCGACCAGCTGGTCAAGCTCATCAAGGAAGCAGACCATGTGGTCATCATGGGCCACCGCATGAGCGATCTGGACGCCATCGGTTCCGCCGAGGGCGTGCTGCGCATTTGTAAAATATGCGATGTCCCGGCGGTGATCGCCGTCAAACGGGACGCCACGCTGGCGGGCAGCCTGATCGACGCGCTATGCCGCGCGGGCCAGAGGGACGACTTCATTGACCCGAAAGAGGCGCTGCCCATCATCTCCAAGCAGACGCTGTGCGTTGTGGTGGATACATACCAGGTGGGCCTTGTGGAGAGCAAGGAAATTCTGGAAAAATGCGGCAAGGTGGCCGTCATCGACCACCACCGCAAGGGCGTGGGCTATATTGAAAACCCCGCGCTGGTCTGCCACGAGCCCTATTCCTCCTCGGCCAGTGAGCTGGTCACCGAGCTTTTGCAGTACGTCGGCGACCGCGACGACAAGCCCAACCGGGTGGAGGCCGAGGGCCTGCTCTCCGGCATCATGCTGGACACCCAGGACTTCACCCTGCACACCGGTGTGCGCACCTTTGAAGCGGCCGCAGCCCTGCGCCGTTATGGTGCCGAGACCGAGCGGGTGCGCCAGCTGTTCGACGTGACCATGACGGAGTACAACGCCAAGGCCGACCTTGTGGAAAAGGCACAGATGTACAAAAACTGCGCCATCTCCGTGGGCGGCGAGATCGCCCCGGAAGCCCGTGTGGCCATTGCGCAGGCCGCCAACGACCTGCTGCGCATCCAGGGCGTGGACGCCAGCTTTGTGGCCGTGCAGGTGAGCGGAGGCGTGAACATTTCGGCCCGCAGCCTGGGCGCGGTGAACGTGCAGGTGATCATGGAGAGCCTGGGCGGCGGCGGCCACCAGACCATGGCGGCGGCTCAGCTCAAGCATATCACGCCGGAAGCGGTCCGCTCCCGCATCGAGACGGCCATCGACAACTACTGGGCATCGCAGAAAAAGAGCAGTGCCGCAGAAAAATGACAGGGAAAGGTTCTTTTTATGAAGCAGTATGATTATCTGATCGTTGGTGCAGGCCTGTACGGCGCTGTGTTCGCCCACGAAGCCAAGAAGGCGGGCAAAAAGTGCCTGGTCATCGACAAGCGCAGCCACATTGCGGGCAACATCTACACCGAGCCGGTGGAGGGCATCAATGTGCACCGCTACGGTGCCCACATCTTCCACACCAACAACAAGACCGTGTGGCAGTATGTGAACCAGTTTGCGGAGTTCAACCGCTACACCAACAGCCCGGTGGCCAACTACCATGGCGAGATCTACAATCTGCCCTTCAACATGAACACCTTCAACAAGATGTGGGGTGTGGTGACCCCCGCCGAGGCAAAGGCCAGGATCGAGCAGCAGAAGGCGGAGGCAGGCATCACCGACCCGCAGAATCTGGAAGAGCAGGCCATCAGTCTGGTGGGCACCGACATCTACGAAAAGCTCATCAAGGGCTACACCGGCAAGCAGTGGGGCCGCCCCTGCACTGAGCTGCCAGCCTTTATCATCAAGCGTCTGCCGGTGCGTTTTACCTACGACAACAACTATTTCAACGCCCTGTATCAGGGCATCCCCAACGGCGGCTACACCGCCATGGTGGAAAACATGCTGGAGGGCACCGAGGTGCGCCTGAATGTGGACTATCTGGCTGACCGTGAGGCGCTGAACGCGCTGGCCGACAAGGTGGTGTACACCGGTCCGGTGGATGCCTACTTTGGCTACCGTCTGGGGGCTTTGCAGTACCGCAGCGTCCGCTTTGAGACCGAGGTGCTGGACACCGACAACTATCAGGGCAACGCCGTGGTGAACTACACCGATGCCGAGACCCCCTACACCCGCATCATCGAGCACAAGCACTTCGAGTTCGGCACCCAGCCCAAAACGGTCATCAGCCGTGAATACAGCGCCGAGTGGAACAAGGGCGACGAGCCGTACTACCCGGTCAACGACGCCAAGAACGGTGCTCTGTACGCCGAATACAAGCAGCTGGCCGACGCCGAGCCGGGCGTGATCTTCGGCGGCCGTCTGGGCGAATACAAGTACTACGACATGGACAAGGTCATCGAGGCGGCACTCGATGTGGTGCAGAAGAAACTGGCGTAAAAGCCTGACCGTTTAGAATGGCCGCCGCGTGTGCTCTGGCCAGAAATAGCGGAAATAAATTGGATTTTTGCACTTCCGGAACGCCTGCGGGCGTTCCGGAAGTGCATTTTTCACAAGAGGGGCCGGAGAGAAAACATTCTGCACAACTTTTTGCAGGGAGAAGTTATCAACGGCAGCAGCTCCTTGCGTGAAAGGGTGTTTGGAGCAGCCCGCAGGCTGCGACAAACACGAAATAAATCATAAATTTCCGATGAATATGGTCAGAGCGAAGCGGAGACCATTTTAAATGGTTGGCTGCCCCTCTTGCTCAAAGCCGACAAATGCGCTATACTATAAACACAAGAACGGCACCGGGGTTCCGGTGAAAAGTGAGGGATAAACATGAAAGTGATTCTCAAGCAGGATATCAAGGGCATTGGCAAAAAGGACGAGATCCATGAGGTGTCCGACGGCTACGCCCGCAACTACCTGTTCCCGCGCAAGCTGGCGGCTGTGGCCGATGCCAGCGCTGTGAACGTGGCCCGCGGCAAGGAAGCCGCAGCCGATTTCCATGAAGCTGAGAATGTGGCCGCTGCCAAGGCACTGGCCGCCAAAATCGAAGGCAAGACCGTGACCATCAAGGCCAAGGGCGGTGCCTCCGGCCGTCTGCACGGCAAGGTCACCGGCAAGGAAGTGGCCGAGGCTCTGGCACAGCTGGCCGGTGCTCCCATCGACAAGAAGAAGATCGAGATGGAGACCCGCGACATCAAAGATGCCGGTGTGTTCAACGGCAAGGTGCGCCTGCATGTGGGCGTTGTGGCTTCCTTCAAGATCCAGGTGGAAGTGGAACAGGCCTGATTTTTCTGCCAATCTGCGCCCCCTCACAGCAGGGGGCGCTTTTTGGCTTTACGGGAATTGACAGAAGGATGAACGACCATGCCGAACGAACGACATTATAACAACGAACTGAATCTGGAGAGCGTGGGCATCAACCAGCCGTTCAACATGCAGGCGGAGCAGAGCGTGCTGGGCGCGGTGCTGCTCAAGCCCGACACCCTGACTGACCTGGTGGAGATCATCAAGCCGGAAATGTTCTATACCCGGCAGAACGCGCAGATCTGGAGCGAGATGCTGCGGCTGTTCACCAACGACCAGACCATTGACTTTGTGACCCTGCTGGATGCGGTCATCTCGGACGGAGTGTTCCCCAGTGCGGACGAAGCCAAGGTGTACCTGACCGGTCTGGCCGAGACGGTGCCCAGCATCTCCAACGTGAAGGCCTACGCCCAGATCGTGCAGGAAAAGTATCTGGTGCGCCAGCTGATGGACGTGGCCAAGGATATCCTCCAGGACGCCGGGGACGAGCCGGACGCCGACCTGCTGCTGGAAAATGCCGAGCAGCGCATCTACGAGATCCGCTCCGGCCGGGATTCCAGCGCCCTGACCCCGCTTTCCTCCAGCATGGTGGAGACCCTGACCAACCTGCAGAAGATCAGCGGCCCGGATGCCGACAAGTACAAGGGCATCCCCACCGGGTTCCGCCTGCTGGACACGGTGCTCACCGGCCTTGGCCGCGGTGACCTGATCATCCTGGCCGCCCGCCCCGGCATGGGCAAGACCAGTTTTGCGCTGAATATCGCCACCCGCGTGGCCATGCAGCAGAAGGTGCCGGTGGCCATCTTCAGCCTGGAAATGACCAAGGAGCAGCTCACCAACCGCATCCTGTCCGCCGAGGCCGGCATCGACAGCCAGGCTTTCCGCACCGGTGCCCTGCGCGCCGAGGACTGGGAGTATCTGGCGCTGGCCACTGAAAAACTCCACGATGCACCGATCTATATGGACGATACCTCCGGCATCACCATCACCGAGATGAAGGCCAAGATCCGCCGGGTGAACCAGGACCCCACCCGCCCCAACGTAGGTCTGATCGTCATCGACTATCTGCAGCTGATGACCACCGGCCAGCGCACCGAGAACCGCGTGCAGGAGATCAGTTCTATCACCCGGAACCTCAAGATCATGGCCAAGGAAATGAACGTGCCCATCATTGCCCTGAGCCAGCTGTCCCGTGCGGTGGAAAAGCAGGGCAACAACTCCAGCCACCGGCCCCAGCTGTCCGACCTGCGTGATTCCGGTTCCATCGAGCAGGACGCCGACTGCGTCCTGTTCCTGTACCGCGATTCCTATTACGCCAGCCAGAACCCGGACGGTGCCGAGGTGGATGCCGACACGGCCGAGTGCATCGTGGCCAAGAACCGCCATGGTGAGACCAGTACCGTGCCGCTGGGCTGGGACGGTGCCCACACCCGCTTCATGGATGTGGATTTCAAGCGCTGAACCGATGAAAAACGAGAAAGACTGCCGGGCTGCGGTGCGGGATTTCTGCCTGCAGAACCGGCTTTTGTGTCCGGGGCAGCCGCTGCGGCTGGCGGCGGCGGTTTCCGGCGGGGCCGACAGCATGGCGCTGCTGCTCCTGTTGCGGGCGCTGCAGCCGGAGTTCGGCTACACCCTCTCAGCCTGCCATGTGAACCACGGCCTGCGCGGCGCCGCCGCCGACCGGGACGAAGCCTTTGTGCGGCAGGCCTGCGGGGCACTGGGGGTTCCGCTGCGGGTGTTCCACGCGGCAGAACTGGCCGACACGGTGGATGCGCCGCCGCCCCACGCCGGGGAGGACTGGGCCCGCCGCCTGCGCTATGCCTGCTTTGAACGCCTGTGCGAAGAGGGGATAGATGCCGTGGCAACGGCCCATACTGCAAATGACCAGGCCGAAACGCTGCTGCTGCGGCTGGCCCGGGGCACCGGGCTGCACGGCGCGGCAGGCATCCGGCCCCGGCGCGGGTGCTATCTGCGGCCGCTGCTCTGCCTGAACCGGGCCGACACCGAGGCGGTCTGCCGGGCGGCCGGGCAGACATGGGTCACCGATGAGACGAACGAGACGGACGCCTACGCCCGCAACCGACTGCGCCGGGCGGCACTGCCTGCTTTGCAGAGCACGAACGAGGCGGCGACGGAAAATCTGGCCCGCTTCTGCGAGAAGGCGGCGCAGGCCGATGCCTACTTTGCCCAAAAGGCCGAAGCGCTGCTGATGGATGCCCGCCTGTCGGACACGGACCCCGTGTGCTGGCGGCTGGAGCCGCTGGCGGCAGCGGATGCGCCCATTCTGGAAACGGCCCTGCACCGTCTGGCGGCCCCGGTGCGGGACCCGGAAGAAAAATATATCCGGCTGTTGGTGCAGCTGGTGCAGCAGGGCAGCGGAGCCGTGCAGCTGACCGGGAAGGTCCGCTTCTGCGCGGCAGATGGGGTGCTCCGGCAGGAAACACAGGCCGAATCCGCCGGCTGGGACGCCGATGCGGCGGCCGCATTTACCGCAGCCCTGCAGGCCGGAAAACCGGCCCGGATGCCTCTGCCGGGGGGCAAAACCCTGACTGCACGGGTGTTCCCGGCGGATTTTGAAGAAAAAATACAAGTCGTTCATAAAAAAGACTTAAAAAATCGGGCGGATTATGCTAGAATAACTACGTTGTATGCTGGTCTTGTTCTGCGCACCCGCCAGCCGGGAGATGTTTACCGCCCCGCCGGGCGAGCGGTGCACAACCGCCTGCGCAAATGGATGAACGAAGCGGACATCCCGGCGCAGCAGCGGGACACGCTGCCGCTGCTGGCAGCAGGCAGCGAGGTGCTTTGGGTGTGCGGCAGCGGCTTTGCCGAGGGCCTTGCACCGGATGAGACCACGACGCAGATCCTGCAGATGGAACAGGAAACTTGAAGGGATAAAAAGGAGAAACATCATGAGCATGAATGATGACATCAAGACCGTTCTGGTCTCGGAAGAACAGCTGAAAGCCAAGGTTGCGGAGCTGGGTGCGCGCATCAGCAAGGACTACGAGGGCAAAAACCTCGTGCTGGTGTCCATCCTGAAGGGATCGGTGGTCTTTATGGCCGACCTGATGCGGGCAGTGACCATCCCCTGCAACATCGACTTCATGGTGGTGTCCAGCTACGGCGGCAGCAACACCGTGACCAGCGGTCTGGTCAAGATCATCAAGGATCTGGACGGTGATCTGTCCGGCAAGGATGTGCTGATCGTGGAGGACATTCTGGACACCGGCGTCACCCTGTCCAACCTTGTGCCCATGCTCAAGATGCGCAACCCGAACTCCGTTAAGATCTGCACCATCCTTGATAAGCCCAGCCGCCGCAAGGCCGACATCCAGCCGGATTACGAGGGTTTTCAGGTGCCGGACGAGTTCGTGGTGGGCTACGGTCTGGACTACGATGAAAAATACCGCAACCTGCCCTACGTCGGCGTGCTGAAGCCCGAGGTCTACACGAAGTAACGTGTCCATTATAAAAATCCAGAACTGGAGTTGATTTTTTTGCAACCGAAGAAACCCCGTTTCAATCCGCTGGTGATCGCCATTGTGCTGGCAGCCGTGCTGATGGTGTGGTCGGTGCTGGGCGGCACCGGCGGCAGCGCCAGCGGCTCCTCCATGGCATATTCCACGGTGGTACACTATTTTGAGAGCAATCAGGTCACCAAGTTCTCGCTGGATCTGAACACCGGCGTGATCACCATGACCCTGAAGGAGGGCGCACAGGAGCTGCCCAACGCTGCCGAGCAGAGCACTGTCCAGTCCACGGGCGGGCTGCTTTCCGGCCTGCTGTCCTCCTCTTCCTCCGCCCCCACCGGGGTAAAGAAGAACGAGGACGGCACCGAGACAGTCAGCTACAAGCTGCCCTACGCCCGGATGTTCGTGGACCATGTGTCGGACTACATCGCCCAGTACGATGCAGCCAACCCCGACGCGCCCATGGTGTACGACTACGTACCTGCCAAGGAGACCATCCCATGGATGGAGATCCTGTTCTATCTGGCCATGCTTGGCTGCACCGGCTTTTTGCTGTTCTCCATGATGCGCGGCGGTGCTGGTGGCGGCGGCATCATGAACGTGGGCAAGGCCAAGGTAAAGGACGAGCACGAGAACAAAAAGACTGCCACCTTTGCCGATGTGGCTGGTGAGGACGAGGAAAAAGAGGAGCTCAAGGAAGTTGTGGAGTTCCTCAAGAGCCCGGATAAGTTCAATACGCTGGGTGCCCGCATCCCGCATGGCGTGCTGCTGGTGGGCCCTCCGGGTACCGGTAAGACCCTGCTGGCGCGTGCCTGTGCAGGCGAGGCCGGGGTGCCCTTCTACTCCATCTCCGGCTCTGACTTTGTGGAAATGTATGTCGGCGTGGGCGCCTCCCGTGTGCGTGACCTGTTCGATAAGGCCAAAAAGACCATGCCCTGCATCATCTTTATTGATGAGATCGATGCCGTGGGCCGTCAGCGTGGTGCCGGCCTTGGCGGCGGCCATGACGAGCGCGAGCAGACCCTGAACCAGCTGCTGGTTGAGATGGACGGCTTTGACGCCAACGACGGCGTTATCGTGATGGCTGCCACCAACCGCGCCGATATTCTGGATAAGGCTCTGCTGCGTCCCGGCCGTTTTGACCGTCAGGTTTATGTTGGTCTGCCGGATGTGAAGGGGCGCGAGGAAATTCTACGCGTTCACACCAAGAACAAGCCCCTTGGCCCCGATGTCAGCCTGAAAACCATCGCCAAGTCCACCGCGGGCTTCTCCGGTGCCGACCTGGAAAACCTTGTCAACGAAGCCGCCCTGCTGGCTGCGCGCAAGGGCAAAAAGGCCATCACCGAACCCGAAATCGAGGAAGCTTCTATCAAGGTTGTGGCTGGCCCCGAAAAGAAGAGCCGCGTTGTGACCGATGCCGAAAAGCGCCTGACCTCTTACCACGAGGCCGGCCATGCCATTACCGGCTATTTCTGCAAAACGCATGATCCCGTGCACCAGATCAGCATTATCCCGCGTGGTTCGGCAGGCGGCTTTACCATGTATCTGCCGGAAAAAGACCCCAGCTATGTGACCAAGACCGCCATGAACGAGAACATTGTCTGCCTGTTGGGCGGCCGTGTGGCGGAGCAGCTGGTGCTGGATGATATCTCCACCGGTGCTTCCAACGACCTGCAGCGTGCCACGGATACCGCCCGCGCCATGGTGACCCGCTATGGCTTCTCGGAGCGCATGGGCCCGGTGGTTTATGGCACCGACCCTGGCGAAACCTTCCTTGGCCGAGACTTTGGCCAGGGCAAGGGCTATTCCGAAAATACGGCGTCCGAAATTGATAATGAGATCCGTGATATCATGGATGAATCTTACGAGACGGCCCGCCGCATTTTGACCGAGCACATGACTGAGCTGCACCGTGTGGCCGGTGTGCTGATGGAACGCGAAAAGATCAGCGGCGAAGAGTTTGACGCCCTGATGAAAGGCGAAAACCTGGCATCCTTTGGGCTGGATACCCCCGCGCCTGCCGCAGCCCCTGCATCGGCAGAGCAGCCCGCCGCGTCGGAACAGCCCTCCGAACCGTCTGATGAAAATTGAGGCAAGGTGAAACACAATGGATCAAAATTTTTCCCTGATGGCGCAATCCCGTGCCAATTATTACACTGCCGGCAGCCCGGTTCAGTTTGTCCGTGTTGAGCTGCTGAAAGGGGATGTCACGGGTGAAGTTGCGGTCTGCCTGACCTTTAAGAATGTTGGCACAGAACCGCTGACCGGCTTTATCATCCACTTCAAGTGCAAAGATGCTTCTGGTCAGATCCTGTGCGAGGATGATTTCTATTATGAGCAGCTCAATGTGCAGCCCGGCGAACTGTTTGGTGCCGATGACGCTGTGTTTGTCAGCGATACGCCGGTTTCCAGCGTGGAAATTGAGCAGGACCGTGCTTTCCTGAACGGCCGCGGCGTGGATCTGCGTAATTATAAGCGTGTCCGCCTGCAGGCCCCCCGTGTGCTGCCTGGCTCTATTGCCCGCACACTTCAGACCCGCACCAACAATAAGAAGCTGACCTGCGTCCCGCAGGATACCGAAAACGGCTGGTTCTGCGCCTGCGGCGCGTTCCACCCCAACGAGGAAGCTGCTTCCGTCTGCAGCGAGTGCGGCGGCGACCGCGCTTACATCAAGGCAACCCTGACCCGCATCCTGGAGGAAGCCCGGCAGGCCGCCGAACAGCAGCAGCGCGAAATCAACGCCGTGGCCAATGGCGTTGACCCCGCAGCAGCCCAGGCAGCCCAGGCAGCTGCCACCGCCGCCGCGGCTCAGGCAGCCATCAGCCAGGAGCCCACCGCGCAGTTCACCCCGCCCGCCCCGGCCCAGGAACCGGAAGAAGAGGACGAGGACGACGAAGCAACCAACGCCGAAATGGACCGCGTGCGCCGCTATGTCCCCAAAGGCCATCTGTTTGCCGATGAAGAGGATGAAGAGGACGAGCATACCCGCATGTTCGATGATGAGGAAGAGGAAAGCGACGATGACGAAGAACCCCGCCGTGGCCGTTATGCGGACGATGACGAGGAGAGCGAGGACGATGTAATGGCCGAGCGTATTATCCATTGGGCACCGCCCATCACCGCAGTGGTCTGTGCGCTCATCATTGCTGTGTCGCTGATCTACCACTTTGTCATCGCCTGATCGCCTGCTGTTTATCGGCAAAGGCGGGCTGACCCGCTGATATTTATCCGGGCAGGATAAAGCAAAATAAACCAAAACCAGCCGCCGGGCAGGGGAAAATCCCTGAAGCCGGCGGCTGGTTTTCTATTTGTTCTATTCCGTGTCTGTGCTTATTGCTGCCATCAGGAATATAGGAAAATGTGGTTAGAGCTTGTGATTAAATTTGCAAGGCAGCAATCATAAAGCAGTAAAAGCATGCAGGATGCGGAAAATCAATCCCCTGGCGCATAACACTTATTTCAGTGTTCCATCCAGTACCTGCTGGTAATACCATGGCTTGGGTGCGCGGAACACCTTGCCAGCCAAAGCGGCAAACTGTGGGTCGCTGATCTTTTTGGGGAACGCCAGCTCCCAGGCGCACAGAGCCTGATATTTCAGCTTCAGCTCCCGGTTGGCGGCATTGTTGCCATACTTGGAATCGCCCAAAATCGGGCAGCCAATGCTGGCCAGATGAGCGCGGATCTGGTGGGTGCGGCCCGTTACCAGCTCCACCCGTAATAGTGCCAAACGTCCGCTGACGGCAATGGTATCATATGCGGTAATGATCTCTTTTGCACCGGATTTCGGCTCGTCCAGAATGCGCACAATGCCATGCACAGAATCTTTCGTTAAAAAGCTGTGCAGCGTGGCAGCGGGTGGTACCGGGCGGCCAAAGGTTACGCACAGGTAAGTTTTGCGAATCAACCGCTCTTTGATGGCGTTTACCAAAAATTCTTCCGCCGCCGCGGTCTTTGCCAGCAGCACAAGGCCGCTGGTGCCGGTGTCCAGCCGGTGGCACAGGCGCGGCTCATGGGCGGCGTCCCACCGCTTTTCCTCATACAGGCGGCGCAGTACGCGGTTCAGCAGGGTGTCAGCTTCGTCGCCATCCACCGGGATACCCGCGGGCTTGTTGGCCACGATCAAATCATCGTTTTCATAAATAAATTCCGCCGGGGCGCGTGCCTGCAAAAACTCCGGCCCCTCCTGGGAGGTCAGTCCAAGCTGGTCGTCCAGCAGGTAAACGCGGATCACATCGCCGTTCTGCACACGGGTGGCAAGGGGCTGCTTTTTGCCGTTCAGCTTAATTTTGTTTTCCCGCAGCGCCTTATTCAGCCGCCCCAGCCCCAGGGCAGGGAACTGCTCCATCAGGTATTTGTCCAGCCGCACGGGCAAAAGGCTTTTTACATGTAGTTCCTGCATTATTTGCTCTCCAATTCTTTATCCCACAAAACGGTCGCGTCCGGGATATCCAGTGTCACCATCAGCCAGCCTGCATCGTGGTCGTCAATCGTTTTAATTGTGTATTCTTTCCCATCGGCGCACAGCACACTGGCATGTTCCAGCTTGCGGCGCACAAAGGGGGAATCTGCAAAGCATACCGTCTGTTTCGTTTCGTCCAGCACACCGCGGTTCCACAGGGCGTCAGTGTAATCCGCAAGGCGCAGGGGATAATTTTCGTCATAGGGGGTGCACAGCGCATCAAAGTTCTGCCCCCGCAGCCCCGGCGCAATCACATACCAGCTGCATGTGCCGTCCGTACTCGTTACCCTGCCGCACCAGGCATTGTCCTTCACCGGTTCCACGGCCTGCAAAAAGGCACCTTCCTCTGCAAACAGGTACATCGTATCCTCCCGCACGGTTCCGGCAGCAAGCTCCGCCAGCAGCGTTTCCCGTTGGGCAGCCAGTGCCGTTTCATCATAGCGGGCGGCAAACGGGTCGTTGGTCGTCATGCCGTTGTCCGCGGCAAACAGGGCTAGATGCAACGCGTCATCTTGAATTTCATCCATTGAGACAACCGCCGTATACTGCTGCGCTGCCTGCCAGAAATCGCTCTCCATCTCGGTGGGGAACGCATCGGTCTGCATGGCCTGCAGCATTGCCGCACTGCGCTGCACCATGCCGGGGCTTACATCCCAAACCTGTACCACAGCCAGCAGGGCAGCACCCGCCAGCAGCCAGCGGCCTTTCAGCCGGGCAAGGCCCACAAGGGTTAGCAACATCAGCAGGTAATAGATTGGCCAGAACAGCCGCCCACTGGAACGGAAGATGGAAAAAAGTTTGGTCAGCGAAGCGGGCAGCGGCAGCGTGGCAAGCGTTGCGCCGTTTGCGGTAATCACATTGCTGATGGCAAACACCGTTAAAACCGCGCAGCAGCAGGCCAATGCCCAGTGGCGGCGCAGCATGCCGCCCAGTTGCCGCCGCAGCAAAACCACCGCAATGGGCAGGGCAATCAGTACGCCCAGCCCCAGGTAGGCAAAGGCATCATAATTGCCGTAAACCTGGTTCTGTGCGGGCAGCACCCGGCTGTACAGCACGCCGTTTACCCCCACAGGGTTCCACAGTGCATTCAGGTTCATGCAAAAATAGCCGTACAATGCCTGCCCGCCGCTGGAAGCACTGCCGTACAGCAGCCCCAGTGCCCAGCCCAGCAGTGCCGTGCCGCCAAAGTTGGCGGCAAGGTACAGGCCGGGCCCCGCAAGCTGGCGGTTGTGCAGTGCATATTCCAGCAGCAGCGCCAGCGTGATGGCATAGGTCATCGGCAGAAAGTAGGGGTGGATGCCTACCGCCAGCACGTTCAGCACAAACAGCCCGCGGGAGGCATACTGCCCTTTGCGCCGTGCAGCAAAATAAAAATAGAGCGCAGCCAGCACAAAAAACTGTGCCCCCAGCGAGGTATGCCGGAACACACGCTCAAACAAAACCGGACTGGTAACAAACAGCAGGTCCGCCGCAAGCGGTGCCGCGCACCCCGGCAGGAACAGCCCTGCCAGCAGCGCGCCAAACCCGCCCTGCAACGCAAAGCAGACCAGCGTGAACCACCCCATATACTGGAACGTTCCGCCCACAAGGTTGGCAACCGGCTTTAACAGGGCAGCCACCAGCGGGATAGAGTCGGTATAAGCAACGCTCAGCCCATCCGGGTAGTTGATGCCGCGGGCAATGCAAAGCGGCCAACCAGCGGAGCTTTGGCGGTAAAACAGCCACCCGGCATAATGCTGCTGGATATCCTTTTCAATATACCCACCGCGGCAAAAGGCATCGTTGGTTACATCCAGTGTGCTGACCCCGAACACCAGCACAAACACCAGTACCCCCAGCAGGGCACCACCGAGGAACAACCGCCCATTGCGGGTAAGTTTTGGTAAAGTTGAATTTTTTGCCAGTAGTAACACATCCTTTGAGGCAAAGAAATAAAATTTGAAAGCTGATATAAGCTAAGGCAATACCGCATAATTCTAAGTGCCGATACGGCGAGCGAGGTGCGGCAGC
>OLQD01002131.1_pt1 | contig 14913 bp, 19 predicted proteins | sample 1672841 | NCBI WGS metagenome assembly OLQD01 (sample SAMEA3136729, study PRJEB25190) | human gut metagenome | biome: human gut; feature: human-associated habitat; material: faeces | place: Austria | collected 2013 | reverse complement strand
CGCCGATCTGGTTGAACGCATCGAGCAGAAGAAGGAGCTGTCCAAGGAAGACGGCGCCATCATGAAGTCTGCTATCGAAGAGTTCAAGAAGAACGGTGCGTGGTAATCGGCACCAACACACTCTGAGAGGACCACATGCCTAGTACAAAGGAAATTCGCGGAAAGATCAAGAGCGTGCAGAACACGCGCAAGATCACCAAGGCGATGGAGATGGTTGCGGCCTCGAAGATGCGTAAGGCTCAGGATCGTATGCGCGCAGCCCGCCCGTATGCCGACAAGGTGCGCAATATCATTGCGCATCTTGCAAGTGCACGTGCGGACTACAGCCATCCGTTCCTCGTCAAGCACAAGGTTCAGACCGGTAAGGCCGCGCTCATCATGGTGACCACGGACAAGGGTCTGGCCGGTGCGCTGAATACGAACATTCAGCGACAGGTTCTGCACAAGGCAGCCGAACTTCGCGAACAGGGCGTAACGCTGCAGGTGACGGCCATTGGTAACAAGGCTGTCGCATTCTGCGGCCACGCCGGTCTCGAAGTGGTGAGCCAGGCTGTTCAGCTGGGCGATCATCCCCAGCTCGAACGCCTCCTGGGTGCCATCCGCGTACAGCTCGATGCTTACGCGCAGGGCAAGGTTGATTGCGTGTACCTCGCTTACTCGCGCTTTATCAACGCGATGAAGCAGGAACCTGTCATTGAGCAGCTTTTGCCGCTTACCGACGACAAGCTCGCATCCCTCGGGGAAAAACCGCATGCGTATTCGTGGGACTATATCTACGAACCGAATGCGCAGACCGTGCTCGACGAATTGCTCAAGCGCTACGTCGAAGCTTTGATTTATTCGTCGGTTGCAGAAAACATGGCTTCCGAGCAGTCTGCCCGTATGGTGGCCATGAAGGCCGCTTCGGACAACGCCAAGAAGCTGATCGGTGAACTGCAGCTCGTCTATAACAAGACCCGTCAGGCCGGCATTACGAAGGAAATCACCGAAATCGTCGGTGGTGCCGCCGCCGTGTCTTAAGAAACAGATTTGAATACCGAGGAAAAACCAATGAGTATCGGACAAATCGTTCAGGTCATCGGCGCTGTGGTGGACGTTGAATTCCCCCGCGACGCGATGCCGAAGGTTTATGACGCTCTTATCCTTGAACAGGATGAGAACAATACCCTGGCCGAAGCCGGCCTGACTTTTGAAGTGCAGCAGCAGCTGGGCGACGGCGTGGTGCGCACCATTGCCATGGGCTCGTCCGAAGGTCTGCAGCGCGGCATGAAGGTTCGCTCGACCGGTGCCGGCATCTCCGTGCCGGTCGGTCACAAGACCCTCGGCCGCATCATGGACGTGCTCGGCCGTCCCATTGATGACTGCGGTCCCATCGGCGAAGATGAACGCCGCACGATCCATCGTGAAGCTCCTAAGTTCGACGAACTGAGCCCGTCCGTGGATCTGCTCGAAACTGGCATTAAGGTTATTGACTTGATCTGCCCGTTCGCCAAGGGTGGCAAGATCGGTCTGTTCGGCGGTGCCGGTGTGGGCAAGACCGTCAACATGATGGAACTCATCAACAACATCGCTAAGGCTTACGGTGGCTACTCCGTGTTTGCCGGTGTCGGTGAACGTACCCGTGAAGGTAACGACTTGTTGCGGGAAATGATTGAGTCAGGCGTTATCCGCTATGGTAAGGAGTTCGAAGAAGGAATGGAACGTGGCGAGTGGGATCTTTCGAAGGTAGATTATTCGGAGGTGAACAAGTCACAGGCAACATTGGTGTATGGCCAGATGAATGAGCCCCCCGGTGCACGTTCCTCTGTGGCTCTGTCCGGACTGACCATCGCCGAATCTTTCCGTGATCAAGGTGGAAAGGATGGCAAGTCCAGTGATATCCTCCTCTTTATTGATAATATCTTCCGTTTCACTCAGGCCGGTTCTGAGGTGTCGGCTTTGTTGGGTCGTATGCCTTCCGCCGTGGGTTACCAACCGACTTTGGCTACAGAAATGGGACAGATGCAGGAGCGTATCACTTCTACAAAGAATGGTTCTATCACATCTGTGCAGGCTGTGTATGTGCCTGCCGACGACTTGACAGACCCTGCTCCGGCCACAACATTTACCCACTTGGATGCAACCACTGTGTTAAGCCGTAAGATTACAGAATTGGGAATTTATCCGGCTGTAGACCCGTTGGAATCAACTTCCCGTATTCTTGACCCGCTTGTAGTCGGAAATGAGCATTACGAAACTGCACAACGTGTAAAGCAAATTTTGCAGCGTAACAAGGAACTTCAGGATATCATCTCTATTTTGGGTATGGATGAATTGTCTGAAGAAGACCGCATCACGGTTAACCGCGCTCGTCGTGTACAACGTTTCCTGTCGCAACCGTTTACTGTGGCTGAGAAATTTACGGGCGTTCCAGGTGTAATGGTGCCTATTGCCGATACAATCAAGGGATTCAAGATGATTCTTGATGGTGAAGTTGACCACTTGCCTGAACAGGCATTCTTGAATGTCGGTACAATTGAGGATGCTATTGAGAAAGGAAACCGTCTGTTGGCTGCTGCCAAGCAAAGTAATGACTGATTATGGAAACGAAAAGCTTGCATTTAGTGATTGTTTCGCCTGAAAAGACATTGTTCAAAGGTGAAGTTACTGATGTGACATTGCCGGGATCACAAGGAATATTTATGGTATTGCCCAAGCATGCACCTCTGATTTCGTCGCTTGAGAAAGGTACGCTCACTTATACTACAGCGGAAGGCGAACAGTCACTGGAAATTACAGGAGGTTTCGTGGAAGTAAGGAAAAATGAGGTGTCAGTTTGTGTGGAACAATAATCGGCGAGTGCTATGTTGTCAAAAGTAAAAAGAATATTTATCATTTCTTTGACTTTGCTGATGCTGGCATTCGGATGGGGTGGAGCCATGATATTCCATCATTTCTTTGAGGAATCCTATTCGCCCTATTATCCGCTGATTCCCTTGTTCTTTTATGTGTTCGGACTTATTTTTATTTATCTGTTCGAATATATGCACAAGCACATGCCTGACAAATCTTTGATGGTATATGTCATTAATAAGGGAGCCAAACTACTTATTGGACTGGTGTTCATGGTGCTTTATGGAATGTTTATAGGCATTCACACGAAAGCTTACTTATGGACATTCCTTATCTATTATGTCATATATCTGATATTTGAAAGTTGTTTTTTCCTCCGTTTTGAGATGGAAATGAAAAAAGTGAATAAGAAACAATGAAACTATTACGCCATTTTGGACTATTTCTGTTAGCCTGTCTCCTGGGTGTCATGCCATTGCATGCTGCAGGAGAGGAGGTAGCCGGAGAAAAAAGTACGGTAGACGTACAGGAAATCGTCTTTGGTCACATTCGTGATGCCTATGAGTGGCATTTGTTTACTTTGGGCGAAAAGCATGTGTCCATTCCTCTTCCTGTGATTGTCTACAGTCAGACCACAGGATGGCATGCCTTTTCATCTTCAAGGTTAGGACACGGAGCTGAATATGAAGGTCTCCATATAGCGTCTGAAGGTAGCTATGCCGGTAAGGTCGTTGAGACTACTCCTGACGGGCAGGAAGTCCGCCCATTGGATATCTCAATTACCAAGACTGCTTTGTCTTTGATGATTAACAGCTTGTTGCTGGTTCTTATCATGGTCGGTGTTGCGCGTTGGTACAAGAACCGCAAACCCAGTTCCGAAGCCCCAAAAGGTTTTGTAGGCTTCATGGAAATGTTTGTAATGATGATTCATGACGATGTGATTGTGAGTTGTGTAGGAAAGGATTACAAACGCTATGCTCCTTATCTGCTCACAGCCTTCTTCTTTATCTTCATCAACAACCTTATGGGACTGGTGCCGATTTTTCCGGGCGGCGGCAACGTAACAGGCAATATAGCCATTACCTTGTTCCTGGCCTTGATGACTTTCCTGGCTGTAAATATCTTCGGAACAAAGGAATATTGGAAAGAGATATTCTGGCCTGATGTTCCCACGTGGCTGAAAGTGCCTGTTCCCTTCATGCCTGTTATCGAGTTGTTCGGTGTCTTTACAAAACCTTTTGCATTGACAGTCCGTCTGTTTGCTAACATCATGGCCGGTCATGCCATCATCCTGTCATTGGTGTCCATCATCTTTATCACTGCATCTTTGGGTGCCGTGTTAAGTACTTCGATGACCATTGTATCTGTGCTGTTCTCCATCTTTATGTCTTGTCTGGAAATACTGGTTGCCTTCATTCAAGCTTATGTCTTTACGATGTTGTCAGCCGTATTTATCGGTCTTTCAAGAGTACGTCATGAAGAACATGCCTGATTAAATCATTTAAAGCATTAGAGAAATAAAACTTAGTAATAAACTTAAAAACTGAAAATTATGTTGTCTTTAATTATGTTGCAAGCTGCAGCTGCAGGTCTTTCACAATTGGGTGCCGCAATCGGCGCAGGTTTAGCTGCTATTGGTGCTGGTATTGGTATTGGTAAAATCGGTGGTTCTGCCATGGAAGCCATCGGTCGCCAACCGGAAGCAGCCGGCGACATCCGTATGAATATGATTATTATTGGTGCCTTGGTTGAAGGTGTAGCATTGTTTGCCGTTATCATCTGTCTGTTGGCTCTCTACGCATAACTCTAAACGAGGCTTAGTTTATGGAACTACTTACACCGGATTTCGGTACGTTCTTTTGGATGCTGGTGTCCTTCATCATCGTCTTTGTCATATTGGCTAAATTCGGCTTTCCCGCATTGGTCAATATGGTAAATGAGCGTAAGCAATACATTGACGATTCGTTGAAGTCGGCACGTGAAGCCAATGAGAAACTATCGCATATCAAAGAAGAAAGTGAATCCATTTTGGTTGAAGCCCGCAAAGAGCAAGCACGTATCCTGAAGGAAGCCATGGACACTCGTACGCAAATCGTCAACGAAGCGCGTGACAAGGCCAAGGCTGAAGGAGGGCGTTTGTTGGAAGAAGCGCGTAAACAAATCCAGAAAGAAAAAGATGATGCCATCCGCGATATCCGTAAACAGGTGGCAGAGTTGTCAGTAGAAGTTGCTCAAAAGGTTCTTCGTAAACAACTCTCGAGCGAGGTGGAACAAAATGGAATGATCGAACGCATGCTCGATGAAGTTTCCGATTCTAAAAAGTAATGAGCTATGAACATAGGAGTAATCTCAAACCGCTATGCAAAAGCATTGTATCAGTATGCCGCTGAAGGTCAATGTGAGAAACAAGTCTATCGTGAAATGATGACTTTGGCTGACAGCTATCTGCAAGTACCCGCTTTGCGTAAGGCGCTGGATAATCCTTTGCTTTCGGTGGCTGAAAAGACTGATTTGCTTTGCAATGCCTGTGGAGGCAAAGTCAGTCCGCAGACCAAGCGTTTTTTCATGTTGGTCCTTACAGAGCACCGTGAGAAGTTCATGCAGTTCATGGCTGTTGCTTACATAGACCTTTATCGCAAGAAACACAACATCCTTATCGGACGGTTGATTACGGCGATACCGGTCAGCAAAGAAATCGAAGACCGCATGAGAGCTATGATTGTAAAAGGTACTCAAGCAACTGTCGAATTTGAGACACAGGTGGAGCCTTCCATCGAAGGTGGATTCATCCTTGATGTAGACTTCAACAGACTGGATGCCAGTGTGGCTACACAGTTCAAACGTGTTCATCGGCAGTTTATGGAGAAGAATAGAAGAATTGTATAATTAAACAAGTAAACATGTCTGAAAATATAAAACCCAGCGAAGTCTCCAGTGTCTTGCTTGAGCAGTTGAAAGGCATTGATACCAGCCTTCGGTTTGAGGAGGTGGGTACGGTGCTTCAGGTAAGCGATGGCGTAGTCCGTATCTATGGACTTCGTAACGCCGAGGCTGAAGAACTACTTGAGTTTGAAAATGGAGTAAAAGCCATCGTGATGAACTTGGAGGAGGACAATGTGGGCGCCGTGTTGCTCGGACCGACTGATAAGATTAAGGAAGGTATGGTTGTGAAGCGTACCGGACGTATTTCTTCCATTCTGGTGAGCGAGAACATGTTGGGCCGCGTTGTGAATCCTTTGGGCGAACCCCTTGATGGCGAGGGTGAGATTGGTGGCGAGATGATTGAGATGCCACTTGAGCGTAAATCGCCTGGTGTCATTTTCCGTCAGCCTGTAACTGAACCCTTGCAGACTGGCTTAAAAGCAGTAGACTCCATGATTCCTATTGGTCGTGGGCAGCGTGAGCTGATCATCGGCGACCGCCAGACGGGAAAAACATCTATTGCAATTGACACGATCATCAACCAACGTGCCAACTATGAAGCCGGGAAACCTGTTTATTGCATCTATGTGGCAGTAGGTCAAAAAGGCTCCACCGTGGCCAATATTGTAAACGTTTTGCGCGAAAAAGGCGCCATGCCTTATACAGTGGTGGTTTCGGCTACAGCTGCTGACCCTGCTGCATTGCAGTATTTTGCACCCTTTGCCGGTGCCGCCATCGGTGAATATTTCCGTGATACAGGCCGACACGCATTGGTTGTCTACGATGACTTGTCCAAACAAGCGGTTGCCTATCGTGAAGTTTCATTGATTCTGCGTCGTCCCTCCGGACGTGAAGCTTATCCGGGAGATATCTTCTACCTGCACTCCCGTCTGTTGGAGCGTGCTGCGAAAGTAATCCAACAGCAGGAAGTGGCAGAACAGATGAACGACCTTCCGGCAAGTTTGAAGGGACGTGTCAAGGGAGGCGGTTCACTAACCGCATTGCCTATTATCGAAACACAGGCAGGAGACGTCTCGGCATATATCCCGACTAACGTCATCTCTATTACCGATGGTCAGATATTCTTGGAGACTGACTTGTTCAACCAAGGTTTCCGTCCTGCGATCAATGCCGGTATATCTGTATCTCGTGTGGGTGGTAGTGCTCAGATCAAAGCAATGAAGAAAGTAGCCGGAACCTTGAAAATAGACCAGGCTCAGTATCGTGAATTGGAAGCATTCTCAAAATTCAGTAGTGATGTCGATCCGGTAACAGCAATGGCACTCGATCGTGGACGTAAGAATAATCAATTGCTTATTCAGCCTCAGTATTCACCGATGCCAGTGTCTGAACAGATTGCCATCCTTTACTGCGGAACGAAGGGGCTGATGAAGGATATTGAGGTGAGTCAGGTTCATGAATTCCAGGATGCCTTTCTGGAGAATTTGCGGGCAGCCCACCAGAAAGATGTGCTGGATGTGCTTGCAACAGGTGTAATAAATGATGATGTAACCAAGATTATCACAGACGTTGCAGCAGCCATTTGTCTGAAATTAAAACGATAAGTTATGGCTTCACTGAAAGAGATAAAAGGAAGAATAGGATCAGTGCAGAGTACGTTGAAGATAACATCTGCAATGAAGCTTGTCGCGTCGACCAAACTGCGACGGGCACAGACTGCTATTGAGAATATGCTTCCTTACGACCGACAGCTGAGCACCATCCTGCATAACTTCCTGGCAAGTGGCGTGACGGTGGAATCTCCTTTCACCGAAGAACGTCCTGTCGAACGTGTGGCAGTGGTGGTGGTAGCGTCGAATTCCAGTCTCTGTGGCGGATTTAACAGCAATATTATCCGCAAAGCTGACAGTGTGCTGGCTGATTACGTGCATAAGCTGGGGAAAGACCGGCTGCTGGTATTTCCTGTCGGACGTAAGGTTGCTCAGGCACTGGGTAAACGTTTTGATTTGAGCGAAGATTTCAAGATGATTGGTGATAAGCCGGCTTATAAACAAGCCTCGGAGTTGGCCGAACACCTGATGAATCTTTTTCTTCAAAAAGAAATAGACAGGGTTGAGCTTATCTATACGCATTATAAATCAACTTCTACACAAATCGTGATCCATGAAACGTTTCTTCCATTAGCTCTCAATTCCGGTAGTGAAGGGGAGGAGAGTGCTTCGGCTCAAGATTATATTGTTGAGCCTTCTCCGGAAGAACTGGTTGCACGATTGCTGCCTAAGACTTTGAGAATGAAGATTTATACAATCTTGTTGGATTCAAATGCTTCAGAGCATGCAGCGCGTACAGTGGCAATGCAACAGGCTACCGATAATGCAAACGAGTTGTTACAAGAGCTTAATCTGATGTATAATAAGGGACGTCAGCAAGCTATTACCAGCGAATTGCTTGACATTATTGGTGGTTCAATGAACTAAGGTATAAAAGCAGGAATATCGAATTGAAGGTGATTTCATGGTTGAAATCAGGCTGCAATTCATATTCCTGCTTTTATTGTGTATCTCTTTTTCCGTCAAAAGATGTGTTAGAGTAGGGGGACAAGGTTCTAGACTTTAAAATCCTGAAACATACGGGTGCTCAAATACTTCTCTGCACGATCGGGAAATACGACAACGATATTGCCGCGGTCAATCCTCTCAGCAGTACGCATGGCAGCCAGCATGGCTGCGCCACTACTCATTCCTGCAAATATTCCTTCACTGATAATAATGCGGCGTGCTGTGGCTATCGCTTCTTCACTTTCAATCATTTCCTGAATATCAATCTTTGAAGGGTCATAAATGGCAGGAACAATTGCTTCTTCCATGTTCTTCAGCCCTTGGATATAGTGTCCCTTTACCGGATGGGCGCACACAGTCTGAATATCTGGTTTCATCATTTTCAGGAAGCGGGAGAGTCCCATGATGGTACCTGAAGTTCCCAATGCGCATACCAGATAATCGATTTGTCCGTTCATCTGTTGCCAGATCTCTAAGGCAGTGCTTTCATAATGCGCCTGATAGTTGCATGCATTGGAGAATTGGTCAGGCATAAAATATTTATCCGGTTGTTCCTGTACCAATCGTCGTGCCATGCGGATGGCTCCATCGGTGCCTTCTTCAGCCGGTGTAAGGCGGACTGTGGCACCATAAGCACGAATAATCTGTCTCCGTTCGACAGAAACTGCACTACTCATGACTATTTCTACGGGATATCCTTTTATGACACCTATGATAGCCAAGCCGATACCGGTGTTGCCCGAAGTCGGTTCAATAATTGTTTTCCCTGGAGTGAGCAGTCCATTGCGCTCTGCATCTTCAATCATTTTCAGAGCAATCCGGTCCTTGATACTCCCTGTAGGATTAAATCCTTCCAACTTAGCAAATATCGAGACATTTGGATTGGGTGAAAGCCTATTGATACGTACCATCGGAGTTTGTCCGATAGTTTCCAGAATGTTGTTGTAATACATCTCGTCAGTTCGTTGTAAAATTTGTATTTAGCATACATTTATAGTCTCATAAATGCATGAGTCTTTTTCTCTCTTTTGAATGTTTACAGTCAATTGTCCACCACGATAGTTCCCAATTGCTTTCCCGTTTCTTTAGATACATAATGGTAACGGAAGGAAACATTGTGCTCTACAAAATAGCGCATATCAGGAGTATTGGCTATTTGTTCCGCCATTCGGCGACAACCTTCCGGACTATCATCCACACCACTTCTCAACACACTGTCAGGGGCCCCGTGTAAAGAATAGTAATAGTGGATTGCATTTTCATGTACCCAATAGGCTACACTGTCCAACTGCGTATATGCATCAATGGTTTTGGGACAGCCTCGGTTGACCTCATCTACAGAACGTGCGCAACGCTCTTGCGGGCTTTCCTTGCATGCTGCAAACATAAATGTCAGGCAGCCTAGCATGAAGAATGGTAATATTTTCATAATTATTTTCTATGATATGTATAAGGAATGGCTAAGATACAGTGTTTTTTGATATGTACATCCACAAAAATGAGTAATTTTGCAACTGTAAAATCATTTGGTTGCAATGACTGATGCAGGATTATTTCCTTTGTCTTGAGGTCATCTGCTTTATTTTTGTTTACACTATGGTATTTGATAAGGAAGCACGCATAGAACGTGCAAAAAGCTTATTTCTGTCAGGATTCAATTGTTCGCAATCGGTAGTTGGTGCATTTGCAGATATCTATGGTTTTACCCAGGAACAAGCCATGCGTATGTCTGCCTCCTTTGGTGGAGGAATAGGGCGTATGCGACTGACGTGTGGAGCAGCATGTGGAATGTTTATGCTTGCCGGACTGGAGACTGGAGCTACGGACCCTCATGACCGGGAAGGTAAAGGAGCAAACTATGCCTTGGTCCAACAATTGGCTGCGGAGTTTAAGTCACGCACCGGTTCCATCTGCTGTGCTGAGATGCTTCGCTTGCGTAAGGATACTCCTATCGTATCAACTCCAGAAGAACGCACTCCGGAATATTATGCCAAGCGTCCTTGTGTGCGGATGGTAGAATTGGCAGCTCGTTTATGGGCAGAATGTTACGAAAACATGAAAAAATAGGATAGATAATAGGGTATAGGCTGTTTTTGTTATTCCAATATTAGGTTATTAGTATTGAAATATCTAATTTTGAGGCGATTTTAGAGAAAAGGCAATTAATGAGAAGCCTAAGGAGCTTCTTTATGTATAACTAAAAGGTATAATTATGTTGAAAGAAAAAGCTGGAAACGTGGCTGGTATCATTTGGAATGCCCTTAATGGGACAGAAGGTCTTACACAAAAGCAAATCAAGAAAGCTGCAACTTCAAAATTGTTGGATAAAGATTTTTTTCTTGGCTTAGGCTGGTTACTAAGAGAGGATAAAGTGGTAGTGACAGAGAAAGACGGAGAACTCTTTGTTCAACTGACTGATAACGATTGATTCTGTAGAGCTTATTCTCTGCATGGTTATTAAAAGGAGTGTGCATGTGCACTTCCTTTCAAACTTTCTATCCAGATGTTTTAAACGGGAAGGAGACGACAGCTTTCTTCCCGTTTGATGTATCAGGATGTTTCATAATAGGATAGAAGCAATAAAAAAGGAGCTATCTACCATGATAACTCCTCAAATTCCTTTTGTCGGGGTAGCGGGATTCGAACCCACGACCCCCTGCTCCCAAAGCAGGTGCGCTAACCGGACTGCGCTACACCCCGAACTGTCGAAACACTTTATTGTCAAAAAGCGTCTGCAAAGGTAGGTGTTTTTTTGTAATATACAAATTTTGGTATGCTTTTTCTTAAGAACGTTCTGTAAATGTCTCAAAATGATTCTTGCAATGCTGGACGATACCGTCTGTAAAGCGACTCAATACTTTCCCCAAAGAAACTTTATGGTTGCAGGAAAACACTTTCATGGTTGCAGGAAAACGTATCTGGCTTTCATCACATGTTTTATGGGATTTGCTGAATATCTTCATTTCAAATTATAATGAGTATTATGTTTAATATAAAAGCGGAAATAGATTTTTTCCCAGTATAAGCGCATCTCCTATTGCTCTCTCTAAAAACAAAACCGTATTTGGGTATTATCCCCAAATACGGTTAAATCAAGCTAGAACAATTCAATTGCCAATTGTTCTTCTCATTTTTCTTCTTGATAGTTGATATTCAATTCATCCAGAATTTTTAATGCCTTATCTAATACAGTCGTGTCATCCAATTGGACAATGCCTCCATTAGGTCCTGGTTCAATATGAAGTCCTACACTCTTACCATCTTTGAAGTTTTGTCCTCCAAAGAAATTGCGGACTGTATCGACAGACAAATTCAGTTCATCGGCAATTCTATGCATGCTTCCATCGGGTAATGAATCTTTGATTCTACGAAGTTCATTAAATGTAATTGTCCTTTCCATGATATTACAAGTTTAAAGAATAAATACTTGAGTGAATAAATTACGGAATAAAAATAGCAAAAGATTTATTGACATGCAAAGAAATGTGACAATATTATGTCTACCGGATGAAAAATCAGAAACCGGAAAGTTTCCACAATACGCCTATCAGTTGAACAAATCCTGTTAAAATCAGTATATTACCCAAGAAAAATATATCAGATATTGCATATCCACTACGGGTGTAACGCTCCGTAATCCACGTAGCCTTTTGTGAGGATAATTTATAATCGAGCAGGATAAACAGAAAATAAACAATTACGGCCAATATGCCACCATAAAGAATATCAAAAATAATTATAACCTTCAACAAAGGGAGCATGAAATAGAGCAGTATGCCTTCTAATAAGGTAATAAGCAACAAAGAACGACTGCGAAAAAGGCACAACGAAAATACCAATATTGCAGCACTCATGCCTACAGCCTTTGAATATTCATAACTTTCAACTCCAATGATATATTTTTTTGCAAGGTCTGATGTATAATAGACAAGCAACAACAGCAATCCTATCGTGCTTAAGATAGAAATCCCCCTTTTTAATGAATTGTTTCGGAGTAGTATTATGAACCATGACAGCAATAAAGGGATATACAAGTAGATGCAGGAAAGGAGTTCAATCAGCTCCTTTCCTATCCATCCACTTATATGTCCTAAAATAATCACTGCGTTATAAAGATTCAAATGATTTCCATAACTTCACGTGGTATCCATCCTATGCTGCCATCTTCCAGCTGGATTTCACACCACTCCTTCATTGTCGAGTCCTTGATGAGCACTTTATGTCCTTCATGGAGGATAAACAAATCGGTACCACCTGTATCCGGGGTGCTTTTTGCCGTCACGCTAGGACTCATAATGATAGCGGACTGTCTGTTGACCAACAGATCCTTTTGTTGGAACGCACACACATTTGCAGCAATTATTATTACTATGCAGACCGCAGTTCCTATAAATCCAACCTTCCGCCATACTAAATTCTTCCCAAATATATATATGCCCAAGCATATAAGTGCCAGAATGAACGTAATAACACCCACTCTAGCCCAGCCGTCTGTTCCCAAGCAGTTGCGCAGGGAAGTAAACCAGCTCGTCAAAAAGAATGTATTGACAGTATCAACTTTGTCTATCGTATTATTCCGCGCCATCTCCAAGTTAAAACGTATGTCGCTGTCTCCCGGATTGAGCAAGTGGGCACGTTCATAGTTTAGCACAGCATGTGCTATGTCCTTATGTTTATAATAGCTGTTGCCCAAGTTATAATAGATATCTGCCGATTCGCCTTGTTGTGCTAAAAGCTGCTCATAAAGCCCGATTGCCGAAATATAGTCTTGCTTTGCATAAGCGCTGTCAGCCAGTGCTTTTGTCACATTCTGATCAAATGCAGATTTCTCAGCTGGAACAGATGCCTCTATTTGAGTCGAGTCTGTCTGTGCCTTTTCAGATGACTGTTCTTGTGCCTGTAAAGAAATCACAGGCAGACAAAGAAGAATAGCCATATAAATAATATTTCTCATATATAGGTTCTATCGATTTAATGTTTGAAACTGTCTTCTATTTTACTAATGATAGTTACTGCAGAGGAATATACTTTATCCATCGCTTCACTCTCATCTCCTGGAGCGTAACGAGCAAATTCACAGTCGTTCAGTGTATCCATAAATTCCTTAATCAGTTCATCTGACACCGCTGCCCGTTTTAGTTCTGAATCGATATTATCTTTCGACAACTCTGATACTGGGATATTAAGCTTATCGCTAATGTAGCCCCATAGCGCTTTCAGTACCTCATCATAAAACTCGTTTTTCTTGCCTTGGTTCATTAGAGAACCAGCCAGTTTCATCCGTTTCACAGCCATCTTATTGGCCTTCTTCGTACGGATCTTTGCTGTGTTTGCATTTTCCAATGCTTGTTTCCGCCCCAGAATAATGAGAGCAATAAACAATGCCAATGGAATAATGTACCACAGGTAATAAGCCATAGAGCCAAAGAAAAAGTCACCTCGCTGTTTGAATGTCGTGTCACCCAGCTTAATATAAAGAATGTCTTTTCCCAAGCGCTTGATGTCTTCCTTATTTGTAAAATCCGCAAGTACCTGACTGGCATCTCCCTTACCCTTCTCAACATTGAGTTCATAGGCTTCTGTTGTCAAGGTCTTGTAACTGTTGGTTTTCAAATCAAAATAAGAGAATTCAACAGCCGGTATAGTATATTTTCCCGGATGACGAGGTATAGCAAGGTACTCAAACACCTTATTTCCACTCAAGCCTGATTGGGTCAATGAAAATTTGTTATCTATCTTCGGATCATAAATCTCAAAGTCTGAAGGGAATTTGACTTCCGGAGTATCGATGAGTTTCATATTTCCTGTACCAGACAGGACTATCTTTACTGTCACAGCATCTCCAGTCTTTACATTCTTGGAATTGATGGATGATGTGAGTGAAAAATTGCCGACAGCTCCACCAAATGATGCCGGTTTATTGTCAGGCAAAGGAAGCACTTCAATGCTGACTTTCGGAGTGACAACTGGTTTGCGAACAGAAACATACGCTGAACTACCATTAAAGAAGGCATCAAAGGGATCGATGTTTCGATTAGGTTGTTCGATAACACCTGTGTAAGTTATAGATGGAACCTCTAACTTTCCTGTCTGTTGCGGAAAGAGAACATATTGACTCCATACAATGGTTTTGTAATTACGCCCCCGATAGTGCTCAAGCGAGAATGTTTTGTTTCGTGGCAATGGAACCTCTTGGGTATGAAAACCCTTCAAGTCCGGCATTTTCCCTCCTTGAAGCTCTGTCAGATTAAGAGTCGTATAAATCTTATAAGTCAATAAAACGGCTTCCTGTTCATGTACCTTTGATTTGCTAACCGTAGCCGTCATAAACAGGTCGTTGTTGGATATATTTTGAGAAACTGACGTCCCCCGTTGAGAATTGGAGTTCCCTCTTCCATTCCCTCCAATTCCATTACTTTGATCCGGAGGTAATACTTTAACTGTGACAGAATTGGATTTATACTCCTTCCCGTCTACTTTGATTGATGCACCAGGGATGTTAAAAGTCCCTTCCTTTGTAGCAGCCAATACATAAGTGTAGGTAATAGAGCTTGAGGAAGACATATTACCATTGATGATTTGTGCGCTAGTTTGTTGTGAGCGGCAACAACGCCACCTGCTCCGCAGAAACCGCCAGCAG
>OLQD01002129.1_pt1 | contig 14922 bp, 24 predicted proteins | sample 1672841 | NCBI WGS metagenome assembly OLQD01 (sample SAMEA3136729, study PRJEB25190) | human gut metagenome | biome: human gut; feature: human-associated habitat; material: faeces | place: Austria | collected 2013 | reverse complement strand
CACGAAAAAGGTCATTTGTGCCGGCATATCTCCAAGGCTTTCGGGATTGATCCTTATGGAGAGGAAGCGCAATATCTCAGTGGATATGTCGGTCAAAAGATGTTCCCTGTAGCCAAAAAGTTCTTATGTGAACATTGCAGAAAGGGAATGGAAAAATAATAATCGAACAGAAGCGTTCTTTGACTTGTTGGAATTACCGTTTTTACAAAATAGTCGTGAAATTATATACATAAATCCAATAAAATTATATATCTTAATTATATGATATTATTGGAATAACAAATACTTTATTCTATCTTTGAGCCGAATTTTAAATTATAGATGGAAATGGAACAAGAAAACAACAATGCGATTCTTTCTTTTGAAGACTTTAAAAACCAAAACGGCATCGTTTATTGGTGGGCCTCAGAAGTAATGGTTATGCTTGGATATAATGATATGAAAGCATTTTGTAAAGTTCTTGACCGCGCGACAAAGGCTTTTGTTTCGCTCAACATTCCTCATTATGAAAATATAATAGCTGTGAAACGCAATAATAATGGTGTTGAGTTCCAAGACTTCAAACTTACACGTTTTGCGTGTTATCTTGCTGCTATGAATGGCGATCCAAAGAAGCCAGAAGTAGCATTGGCGCAAGCTTATTTCGCACAGCAAACACGAAAATTTGAATTATACATTGAAAACAATCAGGAAATAGACCGCGTGCTAATACGTGAAGAACTTGCAGATGGAAACAAATCTCTCGCTTCAACAGCAAAAGCCGCAAATGTTACTGATTATGCAAAGTTTCAAAATGCAGGTTATCTGGGTATGTATAATATGGAATCGTGGAAGCTTGAAAAAAAACGTGGCGTTAAAAAAGGAAAGCTATTTGACAGAATGAGCCGTACCGAACTTGCTGCCAATCTATTCCGTGTTACCCAAACCGAAGAGCTTATAAAGAGTAAACAAATATCTGGACAAGCTAATTTAGAACAAACACACTATACTGTTGGAAGACAAGTCCGAAATATAGTAGAACAAAATACTGGGCGCAAACCTGAACAGTTGCCACAAGAAAAAGAATTGCCTATAATTAAAAAAGCTCTTAAAATGACAGCAAAGGAAATGAAAAAGATTGATAAATAATTTTTTCGAATTGTAGTTTTGTTCTGCAATCTAAAGGTGCAAAAAAAGATACCCCCCATACATCTACACTAGTGAGCTACGGTCAACGTAGCCTTTCAATGTATCAAGGGCTATCTTCATGGCGCAAAGATAAAATTAAATATTCAAAAACGCAAAATAAAGTAACTATTTAGCATTAAGCGGTAATCCCCAACGGGTTTTACCGCTTTTTTTATGTTAACAGAATATGGAAGAAGATAAGTTGAACATATTGCTTGAACATGCTGATGATGTGCCTCACTGGTATTTCTGTCGTTTACTTGCTGTGATGCGATGGAACGTATAGAGAGGTGGATATACAGGCTGATACCTCTTGCCGTGTTGGCAAGGGTGATATCGTTGTGCCTGTAATGAAAGGCACTCCACTTGCAATAAGTAAAGTGCCTTTTGATTTGAACGTTGGTCGAAACCTCAACGTGTGTCTATACTAACATGTGGCAATATTCATAATCAAATACTATTTCTCGGATATCCTATTTATTTCTTTGTAGATACATTGCAGTGTAACCACATCGTTTTTGAACTCATCTATGGTATTACAGTCTATCAGTGTGGCATAATTGAAAAGCACACGTGCTATATCATCCGCAAGTTGCTTGGGTGATTGCCACTCGTTAAAATACTTAGTAAGTGAAGTAAAATCGTATTCTTTCTTGTTTTCGTTATTTGTTTCCATACTTCTAAAAATTAACAATGTTGCGTTTTTGGGTGTGAAAGTTATGCACTCCATGTCAATGAAGTGCTATAATCATACACTATGTTTGATTGATTATACTATTCTCGCAAGTTTTCCGTCAGACGGTTTACCACCAAACAGGTGATTGATGTAAGCCAAACCTTTCTGCGTGCAAAGCACTACCATTACTATAAATCCAGGGTGATTTTCACGTGGGACGGGCTTTTCTTTCATCTCGAAATATCCTGCATCAATGTATTTTTGTTTTGGTTCATTGCGATTGGCAAAGAATACTCCCAACTCTCTTAACTTCTTAAAAAGAGTGTTTCTTCCGAAAGGTAGCCCGAGTATCTTTGCTGCCTGTCCTATGTCGCACTTTCCTTCCATCGCAAAGGCTTTGTCAGCAAAGTCGGCTTTGGGCTGGAGTTTCTCTATTTGTTTCTGCTGCTTTTCATTCTCCAAAGCCAAGCGTTCTTTCTCTTCTTCGGCTTGAACCACCATTAAGGCAAGTTCTTTTCGGGAAAGCTCGTGCTTGTTTTCCTCACATGCGATAAAGTATTTTCTCGCTTGCTTCCCACGCTCGTTATTCTCAATCATGGATAGTTCTTTTGCCATGCTGATTGAGAGAGCGTATTCGATTCGTGTCGTAGCTCCTATTTCTCGCTCCACAATTTCGGTGAATGATTGATAATCAACACCTTCAATAAAATCATAAGATTTAATACGGTCTTTAATCCACGTTGAAAAATCTCTTTTACTTTCAAGAAAAGCATGTAAATCACGTGCATTAACGGCTTTCTTACCGTTGTTATCACTAATAGGAATCAGTCCATTCGTTGTGTTAAGCATATTTATAACGAATATGATAAAAAGAAACCCTCCGTAGGTGTGCTTAACACAACATACGCAGGGCATAGAAGTTGCAGATTGTTTCCTTTCTGCCACCTTAGAGGGTTTCCCAATATCTTGTACAAAATGTATTCGCTTTATTTTGCCCAAGAATTATTATGTTGTATTAAGCACTGCAAAGTAACGCATAATTTTTGTAACGGCAAAACTTTACTGTATGTTTTTTACATAAAAAAGCCACGATAGTGTTTACCGTGGCTTTATAGATTAATTTTATTAACTCCAATTACTCCAATATCATTCTCGCATGTTCCATCATATTAGGAACTTCATTTGAAATACTCTTAGATGTAGCGTCTTTTGGTGCGTACATTACTTGTATCATTCCGCTCTGAACCGTAAGAGCAACCATCATATCCCACTTGCCAGACATACCGTTTACGAAAATAAACATGTCTTTATCATTATTCATTGTAGCAGGAGCATATCTTTCCAACAGAAAATCCATAATATCATCTGTGTATTTATATTGCAATCCAAATCCACAAGCGTTCATCTTACCGTTTTTGAATGTGTATATGATAGCAACACCATCCTTACTATCCTTATATCCCAAGGACGTAGCATTATCAGTTACAAGTTCCCTTTTCTCCTTAGCCTTTATATCAGCCTTATTTGCTCCAAAGTCCAACACAGGTTCAACAAATGTATTATATTTCGGTTTCACTTCTACGGCACACTTTACAGTTTCAGCACCATTGGAAGCTACAATAAAAGTTTTTCCAACATGACCGCCTTCAACAATACCGTTACTACTAACCTTCGCCACAAACTCATCCTCTGAACTCCATGTAACATTATCGGAAGCGATTAACTTAATCTCATCCTCATAATACAATGAAATTTCCGACTTATCCAGTGACAAGCTGTTTTCATCATCATCCGAACAAGCGGTAAACACCAACATAGGCAACATTGCCAGTAAAAACAAAATTTTCTTCATGATTATATAACTTTTTATTAAAACGCTGCAAAATTAATAAACTAATATATAATAATTAAGTCTCGTGTCAAGAAAAAGAATATGCTATATAACACAAAAATCCCCACCAAAATAATTCGGTGGGGAAAATCTTATTTGATAACGCCAAATTCTTTTAGCATTTTTCTACTTATAGTAGGACTTTCTTTTACAGTCTCAATAATCTGCTTCATCAATTCGCTTTTGTTATTGATATTTCCTCTATAAGTATTCCTGTTGAATTTATCCCTTTTAGCTCTTATAAGATTGGTACAGTTGACAAATGAATCGTATAACAGGAATGGACACTGTTTTACCGTTATGGGCAAATAATAATCAGTCAGAATATCAGGGAGATTACGGTTTATTTTAGAATTTATTACCAAACCTCCTATTATGTCTCCGTTTTCATCAAAGCCAAGCACTACGAAAAATTTATCACGTGTATTGTCTCCGTTTTTTGGGGTTATGCCATTACTACCGTCAAGTGCAAGCATATAAACATCCCCAACTTTTATATTGTTTTGTATGAGCTTGTCCCCCAAGTCACCAAGAAGATCTCCTATGCTTGTCATAATAATGCGGATTCTATGGAGAGATTTTCTTTAATATAATCCAACATATCGTTGGTAGCCATTCCGTCTTTTGCCATACCTAAAACGTCCATTACTTTTTTCCCTGAATTGCTATAAGCTCTGTTCCATTCTTCTCCATGTGATTTTTCTCTTAACTCTCCATATGGCAAATAGGCGTTTTTTTCTATTGACCTGTCGATTTCCTCAATATCGGCTTTTGACAGGTAATCCAAATCAGCCTCCCTTTTTGCAGTCAGCATATAATACGCATCACAGTCTCCCTTTGATACGCTTCCGTCTATCATGGCCTTAAGTTCTTTGTCGCAATAACAATCGTTCTTGATGCAGTTATATAGAATAGAAGGAACCGGACCGTCAGGCAAAGCACAAAATTCATCAGTAGTCATGCGGAAACCATACTTTGCCAGATATGAAATATTTGCAAAATATATCACTTTGAATACGTGATAATAATCCAATCCTTTTGTCTTGTTTAGAATATACAAAACAATTTCGGTCAGCTTTTGTTTGTCAAATTTTGTCATATTATTCTTAATTATTTGGAACAAAAATAGCATAACTTTTTGATATATCGTTCACAAATCAGTAATTCGTTTCACAAAGTATGTTTTAAAGCATACTTTGAATATATTCAGTGCGTCTATTAATCTTAGTCCGTAGGGCAGTTAGGCGATTCCGGGTAAAGGGCAGCCCGGTCTTTGTCAAAATACCCCTTGCGTTCAATCGTTCAACTACCTTGTCAATGTCTTGCGGAGTATTGCAACCTTCCAACATGGCGGCTATCATATTGTTCTTTTCATCGTTCATCGCTTCCTTTCTTCTCTTTTCCCCGTTCACTTTACCGCCTTTTGCCTGTCCGGTTGTTGTGCCGCCCAAAGAGGTACACCAGTTGCCCGATTTAGAGTAAAATCCGCCTTCTTCCGCTATCTTTTGCTTGCGTGCTGAGAGTGCCGCCTTTGTCCTTTGCTTTATGTTATTCCGCTCTATTTCTGCAAATGTCGCCATCATTGCAAGCTGCAATTTGGTCATAGGGGTTAGGTCTGTACAATCAACGTCAAGCCCGACATTGGCGACTATAAGACGTATTTTTCTTGCCATGAAGAAGTTGGAAATAATATCACTAAGTTCGACTATTCCACCACGTGTAAGACGCGAAACCTCTGATATAATCAGCGTATCGCCTGCCTCAAGTCTTGAAAGCAATTCAGATAGGTTTCTTCTTTTGTACGAAACAGCTCCGCATATTGCTTCATCAGAAATAATTTCGTCAATATTTAAGTGTTTTGACTCTGCGCATCTTGTTATGATATTAATCTGGCTCTGCGCATCTTGTTTGTCAGTTGAAAAGCGGTGATAAGCATAAGTCTTTCCCATAATTCGTTGTTTTATATGTTAGTAATCAAGTTCATTTGAAAGTCTTGTGTATTTGTTGATACTATCTCTGTATGATTCAAATAACGGACAATTATAATAGCTAATTTTAGCCATTGCATTCCCGGTTTCGGACAATCTTTCAACATAGTAATTTAATGCGAAAGAATACTTTTTCTTTAGTTCATTCTGATTATGTTGTTTATCGAAGTATTCACTACATGATGATAGGCTTAATGATAATAAAGCCAAAATTGCAATTCGTTTCATAATTCAATCATTTAATTGTTAGTAATAGTTCCGCCCGTGGAACTTGCACCACTTGCAAGGCGTTGAACCTTTGGCGGATAATTCGGCTTAAAAACCGTTGTTTCCAGTCAGCTCCTTACCTACTCCAACAGCCAACCAGATCAAAATGCAAATCATGAACATATTATTTCCTCCTTAATTAAATTTATTCGTTCATTCTTACCTATCGCCTACCCGACAGCCGTATTACTGTCGGGGTGTCATAAGATGATATGTTGGCAAAAACCCCCAACAATGCATTTATGCTAATTGTGGCAATATATTTCTTTCATTATCTTAATTCCCTGAATGAAACCGTTTCAAAATCACTCTTAATAATCTCTATCTGTACAGGCTTAACAAAGCGGTCTAGTTCTTTGCGCACCTCTCTCATTTGTTCAAACGGTACGGTTACAATGTTTCCAGCAACTAATAAGTTGCGCAAAATGTTGTCTAATTCTTCGCGTTTCATAATTTAATGTTTTTAAGTTTATAAATTTAGTTCCCGGCCGCAAATCAAATTGCCACGGTCTAGCCGTGCCGGGATAATTGGTTACTTTTGATTTTTCCATGTCCTGTAGTCATTCGTGGACTCAAAACACATATAACCGCCAAAAACTTTGGCAACATGTGTGGGCGTAAAAGGGCATTCTTTAATTGCCCGATATCTTGTTTCTACTTGTGCAAAATACGTTCTCATTGTTCTATTTTTTATTGGTTTATAATAGTTCCCGGCGGCGGTGTCGCTCCGCCTTCCCACATTGGTTAATCTTGTTCTATCGTCCACTCTTTTTTTACAAAGCCTTTAAAGTTGCCAAACGATTTTCTAAACGCTGCTAACGCTTTTTTCTTCGTATTACCGTAATAGCAATAACGCGCCCCATTGTGAAACTCTACTGTTAACTTATATTCTTTCATATCCTTTAAAATTTATCTGATTCATCACTTTTGTTTATAAATTCGCGTAGCTTATCCCTGTCGGTGCCGGAAATGAATATCACAGCACCGAATAACAAAACCAACAAAACCATATTCAACTAATTAAATGACCGTCTTTAATCGTCCGTTACCATCCGTAAACCCGTTAAGTATTTCCGCCTCTTTTTCAGCTTCTTCCTTAGTCGGATAGCATTCTATTATACAGTTGTCCAAATTATCTAATATTCCGTAATATCCAAGATTTAACGGTTTGTCCTTGACGGTGTAACGCTTTCCCTTTACTTTCTTCTCATAAAATTCTACGCCCTCAGCAAGCGGGGTATAATGTGATGAAACACTAAGCGTGCCCGATTCTAGTTTGCAATCAAACTCAATTATACCGGGTAAATCGTTTTTTAAACTGCTTTCCACGCTTACACCGTCATAAGTTACACCATATTTTCGCTCCTTATCTGTGTATACGTTGAAAACATCGCCCGGCTGTATGTCTGCACGCACTTTCGCGCTGGTTATGATTCCCGCGCCTTCAATATCGTAATAGCGCACGCCGTTAAAGTTGTCCGTTTCGGTTAAATGGATATTACCTAACTTCTCCGGTTGTTTCGTTTCTTCCTCTAATTCCGGGATATATATTTCTTCAGGAAGCGCCGGAAGTTCTTCCACGGCTTCCACCTTTTCGGAAGCCATCAGGTTGCGCACTTCGTCCGCTTTCTTCTTACTGAATATCCATCCGGCACGCTTTTCCCCGTTGTAGTTTAAAGCCGGGTTAAAGCGTCCGCCCAGTTCCTTTAACTGATCTTTGACGGCTTTTGTATCGCCAAACACCGCGATAGCCTTTTCGGAATAGTCCACGATTTCCAGGCCTTCAACCGTCACGGCTTCCACTTCTTTGGCCTCCTCAACCTTTTCAGGCTTAACGCTGCTTTTCTTCGCTTTCGGCTCTATAACCTTATATTCGTCGCTAATTTTGATTTTCAAATAAAAATTAGTATCGTAATAGTCTTGCATACCGTCGCTATCATCGTAACGGAAAGAATTTGCATACGTTGTAACAGCGTCCAACACCTTGAACATTTCCGGCGTTAACTCATTTTCCCAGCCTTTTACGGTTGACATTGTAGACATATAACCACGTTCCGCGCTTCTTGAGCCTTCAGCAAAAGGAATGCAAGTACCTTCTTTCAGCTCGATATACATGGAATCCGTGTACATGCTCCACTCTGTACGGATGGAGAATTTAAAACCCGGGAAATTCTTCTTAGCAAAAGATCTAACCTTTGCAGCGATTTCTTTAGCACTTAACTTGCTGTCATAGTTTGAACCGGCCCAACCGTTTTGTGTGTAGAAATTCATTGCTTTCATATCTTTTTCTCCTTATATTATTCTTTTTATTAAATGCTTCGTATATAATCAGTATACGCGTATAATATAACCTTGATTACTATAATAGGCTTGCCTACGCCTACGTTCGCGTTCGTGCGCTATTCGTTCCCTCCTGCATTCTTCTTCAAATCTCCGTTCCTCTCTTTCACGCTCTCTTGCTGCCATCACAATAACAAACACGATCCAGGAAACACCGTATAATAACCCATAAGCCAAAGCCAAGGAAGGAGGAAGTAGATAAATAGGAATTAACCAACTTGCAATAAATAACAATACTGTTAAAAATGTTTTCATAATGCTATAATGTTTAATGTTAATAATTCAAACTTACAGCGTGATTAATAGCCTACTAATACCAATACAGCCTATACACTCAATAGCTGTATGTTATCATAATATCAGTAAACCAAAAAAATTAAATGGAAGAATATTTGCAAGAATCAGAATAGAGAAGTACCTTTGCTCCGTGTGATGGAAGCAAGATACCTTAGTATTTTGATCCTTTGAGAGTCTTAATACCCCAGTATTAAGGCTCTCTTTTTATTCCATCATTTAATAACACGCTTCTGGATGTAAACGCACATGCTTCGCTTTACGCTTATCCTTGTGAAAGGAATCGAATATCTTGTGTTATCACTATGTGATATTCTTCCCTTTTCACACTTCGAAGTTACGAAAAAGTTACCATTCTACCAAATATTTACCTATATAATTTGTAAACAAACATAAAAATATCACATGTTAAATAGCATACGGCTGAAAGCCTAATTAGTGCAATATTAAACCCTTTTATTTTCATCTTTGCAATGTGTCGCCGAGCCTGATCTTTGCCTTGTATTGCCCTTACTAAAGCCGTTTGCAACGAATCAAACGAGCGTTGCAATGTGTTGCAGGTATACCCCCCCCTATGCCAATACATCCGTAAACATCCGCCCTCTCCCGATTTTTTTTATTTTTTTCTGAATTTTCACGCTTTTACAATGTTGTATTTTTTCATATACACAACTTAATTTGTTATGTAAAATAATATTATTTATCATTATATCGATATTCATGTTTTACGTTGATGCTTTCCTATTCAGATTGCTTTTATTCCCCTTTGATTATTTAAATAAACAAAGGGAGTGAGGTGTTCGCTGTGCTCACTCTTTCTTTATGTTACTTTCTTTCTATGGGTTTTGGATTAGACATTTTTCCTTTATTTATATAGGGTATGTCTAATATGCAATGATGTAGTACTATGCAATACAAGGCATACTTCAAGTATTCTTTTACTTTTAAGATTAAAAACTTAATGTTGAAACGGATTTAAATATATCATAGTGATAAATATTAAAGTAAAGCTTTAATATATGAATTTAATTAATTATATTTGCGTGTATTATAATATTATAATATGAATGACTATAAGTTTTATATGATGCGTTACGGTGAGCTTGGTGCCGGTTGGAAAGACTTGGAAACAGATTTTCTCGGTTTGAGGTATAAAGAATGTACAGGCCTTAATTCGTATGGAGAGCCTACAAATATGTATGCAGAGGATTTTGCCGAGACAAGCAAGGCTGAAGTGTATGTTTCCAGCACACCGGCATACAAGCAGACAACTATAAAACTGACATTGATATTCTTGGAGGATGATACCAAGGATGATAAGTCTTACCGTGACTTTATGGCTTTCATTACTGGTTCCAAGATTGCCTACCGTGATACAGCGAGAAAGAGAAAGGTTCTGATGTACCTTTCAGGAGCCACAGAGCCTAAAAGCGACACCCTTTACGGACAGAAATACAAGGAAGTGACGTTTACGTTCAAGAACGTTTACGGACATTCCTTCGGATATGACGAACAATTTCCTAACGAATAAAATTAAATTCTATATTGCTATGTTTTTAGAAACAGAGACCTTATCAGAAGCATTGTCTTTCGCCAAGCTGAAAGACTTGCCAAAGAAGTTCAATCCCGAACTGGGGCTTACTTGGATATTGGCTATCGCTCTTATCAAAAAAAAGAACCTCATGAATGCCTACGCCATTGTGGAGCAGAGGGCAGACGGACTTATCCAGTACAAGAAGACATTCGGACGGCTTTCTCCTATTGATGGGCTTATTTCCATCCATCCGTATATGTACGTAGATGAAGAAGCGTTGGGAATGGCTATGAAAGCAAACAGACGAACTATCGCCATGCACTATGCTGGCTATGCGGATGAAATCATTGACTCGGACGATGAAAAGTTCAAGGCGTACCAGTTGCAGTACGCAATGGATATGCAGAAGCTGAACATGAACCAAGAGAAACCTAGATTCGGGAAGTCTGTTGTGGAAGAAGCGGAGGAAGCGGTTAATCCTGTTATTGAGGAAGAACTAAAAGATAACGAAGCCATTGCCACCGTTGAGGACGAAGGAGAGTGTGTTATTGAGGTAGAGGACGCTAAGGAAGCGTTCAAGCAGAGAAGAGGTAGGAACGCGAGAAAGGAGGAATAATCATGGAAGATTTAATTAAGGCGTTGCAGATATTCTTAAAGTACGGTAATAAAAATTACCCTACATTTTGCGAGCATGATATTCTTTATGTTGATGTTGACCCGAGCGTTGTTTCTGATGAGGACAAGAAAGTCCTTGATGAACTTGGTTTTTTCGTTGATGATGAAAATGATTGTTTTGCTTCGTTCAAATACGGAAGTATGTAATCATAAATGAATAATAAATATGACAGATAAGAAACACCAAATACACGAGTTTAGCCCAACAATATACCCATTTAGATTGTGGGTAAGCGTAAATCCGTCATTTGAAGATGTAAAAGATAAGTTTTGGCTGCTAAACAATAAGAATGAACGAATAGATTTTGATGCCGAAGAATCGTGGAACAGCACGACTACCGTTGCGTCTTGCTATCCTGTAAGCGACAAGGAAAGCGGTTGGATAGGTATCTTTTGCGGGATATTCAGGAAAGACAGATTGTCTGTCGGAACGGCTGCCCACGGAGCAAGCCATATCACGGACTTCATATCCGATTCGTTTGGATTGAATGGGTTTAACTTTGACGATGGAGAAGCGAGGGCGTACCTTATCGAATGGGCTGCTAATTGCATTTGGAATGTGAAAAGTGGTAAGTTTAAGGATTTAAAAGAAGAATAACTATGGCAAAGAAGAAAGAAACCAAAGGCTTTGAGTTTATCATAGAAGAAAAAGATGTGCTGGAGAGAGAAAACTTCGGTTCGTTTGAGATTGTAATCACGAAAGGATATGCCTGTTTTAAGAACTACACAGGATTCCGGGTGTTCACTACTCCATACGCAGTAGGATTGGACGGTGTGGCGCATGAAACATCCCTCTATGCATGGTTGAAGTATATGGTGGACTTCAAGAAATCCATCAAAGGCAAGGAGAATGAAATGTTCGGGGAAACTACTTCCACCAACAAGGAGTTCTTGGACGGTATGAAAGTGTTGACTGAAGCAAACCTTATAAAGCCAATGACTGTGTTCACAGATATTAACGACGCACAGAAAGAAGCCGAAAATTATATGAAGTGGATGGAAGGTCAGATGAAAGATTTGAATAAAGCAATGAACACTACGCCGCCTGAAGAAGACTTGAAAGCTAATGCGGAATTTGAACAAAAGGCTATCATAGCAGAAGAAGCGGAGGAGATGTTTGACGATGGAACTAAAACCGAGGAAGGACAGGTATAACCCGGACAATGTATATCACATCTATATAAAGATGGAACGGCATCCTGGTGTGAAATGGGTGTCATTCAAGGACAAGCAGACCGGAGAAGTGACAAAGGGGCTTTTTATTCCCGATGTAGAAACAGGATGCATTAAGGTGAGAAACGGTAATATGTTTCTTAGCTTTAAGGCGATACCCGTAAAAGGATGCACTAATACCCATGTGATAATACCGAATGTTTCAAAAGGTGTAGATTGTAATATGGGTAAATGTGGGAAAAAGGAAGTAGATTTTAGAAAGGCTACTATTGGCAATATGTATGTTATGGGTGAAATTCTTAATGAAGACCAAAAGAAAATAATAGAAAAGTATGTCAGAAGGAGAAAATTGCTTAAAATCGGACGTTATAAGAAAGGTTGAGCGTATTGTGTGCGATTGCGTAAACAAAGCATTCTGCAAGGATAAATATTCGCTCATATCTCCATTGTCTTTATACGAAGGGAAGACAAATATACCGTTCGTAAAAAGGATGGCAAGACCTGCCGTATTTGTGGTTGCGCATGACCGATTTGGGGTGTCGTACAGCGCGTTAGAAAAGCATTCTCATATTCATGCACGTAACATTATACGATCAGTAAAGACTTATAAGAGCATTCCTGATTCGGACAATGCCGTAATGATGATAAAAGAGCTTATAGAAGTTGAACTAAAAAAATTTCCAATTTTATGAATGATTTGCTTTCTTTTAAACGTAATGCCATGATGCTCGGTCTTTGCACTGGATATAAGAATAAATGGGACGTAGCTACAAGTAAGGAAGCGTTAATGGATATAGCTTTGGATTCAAACGGTGTGGAGCTGTTGGCAGATGCCCATAGCTTTGGATTCGGTATGGATATTCAGTACATGAAACGGACGTTTTCTGACTATATAAACGGTAAATGGAAGAGGAGCAAGGACGGATATACTTCGTGCCTGTACGTTGATTATAACGGGCAAATAGAGCAGGATTGCACGCTTACTACTGTGTTGGCTTCAAAGGTTGAGTTCCATGTACAGAGAGGTAATGTCTGCAAGCTGTATGTCGGCGGTAATTCTGCTGTGAATATTACTGGTGATGGTGCGTGCTACGTGTATTCTTATGGTGAGAATAAGATTACAGGTACATTCAAGCAGTTGAAATGTATAACTAAAAGCGAATGGACTAATAATAACATCTGACCTGCCAAGTGTAGGAACAGAAACGACAGCGTGGGAAACTGCGCTACCTGCTAAAAAGAATATAGTATGGAAGATTTAATTAAGGCATTGCAGATATTCTTGAAGTACGAGAATAAAATGTACCCGACATATTGCGAACACGATATACTTTACGTTGATATTGACCCAAGTATAGTTTCTGACGAAGATAAGGAAACTCTTGACGGGCTTGGCTTTTTCGTTTATGATGAATTAGATTGCTTTGCTTCGTTCAAATACGGGAGTGTGTAATCATAAATTAGTAATAAGGTATGACCGAAGAAGAACAGATACAATCCGACATAGAACGGTTCGAGAACAACGCTTCTGCAATTCCTGACGATGGCGATATGGTTGAACAAATACCATTGTTCAGCTCTTCCGATATGCAGTCAGTCATTGAGAATGGGAAGAAAAAACCGCCTATCCATAGGTTGTGGGGTGATTTTTGGTGGGAGAACGAGCTTGTTTTCTTGTTCGCTGACAGTGGTATTGGTAAGTCTATTCTTGCCACACAGATAGCCTACGAGATTGCTAAAGGGAAGAGCGAATGTACAGAAGTGGAGATGCCACCGCAAGCCGTGTTGTACTTCGATTTTGAGCTTTCGGACAGGCAGCTTGCAAGACGGTATAAAAATGCCAAGTTCCCTAAAAATCTTGTCAGATGCACCATATCTGATAACGTGGATAGCGAAGAGTTCAGCATGAACGTAATTGAAGGGATAAAGGATAAATTGCTTGACACGAAAGCAAAGATTATGATACTAGACAATCTTTCATATCTATCCACCCAGACAGCGGAAGCAGAGTATGCCGGAGTTATTATGGACGGTCTCACTAGATTGAAGCGTGAGCTAAAAATCAGTATCATGGTGATAGCACATACGCCTAAGATTGAGGAATGGAAGCCCTTGTCTAAAACCAATATGGCAGGAAGTAAGATATTGTCTAACTTTGCAGACGGGGTATTTGCCATAGGACGTACAAGGAATGGAGGACGCTATCTAAAACTACTAAAAACTCGCATGGTGAGTGAACCGGATGAGAAGTCGCTCCTGCCCTACTTCAATATTATTTCGGAGCCTTACCTTCATTTTGAAAAAGTTGGTGATGAAACGGAAAAGAAATTACTTATGGGAAAACCTGCAAAAGATTTTTTCACTTCTATTTGGGATAGAGATACGACATCCCCTATTCCTCTGAATGAGCTGGTCAAACTAATTATATCTAAGGATAATTCTAAGAATACTATAAAGGCTAAAGACGGAAATGCTCGAAAACGTATTGACCGTGCTATAAGATACGGCTCTTTAAGGAAAGACGAATTGAAGAATGTTTTTCTGAAAACAGAAGATTGATTGTCAATTATCCACAAACTGTAATTTCAAACAAGTTAAAGGACTCTGGAAAAGCCATAAGATTGGGTAAAATATTGTGGCTTTCCCAGTAGTTATAAGGGCTCGCATTTGAATCCCTAAATTTTTAGTTTAGAAGTAGTTAACATTTATATTCATTTCTTTTTAAGTATTTCAACACATTCCTTTATCCCATCATCGAAACCCTGTTTATAGCCTTTAGTATATTCCCCTGTGGTATATACTGCCATTGACAGAAAAAATAGAAGGATACCTACAGGCTTATACCAACCGGGCAACGAGATGGAAAACGGCTTAAATGTAATTGTGAGATCTCCAACCCATAATAGGGCGATAATAC
>OLQD01002125.1_pt1 | contig 14941 bp, 14 predicted proteins | sample 1672841 | NCBI WGS metagenome assembly OLQD01 (sample SAMEA3136729, study PRJEB25190) | human gut metagenome | biome: human gut; feature: human-associated habitat; material: faeces | place: Austria | collected 2013 | reverse complement strand
TCGTCAGACCGCGCGGGCTCGTGATGTCGAGCGCATACTCGTCGCGGTAATGGTACAGGTGAAGGTCCATGTAGACGTTCTTGTACTTGGCACCGCGCATAAAGTGCTTCCACTCGCCAGGGTGTCCCGAAGAGGAAAAGACGACGATCTTGTCCTCGGGCATATGCGAACGAACGAGCTCGTACGCGTCACGATAGAAGTTGCGCAGGTAGTGCGCCGGAATGCCATCCGTCATGGTAAAGAGGCTCTTGCGTACGCTCATCTGCGGCGTATCCAACAGCTCGATGCCCAGCAGGCTCTCGGCCTCACCATAGCGATCGGCCAGGCGCTCGAGCACATCGAGCGCAACGTGACGGCCGTTGGTGGACGAATGCCACTCGGCAACAGCCTCCGGAGTGGTGGGCGAATCGTTGGAATCGCCCTGACCGCCGGGTACAGTCGCCAGATCGAACAGTACGCGGATGTTGTACTTGGCGGCCCACTCAATAGCACGGTCGATATAATCGACGACCGAGATGTAGGAAGCGTCGGACTCCTGCGAGCCAAAGGCATACCACGGCACCGGCAGGCGCACGGCGTTGAGACCGATCTGCGCCATACGACGAAAATCGTCCTCGCTCACAAACGTCTCGTAATGGCGACGCATGCGCTCGTTATAGGCAGCGGTACCCATGGCCTCCTGCAGCTCGGCTGCATTGGATGCTCCAGTCGCTGCATAGAGCGACGGGGTCACCCAGGGCTCGGGAATAAACCAGCCAGAGAGATTAACGCCGAGAATCCTCTCCATCACGGCCCCCTTCGAATCGCGCAGGCCGAACCTGCATCGTATTGCATAGGAAAAGTATCGTTTTGAGTATACCCGCGCGTGCGGACAGGCGACCGAACGGTCTACAAAGTGGCGCAAAAGTGGGAGGAATGTCCGGGCGGGCGGGCCCGAGATAGCGCGCCGAGATGCGCACGTGCGCCGGAAGTAGGCGGCCGAAAAGCGCGCCCCGTTTTTTCGCAAGAGACTGGGATGCGTTTTCCGCTGGCAGGCCCAACCGGAAAGCGCATCCCGCAATTCCGCGAAATTCCGGTCCACACTTTCCCAAACAGGCTCAAAGCGGAAAACGCATCCCGCTCTGAAGCCAAATTCCGGGATGCAGTTTCCGCAGGAGCCCTCGGTAAAAGAAAAGGACCCCTTTGCAGAGGTCCTAGTCAATTCAAGGTGGCGGGGAAGGGAATCGAACCCCTGACACGAGGATTTTCAGTCCTCTGCTCTACCAACTGAGCTACCCAGCCATTTGAGGTGTGCCTTGTTTCAAGGCTTGATTAGTATAACCAAGGACGCGCTCCGGTCAACCGAGAATTTTAAAAAAGTTTTTGAGCGCGACATCGGCCACAATCTCGCTCCTATAGAACGGCACGTCAGAAGCATCAACCGGCCGCAAGAAGTTTTTCACTCAGGGCCGCACGGGCAAACTCACTTGGCGTCATCCCCTCGGCAGCCGCCCGTCGGCGAATGGCCTCCTTCATTCCCAGAGGGATCTTGACCGATAGCGTTGCCGTTCCCTCACCTGAGAGTGGAGGCCGTCCATGCACGATTCCACCAACGGTGTGTTCGCCATCCGGAAACTCTCCGCGCTCGTACGACTCACACCACGCGTCAATCATTTCATCCGTTACAACCTGACCACTAGCGGTCGTATATGTCTCGCCCATCATCGACCCCTTCCGTCAGGTGCTTTTTGGCGTTGGGATGGATCTCAACATCCATGCATCTTCTCCTCCATCTTACCCAATTTCGTATGACGAAAGTCCGCTGTCGCCAATTCTTATGCCGGCACGCGTTGGAGAACAGGGGGCGAAACAATGAGTGAAGGGCGCTCGAGTGCCGCCCAGGCACCGGGACAGGAACACATGCGCCAGGGACGTACGTTTTCGTAGCAAGCAAGAACATTGCCATTGCGATCGATAAAGGCGATGTCGATGGGATAGGCCATTAAGCAGGTGTGAACCGAGGAGCAGCGCGGAAACGCCATAACAAGCGGCAGTCCGCTGGCGGCAATCGGCCGCCGTCCCAGCATGCCGCGCAGACGCACGGTAAACGACTCCGCCACCACAAACTCGGCCGGCGTCCAGCCCAACCTGTTGAGCGCCCGCGCGTAGGCGATATAGGACGAAACCGCAGTCACATGACCACCCCCGGACGCCATGGATCGACCGTCACCGCGCGTTCATGCGAGAGCACGGCCGGCGCCCCCAGGGAAACGCCGGCGATGCTCAGCGAACTCGGCCACGGCTCGTAGTGCATGGTGCAGGTATAGGTCCTAAACGTGCCAGAAAGAGAGAGCAGACCACCATCCGATGACGCCGTGCCCTGCTCGCTCGAGACCTCGACCTGTAGGTCATATCCCTCCATGGCATCCTGAATCTGAGCTTGAACGGTCGCGGAAGCGTCAATGGAACTCTCGTCACCCTCCCCGCCCGGCGCCACAGCGTGCGCAAGCACGATGTCGGGCACCACGCGGTCGAAGCGCGCGACCGCGCCGGCAAAGATCATGATGTTGTACGCGACGAGAGCCAGCACGAGCAGGACAGGCGTGACCACGGCCATCTCGACCGTCGCCTGGGCACGCTCCTCGCGCAAGCCCGCGAGAATGCCCATTACGACCCACCGCCAAAAGCTCCCACCAGCGTGGCAACATTGACAGTGAGCGGGATGGAGCCACCGCCGGGCAGCGGGATCTCCGCAAGCGTGAACACCGCGCCGCTGATGGTGCGCTCGACGTGATATTCCAAGACCTCGCAAAGTACCTTGGGGTCAGTCACGCCCAAGGGGATTTTTCGCAGGGTATCTTGAGTTTTGGAGATGCCCGCGATATCGGACCCCGGACTTTTGATGACATTGGCGGTATCGGTCAGCACCGGTTTTCGCAGACGTAAATCGCACGGTTCGAGTCCCAGCGCCGCCACGGAAGACGAGACGGTGTCACCGAGCCAGGACGCGATGGAGCCCAACGCGCCGCTACCCCCTCCCAAGCCACCGATCAGCTCTCCCATAAGCTCGTCGGCCGCGCCCTGGATGTCTCCGTACCCCACAAGCAGGCGGCCCCAAACATCCATAACGCCGTCGAGCACGCCGGCAACGCCGCCCGAACGCTCCTCCAGCGTCGAGAAAAACCGCGAGAGAACGTTATTTTGTGCCGTCGCGTCATCGGGTGCGAGTACTGCAGCAGAAATTGCACCACGATCGCCAAGCTCGACTGCCGTGTTAAACGAAGAGTTGAGATCGTCGGGACTCGTGACACCGCCCGAGACCGCAAAGGCGACCACGCCGTTGCGACCGGGCGGAGCGATGCGCGGGCGCTCACCGGAAAGTTCTTTGATGGCGGTATCGAACGCATCGCCCGCACGGTCGGCTTCGTCCTCGGTCTGACGCTCGAGCTCAAGCTCCTTGTTGCGACAGTCAACGTAGTCCTCCAGGGCGTCTTTAAACTTGTCAAAGTGATACTCGAAGCCGTTTTCGATAGAGGTTGAAGGCGCCGCAACAGCACCAAGCGACGAAACGCCAAAATGGCATTTGCTGCATTTATCCTGCCCATCGTAATCGGCAACCGAAGCAAATCCGCTCGGCGTTCCTTTCTTATAGTTAGGGCAGGTCGTCCCGTAATGCAGATACGCCTTGCCATCGTTCACGCTCGTCGGCCACACTGCATCGGTGTAGAGCTCGGTCGCCCGGACCTCATCAGAATTGCGCGGCAACAGTGGAATATAGGAGGAAACCCTGTCTCCGTTCTCGGTTATATATGCCCGATCGACCTCCGCGCTCGCATAGGTATAAAACGCCTTACGCGCCGCAGACTCTGCCTTCATCTCGACACTCGAGCCTTGGGGCTTCTCGTTTGCCAGACGCCGATGGTAGTAGTCCTTCGCGCGATCAAGGGCAACTTGAGGCTCCCACGTAGCGCTCGAAGCGTAATGCGGATTTTGAACACCGGAGAGATCCGTTAGGCTTTTCGCACGCTCCCACATACACGAACAGCTGCCGACCGAACCTTTATCCGATCCACCGCAATCCGCTAGCCAGGCGCGCTCTTTGGCCTTCACCGTCTCCTCCGATGCTTTTTGTAGCTCCTCGGCCGCGCGCTCCAGATCTTCCGACGCATCTTTAATGGCATCGGTCGAGATCTCGGATCCTTCGAGCGCAACAAAATCCGACTCGGATGTCCTAGGCACGGCAAGCGCCGTACCGGTATAGGTCACGCCGTCGGTATCCTGCGCCGATACTGCCTGCATGGCGCGCGCGGCAACCAGGTACGGCAAGGCGGTCTCAATCTTTTGCAGGCCCTTTGCCGCGCTTTTGGCAAACTTGTTGCGTGTTTTAATGATCTGGGTTCCCGTATCGATGATATCGCTGCCAACGACCTCGGCGCCCGGAATGAGGATGGCGACCAAGCCGGTGCCGATCGTGGCAAACCCCGCCAGGCCCAAACTCAAAATGCTCGCATCCACCACCGTGGCGGCCGTGTGATAGGACGACACCACGTTGGCGCCCGCCAGTGCACCGCTATCGGCCGCCACCTGGGTGTCTCCAGCGCGCGACATGCTCCATATCGCCGCGGTCGACGAAAACAGCAGCGTAAGCACCACCAGAATGACAACCGCAGAGGAGAGCGTGGTATAGGCGCCGTCTTCGATAAACAAGTCGATACCGGCACGGCCCATAAAGCCGCCCCGCTTGCGGCGAGCGCCTGGTCGACGGCGGGCCGCAAACCCTTGCGTCGCCCGCAACAGGCAGCGCCTAATCCCATGCAGCAATCCATGAATCATAATCTCCCTCCAGCCATTCGGGACGCGATCGATACGAGACGTCGACCTTGAGCTCGACATAGCCGCCCTCACCCGCACTGCCCATGGCCTGCACAAATGCACCGATCACGGGCAGCGGCTTAACCTCGCCGGTAACGGACACGGACGAAACGCCGCCGGCACCGGCCCGCCCCAACTCGATATCCCACGACAGCGGCCCACCGGCATGAAAAATCGAGACGTTGGGCACCGCGGCAAGTCTGCGGCGAGTGAACTCCTTAAGGTCATCGTCGTCCTCAACCGTCGTCGTGGTCATAAGCCGCGCGGTCTCGGCGGCGGCAGACTCCATGACCGCACGCGTATAGAGCAGGCACACCGGCTGCAACGCGAGCAAGATAAGTGTCAAAAACGTCGGCAGCAAAAAGGCGGCCTCGACCGTAGATTGCGCCCGATCCTCGCACGCGATATCAATACAGAGCGATGTCCTTGGCACCCGTCGCGGCATCGATAACCGACGATGGGGCGACGCCATGAGACGCCGCCCGCTCGACCAGTGCCGCCAAGCGCCCATCGGTGCCAGCGCGCCAAAGCCCCGCAATCGCCAGCACAATCGACAACAGCGCCACGGTGACGATGGCGTATTCGACGGTCGACTGAGCAGATTCCTCACGCAGGACATCATGCATTTCACGACCCCTCCTTTGACTCCGTTGTTTGCGGAACCAGACGCACGGCACGCAGGCGGCACGAGGCATCGCCGGCATCCGCAGCAACCGTCACCATATCGACCCAGCCTCGCCCATCGCGCACGATGGCGCCCCATACGTTGCCCTTAATATCGAGATAGCCGCTCAGGGCGAGCTGGGCCGTGGGCACGTCGCGGTAGGCGCGTAACAGGTCTGCCGCCGCCTCGGTCATCGGCCGGTCCTCGGACCATGCGAGTCGAACCGCGATCGCGTTGTCTGTAGACGGCTCCGTCGCGCTGGCGCCCCGCTCGTCGAGTGCCTGCAAAAAGGTCCGAGCCGTGACGGCGGCATTCCGACCGCCCATATCTCGCGCGCCTTCCGCTTGTGACACCGCCGCCGAGCCCGATCCCAAATCGGCAGTAGCGCCTGGACGCTGCTGTCGCGCAACACCCAGCCCCCAAAGCGTCACCGCTATTGCTACGAGCAAACAGACGAGCACCAGCGGCGAACCAACAGGCCGCCTGCCTCCTACAGGCTGTTGATGCCGTCTTTGATCGCGTTCCATAGTTCTTCGACTTTGCTCTTAAACGCGACGATGGCGATAATCGCGATCACTACGAGCACGCCGACCAAGATGGCGTATTCGGTAGTGCCCTGCGCGCTCTCCTCCCGCAACAGCGCCTTGGCACGCTGGCGAGCGCGGATTGCCCGGCAAAAAGCCCAGCTCCAAGCCTTGCCCGCAATGTCGGTCATCGTGTTCATGTATTCCTCCCTACATCATCCCGCCTGCTCCCAGCAGCGGGCCCAATATGGACAGAAGCAACGCCGGCAAGATGAGCGTGCCGGTGGGAATCAGCAACTTGACCGGGGCGCGCTCGATCTCGCGCTCGACTGCGGCGCGATGGGCCGCACGGATCTCGCGACTTTGAGCAGCCAGCGTCTCGGCCAGCGGAGCGCCCAGGGCAAGCGCCTGCCCCACCGTGATGGCAAAGGTCTCGAGCGCCCTCACGTCCAAATCACGCGCGGCAGCCAACAGCTCGGCCTCGCGCGTCCCCACGCCCACCTGCCACGCCATGCAGGCTTGCTCAAGACGGACGGCCAGCACCGACCGACGATTGGCACAGAAAATCTCGAGCGCCGCGTCAAACGAAAGGCCGGCAGAAAGCCCCAGGCGCACCACGTCGATCATCTCGGACACCTCACCGAGCGACACCTGAGCCGGGCCGCCCGCCCCAATCGCGCCCTTCATTCGCGCGGTCAAGGCATCAATCACCGAGCAGCCCGCAGCAATGACCAGCACCGCCTCACGCTTGCACGTCTCTGCAATCTTGCGGGCATCGGCACGCTCCAAACCTGTCGCGGCAAATACGCTCAGGGCACACAGACAAGCCGCGACCCCGACCAGGGCGCTCATAACTCCACCCGCATAATGCGCCGGATAACTACCAGGGCAACGACGTTGAGGGCAAGCCCCAGTACCACGGCGCCCGCACCAGCCGGCGTCGCAAGACCGCGGCGAAAGTCTGCCGAAAGCAAGGCCAGCACTGCGCACATGCCCGCCGGCATCGCCGCGACCATGTGTGCCGACATACGCGCCTGTGACGTCTTAACGTCCAGACGGCGTTTGAGCTCAATGCGCTCACCCACCATGCTCGACGCCTCGGACAGCAAGCCGGCAAGCGGAGCCCCGGTACGCTGCGACACTTTGAGCGCCAAGGTGACAAGCGAAAGGCCGGGGGCATCGATGCGAACGAGTAGGTCATCGAGTGCGTCGGTCGCCGAGATACCGCAATCGATTGCCGCTGCCACCCGCAAAAACTCGGTATGCACCGGCTCTTGCGCATGGGCGCCCACAAAGCGCATGCCCTGTGTCAGCGAATGCCCCGAGGCAAGCGACATGGATAACGCCGTGAATGCCTCGGGCATGGCCTCTTCTACATCATGCTGTTCGCGTCGGCGATCGAAGGTGTCACGCGCGGCACCCACGCCAAACGGCGCCACCAGCCCCAAGACAAAGCCGATGGGCGACAACGACGCAACGGCCAGCAAAACGCTGCAGATACCGCTCGACAGCAGCAGAAATGCCAGACGAGCCGCGTTATCCTCAATAGCAAACCCAAGGCGATCTGCGGGGATTAGCAACGCCCACGAGCGGGCAATCTTTGTCAGCAGGTCGTTTTCCGCCAACTCACGGGGCAACTTCTCCGCCATCGATTCGAGCGTCTGGCGCGCCAACTCCGCCGGCGGCACCCGCCGCACACGAGGCTCTGCCCCACACGCCGTCGCGACAGAAAGCCCCGCCAAACCCCCTACGACGAGGGGCATAGCGATCTCCATTCGTCCACCTCCTCTTGCGTGAGCGTTCCCGACCGCAAGCCCTCCGCAATAAACGGCGGCTCGCGGTCGAGCGTCCAGGTGCGTTCGGCGGCATCGAACGTCACGTAGCGTTCGAGCTCAACGCCACCCGACGCGCCGCGGTGAACCCCCGAATATGAGGCCACAAAGCGCCTGCCATCTGCATGACGCTCGGACATCACGATGCCGTCGAGCGCCATGGCGATCTGCTCTTCGATAAGCTCGCTCGGCAAATCGATGCCGTAGCGCGCAAGCAGCGTCAGGCGAACCACGGTCTCCTGCTCGGTACCCGCAGGGAGCGTGGTGAGCGAGCCGTCGTGGCCCGTGTTCATGGCCTGCAGCATGTCGCAGCACTCGGCACCGCGCACCTCGCCCACGACGATGCGGTCGGGGCGCATACGCAGAGCATTGGTCACCAGGTCGCGAATCGTCACCGCACCCTCGCCCTCGATTGACGCCTCACGCGCTTCCAGACGAACAACGTGTGGGTGATGTGCAAACTTGAGCTCGGCGGAATCCTCGATCGTCACGATGCGCTCGCCGGTGGAAATCTCGCACGACAGCGCGTTGAGCAGCGTGGTCTTGCCCGACCCCGTGCCTCCCGCAACCGCCAAGTCCTGCCGCAACGACACCGCGCACGACAGCAGCTGCGCATACCAAAGCGGCAGTGACCCCAACCCCACAAGCTCGTCCAGCGAACAGATACGGTCCGAGAACTTACGAATGGTGAGGATTGGCCCGTCGATCGCCACGGGTGGAATCACCGCGTTGACGCGATAACCCGTCTTGAGGCGGGCGTTGACGATGGGGCTACGCTCGTCGATACGACGGCCGAGCGGCGAGATGATACGGTCGATGAGCACACGGATCTGCTCGTCGTCCTCAAACGCGTGCTCGATGGGATACAAAACGCCGCTGCGCTCAAAAAAGGCAGAGCGACAGCCGTTGATCATGATTTCGGTAACGGTGTCGTCCTCGATGAGCGGCTGCAGCGGTCCCAGGCCCACCACGTCATCTAGAATCTCGTCGATGATGGTCTCACGCTCAGGCGTCGCCAAGTCGGTTGGCTCTTCCACGTTGAGCGCCGCTTCCACCGCCGGACGTAGCTCAGAGCGGGCAAGGGCAGGGTCGACGTAGGCGCTGATGCGCGCCACCTCGTCGTAGCCCATGCGGTCCATCACCGCACGCTTGGTGCGGCGTTTAACGGCACGGCGGCGTCCCGCATCAACGGGGGCAGCCGCGGCGGCCGCGCCAGCGGCTTTAATCCTCGTCTGCAGGCTCATCGCGAATCACCCTCACGCGACCAGGGAAGACGGATGCGCGGGCGCTCGGTGCGGGTCGCGCGGTCAGCGACCATATCGCTCCAGGGACCGACGGCGCAGCCCAGCTCCACGAGCATCTCGCGCGTGGCCTCGCGCACGCTGGTCGCAAAAGCGCTCGTCTGACCCACTGCCTCGTCGGCGCGACCGAATGCCATGAGCGCGGCCAAGTCCTGACCGCCATCGGCAATGCGGATCTTGGAGCTCAGTGCGCAGGCAATCTCGAAGCGCATGGCGACGTCCTCGTCGGCACCGCGCGCACCAAACCGGTTGAACACGGCGCTCATACGCGTGCGTGGCACGCCCACACGGCTCGCCAGCTCAATGACGCGCGAAGCGGATGTCGCGGACGATACCGCCGCATCGCCTACGACCAGGCAACGGTCGCTCGCCGCCACCGCGGCGGCCACGGCATCACCCCAAAAGACCGAGGTGTCAACAAAGACCACGTCGGATTCGCGACGCAAAACATCGAGCAATAGCTCCACCGGACGTGCCATGAGCTCGGCCTTCTCGGGGGCCGCGACAGGCCCCCAGAGCGTAACGCCCGGGGCGACGCGCATCGATGCGGCCACGATATCCGGCTCGGCAAGTGCGCCCGCCGCCGACGGCTCGATAAGCGTCGCTATATCATGTGGGGCATCGACACCCAGCAGATCGTATAGGTTTCCAAACATGAGGTCCAAGTCGAGCACGGCGGCACGCAAACCCAACAGCGACGCCGCATGCGCCATGGTGGCAACGATCGTCGACTTGCCGCAACCGCCCGAACCCGAGACGGCGCAGACGACCGGTGCCCGACGCGACGGAATCGAAGCGTCCGCCGACGGCGCGGGGGCCGACGGTGCGGGGGCCGGCGACACGGACGCGGGCGATAACATCCCCGTCTCCCCCGCCGCGGTCACGCGCTGAGCCCAAGCCGGCATGGCAGGCTGCCCGGGCTGCGATTCCGAAGCCAAAGACGCAGCGGCACACGGCTCGTCAGCCCCGGCAAAACCCTCGACCTCGTCGAGCTCATCGGCCAGATTTACGCCATGCACGTATCCCATATCTTCAGCCAGAACGTCATCGCCATACGGTACCGGCCTTCCAGCGTCATCGTATGCAAGGGGGTCCCGGGGGCGCCGACCATGCTCGGCTTCCGCTTTTCCATATTCATCAACACGCGGGCCTCTTGTAGCGCGAGGCGCCCCGGGTTCCCTATCAACAAAAGCATCGGGCTCAATCGTCATGCGCCGATCGGAATCAACCGTTCCCTCGCCCGCGCGCCCGTTGCCGCACAAACTGTGCGCAGCGATGACCTCGGTCGCCCCCGCGCGAAACAGCCCCTCGATATCCGACGGGTCGAATGTCTCGATCAACACGACGACGCGGCTCACACGGCCCTCGGCCGTCAGGCGCGCAACGGTCTTCCGCACGTCTTCGGTATCGAACAGAGATGCCGCGATGATGGCGGCACCGCGGCGCGACGGAAACGCCCGCGCCATGGATACCAGCCCGTCCAGGTCGCCCACGCGAAGCACCTGCGCGCCCACATCGCGACCCTCGACTTCCTGCTGTAGCAGCCCGTAATCGCCGCACGCGCAGCACGCAAGCCAGATCGCCTTCATCACTCGTCGCCTCCGCTCTTTTTGCCGCGCGCCGTGGCGGGAATCGTCAAGCTGACCGTTCCCTTTCCCGAGGCCCCCAGCAATTCCTTGACATCTTCGGGGTCTGCCGCCAACGTCACCCACTCGATCTTGCCTTCACGCGTGGTGCCGGCATCTTCGCTGGTATCAATCACGTACGCGCCGCACAGCCGATCGGTCACGCCATCTTTTTGCACGTACACGTCCACATAGCTGCCCACACCCGTGGCGCCGCCGACCGAGTGCTCGGCATCGACCGCCACCGAAACGGCGACTTTGCCTTTAGGCACCTCGAGTTTGTGGCTCTCGGCCTTGGTGTAGACATTGCAAATCACGGCGTTTTTGGGAATGCGCGAGGTCGTCACGTCGCCACGCACCTGACGCAGCTCGGTCGCCGCATCACGCGGCAACAGACTCGCCAGCCATTCCTGAGTTATGACATTAGTCTCGTCGAGGGTCTCGCCCGCATCGATATCGCGCGCCGCGACGCACACCTCAACGCGGTCGCCGCCGTATTTTGCCAAAGTCTCGGCCTGGGCCTGCTCGGCTTGCGAGCGGATCGACGAGCCGTAGACCATGCAGAGCGCCGCGGCAAGCACGCCCGCGACCAGACTGATGGCGATGCGCTTGCTCTTGTTCACGGCCGCTCCTCTCAAGGTAGCACCGGGCAAATGCCCGTACCACCATTGTCTGGGCGACCAGGGCGCAAAGCGGCGCAATCGCAATCTTGGTTTTACGTGTCAAACCAATTGCTGACCAAAAGCTGACCAGCTCGTCAAGCTCGTGGCAAGGTTTTGGTCAGAACGTCGGCAAAACGCATATTTCGAGGCGCTTTGGCAGCAAAAAAAGCCGCCTCCCAAGCAGTTAGGAGACGGCTGTCATAGGAAAAATCAATTACAGATGAACATCGGGATCGAGCATTTGGGCACTCACGCGCATGGATGACGCCAGGTTTTGGAACGTCTCCAGGCGCAGGCTGTCAATCTGCCCCGCGTCCTCGGCCTCGCGAACGGCACAACCCGGCTCATGGGTGTGCGTGCAATCGCCAAACCGGCACGCACGCGACGCCTCGACGATCTCGGGGAAGGCGCGCGCCAGACCCCGCTCATGTCCCACGAGCGGCAGACTGCGCAGGCCCGGGGCATCGGCGATCACGCCGGCGTCGCCCGGCAGTGCCACCATCACGCGCGCAACCGTGGTGTGGCGACCCTGGTCATCACGCTCGCGCACGCCGCCAGTGGCTAGCGCATCGTGGCCCAGCAGCGCATTGAGCAGCGTTGACTTGCCGGCGCCCGACTCGCCCAAGATCATGGCACAGCTCCCAGCCGGTACGCAGGCGCGCACTTCGTCTAAGCCGATGCCCTCGGCAGAAGATGTCACAATCACGCGCACGTCCGGACCCACCAGACGGCGCACGCGGTCCAAATCGCGCTCGAGCTCATCGGCCTCGCAGCGATCGGCCTTGGTGAGCACCACCACCGGCTCGGCATCGCAATCGAGCGCCAACACCAGTGAGCGCGCCACGCGATCGAGCAGCAGCTCGCCGGCGCCGAGTGCCTGCACAATCAGCACGCTGTCGACGTTGGAGCAGAGCACCTGGCGCTCCCCGCGGGCACGGCCACGCCAGCGCTCAAAGCTCGTACGGCGCGGCAGTACGCACTCGATCACGCCCATGTCGTGCCCGGGAGCACGGCGAACCGCCACGCGGTCGCCCACGGCGGGCAGCAAGACCTCGTCCTCGCCACGCGACTTGGCAAACCCCACGGCATGCTCGGCGCGGAAGGTATCGTCGGCAGTCGCCACCAGCGGAAACCCGCGATCCAAGCGCACCACGGCACCGAGCTGCATCTGCTCGGGCTCTTCGGCCTGTGCGCAAAAGTCGTCAAATGCAGCCTGCTGAGCCGCATTGACCGGCAGGTCATCGAACGCCGGAACATCCTGCAGCGCGTCAAGCCCCGGTACACTCGCCAGCAACTCCTCAGCAGACGCAGGGGCTTCGGTCGCAAGCTTCCGACGACGATCGCGCTTAGCCCGCGCCCCCGTCGTCTTTTTCTTCGCCTTAGCCTTAGCCTTGCCCACAAGCGCCTCCCAGCACCATAAATCACAACTGAGCAGGTATTTTACCCACAAAAAGAGCCGGTCGAGCAAACGCTCGACCGGCTCACACACTTTCCCTCAGCCAATGGTCCCGAGAGACTATCCGAAGGCCCGACGCCGGGAGGGGTTTCCTAAGGGCACATCCCGCAGCGCGAAGCGCGAGGACCAGTGAGGGAGAAAGGGCGTGGGGCGGGCCCGGACAGGTTAACTTACTCCTTCTCGACCGCGCGCATGATCGCCTTGTAGATCTCCATCAGCGGGATGATCAGGAAGGCCAGGCCCAGGGCGGCGATAACGCCCTTGAGTTCAAGCGTCACAGGGCCAAAGAACATCTCGGCAAGCGTCGGCTGAACGGTCACGATAACCGTCAGTACCAGCGCCAGCGCGGCCGAAGCCCACAGCCACTTGTTCTGCTTCTTCATGGTGAACAGCGACGCACGACGGCTGCGCATATTGAAGCAGTGGAAAATCTCGACCATGTTGAGCGTGATGAATGCCATCATCACGCCTTCCTCGTCGGCATTGCCGGCGATCATATCGGCGATGTGGATGTAGCCCATGTCAAAGTACACGCCCACAAAGAAGCTCGCCAGCACCAGCACGGTGATGATCAGGCCCTGGACCACGCAGTCCAGGCCCATGTGACCGGCAAAGACGCCGTCCTTGGCGTTGCGCGGCTTGCGCTTCATGATGTCGCCCTCGGCATCCTCCATGCCCAGCGCGAGCGCGGGGAAGCAGTCGGTGACCAGGTTCACCCACAGCAACTGCACCGGCTGGAAGATGGTAAAGCCGATGAGTGTGGCGATAAACACCGAGAAGACCTCGGCAAGGTTGGCCGAAAGCAGGAACTGGATGACCTTGCGGATGTTGTCGTAGATGCGACGGCCCTCTTCGCAGGCACCGATGATGGTGGCGAAGTTATCGTCGGCGAGCACCATATCAGCGACGTTCTTGGTGACGTCGGTGCCAGTGATGCCCATACCGACGCCGATGTCGGCGCGCTTGATGGACGGGGCGTCGTTGACGCCGTCGCCGGTCATGGCGACGATCTGGTCGCGCGACTTCCAGGCCTCGACGATGCGTGTCTTGTGCTCGGGCTGGACGCGGGCGTACACGCCGTAGTCCTCGATGTGCGCGTCGAGCTCCTCGTCGCTCATGCGGTCGAGGTCGGCGCCGGTAATGGCCTGGCTGCGGTCGGCGACGATGCCCAGCTGCTTGGCGATGGCCACGGCGGTGTCGATGTGGTCGCCCGTGATCATGACGGTGCGGATACCGGCGCGATGCGCTTCGGCGACGGAATCGCGCACTTCGGTACGCGGCGGATCGATGATGCCGACCATGCCGACCCAGATCAAGTCGCTTTCCAGCACATCGCTTTGGTCGGCGATGTCCGCCACGTGACCGGCGGCGTTGATGCGCACGCCCGGCACTGCGGCGAGCGACGCGGTGCCGAGTGGCCGGTACGCCTGGCCCAGCGTACGATACGCTTCGGCGGACAGGCGTTCCACGGCGGCGAGGATCTGCTGGCGATCGCCTTGCGTCATCGGTCGTACGGCACCGTTGACCGCGATGCGGCTGCAGTAGCCGAGCAGCACGTCGGGGGCGCCTTTAGCAAAGACGGTGAGACGCCCGGCATCAGTGTTATCCTGCGCGACGACGGTCATGCGTTTGCGATCGGAAGTGAAGGGAATCTCGCCCACGCGCGTGTAGTTCGCGTACTTGCGATCGGCCTTCACCTTACGTGCGGCGACGATAAGCGACACTTCGGTCGGATCACCGACAGCCTCCCATGCCGATGAGGACGCAACTAAATCGCCAGCAGCTTCGGCAGCGCCGAAAGTCACGGCTTCGCGCAATTCGCCGTCGTTGGCCAGCGAGCCCACGGCGAGCGTGGCGACGGCTTCGACCTGTGCGGCGGAAGCGGCGGAACCAGACAGAGCAGCGTCGGGAATCGCAATCATTCTGCCTTCTGGCGCATAGCCGGTGCCGGTCAGCTGCACCTCACCGCTCGGCGTGACCACGCGTTCCACCGTCATCTCGTTGCGGGAGAGCGTGCCGGTTTTGT
>OLQD01002124.1_pt1 | contig 14945 bp, 12 predicted proteins | sample 1672841 | NCBI WGS metagenome assembly OLQD01 (sample SAMEA3136729, study PRJEB25190) | human gut metagenome | biome: human gut; feature: human-associated habitat; material: faeces | place: Austria | collected 2013 | reverse complement strand
ATCGTAAAATTGGTCTTGTTAAAGATGCTTTATTTTAATTCAACCAACGGGTATGTAGTTATTTTTCTAATATTTGATTTAACAATTAAAATTCCGGAGCGTTTAAGTATTAGCTCCTCTTGCTTCCGTTCGTACTCTTCGCACCTGCGCCGGGTACGCTCCAGCAACTCTACAAGTTCTTTCTTATTCAATCCTACTGTCAGCGTGCTGTCGTCCCGCTGGCCACCCCTTCGTTTTTCTTTAGGTATTTTCATGCGCTTAAATCGCAAACACTCTTAAAACGGTTCGCCGTCCGTTGAGGGGTTCGCCGTGCTTTCATAGTCCGCAATCCGTGTAATACTTTCGTTGTGCCGGAAAATCACGCACCCTGTCGCCCCCTCCCGGTTCTTGGCGATATGCAGCAGCCCGACGCCCTCGGCCGGAATGGTCCCGTATCGCCCCGCGTCTATCTCGGCCCGGCCGTACATTGCCGGGCGGTCGATAAATAGCACCATATCGGCGTCCTGCTCGATGGCGCCAGATTCCCGGAGGTCCGAAAGCATCGGGGTTTTATCGGTTCGTTCCTCTATTTTGCGCGACAACTGCGACAACAAAATGACGGGCACATCGAGTTCCTTCGCGAGCAGTTTGGCCGAACGGCTGGCGGCGGCGATCTCCCGCTCGCGGGTGCTGTTCGTGTTCCGGCTTGCCGTGTCGAGCAGTTGCAGATAGTCGATAATGACCATCCCGCACCGCCCCCGGCGGGCCATAGCCTTACATTGCGAGCGTATAGTCCCCATCGTAATATTAGCACAATCACTGAAGTAGACAGGCAGCGCGGAAAGTTCCGCGGCGGCTTGTTCGAGCCTGCGCCAGCTGTCGGCGTCTATATCGCCCGTTCGGAACGATCCGGAGTTAACTCCCGAACCTCCTACCAACATTCGCCCGGCCAACTGTGTATCGGGCATCTCCAGCGAAAACACGCACACCGGAACCCCAGCAACGGCGGCGGTCCGGGCAAAATGTAGCATTGCGGCACTTTTGCCCATCCCTGGACGGCCAGCCAATACCACGAGCTGGCCGCCCCTCCAGCCGCCCGTCAGCACGTCGAGCCGTTGTAAGCCCGTAGGAATGCCGATGCACTCGCCCACTTGTCGGGCCTGTTGGCGTCGTTCCAAGTCGTCGAGGGTGGCCCGCACGACATCCGACAATGGCGTAATATCGTTGGCGTGGACCGTTGCGGCGGCTATGGCGGTTATTTCTGTTGTCGCCCAATCCAAAACGCCCGAGGGATCGGAGGCCGCCCGTACTGCGAGTTCATGGCCGAATAGACACAACCGGCGGCGGGTCTCCGTGTCTTTGAGCTGCCGGGCGTGGTCGAGGACATTTACCCCCGAGCCGACGGCCTGCGTGAGCTTTGCCAGGTAGGCCGCCGGGTTGCCTAACCCCTCAACGGTTTTACAGCGCTGCGTAAGCGTGTAGAGGTCGATTTTGACGCCTTCCGCGAGCATCGAGAGCATCATGCCGTAGATTTTGCCGTGTATCGGGGTCTGGAATGCCGAAATTTCGGCGATCTCTGCAACATCGGCCAGTTGGTCCGGTTCAAGAATCAAAGCACCCAAAACAGCCTTTTCGAGTTCGGGCGATTCCGGGAGCACCTCAACGGCCTCCAGGCGGTTATAGGAAATTTGTTGTTCGCATCTCATAGGTAGTTTGTTTTTGGGGTTCGTCTGGTCGGCGCATCCACGTTCGAACAGCTGCCCGCCAATCTTTCATCTTGTTTTTACCAATCATCCAGCCTTTCGCCTCATAGAAATCGATGAAGCGTTGAGCATCGACCGTATATCCCTTTTCGGAAATATAATTTTTGACCTCTTGGAGAGAGGGAGCAACAAACGCCGCGCGTTTGGCTGCGACTTTGCGCGGCTTGTCCGCGCTGGTACCTTTGGGGGTGTTACCGACATTCGATTTTCCGCTTCCCCCTGCACCCCCTTTACTCTCTATATCTTTATCCTTATCTACATCCTTATCCTTATAAAGGTTAGGTTCTTGGTTAGGGTACTGGTTAGGTCTTTGGTTAGGTTGGATAGCTTTTCCGCTTGGATTGTTCCGGCTTCCTTTGGGCGCTCCACCTTTTCGCCCATTCTCCACACAAGCATCGTATCGGTTATGCGCATTATCAATTACAGGCTTAATCGCAATAAATAGCGCTTTTGCAACCGCATTGCTATCCGGACCAGGCGCAATGCCTTCAAAGGCGTAATCGAATATCGTCTCCGATACGACCTTGTACAAGTCCGGCGGCAATTCGCGTAAAGATTCACGGAATGAACGGTAATAGACCATCGTATCGCGGCTCATCGGGTACCTCCTTTCCGAGATTGCCTACGCTCCCATTTAACCCAATCCGCCTCAAGTTGAGGGTAGCAATAATCATAGAAAATGCGGGATAGATCGGGCGGTAAATCCGGCAATGTACGATCAAGTCCATACATTACTATCGCATTCATAAACAGCTGGTATTCGTTGGGTAAAAGCCCCTCCATCGCAGCCCGAAAGGAACGGTAAAAAACAAAACTATTACGCCTACTCATCGCCGTGCCCTCCGTGAATGTAATAGCGCTTAAACCGCATCTTGTTTTCATGCACCCAGACATCGGCAACATCGATCCCCATTTTGCGGATATAGCGGATCGTACTGCGCGGGTCGGGGATATTCAGCCGCTCGGCGATGTCGAACGTTGCCCATTGACCGCCGCAGACCAGCAGCGAAAAGACCCGAAATTCGTTGTTGTTTAGATAAAATTCCCTACCTTTGTACAGGACTTGATAGAATGCCCCTGCGTGCTTGCCTTGAGCGCCGGGGGCGTGCTGTTTCTGATTCATACCTCCGGAACTATTTACGGTTGGCACTCTCGGCGATAGCCTCGGCGGCTTCGCGGTGACGTTTGGCCGGGTCCTCGATTTGGTTCTGAACCCAAACCGTCAACTCTTTACGGCTGAACAACAGACGCCGCCGCACTTTCCGATAAGGAATTCGTTTGTAATAGGCCAAATTATACAGATTACTGGGCGTAGTAGGGTATCCCAGCCCCTCCAAGAAATTAATTGCAGCTTCGAGCGTTAGTGCGTCCGCCGCTTCCTCCGCCGGGGCTTTATAGTTCGCCAGCTCCGGGATAATGGTGCGCACCGCTGCGTAAATGCACCCCTCCAATTCTTCGCGGGACGTCAAAATAATTTTGCTCGTTCCCGCTGTTACTGTCTCTTGCATCATAACAAGAATAATTTAATTGTTAAAAAAATGTTGCGTCCGGACTATTCCGTAACCGCATTGCAAAGGTGGGAAATGCGGGGGCCTATTGTTATGAAATAATTATTTATTCATATTTATTCATATTTTGCAACATTGATTACCAAACACTTACAACGCATAGTCTTTCACACACAAAACAAAAAAAAAGAATGCCGTAAAGCATGCTTTCGTATGGTGGCGATTATGAATTTAACCCTTTTGGTCCTTGAGCAAAAAACGATCAATAACGTTGCTATATGCGGGCATATTATTGATTGCTGCTTTTAAGAAATCATATAGCGATTTCACCTTTTTGTCCAAACTGCCGTCGATTATAAGCCCGTCACGCTGCATTTGGCGTATCTCATCCACGACCGCCTGCGCTTTATCCCCCGATGCCGCATTAATTGCGGCCCGTACACGACTAATCACAGCCGCACTATCTCCGGCTATTATCTCCGAAATACTCGCTTTTTTCCGTCCGGCCTTATTCCCCGGTTTAATAAGTAGAGCCATAGCCACCAACGCGTCGGCGATTGTAAACATATAACCCGCATAGTGTCCCATTTTGAGCAAAAGTGACGCGTCGAATATGGCCGTATTTCTATATTTTGCCCGGCATTTTCCGAACATTTTTAGCAGCCCTGCCCGTCGGTCTGCAATGGATTGTGTTCCGTATGCGGCCATCCGGTCCAAAAACTGCCTGCCCTCCGCCTCCCCTTGTGCATAGCCGTCTAAATACATTTGCCGGAACGTTGCCCGGTGCTCTCTGAAAAATGGATCATCGCCCGCCCTATTTTCGAAAAACAGGACGGCAATACACGGATACCCCGCGAATGCGTCGGGGAGTCCGGTCCTTTGGAATGTCAAATTAGGGACTTTATTATACGCTTCATCATCGGGCAAATCAAACCACCGCGTAAGACTGTCTAAATTGTCGATGTCGTTATAAACACTAAACATCACGTTTCCCGGGGTATTGCCCGTGCATAGAGGTAACGATTCATAATACTGTTGCAGCTTATCCATATCCCTAAAATTTCGTTAATAATTCCGCATTCTTCTGCCGTTCCTCCCGTTCGAAGCTGGCCAGGTAATTTTCCGTTGTTTTGAGGTCCTGATGCCCCAGCGATTCCGAGATATAGGCGATATTCGCTCCTGCCCGCTTCAACACCGTAGCGAACGAATGTCGGGCCGTATAGGTTGAAATATTACCGATACCGAGCTTTTCGCCGATTTCTTTCATGCGCTTGTTGATCGCACGGGTTATGTATAGCGTTTTCATCTTCCGCCGCATTGCATCTTCCTGCCCGTCAAGGATCGGAAAAATAAAGCTATCGGGCCGGGAGGGGGTGCCCCAGCGGTTAATTATTGCCTGCATACGCTCCGTAACAACTACCCGGATTTCCTTGCGGGTCTTGGTCGTCCGCTCGGTCTTTTGCCGGACAAAGCATATTTCACCGTTCACGATGTCCCGATACCTCAACTTTACGAAATCGGCAACGTTGATCCCGTTACACAAGTAGAGGAATATCCAATAATCGCGGTATTTGGCCGTTGCTTCGGTTCCGTCGTCATAGTTGGCGATCTTTCCGATTTGCTCCAGTGTAAGGGCCAGTTTGCGCCCTTCCCCGGCTTGTATCTCATACCGACCCCGACCGAATGGGTATTGCGCATCCTTGACAACCCCGGCCCGCTTGGCGTCGTTGAGGATAGCCCGCAGATGCCGCAAATGTATCGAAATCGTCGTCTGTGTCTTGCCCTCCTTGCGCAAAAAATCGGCATACCGCCCCAGCCACGACACCGTGACCGCCTCGAAGAGGATACGCGCCCCGGCAAAGCGTTCCAACCCTTTCAGAACATTGTCGTAAACAAGCATAGACCCAACGCGCCCGGCTTTTTTAAGTTCCTCGATTTTGGCCCGGAACATCGTATTTACCGTATCGGATGCCGCCCCTTTCAGTCGGTTGTTTAGGGTATCGAGCGAGAACCCGCCGGACCCGGCTAAATCCTCAACAGCCGCCCGCACTATCTGGTAGCTGTTTTCGATGTCCTTGCGGATCGCCACAAGTGCACGCACCTTTGTAGTCGGCAGTATTTCCCATTCCTCCGGCGATAAATCCTTTCCAGTCGGATAATAGCTCCGCACTCGATTGTAGGTAACACGGATTTTTACGGAGCACTTCCCGGACTTTTTCGGATGGGCTGAATCGAACATTGCGGCCACCGTCACACCGTCTTTCGAGTAGTTCATTTTGTGTATAAATTTTGATTTTAGACACACAATTTAGACACAAATATACGGATTTAATCGAAACCAACAAAAACCAAGTGAAATAAAATAGCTATATTTGCCATTGAAATACAAGCATTTACAAAACAATATAGAAATTACCAAAAACAGCTAAAAATCGACAAATTACGACTCATAATCCGAAGGTCGTGGGATCATGCCCCTCTGGGCCCACAGAAAAAGAGGTTACGAATTGCCGTAACCTCTTTTTTCGCACTCTTCGGGAGCGGCGTTATTCCAGCTTCGCCGCGTCGGAGGCCAGCTTTTCGTAGATGGCGACCATTTCGCCGAACGATCCCTCGCCGCGTTTCAGCTCGTACATGAAGACGCCCTTGTAACCGGCCTTCATCAGCGCCCCGTACAGCGCGGGCCAGTCGATCTTGCCCTTGCCCGGAAGCCAATGGCGTTCATCGACCATGTCGTAATCCGAGACATGGACGGTCGCAATCCGGTCGCCGCACGCCTCGACGAAGTGCAGCAGGTCCTCCGAAAGCAGGTGGTTCGTGTCGAAACAGATTTTCACCTCGGGATAAGGGGCGATGATGCGCAGCAACTCGGCCGAGTTCCGCCCGAGGCACGTGCGGGGCAGATCCTCGATGCACAGCTGCGCGCCGATCCGCGCCGCCTCCCTGCGCAATATGCCGATCGAAGCGATGCTGTTCCGGATACGCTGCTCGCGCTCCCCGTCCGCAATCGGTTCGGAACTGGGATGCAGCACCAGTTTCTCCGGTCCCACTTCGCCGCAGATCGCGATCATTTCGGTCAGGAATTCGAGGTTGGCCATGCGGGCGCTGTCGTTCAGCACCGAGATGTCCAGCTTGCGGGAGAACGGGAGGTGGCACGACCAGACCTTCAGACCGGCCTCGTCGGCCATGCGTTTGGCGTGCAGCGCCTTCTCGCGGATTTCAGCCACGGTCCCGCGGCCGCTGATGCCGATTTCGACATACTCCACGCCGGCCTTCGCGGCGGCGGCCATCTCCTCGGGGCTCATGCTGCTGGTCGAGCTTCCGACGCCGAGACACTGGGCCGTCAGGTTGGCGGCGCACACCAGCGCCGCTGCCGTAAACAGAATTCTTTTTTTCATCGCTTCCGGTTATTTGGTGTAGTTTTTCACGCAGCGGACGTTCAGATAAATATCCTTGGCCGCCTCCTGATTGGTCTTGGTCTGAAGGTTCAGACTCGTACCGCTGATGACCAGCGAACGGGCCGTCGAGGCGTTGGTCTGCCCGATGAACCACACGTAGCCCCATTTGCCCAGCGCGCCGCTGTTGAAACTGCCGTCGGCCTTCTGATAGCCCAGCGGATACCAGCCGAAACCGATGCTTTCGGCCCCGTCGACGAATTGCAGGAGGGGTTCCCCGGCGTCCGTGAGCGTCATATTCGCCTGATTCCAAATACCGCCGTCAACGATACGGCCGTTGCCGCCGCGCAGCCATGCCGCCGACGTTGCCCGTATTCTTGACCGTGCAGCCCGACTTGTAGAATCCGGCCTTCGTAATGGCATTCTCGGGTTTCCCGTCGTGGCCGCCGGAGAAGGTGTATCCGCCCTGCGCGAAATCGTCGGGAATGGCATACTCGCTTTTGATAGCCATCAGCATGTCCCACCAGTCGTTGGCGTTGGCCACGTGCCAGCCTTCGGGACAGCAGCCGCGTATCTGGACGCCGAACTCGCCCTCCTCCGTACCGTCGAGTTTGAAGGCGTTGCCCACGTCGTCCACCCCTTCGTAATTCTGCACATAGGGACACTGCTCCGCCGTACAGCCCGATATGCCGGTCATCGCCTCATACCAGGTGTAGTAACGGCCCTTTGCGTCGTTCAACCGCTGCAAATGCGACGCCTCCAACCCCGCAACCGAGAAAGCCGTCAGGTCGGGCGCAACGCCCAGATTGCCGTCCTCGCCCGCTTCGTGGCAGTTCTCGGTCATCCACCAGCGTTTGCCGTACTTCTTGATCGTATAGCCCGGCAGCTCGATGGGGACCGACACGGTGATCGCCGCGAAATACTCGCGCACCTTGCTCGCGCCCAGTTCGTTTTTGGCCACCACCGACACCGACTGGGCGGGAATCACCACGTCGTCGTTGACCACCCTGACGGTGATGACGTTGGTTCCCTGACCGTCGATGATCGAGATTTTCGACTTCTCCTGCTCGGCGATCGTCCATTCGTAGGTCTCGGCCCACTGAACCTTCGAAACCGAGAAGGTGAACTCTTCGCCGCCGTTGCAGGTGAGCGTTGCCGGCACCTTCGTGATCGGCCCGGGTTTCTTGGGAACGGTCATCTCCTGGATCTCCTCCTCGGTGTCGCGTTTCACGGCCTCGGTGCAGGCGACCAGCGCCGCAGCGGCGGTCATGCATGCCGCGGCCATCATGTATTTTCGGATGTTTTTCATCGTTTTTGCATTTTAAGTTTTACAAAGTGTGAACCTCGGGATACCCGAACGGATTCTCCACATACCAGCGGGCCTTGTAAATCTGGTAGCCCGCGCGGTTGAACAGCCGGTTGCCCTTCATGTCGCACACCTCGGCCGACCACCAGTTGCTCCCGCCCGACGTGGGGCGCATGACGATCGTGGAATACCCCTCCGGCCCCGTCGAAATGCTCTTGATGGTGTTCTGCTGGAAGATCTCCACGTCGAGGAACTTCTCCGCCGCGCAGTCGAACTTGTAGACATGCTGATTCGTCGATACATACATCGCATCCTCCCCGCAGACGGGCGCCAGGTCGTGGGCATCGGTATTCCCCGCCGCCATATCGTAAGAGCGCACCTGCGTCAGTTCCGGAGCCGTACGCTTCCCGTTGTAGGCGAGCTTGAGCAGCTGGGCGCCCGTCGCCGTCCAGAGGCAGCCGCGCTTCCGGTCCCAGACCACGTTGTGGGCCGAATGGACCGGCATGGTGAAGGCGGGTCTGGAAACGTAGCTGTCGGCGCCATTGTACACGTAGACGCTCAACAGGTTGCCCGTGCTCGACGCCACGACGACATTCCCGTCGGGCAGCACCTCGGCCGAGTGGGGGTTTCCGCCCGGCTTGGCGTAGAACATCGCCTTCTTGTCCGCAATGCGGATCAGCGCCACGCCGCCGCCCGAAGCCGTGACGAGCACGCACGTACGGTTGTAGACCGGTTTGGCCTCGTCGGGCAGATCGAACCACGCCTGTTCCGCCGCCGAAAGCCCGCTGTCGGCGGCCGTCCACTCCCAGGCGACCTTTCCCGTCGGCTGGTCGATCATCACGATCCGGTTCTTGGCCTGCTCGGTCAGAATCATCACCTTCGTGGCCTTGTCCAGGTCGATCGTCTCCTCCTTGTCGTCGCCCGGCCGCCAGGGAACGTAAGGTCCCTCCTCCTCGTCTTTGCTGCAAGCCTGAAGGAGGAATGCGGCGGCCAGTATCCACAGATATTTTTTCATAATTGCCAGTTAGCGGTTGTCGGATTAATAATTGGGATTCTGTTCGAGTTTCTTGTTCAGCAGGATCTGGTCCGCCGGAACGGGCCACCAGTAGTCGCGGTCGGGGTCGAACGCCCGGACGGCGATGTCCGTGCCCGCATAGTCCTGAATCACGGCGTTCATCACCAGCTCGGCGGTCATCCAGCGGCGGATGTCGTTGTAATAAAGCCCCTCGCCGGCGAATTCGACGCGGCGCTCGTGGCGGATGATCTCGCGCATTTCGGACTGGCTCTTCGAACCGTAGGCATAGGTGGGCATGCCGACGCGGCCGCGCACGCGGTTCACGGCGTCGTAAACGGCATCGGAGGGCGTGGCGTCGACCTCGTTCTGCGCCTCGGCGAACATCAGCAGCACGTCGGCGTAGCGGATGAACATGTAGTTGGTCTCGCCGTTGCTGTCGTCCGAATCGCGCTTCTGCGCGTCGTAGATCGTGAGTTTCCGGTGTGCGAAGCCCGTGAACTGGCACACCTCCCCGGCCGGGCAGTTGGCCTTGCCGAGGAACGTGCTCCCGGGATAGAAATTCGTCGCCGCGAAACGCGGATCGAGGTTGTCGTACTTGCCCATCGTGGCCGCACCGTCGGTCGTCGTCCGGTAGTCCATCACCAGATCGAGCAGCGGTGCGTTGTTGCGGTACTGGACGCTGTAAACGTTGAACGAATTGACGGCCGTGTTCTTGGTCTTCGAGAATTCGATGTTGAAGACGCACTCGCAGCTGTGCTCGTTCGCCGGCAGGAAGAGTTTCCGGTAGTCGCCGAACAGGTCGTAGCCCGCCTGGGCCTCCTTTTCGATCACGGCTTTGGCCGCATCGGCCGCAGCCTGCCATTTCGCGGCGTCGTTCGAGGGGTTGACCAGCTTGCTGGCCTCGAAAAGCAGCAGACGGGCCTTGAGGGCCATCGCCGCGCCGCGCGTGGCGCGCCCCTGGTCGGCGGCTTTGGTCCACTGCCAGTCGAGCAGTTCACGGTCGATGATGTCGTTCAGATCGTCGAGAATCGCCCGCACCACCTCCTCGCGCGAGGCGCGGGGCAGCGAACCGTGCGCATAGACAGGCTCTTCGAGGATCAGCGGCACGCCGTTGTAATAGGTCACCAGCATGTAGTAATAGAGCGCGCGGAGGAACTTGGCCTCGCCCTCCATCTGCACCCTGCGGTCGTCGGCCACGGCGGCGGCAGGCAGGCGGTTGAGATGGGTGTTGCAGCGTCCGATGCCCTCGTAGCACTTTTTCCAGCGGTTGGCGATGATGCCCGAGCTGTTGGCCGTGTGGGTCCCCTGGGCGATGACGTTGTATCCGCCCGCGTTGTTGTAATTATAGGCGTTGGGCGTGCAGGTCTCTTCGAGCAGCGGCGCCGAGTCTCCGAACAGCGCGCTGTTGGTCAGTATGTTGTAACAGCCGGTCATGGCGGCCTCGGTTCCTTCTTCGGTTTCCCAGAACGTCTCGACCGTATATTTGTCGGTGGGAATGGTGTCGAGGTTGCAGGAGGCCAGCGCCGCCGCACCGCAAAGCATCAATCCGATTACTGTTTTTTTCATGTTTTTCCGTATTTGAAGCGATTAGAAAGTAATGTTGAAGCCGAAGTTGATCGTCCGCAGCGAAGGATACTGCATCAGGTTGGTCGACGAAAGGTCGATCTCGGGGTCGAACATCTTCAGCGGGGAGATCGTGAAGAGGTTCTCGCCGTTGACGAAGATCTGGCACTGGCTCATTCCGAGCTTCGAAATCCACCTCTTGGGGAGGGTGTACGAGAGTTGCAGCTGCTTGCAGCGCAGGTACGACGCATCGTAGAGCCACTGCGTGTTCTTGTAGTCGTGCATCTCGGGCGCGCCCGTGGCGGTGTGGAGGATCGGCAGGCGGGAGTTGTGGTTCTCGGGGGTCCACGCGTCGGTCGCCCACTCCTTCAGCACGCCCGCTCCGTTCCAGAACGGGGCTGCGAGGTTGCCCGAAAGATAGGTCTTCACGTCGGCGACGCCCTGGAACTGCGCCGAAAGTTCGAGTCCCTTCCATCCCAGCGAGAAGTTGAAGGCGTAGGTGATGCTCGGCGTGAGGTTGCCGCAGACGGCGCGGTCGTCGTTGTCGATCTTGTCGTCGTTGTTGAGATTCTTGTAGCGGATGTACCCGGGCTTCACGCCGCTGCCGACGGTCACCGAATTGGCGATCTCCTCGTAACTGTTGTAGAAGCCGTCGGCCTGGTAGAGATACCACGCGTCGATGGGTTCGCCCTCGCGGATGATGTTGAAGGTCTTGATGTACTCCTGCCCGTCGAGGTCGACGACGATGTTCTTGTTGTAGCAGAAGTTGCCGCCGAGGCTGTAATGGAAATTCTTGACCGCGCTCCGCCACTGGAGGTTCAGCTCGACGCCGTCGTTGGCCACCACGCCGATGTTCTGCTTCGGGCCGTTCAGGTTGCCGATCTGCGCCGGAATCTTCACGTCGCGCAGGATGCCTTCGGTGCGTTTCTTATAGAGGTCGACGCTGAACAGCAGGCGGTGGTCGAAGGCCTCGAAATCCAGTCCGAGGTTGTAGGTGCGGGTGGTCTCCCACGAGATGTTCTCGTCGACGAAATCCTTGATCGCCGCGCCGCCCGACAGCACGTCGCCGAAGCTGTAATTGTAGCTCTTGTTCGCCAGCACGGCCATCAGGTACTCGTAGTTGCCGATGGCCTGGTTGCCCATCTCGCCGACCGAGCCGCGGAGCTTGAGCACGTCGACCGCCCGGACGTTCTGCATGAAATTCTCCTTGTCGATGCGCCACCCGACCGACACGGCGGGGAAGAAGGCCCATCGGTTGCCCTTGGCGAATTTCGACGAACCGTCGTAACGCGCCGTCACGTCGATCAGGTATTTCTCCTTGTAGTCGTAGGTGATTCGCCCGAAGTAGGAGAAGAGCAGTTCGAGCGACGATCCGCCCGAAATATCCTCCATCGTGGCGCCGACCGACAGGGCGGTGAGCTGGTTGTTGAAGTAGTCGCGTTTCTTGGCCTGGAAGTTCTTGCCGTCGTAACGCTTGTACTCCGTGCCGACCATCACGTTGAAGTTGTGGTTGCCGCCGAAGCTCTTGCCCCACGAAAGGGTGTTGTAGAAGGTGTAGTTGATCGCGTTGTTGTCCCAGTCCTTGGCCGAGACGTAGGCGCTGAAGTTCTTCCGCTCAAGAGTTTTGGGATTGTAGGTGTACATCGCGTGCTTGAAGTCCTTCGAATAGTGGTCGACCTTCACGTAGCCCAGGTTGGCGTTGTACTTGATGCCCCACGGCAGGTCGTAGCCGATGTTGATGCGCCCCAGAATGCGGTGAAGCTGACGTTTGGTGTTGCCCTCGTGCAGCTCCATGAGCGGATTCTCGGGGTTGTTGCGCCCGGGGGTCGAGAGCCACGTCGAGAGCCACTTGCCGTCGGGCAGCTGCGTGCCGAAGATCGGCAGGGCGCGGTTGATGACGTTGACCGTCGTCGATACGCCGTAGATCGGGTCGGTGTTGTAGCGCAGGTTGCCCAGCAGGCTGACGCCCACCTTCAGGCGCTTGGTCACCTGCGCGTTGATCTTCATGTCCCACGAGAAGCGTTCCGCGTCGTCGTTGGCGACCATGATGCCGCGCTGGTTCATGTAACCGCCGCCCAGCGAGTAGGAGATCTTGTCCGTGCCGCCCGAAACGCGGGCGTTGTACTGCTGGAGAAAACCGTTCTGGTAGCAGAGGTCGTACCAATCGGAGGCGGGATAGATGTACTTGTCGTGCTTCATGCCCTCCTCGTATTCGAGGATGTCGTCGCGGTTGTAGGTCACCGTCAGCTTGCCTTCGTTCAGTTCGGCCTGGTTGCGCATGTTCATATACTGAATCGGGTCGGTCACCACGTCGGGCACGTAGGTCGCCGACTGAATGCCGAAGTTGGCGCTCAACTTCACCACCGGCGCGCCCTTCTTGGCCTGCTTCGTGGTGATGAGGATGACGCCGTTGGCGGCCTTGGAACCGTAGATCGAGGCCGAAGCGTCCTTCAGCACCGAGATCGTCTCGATGTCGCCGGGATTCAGCTCGTTGAGCGAATACTCCATGCCGTCGACCAGCACCATGGGGCTGGAACTGCTCATCGTGCCGACGCCGCGTATGCGGATCGTCGCGCCGTCGCTGCCGGGCTTCGACGAAGCCTGGTTGATGTAGACGCCGGGCATCGAATAGAGCGCCTGCGAGGCGTGCGTCATGGGCTGGTTCTCGATCTCCGACATCTGGCGCACGGCGATCGAGCCGGTCAGGTTGATCTTCTTCTGCACGCCGTATCCGATCACCACCACGTCGTCGAGGAGCTGGTTATTCTCCTTCAGCACCACGGTCAGATGCGTCCGGTTGCCCACTTCGACCTGCGCCGCGTCGTAACCGATGAACGACACGCTGAGCCGCGCGCCCGCAGTCACGTTCAGGGCGAATTCGCCCTTCGAATTGGTCACCATGCCGTTCGTCGTGCCCTCGACCAGCACATTCGCCCCCACGATCGGATCGCCGGCCTCGGTCTCGACGCGGCCCTTCAGCTGGTATTCCCGGCCCCGGCCTGCCGGGTCGGATTTGTAAAGCACGATGTGGCGGCCTTCGAGTTTGGCCAGAATTCCCTGGTCGGCGAGCACGCCGTCGAGCAGTTTCAGGACGTTCTGATCGTGCGCCTCGACCGAAACGCGCTTCCGGAGGTCGATCTCGCTCTCCCGATACCAGAACGAGTAGCCGCTCTGCGTCTTGACCGCTTCGATCACCTCGCGCACGGTGGCGTTCTTCAGCGTCAACGAAATCACGGGATTCTGCGCGTAAAGAGCCTGGGCCGCCACCGTGAACCAACACAGGGTCAGCAATCCGCTCAGTCTGCACAGCATCCGCTGGCCGAAAAGGTCCCGGAAGGACCTTCTGCTGGTAGAATTGTTACTCATAAGGATTGAAATTTAGGTTGTAGTGAAAAAAATCGTGAATCTCTATCGGTTTCTGTAAAGCTCGAAATGGTTCTTGCGGCTGCGGCAGAGGATGCGGCTGTCGGCCGAGATGATCCGCATGATTTCGTGGATGTTCTCGCCGTCGACGAACTCACCCGTGAAACAGATCCTGCGCAGCCGTTCGTCGGGGATCGTGATGTCGACGTTGAACTGCCTTTCGAGGCTCCGGGCGATCGACGCCAGGGGTTCGGCCCGGAAGTAGAGCCTGTCCTCCTGCCACGAGAGCACCTGCTCGACGTTCACCCTGCGCAGCGACAGCAGTCCGGAGGTCCTCTCGAAGAATCCCTGCTCGCCGGGACGCAGCCGCACGCTCCGCGACTCGGGACCGCCGTCCACCAGCAAGCTGCCCGTCGCCAGCGTGATCTGGTAATTCTCGTCCTCGGAATAGGCGTGCACATTGAAAGTCGTTCCGAGCACCGTCGAGACGACCTGTCCCGTGACGACGACGAAGGGCCTGCGGGCGTCGTGCTCGACCTCGAAATAGGCCTCGCCGTCGACCTCCACGCGGCGTTCGTCGCCGAACAGCGCGGGATAGACGATGCGCGTGCCGCCGTTGAGCCGCACCCGCGAACCGTCGGGCAGCACCACGTCGGACTTCACGCCCAGAGGCGTCGAGACGCTCACCGGCTGCGCCGCGGCGACCAGACGGCTTTCGGTCCGGCGTCCGCCCATGAACCAGCTGCCGCAGACGACGCCCGCCATCACGGCCGCAGCCGCGGCGTAGCGGACGATCCGCATCCGGATTCCCCGGCGGCGGATGCGCGAGCGCACGTCGGCCCACACCGCCTCCCGCATTCCGTCGGCCATGGCGTCGACTCCGGGTCCCACCCGGATGCCGTCCAGCAGCTCCGCCAGCCTGCGGCGGTCGCGCTCCGAACCTTCGATCAGTTCCGCCATCTCCGGCTCCCTCTTCGTATGGTGATATTGCATGATTTCTCCTTTTTGGTCGTATACACATATAGAGTGCGAAAGCCGCGGTTCCGTTTAAGG
>OLQD01002106.1_pt1 | contig 15039 bp, 14 predicted proteins | sample 1672841 | NCBI WGS metagenome assembly OLQD01 (sample SAMEA3136729, study PRJEB25190) | human gut metagenome | biome: human gut; feature: human-associated habitat; material: faeces | place: Austria | collected 2013 | reverse complement strand
CGTTTTTGAAAGCAGAGCCTCCGCAGCATGAGTGTTGCGGAGGCTTTTTGCGTTAGTGGATGTCGGGGATTGGGTTGAGCTCTTGCCACGTCCGGAATAGCACTTCCAATAACCCTTTCCAGTGGGGCATTACTTGAAAATATAAGCTAAAAACTAAAGATTTATCTGGCTTTAGTAGCAATCTAAGTAGATTTATTTGTATCTTTGTCGCCCGAATATAATATTGTTCTGGTTTAGCAATAACTATGGGAAAGTTTGATGCATACAAGATTGACCTGAAGGGAATGAAGGAAAACACATATTCATGTGAGTTTGTGTTGGACAATCATTTCTTTGAAAGTATTGATGGACCGGAAGTCCAAAAGGGAAAAGTCAACGTCCAGTTGCGCATAAGGAAAACCGGTGGAATTTATGATCTTTCCTTTCAGACCGATGGGGTTGTACAGGTAACCTGTGACCGCTGCTTGGACGATATGGATCAACCGGTCTCTTCATCTGATGTAGTCAAGGTGAAACTGGGAAGCGATTATTCGGAAGATGGTGATATCGTAATTATACCGGAAGATGAAGGGATCATCAATGTGGCATGGTTCATGTATGAATTCATAGCTTTGAGCATTCCGATGAAGCATGTGCATGCGCCGGGGAAATGCAACAAGGCCATGATGGGCAAGCTTAACAAGTATTTGCGTACCTCTGCTGATGAAGAAGATGGCTGGAATGAATCCGAGGCCGAAGTCCCCGAAGACGATGCTTCTGAAGCTCCGCAAGATATTGATCCGCGATGGAATGAATTGAAGAAAATAATAGATAATAATTAAAAGTATTAGAAACAATGGCACATCCTAAGAGAAGACAATCAAAAACTAGAACTGCTAAGAGAAGAACTCACGACAAAGCAGTAGCTCCTACGCTGGCTATTTGCCCGAACTGCGGAGCATGGCACGTTTACCACACTGTATGTGGCGCTTGCGGCTACTACAGAGGTAAGTTGGCAATCGTGAAAGAAACCGCTATCTAACGAGGCGGTATAAAATATAGCCAGAGAGTGCTGCTCTCCGGCTACTTTTATTTTATAACGAGAATTTTTAGTTACATGGAAAAAATAAATGCTGTAATTACAGGAGTCGGCGGTTATGTTCCCGAATATGTGCTGACGAACGATGAGTTGTCGCGCATGGTCGAGACCAATGACGAATGGATTATGACCCGCATCGGTGTGAAGGAAAGACGTATCCTCAGCGAAGAAGGCTTGGGTACTTCTTACTTGTGTCGTAAGGCTGCCAAACAGTTGATGAAACGTACTGGAGCCAATCCCGATGACATTGATGCAGTGATTGTCTGCACGACTACCCCTGATTATCATTTTCCGTCGACTGCTTCAATCCTGTGCGACAAGCTCGGTTTGAAGAACGCTTTTGCATTTGACCTCTCAGCTGCATGCTGCGGGTTCCTTTACGGACTTGAGGTTGCAGCCGGTCTGATAGCTACAGGCCGCCACAAGAAAATCATTCTGGTGGGTGGCGATAAGATGTCGTCAATGGTGAACTATTCCGATCGCGCCACTTGCCCCATCTTCGGTGACGGAGCAGCGGCTGTCATGATGGAAGCCACGACTGAAGACCTCGGTGTGAAAGATGTCATTCTGCGTACCGATGGCAAGGGCTTGCCTTTCCTTCACATGAAGGCTGGAGGTTCCGTATGTCCCCCGTCTTATTTTACGGTAAGCAACAAGATGCACTATCTTTATCAGGAAGGACGTACGGTGTTCAAATATGCCGTTTCGAACATGTCGAATATTACGGCTGAGATTGCCGAGCGTAACGGCCTTGACAAGGATAGCATCAACTGGATTATCCCCCATCAGGCAAACTTGCGTATTATTGACGCAGTAGCAAGCCGTCTGGAGGTCCCCATGGAGAAAGTGATGGTGAATATCCAACGCTATGGCAATACCAGCGGCGGTACACTCCCCCTTTGTCTGTGGGATTATGAGAACCAGTTGCGTAAGGGCGATAACCTGATATTCACAGCCTTCGGAGCCGGATTTACCTACGGAGCTGTTTATATGAAATGGGGTTACGACGGTAACGTGAAGAAGTAACTACGTTTTTCTACTGACAAAGAGCTGTTTCAAAAGGACGCAATATCGAAGGCACGGATTTCACGGATACACACAGCGGGAAGTTTGTTTCGACGACCGGTGAGATCCTTGAGGTCCGTGCTTTTTGCATGATGACAAACCCATCCTTTCCTGAAACAGCTTCTTTTGTCCTATAATGAACGAAACCAACTGAAGACTTTATGCACAAAGCAGGATTTGTAAACATCGTGGGAAACCCCAATGTGGGGAAATCCACCCTGATGAACCTTCTGGTCGGCGAACGTATATCCATCGCCACTTTTAAGGCACAGACGACCCGGCATCGCATCATGGGTATTATCAATACGGATGAGATGCAGATTGTTTTCTCTGACACTCCGGGAGTGCTTAAGCCAAACTATAAGTTGCAGGAGTCCATGCTCAACTTCTCCGAGTCGGCACTGAAAGATGCCGATGTGTTGCTTTATGTAACTGATGTTGTGGAGAAGCCTGATAAGAATCTCGACTTCATCCAGAAAGTGCAGGCGATGGATGTTCCTGTTTTGCTGCTGATCAACAAGATTGACTTGAGCAACCAGGATGCTCTGACAAATCTTGTCGAAGAGTGGCATGGTTTGCTTCCCAAAGCGGAGATTATCCCTATATCCGCTACCGCCCGTTTTAATATTGATGCGGTGATGAAGCGTATCAAGGAGCTGCTTCCCGATTCTCCTCCCTATTTTGACAAAGACCAATGGACCGATCGTCCGGCACGCTTTTTTGTGACTGAAATCATCCGTGAGAAGATTCTCCTGTATTATGACAAGGAGATTCCGTATGCTGTAGAAGTGGCTGTGGAGCAGTTTAAGGAAGATGAGAAGTCTATTCACATCAATGTGGTCATCTATGTGGAACGGGAGTCGCAGAAGGGCATCATCATTGGAAAACAAGGACGGGCTTTGAAGAAGGTAGCCACAGAAGCACGCAAGTCACTGGAGAAATTCTTCGGCAAAAGTATCTATCTGGAGACCTTTGTCAAGGTGGATAAGGACTGGCGCAGCTCAGATAAGGAGTTGAAAAACTTCGGTTACAATCTGGATTGAATAACAACCTGACAGACTGTGAAGTCGTCATAGTAAAGAGAAATTATTTATGGGAAACTTAGTAGCGATTGTCGGACGTCCCAATGTGGGAAAGTCGACACTGTTCAATCGCCTCACCCGTACACGGCAGGCGATTGTGAACGATGAAGCCGGAACGACCCGCGACCGCCAATATGGAAAAAGCGAATGGAACGGACAGGAATTCTCCGTGGTGGATACCGGGGGATGGGTGGTCAATTCCGACGACATCTTTGAAGAGGAAATACGCAAGCAGGTAATCATAGCCATCGACGAGGCGGACGTGGTGCTGTTTCTGGTCGATGTGGTCAATGGAGTGACTGACCTCGACATGGAGGTTGCCTCTATTCTGCGGCGTTCCAAGCTGCCCGTGATCGTGGTGGCCAATAAGACTGACAACAATGATTTGCAATATAGTGCAGCTGAGTTTTACAAGCTCGGGCTGGGGGATCCTCATTGTATCTCTGCTCTTAGCGGAAGTGGTACGGGCGATTTGCTGGATTTGGTAATCAGTAAGTTCAAGAAAGACTCCGGTGAGCTGCTGGATGACGAAATCCCCCGTTTTGCGGTAGTGGGACGTCCCAATGCCGGAAAATCGTCCATTATCAATTCCTTCATTGGAGAAGAACGCAACATTGTGACCGAGATTGCCGGAACAACCCGTGACTCCATCTATACCCGCTATGAGAAGTTCGGTTTCGACTTCTATCTGGTTGATACTGCCGGAATCCGTCGGAAGAACAAGGTGGTGGAAGATTTGGAATACTATTCGGTGATGCGTTCCATCCGTGCCATAGAGAATTCCGATGTGTGTATCCTCATGTTGGATGCTACACGCGGTGTCGAAGGACAAGATCTGAATATATTCTCCCTCATTCAGCGTAACCAGAAAGGGTTGGTTGTGGTGGTCAATAAGTGGGATTTGGTGGAAAACAAGAGCGATAAGGTGATGAAGACGTTTGAGAACGCCATTCGCAGCCGTTTGGCTCCGTTTACCGACTTTCCCATTATTTTCGCGTCGGCTCTCACCAAACAGCGTATCTATAAGGTGCTGGAGGCTGCCGAGCAGGTTTATAAGAACCGTACGACACGCATCTCTACGGCTCGTCTGAATGAGGAAATGCTGCCTCTTATCGAGGCCTATCCGCCCCCTTCCATCAAAGGCAAGTATATTAAGATCAAGTATTGTACGCAGCTGCCCAACACCAAGGTACCTTCCTTTGTGTTTTTTGCAAACCTGCCGCAATATGTGAAGGAGCCTTACCGCCGTTTCTTGGAAAACAAGATGCGGGAACGCTGGTCGTTGAGTGGTACTCCCATCAATATATTTATACGTCAGAAGTAGGCTGGTGAACATTTCCCCTTTCGGACTGTTCCTGGATAAGATAAATCCCGTTATGGCTTTTGTGGTTGTAGCGGGATTTTTTATATCCGACCGTCTTCCTCTCCACTTTGGGGCGTAGTGGAAGGAGGAGATGTAGGCAGTATCTGTCTGGTCAGTTTGTCCGGCATGTGCTTTTGTAGCGATTCATTAGTATTTTTCATATTCAAATTTTGTTATCTCTTTGCCTGTAAGAATGATTTCGCACACAGTTTTGTTAGATTGAGGTATACTAACTTCTTTTCTCCCTTTATGCTTGAGATAAGCCTTAGTGACTTCATCTTCATAAATGAGACGTACTGTAGCTTCTTCAAAATCGTCTAAAATATAGACTGATTTGCCAGCCAATAACATCTTTTGTAGATACTTTAGGTTCATATTGGTATGTAAAGCTAGTTGTTCCTTATCAGTATTCTACATCAAACCGCAACGATTGGACAGAAGAAAAAATCATTTTGTTGTTGTTCCTTATCAGTATTCTACATCAAACCGCAACAGCGGGGTCTTCTCCAGCGCGGAATACCTCGTTGTTCCTTATCAGTATTCTACATCAAACCGCAACTTGCCGAACTACGCAACGAGCAAATAGTGGTTGTTCCTTATCAGTATTCTACATCAAACCGCAACACGAAGCCCGAAATAGAGTGATTTTGGCTCGTTGTTCCTTATCAGTATTCTACATCAAACCGCAACAACTCCCTGCTTCCGGGAATGATGAGCCGAGTTGTTCCTTATCAGTATTCTACATCAAACCGCAACGCGGTACTCTTGGCGTTCGGTGTCGAAGTGTTGTTCCTTATCAGTTATTCTACATCAAACCGCAACCGCTACCGGCAAACGTAAGTGGACTGACCGTTGTTCCTTATCAGTATTCTACATCAAACCGCAACTATAGCCCGGCGACGAAGTCGCAACGCCCAGTTGTTCCTTATCAGTATTCTACATCAAACCGCAACTTTTCGAGCTCCTAGTCCTCCTGTTATCAGTTGTTCCTTATCAGTATTCTACATCAAACCGCAACGGACTCGATGTACACAATCGTTTTGAATGGTTGTTCCTTATCAGTATTCTACATCAAACCGCAACCACTGCAAAAGTAATAACAATTTTCTAAAGTTGTTCCTTATCAATATTCTACATCAAACCGCAACTGTTTGCTCCAGCGTTCGGCTTGTGCTTTTGTTGTTCCTTATCAATATTCTACATCAAACCGCAACCATCCATCCTTCGTTTTCAACTAGTGCAAGTTGTTCCTTATCAATATTCTACATCAAACCGCAACCATACTCTGCGAAACTGGCGAACGCAAAAAGTTGTTCCTTATCAATATTCTACATCAAACCGCAACTTAATTCTTCGCTGTCATGAAAACTTATGAGTTGTTCCTTATCAATATTCTACATCAAACCGCAACTGAACGGTTATTATCCTCGGATGAGTCGCCGTTGTTCCTTATCAATATTCTACATCAAACCGCAACAATTGTTTGGATTTGGCTATACGGTCTGCGGTTGTTCCTTATCAATATTCTACATCAAACCGCAACTAGAATCCCGTGATAGCTGCTACCTATTAGTTGTTCCTTATCAATATTCTACATCAAACCGCAACCTAGCCGTACTGACGCAAGCGGGAACACAGTTGTTCCTTATCAATATTCTACATCAAACCGCAACCTGTGACTTATGTTCAACGCAAGCCGAAATGTTGTTCCTTATCAATATTCTACATCAAACCGCAACTTCGCGCGTATCCTGAAAGAAAGCACTCATGTTGTTCCTTATCAATATTCTACATCAAACCGCAACCCAATCGTCCATCGGTCTGAAAATCTTCTGTTGTTCCTTATCAATATTCTACATCAAACCGCAACTGAGGAGGGGTTTTTGGGGCAGCTTTCCCGTTGTTCCTTATCAATATTCTACATCAAACCGCAACCAAGTGTAATTATTTAATTAAATCTTCAAGTTGTTCCTTATCAATATTCTACATCAAACCGCAACCGTTCTCAATGCGTGTAAGCAATCTATCTGTTGTTCCTTATCAATATTCTACATCAAACCGCAACTTGCACCTCCAGCACTGGCTGTTCCTGCTCGTTGTTCCTTATCAATATTCTACATCAAACCGCAACCAGTCTGCCCCGTCCCATTGTACAACAGGGTTGTTCCTTATCAATATTCTACATCAAACCGCAACCCAGTTTCATTACTATTTGTTTTTGGATAAGTTGTTCCTTATCAATATTCTACATCAAACCGCAACTCCTCCTCTACTGCGGATGCATTTAAGTGTGTTGTTCCTTATCAATATTCTACATCAAACCGCAACGTATGCACTTTATTTGATTCATAATCAATGATTAAGTTCAATAATGGCGATACAATTGCGAAATGAAGAGCTTTGTTGGAAACAAAAATATTAAAAAAATTCTAGTTGTTGTGGTTCCGGATAAGCCTTTTTCTCAATTTCACCCCAAATGTTGATGATGTTGGAGTATTGCTTGTCTGTGACAGACAAAATGCTTACAGAGCCTTTAGGCGGAACACATGATTTTACCCGTTTGATATGGACTTTGGAACTTTCCAAAGACCCGCAGAAGCGGATGTAGACGCTGTATTGAAAGCGTGTGAAACCATCTTTTTCCAGGCTTTTTCGGAACTTGGCTGCCAATCCTCGTTCTTTCTTGGTTGTGGTTGGCAGGTCAAACATTACAAATAACCACATGATATGATATGCATTAAGTCTTAGTTCGCTCATTTGACCGACGGTAAGTTGAGTGTTTTGTGTTCATTGATGTAGCATTTGGCCAAAGAGGCCATCGTGATGGAAAGTCCAACGGAAAGTGGACGGGTAACTTTTTCGTAATAGGTGTCACAATACAGGGATGCTATCAGCTTACCCTTATTTTCTTTGGTAAGTTCAGATTGGTTCTGTCGGAACAAGTCATAGACTATTTCGTCTACGAAGGGTCTGAATGGTTCCATGATATCATCAGCCAATGGAAAAGCATTGCTCCTGTGATGATGAAAAATGCCCAGGGCAGGGAATAAGCCGGAACTAAGAGCTGCCCTGACTGTAGCTGCCCGCAAAATGGCATATCCATAATTCAGGAAGGCATTGATCCCACCGGCATTACGGTCACGGGTGAACTCCTTTCCGAACAAAGTCTTGAAATACAGTCTGGCTGCAATCCCTTCTTTATTGTCGCTGTCTCCGGATTTTACATTCATGTACAGGGGTTTCAAAGACTCTCCGTCAAGTCCCAGCTTATTCAGAAGCAGGCTTTGGTTCTTGATTTTGGAGACTATAATCTGCTTCCACAAATTCTTCTTCAAGACTTCTCCGGCAACGAGCTGTTCACTGATAATCTTCCCTTGGGTGAGGTTGGAATCAAAATTGAGCAACATGGACTGTGGCAATCTCTTCTCGTCACAGAATACAACTGCTATATTGTTGGATGCAAGCTCATTCAGTAGGGGAATCGAGATGGATACCATGGGGTGATTGATTAAAACGAAGCCTATGTCTTCGATGGGAATCGTACGTTTTTCATCAGGCAGTTCCTTAAAGGATACGACAAGTTGTTTATCCTTCAGCCGTAAGATAACGGGACTTTCAAAGACTAGACTTCGTTTTAACATGACATTTGTGTTTTATAGGTTATTGAATTGTTTATGAGCTCGGATATGCGCAACACGAAACCCGGTTATTTTCGGAGAGGCTCAATCTCTCCTAAGATATTCATGCGGAAATCGGTACCTTCAACCAGGGCTTTAAATTGTGTATGCAACATCATAATGGCGGGGCGATGTTCTTCACCCTCTTTATAGGCTCCATTCTGGGCTTTTAGGTCCTTTGCCTGCCGGGCTTCCTGATGGTATCTCAGTTGGATTGTGCCATACTGATTCCCGGTTACAGTCATGGAAGACAGCCCGGTGACTTTGTAAAGCCGTTTGCAGATGTCTGCCTGATTGGTGAAATCGATTTCTTCCGGAGAGTTCTCATAGAGCAGCACCAGAGTTCCCGTGTACAACCTGTATTTCAAGGGGAATTGCGACTTCGCACTTACGGGAGGCAGTATCGAGCTGACGACGCCTTGTTTTCGTGCCGTCTTGAGTTGTCGCACGGCTTCCAGATTATTTACCAGGATGAATTCACGCTTGGTCTTTTTCTTGATGCACCCTTCATAAATTCCCATGACATAGTTCGACTCATTCGTGACATAATAGGGCCGCTTGTACTCTTTCGCTGAAGCGTCGCGGTGCCTGCGTATAGCCAGTGGTGAGGCGATTTTGGTGAAGCATCTTACCTTTTTGATGGTGATGCCTTTCTCCTCGTTCATATAGATGGTGCCGGCAAGTGCTTCTTTGGCTCCCTTTTCCTGGATAGCCGCCTGCACTTTCTCCCGTACAGTCTTGTCGACAATGTCTTTCACGTCCTTTTCGCTTAAGGAGCTCAGCGCTTTGCGCACGACGTACCTTATGACGCCATCCTTTTGGATTGCTCCATAATAGGTGTCATTGTGCAGGCTTCCGCGTGCACTGTCGCTCTCTGACAGGACATTGTCGCCCTTTGTCCGGATTCTCTTCCGGGCCTTCTTTGTCAGGTTGTTCCGTGTCTCATGTACGACCAGAAGTTCTGCTTCCAGTGCTTGGAGGTCCTGTGTGAAGGTAGTCCAAGGTTTGGGGAATACAGGTTTGTTTCCCTTGTTCAGTCGGAAGTCTTCTTCCTGTCGGTAGTAGGATGCCATCCGTGCATATTCCGCAGGATTGATGCAGGCAATGACGATTGCGTCGATGCAATGGTGGGCATGGTTGTCCCGTGACTTCTGTTCGTAGAGGTTCTGCAGTCCCCACAATCTGCGGAATTCAGCCGTGATGGGGCCCTTGATGACGTAGACCTGTTTCCGGTTGCGCTCTTTGACATGGTGGAAGAGCGATTTCAGGAACAGCCCTGCATATTTGCCAATCAATCCGATACCGGTCCCTTGTCTCAGGCTGAACCCTTCAGGGACTTCGGTCATCGTGAATCGCTGGTATTTCTGGAACCAGTAGTCACGTTCCAGTTCCAGCAGATGCCTTTTGCGGATGATGTTGTCTTTCGATGCTTTGTCCATGCCTGGATGCGTACGGAGTTTGTTTATTTTGACGGTCAGCTCTTCGTATTTGTCTTTCCAAGGTTTTATCCGCGTCAGGATGCTTTCATGTTCCGCCAGTTGCGACGGCATCCTGTTGCCTTTCACCGTCCGGTTGTATGTCCGCTCACACAGCGTCAGGTTCATCCGTGTGCTGTCGCCTCCCATACTTTGTGGTATGGTGTGCTCGATGTCATACCTGGGGTTGGGACCGATGAAATCCGTCAGTCCGATTTGTTCTCCGGTATACAGGCACAGGTGCTGCTGCTCCTCCCAAAGCTGGTATTTCAGAAGCTCCTCTTGGGTCGGTTCGATGACTTTTCCGAACTCGTCAGCATAAACTTTCCGAATCTTCTCGGCATAATCTTTGCGTCGGGTTTCCTGTTCGCGTTGCCACTGGTTGATGGCCCAACGTCGGTTGGCGTCATTCAATTCACGGGCATATTCAATGTGGACTTCCGTTTCGGAGTCAATAGTCTTTTCTTTAAGCAGTTGGTTGACGACCCTTCGCAGGATGTGCAGCGAGCGCATGGCCATCGGGTTGCGTATGGCGTTTGTTGCAGGAGAGCCCAGTTGGTAGATGCCCTGTCCGTCTGCCTTTGCATCCGGGTATGTCTCAATCATCGAGGGGTGGTAGAGCCGGTCTGCTTTTCCCGGAGCCAGTTCGTAGTTGTTGAGCAGGAAGTCCTTGATGCAGAAGTCCAGAGTCTGTTGCAATGCCTTGTCGGATGCAGTGAAGTTATCCAACAGCTCTTGCAGGTTGTCCATGATGAACTGACGTTGCCTGGGGTCGTTCCACCTGTCCATACCTATAATATAAGGTATGTTTGCCAGCATCACTGCATGCGAATAGATGAATCCCTGACGCAGGAAAGGCAGTATCTTGTTGACGGCTTTCAAGCTGAGTGCAGCAAAGGCCGTCGGCAGTGTGATGTCGGCAAATTCTCCGGCACAGGCTTCGTCCAGTCCCAGTTTCTCCATACCCCATGCGCGGAGTTTCTCTTTGGATGAGAATGAGTACAATACGTTCCAGACTTCGTTGACAATCTCCTCGTCCGATTTCCGCATATCGTTCCGGCTGCGGTAGGCATTGACGAGGTTGCGCTCCCAAGAATCTCCGAAGACGGCTATCAGCTTTGCCGTAACCGGGCATCCGCTTACGCCTTGACTAAGGGCATAGTTGAACTGGTAGGGTTTCTGTGCTCCCTCTTTGTCCCGGATGCAGGCATATTTGCCTTTGCCGGCAATGGCTTTGGCTATATCCTCAAAGTCGAAGTTGGCTTTTGACTTGCGTAAGAACAAAGGCTTGATTTTCTCCTTTTCCGAAGGGCTTAACGGACGCAGGCTGTCATCCGACGGACCTTTTACCTTGACATTGTTGAGAAAAGACAGCATGCGGAATTCCTCATACCGCGGATGGGACAGGGCGCAACGCGGTTTGTCCGGTTCAAAGGTACATTTTCCCACACCTGCGCGCTGTGATTTCAGTGGACGCTGGAAGTAGATGGCTCTTCTCAGCTTGTCGACAAGTTCGTCGCTCAGTTGCTGTCTTTGGCAGATGGCTTCGAACTCTTTCTGATAATGTTGTATTCGGTCGGTGTATCGGGAGCGCAGGGTGACTTGATTGCCGCATTCCTGATAGAGCTGGTAGAAATAATCGCCCAGGTATTGGCAACCTGCCTTTTCCATTTCCTCGTTCAGTTGGGAAATGCCAGAATTTACAGCTCCGGTTTCATCGGTCTTGCTGTTTTGTTCCAGTCGGTTGCTGAGGAACCCCCTCCGTTGTGCCAGGTGATAGAGAGCTCTTCCCAGTCTGTATCGGTTCTCCTGCAGACGGAGGTCCAGCCGTTCATGCAGGCAGACATGCCTGTCATGATAGGGGTTCTGGTCGTTGGCATCGTTGGTCCGTAACCACAGGCGGAAGTCTTCGTTGGTAGGGTAGACCTTACGCGTCATCCACTGGTGCAGTTCCTCGTGGGAGAGATAGGGGCATAACTGATGTTCGACAAGTATCTCCAGCACTTTTATTTTCAGCATCCTCCTTCTGAAATAATGCTTCCGGGTGCTCCGATGCCCGGTGCGCTCTGAAGCTCTTGACTTTTCAATATTTCCCTTTTCGATGTTTACTCCTTCCTGGAATATCACATCTCCTCTCTTGACAAGGGTATAATTGTCACAGTCTGTGCGGTCAACGACAGCCCACCCCAGGCTGTTGGTACCCACATCGATTCCTAGTATGCGTTTACTCATGGTTGTGTAATTAAAAGTTGTCTATAAAACTAGGAATAAACTTGTATATGACAAAATGAGTTGTTACATTTGTGCCATAAGATCTACATCTTATCGCAATAAGGCTATATGCCGAAGGAGTTTTCTCCTACGCCCCTCTTCGGAGGGGCTTTTTTTGTGTTTCGGATACGTCCTCGGAACGTTGTGGGGCAAACGTATGGAGATAAAACCGAAAAGAGGATGTGCCGGATGACACACCCTCTTTTCGATTTATTATGTTGCGTTATGTTATGTGCTATGACGAAAGCCCTTGCCGGCTTATTGCGGACGGCTGTAGTTGGGAGCCTCGCTGGTGATGGTCACATCGTGCGGATGGCTTTCCATCACACCGGCATTGGTGATGCGGGTAAACTTGGCATTGTGCAGCTGTTCGATGTTGGCAGCACCACAGTAACCCATACCGGAACGCAGACCACCAATCAGCTGGTAGATGACCTCATAGAGACTGCCTCTGTAAGGCACACGTCCGGCAATGCCCTCAGGGACAAGCTTCTTCACGTCGGACTCTCCACTCTGGAAATAGCGGTCTTTCGAACCGTTCTCCATTGCTTCCAGCGAACCCATACCGCGGTAGGACTTGAACTTACGTCCGTTGAAGATGATGGTTTCACCCGGTGACTCTTCCGTTCCGGCTACCAGTGAACCAATCATCACGGAGTATCCTCCGGCAGCCAACGCCTTCACGACATCGCCTGAATAGCGCAAGCCACCGTCGGCAATCAAGGGAACGCCTGTGCCTTCCAGCTCTTTGGCTACATCGTATACCGCAGACAGCTGTGGAACACCCACACCGGCTACGACACGGGTCGTACAGATGGAACCCGGACCGATGCCCACTTTGACTGCATCCGCTCCGGCATCAACCAGGGCACGTGCAGCAGCAGCCGTAGCGATGTTGCCCACTACGATGTCGATGTTGGGGAATTCGCGTTTCGCTTCTTTCAGTTTTTCGATGACGGACTTCGAGTGTCCGTGAGCCGTGTCGATGACAATGGCATCCGCTCCGGCATTGACCAGTGCACGCATACGTTCGAGGGTATCGTTGGTCACGCCGACACCGGCAGCCACACGCAGACGGCCTTTGGCATCCTTGCAAGCCATCGGTTTGTCTTTGGCTTTGGTGATATCCTTGTATGTAATCAGGCCCACCAGTTTGTTATCCTTGTCGACAACGGGGAGTTTCTCTATTTTGTTCTCTTGCAGAATCTGTGTGGCAGCCTCCATGTCAGTCTGTTGAGTCGTGGTCACGAGATGCTCTTTGGTCATCACTTCCTCGATGCTCTTGTTCATGTTCTTTTCAAAGCGGAGGTCACGGTTGGTCACGATTCCCACCAGGTGACGTTCGTCGTCCACCACGGGAATACCGCCGATGTGATATTCAGCCATCAGGTTCAATGCGTCGCGTACGGTCGAACCGCGCTTGATGGTCACAGGGTCGTAAATCATACCGTTTTCAGCACGTTTCACGATGGCTACCTGACGGGCCTGTTCCTCGATGGACATGTTCTTGTGGATGACACCGATGCCACCTTCGCGTGCAATGGCAATCGCCATCTTGGCTTCGGTCACAGTGTCCATGGCAGCTGTCACAAAGGGGATGTTCAGAGTAATGTTACGTGAGAATTTCGTCGTGAGTTCGACGGTGCGGGGTAATACTTCAGAATAGGCCGGAATCAAAAGAACGTCATCATACGTCAGTCCGTCCATCACAATTTTATCTGCAACAAATGATGACATATTGTAACCTTTAAAAATTTATTGCGTGCAAATTTAGCAATAATTTCTCAGATAGAGTTCGCTTTTCACGAAAATCTTACCTTATTAATGCTATTTAACGTGATTAGTTGGCTTGTTCGGACAAAAACTTGATTCTGACGAGTCGAATTTCGTCTTCATTGTAGTCTTCACCCAATTCATCTTGAGCCGCATTCAAATCATCAGTATCGCTCTCCATGAAGTAATCGTAGATATCATCTACATGGTCATCATCCACAACTTCCTCTATGAAATAATCGATATTCAGCTTGGTACCGCTGTAAACGATTGCCTCTATTTCGTCAAGCAATTCTGAGAAATCCAAACCTTTTGCTTCTGCCAAATCATCAAGATCTATCTGGCGGTCTATGCTCTGAATGATGCTTACCTTCACCTGGTGGAAATGCCAATGCAGCAAGTCCTTCATCAGCAGAAACTGCAACAGAGGAAAACAAGGAAGCTGTCACCAAGGGCAAGAAAGCCAAGATTACACCTGTAAGGCAAGTTCAAAGGCGTGTAGTCTCGTCCTTGAACCGCCCCATGAGTAACGGGGAGTTTGTCGCCTCTTACTCGGAAAAGGCTTCGGCAAGGTTCAATACCGCCATCGGAAGAGGTGGTGTTTCCGACAAAAACACGATTTCTGCCTGCATCCACGGCAACCAGACCATAACGGACGGACAGGCAGTAAGGTTGAGATTGTTGGAATCTATGCGTGTCGGCAATAGGGAGATACCACGAAATTCTGTCATTGTCGGAGTGGCACGATTGCAAGGCGAAAGGCTTTCCATAGCCTTGAAGTCCATTGAGCACAACGGCATGATTATCCCGATTGAGCTTGCCGTCTATGACAATGACGGTCAGGAGTCTGCAACCAGTCGTTTGTAAACTACATCGAAAACGTTTATCATAAATAAGTGAATAGAGAAGAACGAAGAGTGAAGAATTCATTTGCTCTTATAAGTATGAAATAAAAGAATCAAATGTCAGATATGAAAAAAGTAACCTTAGTTTTGAGCGATGGAACCAAGTTCCATGGCAAATCTTTTGGATATGACGCTCCTGTAGCGGGCGAGGTTGTGTTCAACACAGCCATGATGGGATATCCAGAGAGTTTGACCGACCCTTCTTACGCCGGTCAGTTGATGACACTTACATTCCCTCTCGTGGGCAACTATGGTGTGCCACCATTTACTTTTGAGGAGAATGGTTTGCCAACCTTCATGGAGAGTGACAAGATTTATGCTTCTGCCATCATCGTGAATGATTACAGCGA
>OLQD01002099.1_pt1 | contig 15076 bp, 7 predicted proteins | sample 1672841 | NCBI WGS metagenome assembly OLQD01 (sample SAMEA3136729, study PRJEB25190) | human gut metagenome | biome: human gut; feature: human-associated habitat; material: faeces | place: Austria | collected 2013 | reverse complement strand
GGCGGCGTGATGACCACCGAGCTGATGGAGCTGCGCCCGGACATGACGGTGGCGCAGGCCATGGAGGCCATCCGCCAGAACGGCTTTGACAAGGAGACCATCAACAACTGCTATGTGACCGACGGCAGCCGCAAGCTGGTGGGTGTGGTGTCGCTGCGGGCGCTGGTGCTGGCCAAGGACACCGCAGAACCCATCCGGGACCTGATGGACACCAATGTGGTCAGTGTGACCACCACCACCGACCAGGAGGATGTTTCCCACCTGTTTGAAAAATACGGTTTTCTGGCCATTCCGGTGGTGGACGCCGAAAACCGGCTGGTGGGCATCGTGACCATTGACGATGCCATCAGCATCCTGCAGGACGAGGCCAGCGAGGATATCGCCAAGATGAACGCCATCGGCCCGTCCGATAAGCCCTACTTCAAGCAGAGCATGTGGGACCTGTACAAGAGCCGCGCACCGTGGCTGCTGTTTCTGATGATCAGCGCCACCTTCTCCAGCCTGGTCATCCGGGGCTATGAAGATGCACTGGCCGCTGTGACCGTGCTGACCGCCTACATCCCCATGCTGACCGACGCAGGCGGCAACGCGGGCAGCCAGAGCACCTCCACCATCATCCGCGGCATGGCCGTGGGCGATATTCGCCCCCGCGACCTGCCCCGCATCCTGTGGCGTGAGAGCCGCGTGGCACTGCTGTGCGGCGGCACGCTGGCCGTGTGCAACTTTGCCAAGATGCTGCTGCTGGACCGCGTGGCGGCCCCGGTGGCGCTGGTGGTGTGCCTGACCCTGATCTGCACCATCCTGCTCTCGCAACTGATCGGCGGCATCCTGCCGGTGGTGGCCGAAAAGCTGCATGTGGACCCCGCCGTGATGGCCTCGCCCCTGATCACCACCATCGTGGATACCACCACGCTGCTGGTGTATTTCAACATTGCAAAGGCACTGCTGAAACTGTAAAAACGCAAAGAACGAACTCCCTGCGCCCGCAAACGCGGCACGGGGAGTTTTCTTTTTATGTATTCCTGAAAAAACTTTTCAAAAAACACAAGGAAGACCTCAAAGCGCCGAAACAGGAAATGCAACAATTTGTAATCCTTTTGCAAGAATTCTGACACGTTTCCGGCACATTTGTCTGTTGGTTGCAAAAGCATGAAAAATTGTGATGCTTCAAGAAAAGCTTTTGTCAGAGTAGGCTTCCTTTTGTTGAAACCTCACAAAATATTTCCTTCAATCTTGTGAACTTGTTCTCTTGTCATTTTGCCCCGTGCGAAGGTATAATACACACAGGAATTACAGGTGTGTGCGACAATTACGCCTGTAGAAAATGCTGTATACGATTGAAGGAGAACACTATTATGAAAATGATTTCTCGTCGTGACTTCCTGAAGGCTTCTGCTGTTGTCGGCGCTGCCGCCGCCATGACCGCCTGCGGCGGCTCTTCCTCCAGCACTGCTGCATCCAGCGTGGCTTCTTCCACCGCTGCTTCTGCTGCTGCCACCAACGGCTCCGCCAACATTGGCGTGTGCATCTATCAGTTCGCTGATAACTTCATGACCCTGTACCGCTCCGATCTGGAAGAGTACCTGAAGGATATGGGCTACTCCGTCACCATCATGGACGGCAAGAACGACCAGAACACCCAGACCGAGCAGATCAACACCTTCCTGCAGCAGGGTGTCGATGTCCTGATCATCAACCCCGTGCAGACCACTTCCGCACAGACCATCGTGGACACCGTTTCTCCTTCCGGCACTCCCATCGTGTTCATCAACCGTGAGCCCGACAAGAGCGTTCTGGATTCTTACGCAGACAAGTGCTGCTACGTCGGTGCTGACGCACGTCAGTCCGGTACTTACCAGGGCGAGCTGATCCTGGAGACCGAGACCCAGGGCGATATCAACGGCGACGGCAAGATCACTTACATCATGTGCAAGGGCGACCCCGAGAACATCGATGCTCAGTACCGCACCGAGTACTCCATCAAGGCTCTGACCGATGCCGGCAAGGAAGTTGAGTGCCTGTACGAGTACCTGGACAACTGGGATCAGACCACCGCTCAGCAGGACGTTGCAAACGCTCTGTCTCAGTACGGCGATAAGATCGAAGTCGTCTTCTGCAACAACGACGCAATGGCACTGGGCGCTCTGCAGTCCATCCAGCAGGCTGGCCGTACTGTCGGCAAGGACATCTATCTGGTCGGCGTCGATGCACTGGCCGAGGCTGTTCAGGACGTTCTGGACGGCAACATGACCGGTACCGTGCTGAACGATGATGTGGGCCAGGCCACCGCAGCTGCCGAGGCTACCAAGCTGTACGTCGAAGGCTCCCCTGTCGAGCAGTACTACTGGGTCGACTATGTCAAGGTCACCAAGGACAACGCATCTCAGTATGTGAAGTAAGACCAAAGTTCCCCGATTGCAAATGCAAGGTACGCAGTGGACCTTGACGGCTTGACAAAAGCTATAAAGCGCGTGCGTGCGAGAAATTTCTCCGCGCACGCGCCTTGTTTTGAAAAAAGGTTTTTCTGCGGCCTGAAAAAAGAAAAGGAGGCTTCTGCGGAATGTCAGAATACCGTCTGGTAATGAAAGGCGTGGTCAAGACCTTCCCCGGCGTCAAAGCGCTGGATCACGCACAGCTGGAGCTTCGCCCGGGCAAGGTCATGGCGCTGATGGGTGAAAACGGCGCCGGTAAGTCCACATTGATGAAATGTATGTTCGGCATTTACAAGATGGACGAGGGCGAGATCGAATACGAAGGCGAAAAAGTCACCATCCCCACCCCGTTGGATGCACTGAACCGCGGCATTGCCATGGTGCATCAGGAGCTGCAGCCCATCCCGGCCCGTACCGTGGCCGAGAACATCTGGCTGGGGCGCTACCCCACCAAGAGCTATGGCCCCATCACCGTGGTGGATCACCCCAAAATGTACAAGGACACCGAGGAGCTGCTCAAGAAGCTGAAGCTGGACATCAACCCCCATGCAAAGCTCGGCTCCCTGAGCATCGCTCAGATGCAGATGGTGGAAATCGCCAAGGCCGTTTCCGCAAACTGCAAGGTGCTGATCCTGGACGAGCCCACTTCCTCCCTGACCGCAAACGAAGTGGAATCCCTGTTCCGCATTATGCGGGAGCTGAAGGCTCTGGGCGTCGCACTGGTCTACATCAGCCATAAGATGGACGAGATCAAGGTCATCGCCGACGAAGTCACCATCATGCGCGATGGCCAGTACATCGGCAAGTGGGAAGTGGCGGACATGACCAAGGAGCAGATCATCGCCAAGATGGTCGGCCGTGAGCTGTCCAACCTGTTCCCCCCGCTGGAGAATCATCCCTCCGACGAAGTGATGATGAAGGTGGAGGACTTCACCTCCATCCATCCCCGCTCCTTCCGCCACTGCAGCTTTGAGCTGAAAAAGGGCGAGATCCTGGGCGTGGCCGGTCTGGTGGGTGCCCAGCGTACCGAACTGATGGAAGGCATCTTCGGCCTGCGTGCCCACACCTCCGGCAAGGTGTGGATCAAGGGCGAAGAGGTCACCATCAAGCAGCCCCGCGACGCCATCCGCAAGAGCGTGGCTCTGCTGACCGAGGACCGCCGCGCCACCGGCATCATGGGTGTGCTGAGCGTGGCCGACAACATCTCCATCGCTTCGCTGGACGCCCTGCGCAAGGGCCCCATCATGCTGGACAACAAGAAGATCCTGGATCTGGTGGCCACCAACAAAGAGAAGATGGCCATCAAGGTGCCCAGCCCCAAGACCCAGATCAAGAGCCTGTCCGGCGGCAACCAGCAGAAGGTGCTGATCGCCCGCTGGCTGGCCAACAACCCCGATGTGCTGATCCTGGACGAGCCCACCCGCGGCATCGACGTCGGTGCCAAGTACGAGATCTACTGCATCATTGCCGAGCTGGCCAAGCAGGGCAAGAGCATCATCATGATCTCCTCCGAAATGAGCGAGATCATTGGTATGTCCAACCGTGTCATGGTCATGTGCGACGGCCGCATCACCGGCTTCATCGACGGCAAGGACGCCACCCAGGAAAACATCATGGCTCTGGCCACTCAGTTCGAGACCGCACCCACCGCTGCGGCGAATCAGTAAATAAGGAGGCTGTCTATCGTGGAAGCTACCAAAAAATTGAATGGCAAGGCTGTGGCCAAATGGTTCAGCAACAACGCCATTATCGTGATGATGCTGGCCGTGTCCCTGATCGTCGGCATCATGCATCCCAACTTCTTCTCGGGCACCAACATGATCAACCTGTTCAAGAACGTGTCCATCCGCTACATCATCGCACTGGGTATTTCCGGCTGCCTGATCACCACCGGCAACGACCTGTCGGCCGGTCGTCTGGCTGGTTTTGCCGCCTGCCTGGCCTGCATCTTTGCGCAGACCGAGGGCGCAGCCGGTAAGTTCTACCCCAACATGCACACCCTGCCCACCCCGGTGGTGTTCATCCTGGTCATCGCCATCTGCGCCATCATCGGCCTGTGCAACGGTCTGGTGGTCAGCTACCTGAAGGTGCAGCCCTTCATCGCAACCCTGGGCATGCAGCAGGTGGTCTACGGTATCTGCCTGGTGTACACCGGCGGTACTCCCATTGGCTCCCTGAACAAGAACTTCACCTCCCTGGCCTCCAACACCATCATCGGCATCCCCGTGCTGATCTGGATTGCTCTGGTCGTGGCCGCGTGCTTCTGGTTCCTGTACAACAAGACCCGTCACGGCAAGTACATGTACGCCATCGGCGGCAACGAGGCTGCTGCTGAGGTGGCCGGTGTCAACGTGCACGCTACCAAGATCCGCATCTACATTCTGGCCTCCTGCATGTTCGGTCTGGCAGGCTGCCTGCTGGCTGCAAAGTCCGGCGGCGCATCCGTCAACACTGCAATGGGCTATGAGCTGGACGCCATCGCAGCCTGCACCATCGGCGGTGTTTCCACCACCGGCGGCGTCGGCACCGTGCCCGGCGTTCTGGTCGGCGTTCTGGTCTTTGAGCTGATGAAGGTCGCTCTGCAGTTCATGAACGTCAACTCCTCCTACACCTACATCGTTCAGGGTCTTGTCATTATCGTGGCTGTCGCCATTGATATCCGCAAGTATCTGGCTAAGAAGTAATCTCCTCATCATCCCCCTTTGCACCCGCAGTCTTTGCACTGCGGGTGCTTTTTTTGTCCACATTTTTGTGGTATCATAAGGAAAAACATCTTATGCTTACAGGAGGGACTTTCCATGGCACAGCCCACCCCGGATACCCAGACCGAACTTGAACGCCGTGAGGCCGCACTGGCCGCCCGCGAGGCAGAACTTGCCCGCCAGCAGGCTGAATTGCAGGCGCAGAAGGCCGATTTTGAGCAGGGCAAAAAGCGCCTGCTGGACAACGGCAACAAGGACTTTGTAAACCCCAAGGAAAAGCTTTACGATAAATTTCCGCTCACGGTGCACCAGATGGATATCATCATCGGCGTACTGTTCGCCCTGATTGCCCTTTTCCTTGTGCTGGGCGTGACCCACACCAGCTTTTTCGGCCTGTTCGGCGGCTGAGCCGCAGGCGCATCCCCTGTGAAAAACATCCCGTAAAGGAGAATAAAAATGGCACACTATCCCGGTTATACCGTCCTGCGCACCGAGGACTGCCCCGAGCAGCACGGTACTTTGACCCTGCTCACCCATGACGTCAGCGGCGCAGCCGTACTGCTTGTGGAGAACGAGGACGTCAACAAGGCCTTCGGTATCGGCTTCGGCACCTTCCCGTCCGATGACACCGGCGTGTTCCACATTCTGGAGCACTCCGTGCTGGCGGGCAGCGAAAAATACCCGGTCAGCTCCCCCTTCGTGCAGCTGCTCAAAAGCAGCATGGCTTCCTTCCTCAATGCAATGACCTTCCCGGACAAGACGGTCTACCCCTTTGCCACCCCCAACGAGACCGATTTCTGCAACCTGATGGACGTTTACCTGAACGCGGTGTTCTGCCCGCTGGCTATGGTGGACTCTGCCGTGTTCGAGCAGGAGGGTTGGCACCGGGATGCAGACGGCACGGTCAGCGGTGTGGTCTACAACGAGATGCAGGGTGCGCTGGCCTCCCCGGATGCTCAGCTGCAAAACGCCCTGCAACGGGCGATGTTCCCGGATACCGCCTACGGCTTTGTGTCCGGCGGCGACCCGGCGTCCATCCCCGCCCTGACCTATGAGAAATACCAGCGGGTGTACCGCCGCCATTACAGCGCCGACAACTGCTGCATCACCCTGTACGGCAAGATGGATATGGCCGATAAGCTGGCGCGGCTGGATCAGGACTACCTGTCCAAGATGCCCAAGACCACTGCCCGTCCCCGCCTGACCATGCAGGACGAGCAGCCCGGCGCATTCGTGGAGCTGCCCTACTACACCGACCAACCCAAGCCGGACGAGGTGCAGTGCGCACTGGCATGGTACACCGGCGCATTTGCCGACCGGGAGCGGCAGCTGGGTGTGGAGATTTTGCTGGGTGCGCTGCTGAGCACTAACAGCTCCCCCCTCAAGGCCGCGCTGCTGGCCGAGCAGCTGGGCGCAGATATCGACATCGGCTTTGACGACAGCACCCTGCAGCCCACCTTGGAGCTGCTGCTGCGCGGTGCTACGGTGGATTCTGCCCGCAAGTTTGCCCCCGCCGTGCGCAAAGCCGTGGACGAGCTGCTAAAGACCGGCATCCCCCACGACCTGCTGCTGGCCGCTTTGAACGAGGCCGAGTTTGCTTCTTTGGAGCGCCCGGGCAGTCTGCCGGACGGCGTGCTGGACGCCATCAACGCCGCCACCGGCTGGCTGCACACCGGCGATGCCGCCCTGCTGCTGCACACGGACAAGCTCTTCGCCGCCCTGCGCAATAAGCTGGAAGAGGGCTGGTTCGACACCCTGCTGCGGGAGCTGTTTGCCCCCGCCCCGGTGCAGGTGGTGCAAATTCCCACCGCACCCAAAACCGAGGAAGCCGCCGCCCCGGCGCGCACCGATGGCAAGCTGGTGCTGGAGCACCCCCTCACCGCCGCCGACCTTGGCGCAGGCGATGCCGCCCCGCAGGGCAGCGCCGAGCAGCTGGCCGGTGCCACCCTGCTGCGCCACCCCTCTGCCGGCAGTCTGTACCTGAATTTCTACTATGACCTTGGCACTGTCACCCCGGAGGAGCTGCAATACCTGAACCTGCTCACCGATGTGCTGGACGAGCTGGACACCCCCGCCCACACCGCCCAGCAGCTGAACACCCTGCGCAGCACTTGGCTGGGTGACAGCCGCGCCCAGCTGGATCTCTGGACCGGGCGGCAGGAGGGTTCTCCCTGCCACGCGAAACTCACCCTCTGCCTGAGCCTGCTGGAGCGCAGCCTGGAAAAGGCGGTGGAGGTCGGCGGCGAGTGGCTGTATGATACCGTCCTTACCGGCGCTGCCGCCGAAGCCGCCTATGCCCGGGTGGTCAGCCAGCTGAAGCTGCGCATGGAGCAGCTGTTCATCCAGCAGGGCAACGAATTTGCCTCCACCCGCGCCCGCGCCCATTATTATGTAGAAGGCGCTGCGGACGAAGCCTGCACCGGCGTGAGTTATTACCACTTCCTGTGCAGTCTGCTGGAAAAGGCCGACTGGGCGGCACTGGGCGCAAAGCTGGACGCCCTACGCAGCCGGGTGCTGCAAACTGCCGCCCTGACCGTCAGCCTGCACGGCACCGAAGCCGCACTGGAAAAACTGCGCACCCTGCTGCCGGAAAGCCGCTTTGCCGCCGCCCGGCGTACCCCGGCGCAGCCCTATACCCAGCCCCTGACACCCCCGGTGAACGAAGCCTTTATCATTGACGGCGGCGTGAACTACGATGTGCTGGCATGGCCCATGCCCCGGGACAGCCGCCGCCGGGTGCTGGCGCGGGTGATGAGCTACGAATACCTGTGGCACACCATCCGAGAGGTGGGCGGTGCCTACGGCACCGGAATGCTCTGTGCCGACGGCATCGAATTTTTGTACACCTACCGGGACCCCCACCTGCGGGAAAGCTACGACACCTTTACAGACGCCCCCGCCACCCTTGCCGCCCGGGACTACACCGCCCGGGATCTGGACGAGTTCATCGTGGGCACCGCTGCCAAGCTGGACACGCCCCGCAAGGCGCGTGCTGCCGCCCGAGAGCTGGATCACCGGTACTTCTGCGGCATCACAGACGAGATGCGCGCCGCCGACCGCAAGGCGCTGTGCAGCGTGGACGCCGCCCTGCTCAAAGCACAGGCCGCCGCCCTGTCTGACGCGTTGTCCGGCGGTGTGCGGGTCGCTTTTGGCAGCAAAGATGCCGTGGAAACGGCAAAGGATCTGTTCGACCGGGTAGAGATGCTGTAAGCGTTGGTAATTTGTAAAAAATATTTTATTTGTAGTTCCGAAACACCCGCAGGGTGTTTCGGAACTACTTTTTCCCACACACACTTTTTCCACACATATCGCCTGCATTCCGTCCAAACTACCAAAAAAAGACAGATTTTTTGTGAGATAAGTCATACTTATTTAAGAAAATTTGAACAAATTGCGAAATTTGTGTGTTTCCGGTGTGGACAAAAACGTTTTCAGCTGATAGAATGGGAACTGTTCTTTCTCCGCCGTCCGCAACCGGCGGAGTGTTTTATTGGAAGCAGGAGGTTTCTCATGTTAGAAAAGTTCTTTCACCTGAAAGAAAACCACACCGATGTAAAGACCGAGATCATGGCCGGTATCACCACCTTCATGACCATGGCTTACATCCTTGCCGTCAACCCCAACATCCTGTCCGCAGCGGGCATGGATTCCAAGGCTGTGCTGATCGCCACCGCGCTGGCATCCTTTATTGCCACCGCACTGATGGCTGTGCTGGCCAACTACCCCTTTGCACTGGCTCCCGGCATGGGCCTGAACGCCTACTTTGCCTACACGGTCGTGCTGACCATGGGTTACAGCTGGCAGCTGGCTCTGATGGCCGTCTTTGTTGAGGGCGTCATCTTCATTGCACTGTCCCTGACCAACGTGCGCGAGGGCATCTTCAATGCCATTCCCATGACCCTGAAGAGCGCCGTCAGCGTGGGCATCGGCCTGTTCGTGGCCTTTGTCGGCCTGCAAAACGCCAAGCTGATCGTCAACAGCGATTCCACGCTGGTCACCTACCAGCACTTCAAGGGCGCAACCTTCCACAGCGTGGGCGTGGGCGCCATCCTTGCTCTGCTGGGCGTGGTCATCACCGCCATTCTGCTGGTCAAAAAGGTCAAGGGTGGCATCCTGTACGGCATCCTGATCACCTGGCTGCTGGGCATCGTGTGCGAGCTGACCGGTATCTACGTCCCCGATGTGGAAGCCGGCATGTACTCCGTCATCCCCACCGCCTTTGTCAGCTTTGACTTCTCCGCACTGGGCGAGACCTTTGGTCAGGTGTTCAAGACCGACTTCTCCGGTGTCGGCCTGCTGAACTTCTTCGCCGTGATGTTCTCCTTCCTGTTCGTGGACCTGTTCGACACGCTGGGCACCCTGATCGGCGTGGCCTCCAAGGCTGATATGCTGGACGAGGACGGCCGTCTGCCCAACATCAAGGGCGCACTGATGGCAGACTCCATCGGCACCTGCGTGGGCGCTGTGCTGGGTACTTCCACCACCACCACCTTCGTGGAGAGCGCCTCCGGCGTTACCGAGGGCGGCCGCACCGGTCTGACCGCTATGACCACCGGCGTGCTGTTCCTGCTGGCTACCATCTTCAGCCCGCTGTTCCTCACCATTCCCAGCTTTGCTACCGCTCCGGCTCTGATCATCGTGGGCTTCTACATGATGGGCTCCGCCATCAAGATCGACTTCAATGATCCCAGCGAGGGCATCCCCGCCTTCCTGACCATTCTGGCTATGCCCACCGCTTACAGCATCTCCGAGGGTATCGCCATCGGCATCATCTCCTGGACCATCATCAATGTGATCACCGGCAAGGCCAAGGAGAAGAAGATCAGCCCGCTGATGTATGTGCTCACCGTGCTGTTCATCCTCAAGTACGTGTGCCTTTAATTCCCTGAGCGTCTAAAAAAGCCAAGCACCCCCTGCGGTCTGCCCGTACAGGCCGCAGGGGGTGCTTTTTTGTGCAATTGAAAAGAGGCCGCAGCCTTTACAAAAACAGCTGCGCCCCATCTGCTGGTTCAGACGAGGCGCGGCCTTTTGCGGTATTTGGTTTGGGGTATAGGAGGAATCATGTCCCTGAGAGGGGGCTTGCGGTTTTCCCCCTCCCGGTGATTTTATGATACCCCAAAAATCCTGCGAAATTATGCTTATTTTATGAATGTGTTGTAAACATTACTCCGGGGCCTTCATGCTTTCCACCATGCTGATGCGCCGGACGTGCCGCCGCATGACAAAGCAGACCACCACGGTAAACACCATGGTCAGCGCCACCGCCAGCAGGTAGCTGCGGGGCGCAATGGTGCGGATGAACATGAGCTGATCCATCTCCACGGTCAACACAATGAACTTGTGCAGCGGCACCCCCAGTGCCAGACCCACGCCGGAGCCGATAAGCGCCAGCAGCTCGATCTCGCGGAAGATGTAGCGGTACACTTCCTGATCGTAGAAGCCCAGCACCTTGATGGTTGCCAGCTCCTTTTTGCGCTCCCCAAGGTTGACGCTGATCAGGTTATACAGCACCACTGCCGCCAGCGCCGCCGCGCAGATGATGATCAACACCACCACATAGCCCAGACTGACGATGAGGTTATCGAACAGTTCGGTGGTGTCCTCGGTAAAGCTGATGCTGCTGACATAGTTGCAGTCCAGCAGATCGGTGCGCAGGGCGTTATACCCGGCAGCATCGGTGCAGGCAGTTTGCCCGTAGACCGTGTTCCACGGGATCTCTGCCGTGCCCAGCAGGCTTTCCAGCTGTGCGCGGGGGAGGTACAGCCGGGTGAACATATAGTTCTCGGTGATGCCAGTCAGTGTCAGCTCCACCCGGGCACCCTCGGCGTTTTCCACCCAGAAGGTATCGCCGGTGTGCAGCCCCAGATTCTCAGCGGTCTTTTCGGTCAGGATGACGCTGCCACTGTCAAAGCTGATGGCCTTGTGTCCCTTGCGGGTGCGGAAGGTGACGTACCGGGTCAGGTCGCTGTCCTTGGCGGCAGCCACGATACTCACGCTTGCACTCTCGCCTGCGGCATTGTAGATGGTGGTGGATTTGGTATACACCGCACCCCAGTTCTGCACGGCGCTGTTGCTGTCCAGCTCCTCCGCCAGCCCCTGCTCCATGGTCAGGGCTTTGGGGTCGCTGAGGGTGATGGACATATCGTTGTGGGTCAGCTCCGTAGACTGCTTTGTGACGATGGGCAGCAGGGAATCCTGAATGCCGAAGCCGATAAGCAACAGCGCGGTGCAGCCCGCCACGCCCAGCACGGTCATGAAGAACCGCTTTTTATACCGGAACAGGTTGCGGGCGGTGGTCTTTTGGGAGAAGGACATCCGGGACCACAGCGGGGTGATGCGCTCCATCAGGATGCGCTTGCCCGCCACGGGAGCCCGGGGCAGCAGCAGAGCTGCGGTCTTTTCCGCCAGACTGGAACGGCAGGCGTACCATGTGGCAAAGCCGATGACGGCAGCGCTGATGCCCACGCTGGCAGCTGCCATGCCCGGGTAGAAGTACAGGGTGAAGGTGGGCAGGGTGAACACCAGCTGATAGGCGTTCCAGATAATGATGGGGAATACCACAAAGCCCACCACCATGCCGACGATGCTGCCCAGAATGGTGGCCAGCATCGCATAAAACAAATACTTGCCCGCGATGCTGAAATTGGAGTAGCCCAGCGCCTTTAAGGTGCCCATTTGCAGGCGGTTCTCGTCCACCATGCGGGTCATGGTGGTGGTAGCCACCAGCGCCGCCACAAGGAAGAAGAACACCGGGAACACCCGGGCAATGGCGTCCATGCGATCGGCGTACTGGGCAAAGGTGACGCAGCTCATGGTGGAGGTGCGGTCCAGCACATACCACTCGCCCTTTTTGATCTGGCTCACCTGTTCCTCGGCATCGTTCAACTGGGCAAGACCGTCCGCCAGCTTCTGCTCTGCCTCGGCCTTCTGGCTCTCGTACTCGGTGCGGGATTCTTCCAGCTGGGTCTGCCCGGCGTTATATTCTGCCCAGCCCTCTTCCAGCTGCTTTTGTGCGGCATCGAACTGGGTGTAGGCGCTGGCGGTGCCGGTGGTCAGCTGCAATTGCCCCTGCAAAAGCTGCAATTTCATCTTGCGCAGCGCAGCCTTGGCTTCGGTCACCAGCTGGTCGTTGGAAAGGTTCGGCGAGGAGATCAGCCCCTGCTTGTACATCTGCCGCTTGCCCGCGTCCAGCTGCTGCTGATAGCCTTGCAGCTGGTTATAGATGTTGTCGTAAGCGGCCTGCGCCTTTGCCAGCGCATCCCGCAGTTCAATATAGTCCTCGTCCTCCGGCTCGGCTTCGTCCAGCGCCTTTTCGGCGTTGCGCAGGGCGGTTTCCGCGTAGGTCAGCAGGGGGTCTGCCACCTTTTTCAGGTTGACCAGCAGCTCGATTTGCTGTAACTGTTCCTCAAATTCCAGCACCTGCTCCTCGCTGCTCACCAGCTTGTCGGCACCGCTCTGCATGGTGTCCGGCAGGGCAGCTTTCTGGGCGGCAAGCTCCTTTTCCCCGGCTTCCAGCTGTGCCTTGGCGGCATCCAGCTTTGCCTGTGCGTCCGCAAGCTTTGCCTCGGCTTCAGCGAACTGACGTTCGGCCTCGGCCTTCTGGCTGTCGTACTCGGCGCGCGCCTCGGCCAGCTTGTCGTTGGCGGTGTCCATCAGCTCTTCCCGCCGGGCGGTGCACTGCACGCTCTGGATGGCCTTGAGCTTTTCCGCTACGGCATCCACTGCGGCCTGATATTCATCCGAATAATTATCATACAATCCGGCGTTTTCTGCCTTGATATAGCACACCGTATAATAATCTGCGGTCAAAGTGCCCTCCGGCACAAACAGGATGCAGTCCAGCTGGCCATCACCCACGGTGCTGCTCTCGGAATCGGAGGAAAAATGCAGCGGGTCCTGCACCGTGCCCACCACCGTGAACACCTGCCCGCTGACCCCTTCGGTCTCTTCCAGCAGGGTCAATTGGGTGCCCAGCTCCACCGGGCTGCTGTGGCCCATCACATGCACCACGCACTCCCCGGCAGCTTCCGGCATCCGGCCAGACAGCAGCACCGGGCGATTCATGTTCTCCGGCGTATCAGCCTGCGGGTCGGCAGGCAGCTGATACAGCCGCGCCACCGTGGTCTGCTCGTCCCCTGTCCAGTGTCCTTCCACGTCCTGATACTTCACCGCCTGCACGGCGTCCACCCCGTCCACAGCGGCAATCGCGCTGATATCGCTCTGACTCAGGCCAAGGGTGGACAGCACCCGCAGGTCGAACACATTCTGCTGCACATAGTACTTCTGGGCAGCGGTGCGCATATCGGGGGCAATGCACATCAGGCCGGTGAGCATCATCACCCCCAGCGCCACGATGCCAAACAGGGACACCACCCGGCTGATGCTGCTTTTCATCTCGCGCAGGATATTTTTGCGGTAACTTTTCTGCACAGTTCTCACCACTCGATCTGTTCCACCGGCACCGGATGCTCGTTGACCCGATTGGACACGATGCGGCCGCTGCGCACCTGAATGATGCGGTCAGCCATACCGGTCAGTGCCGTGTTGTGGGTAATAACAATGACGGTGCGTCCGGTCTTGCGGCAGGTATCCTGCAAAAGGCCCAGCACCTGTTTGCCGGTGCGGTAGTCCAGCGCACCGGTGGGCTCGTCGCAGAGCAGCAGCTTGGGGTTTTTGGCCAGTGCGCGGGCAATGGACACCCGCTGCTGCTCGCCACCGGAAAGCTGCGCCGGGAAGTTGTTCAGCCGCTCGCCCAGCCCCACGCTGCGCAAGGTCTCGGCGGGGTCCAGCGGGTCGCGGCAGATCTCGCTGGCAAGCTCCACGTTTTCCAGCGCGGTCAGGTTCTGCACCAGATTGTAGAACTGGAACACAAAGCCCACGTCATACCGGCGGTAGGTGGTCAGCTCCCGGGCGGAAAAGCGGCTCACGTTGCGGCCGTCCAGCCAGACGTTGCCCTCGTCGCAGTTGTCCATGCCGCCCAGAATGTTCAGCAATGTGGTCTTGCCCGCGCCGGAGGGCCCCACGATGATGCAGAACTCGCCCTTGTCCACATAGAAATTCAGGTGGTCTGCGGCAGCGATCTTCACACTGCCGGTCTGGTAATATTTACAGACATCTTCAAACTCCACAAAATGCTCCATGGCGTTTTCCCTTTCTGTCAGAATGCAAAGTATTTCAACTTAAATATAGCATAAACCCACCGGGTTTTGCAAAGCCCCCGGCACGAATTTTCAAAAACTTAACAGACAACGCCCAAAAACGCCAAAAGGGCGGTGACAGACCGCTGCCCCATGCGCCGCAGGGCTTCTGATTGTTCAAAACCCCTTTATATAACTCTATTACTACTATGGATTTTTGAACAGCTAGAACTTTTCAACGTATCTATGCTTATTCCTAGTTGTTCAAGATGAACAACTAGGGCAAAAACCACCGTTTTTGTTCGGTTAGCGTTTCTAGTTGTTCAAAACCCATCCGACTTTTGAACACTTAGAGATATAACGTATATCCGTTATTTATTTTCTTGCAAGGCTGAAAAGCCGCCGAAAGCTGCGCCTTTCTGCGCATTATTTTTTAGTTGTTCAAAACCCTTTGTGTATCATAGGGACTTTTGAACACTCAGCCCCTGCCGGGGAGAACCCTCTCAGTCAAGCCCTGTCGGGCTTGCCAGCTCCCCCGAAGGGGGAGCTTTTTGGCATCTTCCGGTAAGTAGAGCAAAACCTCCCCCCTTCGGGGGAGGTGGATTTGCGAAGCAAAGACGGAGAGGGTTCGCTCCCTCCCTGAGGGCGTTCCAGCCGTACCACACAAAAAAGCCCCTGCACGCAGGGTGCAGGGGCTTTGGAACAGCTTTTTACTTGCGGTTTGCCAGCAGGTTCTCGATCTTCTTCAGGGGGTCGATGATGCTGGAAACGGACATATCGTGGTTCAGTGCCACCACAAAGTAGG